>Ga0070741_10002712_pt1 | contig 46469 bp, 49 predicted proteins | sample Coa_R1_4_FD_66440 | JGI IMG/M metagenome (GOLD analysis project Ga0070741, IMG submission 66440) | Surface soil microbial communities from Centralia Pennsylvania, which are recovering from an underground coalmine fire - Coalmine... | ecosystem: Environmental > Terrestrial > Soil > Unclassified ... | reverse complement strand
GAGCCCTGCTCCAAACCCACAACCACCGCAGCCGCCATGACTGGGCGATACACCCTCGCACTTGACGCACGGCCCTTCTTCATAGAGAGGGGGTCGACGGTTCGAGTCCGTCAGAGGGCTCTAAAAGCCCTGCAAATCGCGATTTCTTGTTGTCTGTGCTGAATCGCGGGTAAGGAGGGGGTCAGCGTCGAGGTCGAGAAGTGGCTCGTTTGCAGGGCTTTCGTCACCTGAGGCTGTTCCATTTCGTGCCTCAGGCCGGCTCGAGGTCGCACCAGGGTCGCACGCGCTCCACCAATGCTGCGTCCGGCACGGGCTAGCAACGTCGACGCGCTAGCTGCGATCGCGCAACAGCTGAACGACGAGTCGTACCTCGAGCTCCCCTAGCAGCGGCTCGATTGTTCGCACGATCCCGGCCTGGCCGCCGATCTCGATGTGATCGCCGACCTCGAGTGCCGGCTCAGAGTTCAGATGGCCGGTGGCCACGATCTTCTCGCCGCAACGAAGCTCATAGCGAAAGTCGACCCCAGCCACAGCCGGTCGGGACGATACGCGCTGGGAGGCTGCTGAGAGCCCCTTCGTGTTAGAGAGGGGGTCGATCTAGAAGCTCCATTCGCGCGCCACCCGCCCCGGAGTCCGCTATTCATGCGGGCTCCGGGCGCGACCCCCTCCGTGATACGTAGGGCGTCTCGCCTTCTCTACGCAGGTCGCCTACTCGGCACCGTTGATCCTGCTCGTACAGACCCGCCGGGCCGACAGACAAGGATCGCGCTTGACCACCTCGAGGCGCACCGCGAAGCGATCATGCGCCACATGGAGGAGCGCAAGGCGGCGATCAAGAAGGAGACCACCGCGCTGAAGCTGCTGATCGAGGCGAAGACCGTCCTGACCCAGAAAGCACTGACCGAAAAGATCGAGGCGCTGACGCGCGAGATCCACGCACGCCTCCCGTCCGAGTAGGCGGGAACCGCAGCCGGGCGCTCGCATCTTTCGAGAACCCGGGCCTTTCGAACGATGTCAGGCGATTGCCGGCTGCTTCGCCTCCGCCTCCTTGCCGGACTCGTGGCGGCTGGGGCTCGGCCTCCCAGGGTGAATGACGACGACCGGGCACGGTGCGTGGTGGACGCACTGCTGGCTGACCGACCCGAGCATCAGTCCTGCGAACCCGCCGTGGCCGCGTGAACCGACGACGAGCAGATCGCCCGGCGCGACTTGGCTCACGAGAACTTCGGCTGCCGAACCCTGCACGACCCGGCGGTCGATTTCGACGCCGTCCGCCTCGCCTTTCACGTCGGCGAGCGCGCGCTCGAGCAGGTCTTCCGCGGCGTGGTGCAGGTCGCCGAGGTCGATCCCGAGCGAGGTGTACGAACCGAGCGAGCCGCCCCAGTAGGGGTAGCCCTCGACGTTGCCGCCGATGTAGCCGAACATCCACGCGTGGACGGCCCGGAGCGGCCATTGCCGCAGGCGCGCCTCGGCAAGCGCCCAGAGGAGGGCGTCCTTCGCGCCGCTAGAGCCGTCGACTCCGACGACGATCGCCGGCCGACGCTTCGTGTTGCCGTTCTGATTCTCACTCATTGCGTTGCTCCTTTTCCCGCATTGCGGGCTCGCAGGCCCTTTGGTGGTTGGGTCATGAACGGGTCTCCGATCGCGGTAGTCCACGCCGCAGCACCTCGGCGAGCACGACCGCATCGTTGTGCTCGCTGTCGTGTGCGCCGTAGACGAGGGTGAGCGTCCCCCCGCGCGCTCGGCGCCTGAGCTCGGTGAGCCGCGGCCGGGCGTGACGAAGCTCACCGATGTAGCGGCGGCGGAACTCGGCGAAGCGGTCCGGCTTGTGCCCGAACCACTCCCGAAGCTCGGTGCTCGGCGCCAGCTCCTTCTCCCATTCGTCGAGCTTCGCTTTCTGCTTCGAGACGCCGCGCGGCCAGAGCCGATCGATCAGAACCCGGTAGCCATCCGACGGCGACGCGGCGTCGTAGGCTCGCTTCAGGCGGACGTCCACGGCTGCTCCTTTGGCGCGTTCGCCGCGCTCGTGTTGCGGACGATCACGACCGGGCAGGGCGCATGCAGGGCGCACTGGTGGCTGACCGAGCCCAGCAGCAGCCCGGCGAAGCCACCGTGACCGCGCGATCCGACCACCAGCAAGTCGTGTTCGGAGACGGCGTCGATCAGGACCTGCGCCGCGGGCCCCTGCACGATCGCCCGTTCAACCTCGACGTGGTCGGTGTCGCCGAGCGCGGCGAACGCTTGGTCGAGGACCGTCTCCGCCGCCTGCTGGGCGGTCGCCGTCGTGTCGGCAGCATCGAGCTGGGCGGTCTCGGCTGTGTAGGGGTAGCCGACAAGCGCGGGCACGAGCGCGTGGAGGTAGATCCACGAGTGGATTGCCCGCAGCCGCACGTTGCGCAAGCCGGCTTCCTCGAGCGCCCAGCGGAGCGCTTCGAGCGAGCCGGCCGAACCATCGACCCCGACGACCACCGTCGGTCCTCCGTTCGAGCGTCCGTTCTCGTTCATGCCGTTCCTTTCTGCGGTTCGCGGCGAGCCGCGACGGCGAGATGTTGCGCCGAGTCGCGTGCATGCGCGACTCCCGGCTTGTCCTCCAGCGGTGGTGGTTGTTCGACAGCCTCGCCGGCGAGCGCTTCCGAGACGGACGACGGTTGCCGGATGCTTTGTCGGTGTTTCCCCGCTGCGGCGGCGGCTGCGACTCGCGCTTCCCAGCCTGCGGCCGCTCTGGCCTCGGCCTCCGCGAGCAGTTGGTCGAGGTCGCCCGACCCTGCGCTGAGCACGTGCCCGTAGAGCTGGATCGCGAGTGCGCCGCCCGCCGCGAGCCGCGTCCGGCAGGCCTCGATCAGCTCGCGGTTGAACCGCAGCCCGTCCCCTGGCGCATAGATGGAATGTTCCGGCTGATCTCGGCAGGCGCTTGCGGGGCCGCGCGACCGCGCTGCGGCGTGATAAGGCAGGTTCGCGAGCACGAGGTCGAGCTGGCCGGCCAACGGCTCGAGCAGGTTGCCGGCAAACACCCGCACTCGCGGTTCCAAGCCAAACCGCGCGACGTTCGCGCGTGCGAGCGCGACGGCGTGCTCGCTGTCGTCGGTCGCCCAGATCCGCGCACCCGGGGCCCGCAACGCGACGGCGATCGCCACCGCGCCCGAGCCGGTGCCGACATCGGCGACGCGCACCGACCGGGAGCCGATCCACTCGACAGCCCAGTCGACGAGCGCCTCCGTCGTGGGCCGCGGAGTCATTACGACCCCGGGCGCGGTAAGGAGCGTCACGCCGTCGAAGACGACTTCGCTCCGCTGCCCGGACGGCGGGCGCAACGGCCCAAGGCCACCTCCCTCGTACTCCCACACGCTCAGACGCGCGCCGCGCAAGCGCTCCGCCTCTGACGGCGACCTGCCGCTCTCCTGCGCCGTCAGATGACGTCTCATCGCCGCGCGAGCCTCCGGCCGCTTTCACTCGCCGGCGGCGTGTAGTTGAGCTGGTAGTGGTGGTAGAGGTCCGACTCGTCTCGCTGCGAAAGCTCGTCGCCGTCGAGTGCGATCTCCGGCGCGTCCTTGACTTGCTCGCTCGAGACCGGCACCTGCAGGTTGTCAGGGCCGATCGTGATCCCGCCGAGCGGAACGAACGTGAGGTGTCGTCCGATCAGGCCTTCCTTGACGGTGCCGAAGATCGGCTCGTCGGTCTCGACGTCGACGTAGGCGTCTTCCAGCTTGCCGATCTTGTCTCCGTCGCGATCGACGAGCTCCGTGCCGCGCCACTCGGCGATGTTGCGGTGGGTAACCATCACTTCTCCCTTCATGAGCCGTTGCTCGAACCGGCATGAGCTATCTGTTGCTCGCCCGCCGCTCGAGTGGGTGCGTTGGGCGGAACGACGACGTGGCTGACCTCGAGCGACGTGAGCGCCTGAGCCTTTGCGAGCAGGTCGTGTTCCAGCCAGTACGAGTCCTGCTCCGTCGAGGTCGCCAGGAGCACGTGCGTTGCGGGGAACGACGCGAGCGCGTCGGTCATCGATTCGAGCGGGTCGTCGCTACCGACTCCACCGGTTGTCGAGACCCCGTGCTGGCGGAGCAGTTCGACGGCGAGGCGGACGCGGTCGTCGGCGTCGCGCGATTCACTCTGTTCGTCGTTGGTCAGGTAGTGCAGGTGCGAGACGCGCACGGGCACGACGAGATGAACCGCGACCGCGCCGGCGAGTCGAGCGTCGATCGACCTCCACAGCGCCGGTGAGCCGCAGTGCTCGTCGGCCACCACCAGCAGGCGCTTCTTGTCATCGAGCGCCGAGGCCGGCCGCTGCGCGCTGACCCGCAGGCGCGGAGAGACGACCGCAGCAAACGATGCCAGTCCGATGACGATCGCGCAGGCGACGGCGAAGCCGACCCAGCCAAGCAGCGGCGGACGGAGCACGAAAGCGACGAGCATCGCTGCTCCAAGCAGCACCGATCCGGTGGCCGCAAGAAGCATGGCGGTACCCGTCTTGGCGGTCAAGCCGCGGACGTCGGTCGCTTTCATGAAGGTTCCCTTCAACTACAGCGTCGGTGGCGGCCGCGTTCTTACGACCGATCGAGAACTGCTCCGACCTGCTCTGCTGAGGGCGGACGTCACCGGCGGTTGACTTCCGCCGGTAGACACTCCATGCGACTCTCTTCGTTACGACTCGCTGACCCGAAATTGTATCGCATGACGTTGCAGCTCGCGGCACGCGCTACACTCCGATCTACGACGCCTTACTGATCGGCGTCGTCGCGGCGGGTGCCACAACGAGTTTGGCCCCGCGAAAGGCCCACCCTCAGCAGAGCAGGTCGGGGCAGTCGCCGAGCCGGAGTCACGGCCGGCGAGGAGTTTCGCGCTGAGGAGGACAGAAGGTGGCCACGATCAGTACGACCGCCGACCGCTCCGGGTTGGAGCACAGCGAGGTCGAGCGGTATCTCCGTCGTTGGCGCGTGCTGCTCGTCGACGACGACGCCTCGATCCGGGTGCTGTGTTCGCTCAGCCTGCGGGCGGCAGCGTTCGAGGTCACAGAGGCCGCAGACGGCCTGCAAGGGTTCGAGCAGGCGACGCGGCACCCGCCCGACCTGGTCCTGTCCGATCTGCGGATGCCGGGGCTCGACGGCTTCGCCCTCGCCGAGGCACTCAGTCGTGACGAGGCGACGCGTGCCGTGCCGATCGTCTTCCTGAGCGGCGAGACCGGAGTCGCCGAGCGGATGCGCGCCTACGCGCTCGGTGTCGCAGGCTTCGTCACGAAGCCGTTTGACCCGGCCGCGCTCGTCGCGCTCCTCTCCGGCGTCATCGAGAGGACTGCGGCCGCCTAGATGCGTCGACCTTCTCCACAGATCCTGCGTGCGGCGTTCCTCGTGTTCGCCGTTCTGTGGTTCGGCTACAGCTTCCTCGGACTGCACACGCATTCGCCCGCGCATACGACGAAGAGCGCGGATCTCTCACAGCTGATCGCGCGCGTGCAGACGAACCCCCGCTCCGTCAGCCGGGTCGTCTTCAATCCCGGCTCACTGCAAGTGTCGGCGACGCTCGCCAGTGGCAACGTGCTGCAGGCGAACTATCCGAGCGACCAGTCGGCGCTCGCCCTACAGACGTTGCTCGAGCGGCAGAAGGTCGACTTCGCCGCCAAGGCACCGAGCCACGGCTCTGTTGTTACGTCGATCGTCGTCTCATTGCTGCCGATCTTGCTGCTCGCGGCGATCTGGATTTTCGTGATGCGGCGGATGCGCGGCGGCGCCGGCGGTCTCGGCCAGATCATGAGCTTCGGCAAGCACAAGGCGACACGGCTTGCGCCCGATCTGCCGAAGGTCGGCTTCAAGGACGTTGCCGGTGTCGATGAGGCGGTCGAGGAGCTGCAGGAGATCAAGGAGTTCCTCGCCGACCCGCGGCGCTTCCAGGCGCTCGGCGCTCGCATCCCCAAGGGTGTGCTGCTCTACGGGCCGCCGGGCACCGGTAAGACGCTGCTCGCCCGGGCCGTTGCCGGCGAGGCCGGGGTTCCCTTCTTCTCGATCTCCGGTTCGGACTTCGTCGAGATGTTCGTCGGCGTCGGCGCCAGCAGGGTGCGCGACCTATTCAAGGAGGCCAAGGAAGCTGCGCCCTGCATCGTCTTCGTCGACGAGCTCGACGCGGTCGGTCGCCATCGCGGCGCCGGCATCGGCGGCGGCAACGACGAACGCGAGCAGACGCTGAACCAGCTGCTGGTGGAGATGGACGGCTTCACCGCCAACCAGAACATCATCCTGATCGCCGCGACCAACCGGCCCGACGTGCTCGACCCCGCGCTGCTGCGCCCCGGCCGCTTCGACCGGCAGATCGTCGTCGACCGACCCGACCGCCGCGGCCGCCGCGACATCCTCGCCGTCCACGTCAAGGGCAAACCGCTCGCACCGGGGATCGACCTCGACACGCTCGCGGCCGCCACGCCCGGCTTCACCGGCGCCGAGCTTGCCAACCTGATCAACGAGGCCGCGCTCCTCGCCGCCCGACGTGGCAGGACGACGATCGGCCAGGCCGAGCTCGAGGAAGGAGTGATGCGCGTGATCGCCGGCCCGGAGAAAAAGACACGCGTCTTCTCCGAACTGGAGCGCAAGATCACCGCCTACCACGAGCTGGGACACGCCCTCGTCGGACACTTCCTCGAACACACCGACCCCGTGCACAAGATCTCGATCGTCAGCCGCGGCCAGGCGCTCGGACTGACCGTCTCGCTCCCGACCGAAGACCGCTTCCTCACCTCCCGCTCGGCGCTGATGGACCAGCTCGCAATGATCCTCGGCGGCCGCGCCGCCGAAGAGCTCGTCTTCAACGAAATCACCACCGGCGCCGCCAACGACCTCGAGCGCGCGACCGCGATGTCACGGCAGATGGTCACACGCCTGGGAATGAGCGACAAACTCGGCCCCCGCGTCTTCGGCAGCGACCCGCACCAACCATTCCTCGGACGCGAGCTAGGAGCGGAGCCTTCCTATTCCGAGGAGATGGCGCAGGAGATCGACGAGGAGATCTACCGGCTGATCGACGAGGCGCATCAGCGCGCCGCGCAGGTACTGGTCGACCACCAGCAGGCGCTGCACGAGATCGCCGCGATCCTGATCGAGCACGAGACGATCGACAAGGACCAGTTCGAGCGGCTCCTCCGCGGCGAGCCCGAGCAGAACGTCCTCGCGCCCGGCCCGGCACCCGCACAACCCACCCGCAAGCCGCGGCGCAAACCCGCGGCCAAGCGGCGGCCGAGCCGCGCGCCTACAACGAAACCGGTCCCGGGCGCAGCGGTCGCACGCGCCGTCCGACGTGACGATCTCTAGTCCACGGCAGCGGGCATCGTCCGCTCGCTCTCTCGCGCTACATCCGCGGGCGCCGTTCAGACTCGACTTGACCGTCTGGGCGCTGCGTCGACGAGCCCTCAACGAGGTCGACGCCTGGGACGGTTCGACCTACCGCCGTGTCCTGTTGCTCGACGACGTGCCCGTCGAGGTCGCGGTAACTCAGCAAGCAGCAGCCGATGCGCCGGTACTTCATGTGACCTTGAACAGCGCCGGGAATCGGAGGAACCTGCAAGCTGAGGCCCACGTTGCGCTCGCGAGGATGCTGTCGCTCGAGCTCGACATCGACCCGTTCTACCGCCTCGCTGCCACCGATCCGATGCTCGCACCGCTCGCCGGACGGTTCCGTGGGTTGCGCCCACCGCGCTTTGCCAGCGTCTTCGAATGCCTGGTGAACGCGGTTGCGTTGCAGCAGCTCTCGCTCGAAGCCGGTCTGACGCTCTTGAATAGACTCGCACGCGCCTACGGCGCCGGCTCGTCGGCCGCGGGCAATCGCCACGCCTTCCCAGAGCCGGCGGAACTGGTGCACGTGCGACCGGAAGCGATTCGCGCGCTCGGCTTCAGCCTCCGGAAGGCGACCACGATCATCGCCATTGCCACTGCAGCATGCCAAGGCCGTCTCCACCTCGAGTCGCTCGAGACATGCGCGGACGAGCACGTAGTCGAGACGCTGACGAAGATCCCCGGGATCGGGCGCTGGAGCGCCGAGTACACCCTGCTGCGAGGGCTCGGCCGGCTGCACGTCTTTCCAGGCGATGACGTCGGCGCGCGCAAGAACCTCGCGCGCTGGCTCGGACTCGCCCAGCCGCTCGACTACGCCGGCGTCCAACGCGCGGTTGCGGGGTGGCGCCCCTACGCGGGGCTCATCTACTTCCACTTGCTGCTCGACCGGCTCGCCGCGCGCGGCCACCTCGAATAGGCCCGCGCGTCCTTAGAAGGCTAGGCGACGAGGGCGCCGCAGAGATAGAGCCGTCCCTCCCGCGTCTCAGCCTCGAGCAACGGCTTGTGCCCCTGCTGCTTGCTGGGCCCGAGGAGATGCACGACCCGCTCGCCGCGTGCATGGAGGAGCTCTGCGATCAGGCGCCGGTGGCAGCGCCACCAAAGCGTCTCGGAGCACATGAAGCACGGCGCCGGCTCCGCCAGCTCTGTAGCGAGCGCGTTCTGCCACCTCTCGGTACCCATACGGGCGGCATAGCTGCGGAAGGCCGCGACGCGAAGACAATCGAACGCGTCCTCGCCGGGCTCACCGGCGAGGCGACCGCCGAGCTGGACCGCGTGCCTGTAGGCGATCCCGCCCTCCTCGAGCACCTCCCTCAACGCTCGCTCGTTGAACTGCGGGTTGTGACGCGAGCCGGGAAAGCGTCGCACATCGACGAGCGTGCGGACGCCTGCTTCACGGACGACCGACACGAGTTCATCGGCGGAACGAGTCCCGTGTCCGATCGTCCAGGCCGTCACCGTGCCGGGTGGTCGGGCTCGCCGACTATGCGCTTTCGGAGCTCGGGCCGATCGGCGGGATCGGTGCTGTCACGGCGTTGACCGGCAGACGCTGATCGTGGCCTTTCTCCGCCTCGGTGTTGTGTTTCGGGGCGGGCCAGGGGGCCAAGAGCAGCAGCAGCCGTGCGTCGTCGAGTGCCCGGACGGTGTGGTGCTCTCCCGGATCGAAGGTCAGAAGCGTCCCACCTTCGCAGTCGACCGTCTCACTCGAAGCCTGGATCGAGACGCGTCCTGAGACCACCTCGACCACAGCTCGCTCGCGCACGTGGTGGTCGCCGAGTTCCTCTCCGGCTCGCAGGTCGATCACGACCGCCCGGCACTCGGGCGAGGTAAAGAGCACGCGCGGCATCTGCAGGCCCGACCTCGCGACGCGCGGCGCATCGGCTCCCGGCGCGCGTGCTCGCTGCTTTTTCGATGACGGCGCCAGCGACCGAAGGTCCCAGCGCCTCACGGCCGCCGTCTCCCTGCAGAATCGCTGTCGTGTGTATGCGCCATCGATGAATGCTCCTCCCTCAGCCGTCAGTTTGATCGCTCACGCTGCTCCAGCGTCGAGTGAACCCGATCTCTTACGACCAGGCTGCGCTAGCTGCGGACCAGCGGGTCACTGAGCGTTGCCGCTATTTCTGCGATTTGATGAAGGCGACCAGGGCGCGGATGTCGTCGGGCTTTGCCTTGAGGCCGAAGCTCGCGATGGCGGGAGCCATGATGCCTGGGTGGTATCCCTTGACGATCTGCGCGTCGGGATCGGCAATCGAGCGCTCGAGGTAAGCGTCGTCCGCCGTTACCGACTGGCCGGTCGTGAGGCTGCTCGCGCCGCCGGCCAGGCCCTTGAAGCTAGGTCCGGCTCCGGCCGCGCCGGTGAGGGAGTGGCAGGAGGAGCAGCCGTCGCTCGCGTAGAGCGCCTTGCCGCGGGCGACGAGGGCCGGGGTGACCTGAACCGGTCCCAGGCCGGCCGCCTTGGGCGTTGTCGTAGCAGGGGCCGTCGAGGTCGCCGCGGTGGTCGTCGTGGCGGCGGCTGTCGGGCGCGTCGTGCCGTTTGCGTGGTGGTGACCGCGGTGGTAGCCGATCGCGTAGGCGGCGATCAGGAGGCCGAGGATGACGCCGCCGCCGGCGAGGCCGCCGAGCAGCCAGCGCCAGAGTCCGTCGCTGTGTTCATGCCCGGCCGCAGCGGGTTGGTCGCTCATGCGGTCAGCCCCCCTTCATGGCAGCCGCGAACAACAGCACCATCCCAATCGAGAGGAAGCTCGCGAGCCGACCGCCGACGCGACCGAGCCGGCTTGCCCCGAGGCCTGTGGCGAGGCCGAAGGCGGCCATCGCGAGGTGGTAAAGGGCATGCTCGAACGGGTGGCGCTCGAGCGGTTCGTAGAAACGCGGCACCATCACGAGCATCATCGCCGCAGGCGCGGCGATGACGGTCGCGAGTCCGAGCGACGAACGATCCCCGAGCCGACGCGAGACGGCGGGTAGCGACCCGATCAACAGACCGACCATCAATCCGAGGAAGAAGTGCCCGGCGTGGTCGAGGTGGTGATATCGAACGCTTGCTTCGGAGGCCGTAACGATCTGCGGGAAGAATGACGCGAGCGCGACGACGCAGACGGCGGCGGCGAAGCAGAGCTGGACGCGACCCGCGAGCGGCACGTCCGCGGGGGCCCACGGCGCGGCGGCTTCGACCGCTGGCCCTTTGCCGCCTGCGCGTGAGACGCGCGCCTCGTAGTGCGATCCTGTCCAGCTGTCCATATGGTCGACGAACGCGTAGTGGCGGCGCCCCCAGGCTGTCCGCGCGAGCGAGGCGAGCTGGGCGACGCAGACGAGCACGCCGAGCGCAAACATGAGTCCGAAGATGCTGCCGGCGAGGCTGTACCCGGCGGTGCCGGGCGGCTGGATCGCGTAGCGGCGCGGGATGCCCAGGATCCCCTCGACGAACCAGGTGCCGGTCAGGCCGAAGCCGCCGATCAGCAGCAGCGCAATCGTCCATGTGCGCGCGCCCCTCGACGACGTCACGCCAGCGTCCCGCTCGAGCAGATGCGCGATGAACGCGAGCAGCCAGACGACGACGGTCAGCATCAGGTAGGTGTGGAAGTGCGCGACGACCCAGACGGTGTTGTGGAGGCGGAAGTTGAACGGGATGATCGAGTCGATCACGGCGCCGGTTCCGCCGATCGCCCAGCCGGCGAGACCGACATAGAGCAAGCTCGAGGCGAGTGTCCAGCGGTAGCGCGATCCCCAGACCAGCATCGTCAGCGAGTAGATCGTGATCACGGCGACCGGGAGCGCCGACGCGTATGAGCTGATCTCCGAGACAACCTGCGCCCACTGCGGCTGGACGAAGTCCATATACAAGTGGTGCGAGTAGACGGTGACGATCAGGACGAGCGCGACGCCCCAGCCCGCCACGAAAACCTTCGTCACCTCGTACGGGCGGCCTGCGTAGCGGGGCAGCAGCACATAGACGGCGCCGGCGGCGAGGTAGATCAGCAGGTTGGCGATCGTGTGCCCGAAGAAGTACACGAGGTTCTTCGAGACCAGCAGGTCGAAGCCGACGCCGGTGTCGTAGGTGCGGCCGAGCAGGCCGAGCCCGATCGTCATCCCCACCGACATCGCAAGCAACCCGTCGAACGCGACAACGGTCGCCGCAATCACCGAAGCCGGCGGCGCGTCCGGCTCGCGCCCGCGCAGGAAGCGCCAACCGAGCGCGCCTGTCAGCCCGCCGTAGGTGCTCGTGGTCTGCCTGAGCACATCGATGCAGTAGACGAAGAAGCCGCTGCCAACGAGCATCATGCCCACGAAGAACACGCTCTCCGACCAGACCGGCCACTGGCCGGCCGGGAAGAACGCGAGCGGCGGCAGGAACGTCCAAGCCGCACCGAAGCCCCCAATCAGCGTCGCCACGAGCACACCCGCCGCGCCGGCGACGGTCAATGCGTAGCTCGCGAGCATGTGCCCGGCACGCAGCGGCACACTCTCGTGAAGCACATACCAGAGCGCGCCCATCGCCGCGATCAGCGCGCCGGTGATCATCCCCATCCCGTGCAGGGTCACCAGTCGGTAGAACCAGGCTGGCGACAGGTCGACTACGGTCGCCTGGGTCAGCCGCATGATCAGGCCGAGCACGCCCATCAGCAGGATCAGCGCGACCCCAGTCGTCGCGAAAAGCAGACCGAGGCGGCGCTCGATCGGGCGGGCGGGCTTCGTGAAGCCGGCAGCGCGCGGATGCAGCGCCGACGGAACCGGTGCCGTGACGCTCGCCATCAGCGTGGGGTGACCCTGAACGAACTCTGCATCGTCGAATGGTTCAACCCGCAGTACTCGAAGCAGCGAATCCGGTAGACGCCCGCCTCGGACAAAGTGAGGTCGAGCTTGTTGTGATAGCCGGGCATTGCCTGCACTGACCCGATCAAATGGCCGTGCGGATCGTAGAGGCCGAAGCCGTGGTTGACATCGACCGCTGTGACGTCGAAGCGGACGCGCGTCCCAGCCGGCACCGAGCCGGGTTGCAGCGACCAGAAGAACTGCCCGCCGGTCACCTTCACAACCGTCCTACCGGCCGCGCCGCCGCTCGCGTAGGGCAGATCGAACAGCGAGATCCCGACCACGAGCACGCCGACCACGATCAGAAGCACCAGCCATCGCTTACGCAGCCAGTAGCCGACATCGTGGACACGCTCGACTCCGACCTCCGAGCCCGCCTGGACCGCGATCACGACGAACGCCGTCGCGAGCAAAAGCACGAGCACGGCGAAGACGACGCCGAGTGCAATCTGCGGGTCACCGTAATGGAGGCTCAACCCGCCGTGGCCTCCCACGCTTCTCGAAACGACCGATCACCTGCATGCAGAGCGGCTCGCATGTCGATCATGATTGTCTGGATTCGGATGCCGATCCGCCATCGTCGAAGGCCTCGTTCAGCCGGTCAGTCTGATCGCTCACGCGGTTCCAGCGTCGAGGCAACCGGAGGTCTTACGGCCGGAGCGGTCCGGCACCCGTCACGCGGGTCGCCGTCGCGCCGGCGCCCGGCCTCGCGGCTGTGTGCGAAGGTCACGCGCCTGGGTTGCCTGAATCGTACGCGTGACGGGCTCCGTTCCCGTGACTTTGAACGTCTCGCCGTAGTGTGCGATCTCGAGTGGCTCCCCCTCGCGCAACGCGTATCGGGCCTCGTGCTGGTTCACCTCGACCTTCGGCCGCCGCCCACCGACGCAAAGGCCGAAGGTGAGGCGGTTCAGTCGCTCCGGTAGCCGCGGGGCGAAGGCGAGCGCGCCGTTGTGGTCGCGCATGCCGCCGAAGCCGGCGACTGCAACGATCCACGCGCCGGCCAGCGAGGCGATGTGAAGCCCGTCGCGCGTGTTGTGTTCCAGGTTGTCGAGGTCGATCAGAGCAGCTTCGCCAAAGTAGTCGTAGGCCAGCTCGAGGTGCCCCACCTCCGCTGCCATCACCGCCTGAGTGCAGGCTGAGAGCGAGGAATCGCGGACAGTGAGCGACTCGTAGTACGCGAAGTCGCGGGCCTTGTCCTCGTCGCTGAAGGCGTCGCCGCGCAGGTGCAGCGCCAGCACCAGGTCGGCCTGCTTGACGACCTGCTTGCGATACAGGTCGAAGTAGGGGAAGTGCAGCAGCAGCGGGTACTGGTCGGCACCGGTGTGCGCGAAGTCCCAGGGCTGATGCTCGGTGAAGGCCTCGGCCTGGGGATGAACCTGGAGCGTCTCGTCATAGGGGACGAAGACCGCTGCCGCGGCGTCCCGCCAGCCGGCCGCCTCCTCCAAGTCGACGCCGATCTCGGCGGCGCGCTCCGCGCTCCGTTCGACCGCGTCGGCGGCGAGCAGCAGGTTCCGCTGCGCCATCAGATTGGTGTAGACGTTGTTGTCCGCGACGGCGCTGTACTCGTCCGGGCCGGTGACGCCGTCGATCCGAAACCGTCCCTCGGCGTCGTGATGGCCGAGCGACCGCCACAGCCGCGCCGTCTCAACCAGAAGCTCGAGCCCCGCCTCCTGCTCGAAGGTCTCGTCGCCGGCCGCGGCCTGGTAGCGGCCGACCGCGTCGGCGATGTCCGCGTTGACGTGGAAGGCGGCGGTCCCGGCCGGCCAGTAGCTCGAGCATTCCTGGCCGGCGATCGTCCGCCACGGAAACGCCGCCCCGGCGAGGCCGAGCTGCTTCGCACGCTCGCGCGCCAGGTCGAGCGTCGCGTGCCGCCAGCGGAGCGCGTCGCGCGCGGCGTCGGGGATCGTGTAGGTGAGCAGCGGCAGGACGAACGTCTCGGTGTCCCAGAAGGCATGGCCGTTGTAGCCCGGACCCGTCAGGCCCTTGGCGGCGATCGCGCGCCGTTCGCCCCGAGCGCCCGCTTGCAGCGCGTGGAAGAGCGCGAAACGCACCGCCTGCTGCAGCTCGGCGTCGCCGTCGAGCTCGACGTCGGCGCGGTCCCAGAAGTCGTCCAGGTAGCTGCGCTGGCCGGCGAGCAGCCCTTCCCAGCCGGTGTGGCGGGCCTCGGCGAGTGCGGCCGCGACCTGGTCGCGAAGCGCCGCGGTCGAGCGCTGGCTCGACCAGCCGTAGGCCAGGAACTTCACCACGCGCAGCCGCTCGCCGGGCGCGACGTCGGCGGTGATCGTCACGCGCCCCAGGTCGTCGCCGTACTCGGCCGGGTTGGTCTCGGTGCCGTCCGGCCCCTCGACGATGTGATCCATGCCGGCGGCGAGCCGCAGGCCGCTCACCTGGGTGGAGTGCACGAGCACGACCTTCGTGTCGCGGCCGGAGGCCTGCTCCGAGCGAAGCGGCGACACGGCGCTCGTGCCGGTGCGCGGATCGTCGGGCGCGTCCGGCATCGGCTCGTTCGCGACGAGCTCCGACTGCACGACGAGCCGCGTCGAGCTGTCGAGCGGCTCCACCTCGTAGAGCATCGCGGCCACCGCCCGCTGCACGAAAGACACCAGCCGCACCGTCGAGACCTTCACCGCCCGGCCGGCCGGCGACCGCCAGTCGACCTCCCGGCGCAGCACGCCGGCACGGAAGTCGAGAATCCGTTCGTGGCTGCGGCACTCCCCGAACCGGACGTCGAACGGCTCGTCGTCGACTAGCAGCCGGATGATCTTGCCGTTGGTCACGTTCACGATGGTCTGACCCGCCTCGGGATACCCGTAGCCTGCCTCCGCGTACGGCAGCGGCCGCCCCTCGTAGAAGCCGTTCAGGTAGCTGCCGGGCAGACCGTTGGGCTCGCCCTCGTCGAGGTTCCCGCGTAGCCCGATGTGTCCGTTGGCGAGTGCGAACACCGATCCGGCCTGGGCGAGCACGTCGAGCTGCAGTTCGGTCTCGCGCAGCGCCCACGGCTCGACCGTGAAGGCGGGATGGTCGATCACGAGTCGAGCAGCTCCGCCAAGTCGGAGACGACGATGTTGGCGCCATGCTCGCGCAGCTCGTCGGCTTGGCCGGACCGGTCCACCCCTACTACGCAGCCGAAGCCGCCGGCTCGCCCGGCCGCGACGCCGGCCAGGGCGTCCTCGAACACCGCCGCCTCATTCGGCTCGACACCGAGCGCTCGGGCGCCGGCGAGGAACGTATCGGGGGCCGGCTTACCCTGCAAGTGGTCGCGTTCTGCCACGAGGCCGTCAATCCGTTCCTCGAATAGATCCTCGATCCCTGCAGCGATCAGCACCTCGCGGCAGTTGCTGCTCGAGGATACGACCGCCCGCCGCAGACCGGCTTCACGCGCAGCGCGTACGTACCGCACTGAGCCGTCATAGGCCTCGACCCCCTCGTCGCGGATCATGCGCAGAACGATCTCGTTCTTGTGGTTCCCAAGGCCATGTACCGTCTCCGCGGCGGCCGGATCGCTCTCCTCGCCCTCCGGAAGGTCGATGCCGCGGGCGTCCAGAAACGAGCGCACACCGTCGTAACGGGGCTTGCCGTCGACGTACTCGTCATAGTCGGCAATCGAATCGAAGGGCTGAAATGGCTTGCCGTCTTTATCCGACCGCGGGCGCAGAAAGCCGTCGAACATCTCTTTCCAGGCCGCGGCGTGAACCTTCGCGGTCTGTGTGAGCACGCCGTCCAAGTCAAACAGGCACGCGCGCACACCGTCGGGCAAGCCCAGCATCGCGAAACCCCCGCCCGCTCAGTCTCTTTGGCGGATGTTGCGCCCTGAGATCTCGACGGTCTCAATGCGGATGACGGCCTCCGATCTGCCACCGGCCCATGGGTCGATGCCAAGCTGCGAGAGCTGCTCAAGCTCCGACGGTTCGTCAACGCGACGCGCGCGTCCGGTGATCAAGACGCTCCACCCCTGGCTCATGGCCTCGTCGATGTGGTCGACCTCGAAGCTCACTGTCGCGCCTGCCGTGGTGACGAGCGAGCCGGTGTCGCTGGTGCGGAAGACGATATCGCCCTCGAAGAAACGGAAGTTCACGGGTAGCGCTACCGGGCCTCGTTCGGCAATGAATACGAGCCGGCCGACGCCGCCGGTCGCGAGATGCGCCTCCGACTGCTCTCTGCTCAGTACCTCAAGCGACGGGTGCGGGCCTGCGCCTCCGTGTCCGACGGGAAGGTCGACCGTTCCGCCGGCCAGGTCGGTCAGGGTCGTCTCGAGCGCCGCCGCGAGCCGCATCAGTACCCCGGGCGGCAACTCGACGTACGCAGTGTGCTCTAGATAATCGAGATATCCGCTATTCATGCCGGCCCGGCGAGCGATGTCTTCACGGCTCAAGCCGAGCTCCTCGCGGCGGTGTGCAACCCGCCTGGCGAAATCCCCGCCGCGGTCAGTGGTCACAACCACCTGCTTCGACCTGCTCTGCTCACACTGATCATCCGCGATATGTACCGGATCTCGATCTACCCCGGGGACAAACAACCGAACCGCCTCATTTTCCCCACTAGCGAACGCGATGAGAGTCGTAAGAAGGCGGAGCGAACCGACGCTAGAGAAGCATGACTCACAACAACGGGGCGGCCGGCCCGCCGTACTGCGGTTGGTCCGCGTGAGCAGCGCACGCACGGTGCGTGGGCGGCGGCGAGACATCAGGACGGAGGACGAGAGACACTCGATCACGGTCGCGATCGCAACACCGCTCGAAGCAGCGCTGGTCGCGTCGATCCGCGCCTTCGGCGACCGCGTGTCGGTGCTCTACCGGCCCGAGCTGCTCCCGCCGACTCGCTATCCAAGCGACCATCGTGGCGTCAACGGCTTCCGGCGCGACCCGAAAGACGAAAGCCGCTGGCTGGAGATGCTCTCGCAGGCAGAGGTGCTGTTCGGCATTCCTGGCGATTCGCCGGAGGGGCTCGCCGCGGCCGTGCGCGGGAACCCGTCGCTGCGGTGGGTGCAAGGCACCGCCGCCGGCACGGGCGAGCAGCTGAAGGCGGCCGGGCTTACCCGGGAGGAGCTCGAGCGCGTCACGATCACGAGCGCGAGCGGCGTGCACGTCGGACCGCTCGCGGAGTTCTGCCTGCTCGGACTGCTCGCTCTCACGAAAGGTTTGCCGCACCTACGGTCCGCACAGCGGGCACACCACTGGGATCACTACCCGGTCGCCGAGCTGCGCGGGGCGACCCTGCTCGTACTCGGGCTCGGCTCGATCGGAACCGAGGTAGCACGCCTCGCCAAGGCCTTCGGCATGCAAACGCTCGCGATCAACCGCAGCGGCACGAGCGACTCGCCGCACGTCGACGAAACTCACCCGCCCCAGGATCTGCACGACCTACTCCCCCGGACCGACGCGCTCGTGGTCACGCTGCCGCTGACCGACGAGACCGCTGGGATGCTCGACGCCAGGGCGTTCAAGCTGCTGCAGCCGCACGCGATCCTCGTCAACGTCGGCCGCGGCGGCGTCGTCGACGAGCCGGCGCTCATACGGGCACTGCGCGAGCAGCAGCTGGCCGGCGCTGTGCTGGACGTCTTCGCCACCGAGCCGCTGCCGGTTGAAAGCCCGCTCTGGGACCTGCCCAACGTCATGATCAGCCCCCACACGGCGGCCCTCTCGATCCACGAGAACGAGCGGCTCGTCGAGCTCTTCGCGGCCAATCTGCGCCGCTATCTCACCGGCGAGGAACTCGTCGGCCTTGTCGACCCGACACATTTCTTTTGATCGCGACGCCGTGAAGATCGCCTGCGCCTTCGACCATGCGGGGGTCCCGCTCCGCGACGCGGTACTGAGCGGGCTCCGCGACGGCGGACATGAGGCGCTCGACCTGGGCGACGCCGACGACTATCCGCAGAGCGCCCGGGCGGTCGCCGCCGCGATCATCGACGGCGAGGCCGAACGAGGGGTATTGGTTTGCGGGTCGGGAGCCGGCGTCGCCGTTGCCGCGAGCAAGGTGCGCGGGATCCGGGCGGCGACGGTGAGCGACGGCTACACCGCCCACCAGAGCGTCGAGCACGACGACCTGAACGTGCTCTGCTTGGGCGCGCGCGTGATCGGCCCGGAGCTCGCGCGCGAGCTGGTGCATACGTTCGCGGCGGCCCGCTTCAGCGGCGCCGAGCGTCATCTGCGCCGCCTCGCCGAGGTCGCCGAGATCGAAAACGACAACGTCGCTCACACAGGAGCGACTGCAAAGGAGATCGAGGCCTGATGGCCACTTCCACTTCCCTGAAAGCGGGGCCGATCAGCGACATCGTCGCCCTTGGCCAGAGCGTCTGGTTCGACAACATCCGGCGCGGGCTGCTGACCTCCGGCGAGTTCGAGCGGATGGTGTACGAGGACGGCCTGAGCGGCGTGACCTCGAACCCCTCGATCTTCGAGAAGGCAATCGTCGGCTCGACCGACTACGACGAGGCGCTCGCCGACGCACGAGCCGCCGCGCCGGATGGCGAGGTGCCGGACCCCAAGTCCGTCTACGAAGGCCTGGCGATCGCCGACCTGCGCCAGGCCGCCGACGTGCTGCGTCCCGTCTACGAGGAAACCGACGGCGGCGACGGCTACGTGAGCATGGAGGTCGCACCCGACCTCGCACACGACACCGCCGGCACCGTCGCCGAGGCGCGGCGGCTGTGGGCGGCGGTCGACCGGCCGAACCTGATGATCAAGGTGCCGGGAACCGAGGAAGGCATCCCCGCGATCCGGCAGCTGATCGGCGAAGGGATCAACGTCAACATCACGTTGCTCTTCTCGGTCCTGGTCTACGAACGCGTCGTCGATGCCTACCTCGCAGGGTTGGAGGACCGGCTCGCCGGCGGCGGCGACGTCGCAAGGATCGCGTCGGTGGCGAGCTTCTTCATCAGCCGGATCGACTCCGCGGTCGACCCTCGAGTGGGCGCGCCGCTGCAAGGCAAGGTCGGGATCGCAAGCGCGAAGCTCGCCTACGCGTCCTTCGGCGAGCTGTTCGAGAGCGAGCGCTGGCAGGCTCTCCAGGGTCGCGGCGCCCAGACCCAGCGGCTGCTCTGGGCATCGACGAGCACCAAGAACCCGGCTTATTCCGACGTGCTCTACGTCGAGTCGCTGATCGGGCCGAACACTGTCGACACGATCTATCCCGCCACCTACGAGGCATTCAAGGACCACGGCAAAGCGCGCCCCACGCTGAGCGAAGACCTGCCCGTAGCGCTGGCGCTGCTCGAGGATCTCGCGCAGGAAGGCGTCGACCTCGACGAGGTCACCGCCGCCCTGCTCGACGAGGGCGTCGAAAAGTTCATCGAAGCCCAAGGCAAGCTGCTCGCCTCGGTCGAGCAGTCGTTGCGACCGCCTACCGAGCGGAAGCCGGCGGCGTTCACCCATTCGCTAACGGCCGATCTCGCTCGGCGCGTGGACGCGGCGATCGAGGACTGGCGCGACGGCGACAAGGTCGCCCGCCTGTGGGCTCGCGACGAACGTCTCTGGACCGGCGACGACGAGGCGCGCTGGCTCGGCTGGCTGACCGTCCAGATGGACCAGCTCACACATGCGCACCGCTTCGCCGCCCTCGTGGACGACGTCCGCGCCGGCGGCTTCGAGCAGGCGCTGCTCCTCGGCATGGGCGGCTCGAGCCTCTGCCCGGAGGTGCTTGCGCTCACCTTCCCGACCGCGGCAGGGCTGCCGCGACTGCGCGTGCTCGACTCGACCGATCCGCAACAGATCACGGCCGTCGAAGACGAGCTGGATCTGGCGAAGGCGCTCTTCTTCGTCTCCTCGAAGTCCGGCACGACGCTCGAGCCGAACATCTTCGCCGCCTACTTCCACGCTCGCGTGACCGAGCTGCTCGGCGCCGAGGAGGCCGGCCGGCGATTCATCGCGATCACCGATCCCGGCACCCCGCTCGAGAAGCTTGCCGAACGCAGCGGCTACCGCGCCGTCTTCCACGGTTGGCCGTCGATCGGCGGGCGCTACTCGGCGCTCTCCGACTTCGGGATGATCCCCGGCGCCGCCGCCGGCGTCGACGTCCTGGAGCTGCTCGACCGGGCCGAGCGGATGGCCCACGCCTGCGCCGCCTGCGTGCCCGCCGCCGACAACCCCGGCCTCCAGCTCGGCGCGATCATCGGCATCTGCGCGACCTCGGGGCGGGACAAGTTGACGTTGATCAGCTCGGCGGGTATCCGCGACCTCGGCGCGTGGCTCGAGCAGCTGCTGGCCGAATCGACGGGCAAGCAGGGCAAGGGCGTCGTGCCGGTCGACCGCGAGCCGCTCGGCGTCCCCGAGGTCTACGGCGATGATCGCCTCTTCGTCTACCTCCGCCTCGCCGGCGACGACGACACCGAGCAGGACGCGAAGGTCGCGGCGCTTGAGCGTTCCGGACAGCCGGTGGTGCGGATCGTGCTCGACGATCTCGGCGATCTGGGTGGTGAGTTCTTCCGCTGGGAGTTCGCGACCGCGGTCGCCGGCTCGATCATCGGCATCGACCCGTTCGACCAGCCCGACGTCGAGGACGCGAAGATCGCCGCCCGCAAGCTCACCGACGCCTACGACGAGTCCGGCTCGCTACCCGAGCTGCACTGGCTCTACGACGGCGACGGGGTCCGGCTGTACGCAGACGAGCGCAACGCGCGCGAGCTGCAGGAGGCGGCTGGTCACGCGCGGTCGCTCGAGGGGTTCCTGGCGGTGCAGCTCAGCAACGTCGAGCCGGGCGACTACCTTGCGCTGCTCGCCTATCTGCCGATGACACCAGGGAACGAGCGGCTCCTGACCGAGATCCGCGTCCTGATCCGCGATCACTTGCACGTGGCGACCTGCGTCGGCTTCGGGCCGCGCTTCCAGCACTCGACCGGGCAGGCCTACAAGGGCGGCCCTAACTCCGGCGTCTTCCTGCAGCTCACCTGCGAGGACACGGTCGAGCTGCCGGTCCCCGGACACCGCTACACGTTCGGCGTCGTCAAGGAGGCGCAGGCGCGCGGCGACTTCGACGCGCTCGCCGCCAAGGGACGGCGCGGACTACGCATCGACATCGGCGCCGACCCGGCCGCCGGCCTCACGGCGCTCAGGGACGCGACGGCGCGAATCCTCCACAACGCGACGCCCAACCGACCGGAGCAGGGGTAGCGGATGCAACTGGGAATGGTCGGCCTGGGACGGATGGGCTCGAACCTCGTCCGGCGGCTTCTGCCCGCCGGCCACGAATGCGTCATCTTCGACGTCAACCGAAGCCCGGTCGAGGAGCTCGAGGCCGACGGTGCGATCGGCACCGGCTCCCTCGACGAGCTCATCGCCAAGCTCGACAAGCCGCGGGCGGTCTGGATCATGGTGCCGGCCGGCCGGATCGCCGAGCAGACCGTGCGCGACCTCGGCGAAAGGATGGAACCCGGGGACGTGATCATCGACGGCGGCAACTCCTACTACCGCGACGACATCGCCCGCGCGGCTGCCCTCGCCGAACAGCAGATCCACTACCTGGACGTCGGCACGAGCGGCGGCGTCTGGGGGCTCGAGCGAGGCTACTGCCTGATGATCGGCGGCGAAGCAGCGGTAGTCGAACGGCTCCAGCCCGTGTTCGAGGCAATCGCGCCCGGAGTCGAGGCCGCCGCGCGCACACCGGGGCGTAAAGGTCGGCCCGCTACCGCCGAGCGGGGCTTCCTGCACTGCGGCCCCGTCGGCGCGGGCCACTTCGTCAAGATGGTCCACAACGGGATCGAGTACGGCGTCATGGCCGCCTACGCCGAGGGCCTGAACATCCTCAAGAACGCCAACGCCGGCACCGTCGAGCGTGATGCCGACGCCGAAACGGCGCCGCTCGAGCACCCCGAGTACTACCAGTACGAGCTCGACATCGCCTCGGTGACCGAGGTCTGGCGGCGTGGCAGCGTGATCGCCTCCTGGCTGCTCGACCTGACCGCAGCCGCACTCCACGAGTCGCCCGATCTGCACGAGTACTCCGGCAGCGTCTCGGACTCCGGCGAGGGGCGCTGGACCGCGATCGCGGCGATCGAGGAGAGCGTTCCGGCCCCGGTCCTACTGACCGCGCTCGCCTCCCGCTTCGGCTCCCGCGGCCTCGACCACTTCGCCGACCAGACGCTCTCGGCGATGCGCAAACAGTTCGGCGGCCACGCGGAGAGGCCGGCGGGATGAGCGAGACGGAACGGATCGCGGTCCTGTTCGACATCGACGGCACACTCCTGATCACCGGCGGCGCCGGCGCCGCATCGTGGCGGCTCGCGTTCGACGAGCTGTACGGCATCCCGGCCGACATCGGCAAGTTCACCGACACCGGCATGACCGACCCCGACGTCGGCCGAAAGACCTTCGAGGCCGTGCTGAAGCGCAAACCGGAGCGGAAGGAGTTCACCCGGCTGCTCGAGCGGCGGCTCTTCTACCTGCACCAGACGGTCGCCGACTCCAAGGACTACCGAGTCCTGGCCGGCGTGGAGGAACTGCTGCCGAAGCTGATCCACGACGGCCGCCTATTGGGCCTCGTCACCGGCAACCTGGAGGCCGCCGCTCACATCAAGCTGCACCGCGCGCAGCTGAACCGCTTCTTCTCCTTCGGCGGCTACGGCTCCGACTCCACCGACCGCGGCGAGCTGACCAGGATCGCGCTCAAACGTGCGACGCTCGTCTACGGCGAACCGGTCACGCCCGAGCAGGCGATCGTCGTCGGCGACACGCCCCACGACGTCGACGGCGCCCACGCCGCCGGGATGGCGTGCGTCGGCGTCGGCAGCCACCACTACACCGTCGACCAGCTGCGCGCAGCCGGCGCCGACTACGCGATCACCTCGCTGACGGAAGGCCTGCCGCTATGAGCTTCGAGACGGGGCGCCGCTTCTACATGCTCTCGTTCGACCACCGCGGCTCGATCGAGAAGGAACTGCTCGACCTCACCACCGAACCCGACGCCGAGGAACGGACACGGATCTCCGCGCTCAAGGAGATCATCTACGCGGGCTTCCGGCAGGCCGTCGCCGAGGGCGCTCCGAAAGACGCCTGCGGCCTGCTGGTCGACGAGGAGTTCGGCGCCGGGATTGCCCGCTCCGCCAAAGCCGCCGGCTACACGTTGGCGATGCCGGTCGAACGGACCGGGCGGCAGGAGTTCGACTTCGAGTTCGGCGACGACTTCGGCGCGCACATCGAGTCGTTCGACCCGACGTTCGCGAAGGTGCTCGTGCGCTACAACCCCGACGGTGACGCGCAGCTCAACAGCCGCCAGGAGGCCAGGCTCGCACGGCTCACGCGCTGGCTTGCCGACCACCGGCGCGAACTCCTGCTCGAGCTGCTCGTCCCGGCGACGGAAGCCCAGCTCGACCAAGTCGACGGCGACCGCGACGCCTACGACCGCACGCTCCGGCCGGCCCTGGTCGTGCGCACGCTCGGCACCCTCCAGCGGGCCGGCGTCGAGCCGCGCATCTGGAAGGTCGAGGGGCTCGACGACTCCGCCGATTGCGAACGCGTCCTCACCCAGGCGCGCATCGACGGTCGTGACGAGGTCGAGTGCGTCGTGCTCGGACGCGGCGCCGACCGCGACCGGGTAGAAACCTGGCTCCGGCAGGCGGCACCCGTTCCGGGCTACATCGGCTTCGCGATCGGCCGCACTCTCTGGGAGGACGCCCTGCGTGAGCATCTCGCCGGTCGGCTCGACGCCGCCGCAGCGAGCGAGCGGATCGCGCACGAGTATCGCGGGATGATCGACGTCTACGCCGCGGCGGCGTTGGACGCGACGCCCGCCGCCGCATGACGGCCGCGGCCACCACTGACCGCACGACACCCGATGACCAGCTGCTGATCCTCTTCGGCGCCACGGGAGACCTGGCCAGGCGCAAGCTGCTTCCCGGGCTCTTCCACCTCGCCGTAGCAGGGATGATGCCCGCCAACTACCGGATCGTCGGCTCCGGCCGCCCGGAAGGCGCCCCGGACGCCGACGGCTTCCGTTCGTACGTCCGCGGCGCGCTCGCCGAGTTCGGGCGGCGCGAGCTCAGCGACGAGAACTGGGAGCCGTTTGCCCGCACGCTCTCCTTCGCGGCCGCGACCACCGAGCAGCCCGACGCGCTGCTCGAAGCGGTCGCCAACGCCGAACATGAGCTCGGGTCCGGTGCGCGGCGGCTGATCTATCTAGCCGTTCCGCCGGACGCGTTCGCGGCGATGGTGCAGATGCTCGGCGCTAGAGGGCTCACCGAGCGCGCCAGGCTGATCATCGAGAAGCCGTTCGGACACGATCTCGCTTCCGCGCAAGCGCTCAACAAGACCTTGCACGGCGTGCTCGAGGAAACACAGATCTTCCGGATCGACCACTTCCTCGGCAAGGAGGCGGTGCAGAACATCCTCGCCTTTCGCTTCGGCAACGGACTGTTCGAGCCGATCTGGAACCACGAGCACGTCGACTACGTCCAGATCGACGTCCCCGAGCAGCTGACGATCGAAGGGCGCGCCGGCTTCTTCGAGCAGACGGGCACGTTCCGCGACATGGTCGTCACCCACCTGCTGCACCTGCTCGGCTTCATCGCCATGGAACCACCAGACCGCCTCGACGCACCGTCGCTGCGCGACGCGACCGCTCGGGTCTTCGACGCGATCCAGCAAATCAACCCCGGCCGGGTCGTCTACGGCCAGTACGACGGCTACCGCACAGAGCCGGGTGTGGCAGCCGGCTCGACCGTCGAGACGTTCGCCGCGCTCGAAGTACTGATCGAAAACGAGCGCTGGGCGGGCGTCCCGTTCCAGCTGCGCACCGGCAAGGCGCTCGCCGAAAGCCGCCACACCGTCACGCTCGGCTTCAAGGAGCCCGCGCGTGGAATGTTCGCGGCCGACGAGGCAGCCGCCGCGGCCGCCCACCCCAACGAGCTGACCTTCGAGCTCTCCGACCCAGGCACGATCTGGGTCGACTTCCTCGCCAAAAAGCCCGGCGCGAGCATGAAGCTCGGTGCCGCCTCTCTGACCTTCCGCTACGGCGACTCCTTCGACGTCGCGAACGAGCTCGAGGCTTACGAGCGCCTGATCCACGACTGCATGCTCGGCGACCACACGCTGTTCACGCGCGCCGACGGGATCGAGCGGCTCTGGGAAGTGTCCGCACCACTGCTCGAGCAACCGCCGACGCCGCTGCCCTACGCACCGGGATCCTGGGGCCCCGACGAGATCGAGCGGATCGTCGCGCCCAACCGCTGGCACCTCCCCTACGAGCGGTAGCTGTGCCAGACGGAGTCGACCCGCACGGCCGCGACAGCTCAGACGCCCGCGAGGCCGAGCTTCAGGACGAGTTCCTGCACGAGAAGCTGCTCGCCGAGGCGGGCGTCCATCCACGCATGGGCCTCACTCGCGTGCACGTCCGGCTCGGACGCAGGTTCTTCTCGGTCTGGTGGCTGCTGGGTCTCGCGGCCGGCCTGGGCGCGATCTTCGTGGCCGCCGCCAAGCTCTACGCCGCCAGCAATGCCGGCCAGGGATTCCTGGCCCGGCATGCCTGCATCCCCGTCTCGGGATCGGTTCCAGCAGGGATGCCCGCCTTCGTCCGCTGGACGCACTTGTTGACCTTCTTCTTCCTCGTGATCATCGTTCGTTCGGGCCTGCAGGTTCTCGCCGACCATCCGCGGCTCTACACGAAGGTGCATTGCACGCCGGGCCGGGAATGGTTGCGCTTCCGCGGTCCGGTGCCGACAGACCGCGTTTGGACGGCCAAGGAGGACACGATCACGCTCAGTCCACTGGTCGGATTGCCGGGCGGCCGGCACACGATCGGCGTCGCGCGCCACTGGCACTTCAGCTTCGACATCCTGTTCGTCGCGACCGGGGTCGTCTACGCCGCCTTTCTCTTCTCGACGCCGTGGCTGCACCGGCTCGTGCCGACGCACGCCTCGATCGTCCCGGGCGCAGCCTCCTGCGCGATCACCTATCTCAGCCTGCATTTCCCGCGTGGCGTGAGCGGCTACCTCCGCTACGACGCGCTGCAACAGCTCACCTACTTCGCGGTCATCTTCGTCCTCGCGCCGCTCGCGATCCTCACCGGCCTCGCGATGTCGCCCGCGTTCGACAACCGCCACCGCTGGTATCCGCGCCTGTTCGGCAACCGTCAGATCGCCCGCTCGATCCACTTCCTCGTCATGGTTGCCTTCGTCGTCTTCTTCATCGGCCACATGGCACTGGTCGCCCTGACCGGCTTCGCCCGCAACCTCAACGACATCACCCTCGGCACCGACCACGACAACCTGAACGGCTTCGCGATCTGGGCTGCCGTGATCGCGCTCGTCATCGCCTCCAACGTCTGGGCGGTGCGCTTCTCCTGGACGCACACCCGCGTCCTGCAGCGGATCTCGAACCTGACCGTCGGCCGGCTGATGGACCTGCTCTTCGACCGCTCCGCGCCGCGCGTCGAGTACCGGCGCAAGGACATCAGCCCCTACTTCTGGCCCAACCACGCGCGCATGCCCGACAGCTCGGAATGGCAGGCGCTCGCGCGCGACGACTTCCGCGGCTACCGGCTCAAGGTGCACGGCCTGGTCGAGAACCCCGTCGAGCTCTCCCTCGAACAGATCGAGGCGCTGCGAAAGCAGGAGCAGATCACGCTGCACCACTGCATCCAAGGCTGGTCCGGAATCGCCGAATGGGGCGGCCTGCCCTTCGCCGAGCTGATCGAACTCGTGCAGCCGAAGCCCGAGGCCGAGTGGGTGATGTTCTACTCCTTCGCCGCCGGCGGGGAAGGCGGGGGCCCCTACTACGACTCCCACTCGATCGGCGACTTGCGCCACCCGCAGAGCCTGCTCGCCTACGAGATGAACGGCGAGCGGCTGCCGATCCTGCACGGCCGGCCGCTACGGCTGCGCGTCGAGAACCAGCTCGGCTTCAAACATGTCAAGTGGATCAGCGAGATCGAGTTCGTCCACCATTTCCGCGAGCGCTACGCCGGACAAGGCGGCTACAACGAAGACCACGAGTTCTTCGGCTACCGCGACGAAATCTAGGAGACAGCATGACGAGCACCGAGACAGAGGCCCGAACCGTCACGGTCGACTACCGTCAGACGCTCGAGCAGATGATCGCGGCCGGCGGCTACGACCACGTCAACCGCCACATCACCCAGTCGAGCTTTCCCGTCGCGCCCGGCGGCGACGCCGAGCGGGAGCTGACCCTCGTTCATATCGGTCGCGTCGTTTCGACTGACGAGCTGATGCACGAACTGGAGGACCTTGCGGTGCGCTCGGGACGGATTGAGGAGCTGCTCGCTTTCGGCGCTGCCTACCCGCAGGCGCAGCGGCAGTACCCGATCGTCGCCGTCGGCGCCCTCGACGAGTACCATCGCCGCCCCTTCCTTTGGGGCTCGCCCCGCGTCCGCCACCTCGACCTCCGCTTCGACGAAAAGATCTGGGGCGGCAACATCCGCTTCCTGACCGTCGAGACCTAACGCCCGGCGCTCGCCGTCGAGCGCTCCGCTACAAGCTCCCGCACCGTCTCGGCGATTCGGGCGCGATCGATGCCGGCCTGGGCGAGCAGCTCCGCCGGCGTCCCGGACGTCGGCATCACGCGCACCGCGAGCGTGACGATCCGCGGCCGCCAATCGCTGTCGGCGAACACTTCGAGCACGGCGTCGCCGATCCCGCCTTCGGGGTGGTGATCCTCGACGGTGACGATCACGCCGGTTGCGTCCGCCGCTTCGATCAGGGTCTTTGCGTCGATCGGCTTGATTGAGAAGAGGTCGACGACGCGCGCTGCTACGCCTTCTGTGGCCAGTTGCTCGGCGGCGGCGAGCGCCTCGTGCAACGTGATGCCGGCGGCGACCAGGGTGACTTCGTCGTCGTCGTCGGAGGAGCGGACGACCCGCGAGCCGCCGATCTCGAACTGCTCGTCGGCCGCGTACAGCACCGGCAGCTCAGCGCGCGTCGTCCGCAGGTAGGAGACGCCGGGCCGGTCGACCATGGCCTCGAGCAGCTTCGCCGTCTGGTTGGCGCAGGACGGGTAGAGGACGGTGCTGCCGTGCACCGCGCGCAGCGCCGCGATGTCCTCGAGACCCATCTGCGACGGGCCGTCCTCGCCGATCGAGACGCCGCAGTGCGAGCCGACCAGGCGGATGTCGGCGCGACTGATCGCCGCCATCCGGATGAAGTCGTACGCGCGCGACAGGAACGCGGCGAACGTGGCCGCGAACGGCACCCAACCGCGCACCTGGAAGCCGACCGCGGTCGCGACCAGTTGCTGCTCGGCGATGTACATCTCGAAGTAGCGCTCCGGATGCGCGTCCGCGAATAGGTTGGTGTAGGTGGAGTTGCCGACCTCGCCGTCGAGGGCGACGATCCGCCCGTTCGACGCGCCGAGGGCGGCGAGTGCCTCGCCGAAGCCGCGTCGCGTCGCGACCTCCTCACCGATCTGCCAGCTCGCCGCGGGCGCTTGCGTGGTCTCGAACCGGTGCGGCTGCGCGTCGCCGTCCGGAATGCTCGGCCGCACGGTCAGGTTGCGCAGTCCGCCGAGCTCGCGGATCGCTGCCTCGGGATCGGCCAGCGGCTTGCCGTGGAAGCCGTTGCGGTTCTCGACCGAGCTCACGCCCTTGCCCTTGACCGTGCGCGCGATGATCGCGACCGGCTGGCCGTCGCCGGCCAGTGCCTGCTCGTAGGCGCCGTCGATCTCGTCGAAGTCGTGGCCGTCGATCTCGAGCGCGCGCCAGCCGAACGCCTCCGCCCGCCGCACGTAGGCGGCGGTGTCCCAGCCGTGCATCGTCTCGCCGCGCTGGCCGAGCCGGTTCACGTCGACGATCGCGATCAGGTTGTCGAGGCTCTCGTAGCTCGCGTGGTCGAAGGCCTCCCAGATCGAGCCCTCCGCCATCTCGCCGTCGCCGCAGAGCACCCACACCCGGTACGGCACCCGGTCGAGGCGCTTCCCCGCGAGCGCGACCCCGACCGCACAGGGCAGCCCCTGACCGAGCGAGCCGGTTGCCACGTCGACCCAGGGAATCTCCGGTGTCGGATGGCCCTCGAGCCGGCTCCCGAGCTTGCGGAAGCTCAGCAGCTCGTCATCCGAGATCGCGCCCGCCGCCTTGTACAGCGAGTACAGCAACGGCGAGGCGTGGCCCTTCGAGAAGATCAGGTGGTCGTTCAGCGGCTCCGCCGGCCGGTCGAAGTCGTAGCGCAGGTACTTCGCCAGCAGCACCGCCATCAGATCGGCGGCCGACATCGACGAGGTCGGATGACCCGAGCCGGCCGCGGCGGCCGCCCGCACCGAGTCCACGCGCAACTGCTGGCCGAGCTCCCGCCACTGCTCCTGCTCGTTCATCGCTCCGTCCTCCTTCATTCGTTCATTCGAGTAGGCGTCCGATGGTCTCGATCTCCGGCCCGCCGGCGAGCGCGGCGACCCGGGCCGACGGCTCGCCGGGGCGTTCGGCCGTGATGCCGCCGTCGCGGTCCCAGACGAGGTTGACGCGCAGCCGCGGGTCTTGCTCGGGATAGTCGAGCCGCGCGTGCGCGCCGCGGCTCTCCCGTCGCTCGAGTGCGGACTCGAGCGTCGCCCTGGCGGCGAGCAGCGATCCCTCGAGATCGAACGCGTGGGCGAGGTCTGCGAAGCCGGCGAGGTCGGGCCGCACCTCCATCGACGCCGCACGCTCGACGACCTCGTCGAGCCGGGCGAGGCCCTCCTCCAGACCGTCTTCGTTGCGGACGACGCCGCAGCATTCCGTCATCAGGTCGCGTACGGCGCGCTGCAGGGGACGGGCGAACTCCTCACCGCGCCGTGCGAGCAGCTCGTCGACCTCGTCGCTCGCCACGGCGATCGCTGCGCGGTCGCGCACCTGCACGTCGAGCGCTGCCGAGCAGCGTGCGGCCTCCGCGCCGACGATCCGGCCAAATACGATGCACTCGGCGAGCGAGTTGCCGCCCAGGCGGTTCGCACCGTGCACACCGGTCGCGCACTCTCCGACTGCGTACAGGCCCTCGACGTCGGTCAAATGTGTCTCCGACTCGACCCGCACGCCGCCCATCGAGTAATGCGCGGTCGGCGCGACCTCCATCGGCGCACGCGTGATGTCGAGCATGACCAGGTCGACGAACTGCCGGTACATCTGCGGAAGCCGGCTGAGCACCTGTTCGCGCCCGAGATGGGAGACGTCCAGCAGCACGCCGCCGTGCTCCGTGCCGCGCCCTTCCGCGATCTCGGTGTAGACGGCCAGTGCTACCCGGTCGCGCGTCGAGAGCTCGAGCCGCTCCGGGTCGTAGCGCTCCATGAAGCGTTCGCCGAGCGCGTTGCGCAGGATCCCGCCTTCACCGCGCACCGCCTCGGTGACGAGCGTGCCAGCCGACTGCTCCGGGAAGACCATCCCCGTCGGGTGGAATTGGACGAGCTCCATGTCGCGCAGACGGCAGCCTGCGTCGGCAGCCAGGCGCATCGCATCGCCCGTGTTCTCATCGCGCCGCGAGGACGAGCGGCGCCAGATCCGCGTATGCCCTCCGGCTGCGAGGATGACGGCGTCCGCGACGAGCACCCAGCGGCTACCGTCGTCGACGCCAAACCCGTAACAGCCGAAGACGCGGCCGTCATGGACGAGCAGGCGCGTGACATAGATGTCGTCGCGAATCGACACACCGACCTCCATCGCCCTTCGCACGAGCGTCCGCTGGATCTCGCGTCCGGTGTAGTCGCCGGCGAAGCAGGTCCGCCGGTATCGGTGAGCGCCGAAAAAGCGCTGCGAGAGCCGCCCGTCCTCCTCGCGCGCAAACTGAGCTCCCCAGCTCACGAGGTCGTCGATGGCGTCCGGCGCCTCGCGGCACAGCCGCTCCACCGTGAGCGGGTCGCCGAGCCAGTAGCCCTCCCGCAACGTGTCCGCGGCATGCTGCTCCCAGCTGTCCTCTGGGTCCATCGTCCCGAGTGCGGCGTTGATCCCGCCGGCCGCCAGCACCGTGTGCGCGTCGTCGCGCCGCCGTTTGGCGACGCAGAGCACCTGCACGCCACGTTCCGCGAGCTCGATCGCCGCCCGCAAACCGGCTGCGCCCGTTCCGACGACGAGCACTCCCGCCGCGACCCGCCGCTCCGCGACAGGCGTCACCGATTCACGGGATTCCGGCGGGGGGAGAGCGTTCGCAGCCGCCGCTTGGCCGCGGCGATCATCGTCGCGCGGCGATCACGCGAAGCCCAAACGCGAGGGCGGTCCTCGACCGCCATCTGATCCTGAGCCGTCTCGTCGATGTGGCGGACACCTCGCGGGTTCGCCTGCGAGTCGCGCAAGGGCGGGTGCTCGGGAGGATCGAACGAGCGGAACTTCGGGTCGACGCCCGTGCGATCGTCGTCGCGGGTGTGGTTCTCAGACACGGTGGAACCTCCGGAGTAGAAAGCGGCAGCAGAGACTGGACTGGGACGGCGACAGGCACAACACCATGTAGTGCTTCAGCGTCGCTTCGGCCGTTGTTCTTACGAACGATCGAGGTCCTTAGGCGGATCCCAGTGCTTCCAGAAGCCCGCTCGTGGCCACGCTCGCAGCCCCGACGCAGCGGTCGGCTGCGCCGTAGGTGAGGTAGATCGTGCCGTCGGGCCGCGGCACCGCGCCCTGGACGAAGATGATGTTGTCGATGTCGCCGAAGCACTCCCACGGCAGCTCGGGTCGCATGATCGGGTCCGGTAGCAGCTTCCGCACCCGGCCGCTTTCCTCGTCGAGCAGCGCGACCTTGGTCGTGTAGCGATTGTCGGCTTCCCGTTCGTGAAAGAACAGCAGCAGGCCGGCCTCGGTCGCGACAGGGGGTGCGCCGGCGCCGACGCCGAGGGCGCCCGTCGCCGGGCGGATCAGTGTGTGCGCTTCGAGGTCGCGCACGTGGCTTTCCCAGTAGCCTTTGGGCGGGCTCGACAGCTCCTCGAGCGACTCGAAGATCGCAAGCTGGATGTTCGGGTGCATCCGGTGGATCAGCCCGACACGACCGTCCCGGAGATTGAAGATCACCGCATCCTTGTCCTTCGTCCCAGCCGGTGAGACCACCCGGCCGGAGGTCGGATCGAGGTGGAACCGGCCGTCTTCGTAGAACAGGCGATGCACCCCGACCCGCCAGGGCAGTCCGGAGTCGGGCGAGGGGAGGTTCGTGTACGACATCACGACTTGCTCGTCGCTGCCGCTGCGCACGCGCTGCACGCGTGGGTCCTCGTAGGAGTCGACGTCGTCGGGCGAACCTCTGGCCAGCACCTGCTGGAATGCGAAGCTGAAGCCGTCTGTGGAGGTGAAGACGAGCACGTCGGAGACGTAGTCCAGGAAGAGCGGGCCAGGCCCGTCGTTGCGCCGGTAGCTGTCGCGCACGCCGCGCGCGAACAGGTGGAAGAAGCCGTCATGGCGGATCAGGCCCGCGTTGAAGATCGGCCCGTACCCGGGCACTGTGTCGGCCGCGACGATCGGCTCGTCGCTGATCCGGCGCACCGTCAGTGCCGTCGGGCCGGCGTAGGCGAAGCTGCTGCTCTCGGCGATCGCGGTCGAGTAACTTCTCACGCGGCGGCGACCGCTCGACCGAAATCGTCTTCGAGACGCACGATGTCGTCCTCGCCGAGGTAGTCGCCGCGTTGTACCTCGATGAAGACCAGCGGCTCGGCGCTTCCCGTGTTCGCGATGCGATGAGCCGCTTGGATGGGCACATCGACGGCAGCGCCCGAGACCACGTCGAACTCGTCACCGTCGAGTGTGACGCGTCCCGCGCCGCCGACGACGACCCAGTGCTCTTCGCGTCGCGCGTGCCGCTGGTAGCTGAGGCGCTTGCCGGCCTGCACGGTGATTCGCTTCACCTTGTAGCCGGCCCCTTCCGCAAGCACGGTGTACGACCCCCACGGCCGTTCGTCGTGCTCCGGCGTCATCGTCAGCTCACCTCTAGGATCGTCTCGATCACCAGTGCGGTGTCGCGCCAGCCGGAGACGCTCAGGCAGTCGACGCCCATCGCCTTGACCGGATGGTCGTTGCCGCCCTCCTCGAGCCGGTCGCCGACGAAGATCAGCTCCTCCTGCCTGATGCCGAGCAGCCCGATCAGCTTCTTGATCCCGTAGGCCTTGTCGATGCCGTGCTTGGTCACGTCGATCGAGGTGGAGCCGCCGACCCGAACCTCGAACTCGGGCAGCTCGGCGGCGACGTAGTCGCGCAGCTTCCGCTTCTTCGCGCCGTCCGGATCCCAGGCTTCCTTGCTGGCGACCGGCGCGTCCTGGCCGAGCGCGGAGAACGTGACCTGGCTGCCTCGGTCCTCGATCTGCTCGCCCCACAGCTTCGCGGCTCGGAAACCGAGCGCAGCCGCCCCCTTGGCGAGCGCTGCGGCGATCGTCGCGCGCTTGTCGGGCGGAAGATCCTCGGCGTACACCTGCTCCCAAGCGCCGGCGGCGAGGTCGAACCGGTAGTAGCGCGTGCCGCAGGTCGGCATCACGTGCAGCGCGCGCAGGCGTGCTGGTGCGACGTGCAGATGGTCGATCAGCTGCGTCTCGAACTGCTCGAACTTTCCGCCCGAGATCACGCACACCTGGAACAGCGCGAGCAGACGATCGAGCAGCCGCGACATCTCGACGGTGATCGGCGATTTGCTTTCGGCCAACGTGTTGTCGAGGTCGAACGCGATCACACGTCTTCTCGTCTGCGGCGCCGTTCTTGCCGACCCGCGGCGAGGCCGCTGGAGTGTCCGCGGCACGGTCAGAGCGCCTCCGCGTGCCGGACGATTCCGCCGTCGACGAAGTAGGTGGAACCGGTGACGTACGACGACCTGTCCGAGGCGAGGAAGAGCGCGACCTCGGCCACCTCTTCCGGCTTTCCCATCCGCTGCAGCGGCACGATCTCCCGGAGCCGCTGAACCTTGGCCGGGTCGGCGAGGGTGGCCGCGTTGATCGGGGTCGCGATCGCACCGGGAGCGATGTTGTTGACGCGGATCCCGAGCGGCGCAAGCTCTAGCGCGGCGTTTCGCATCAGCATCCGCAGTCCGCCCTTCGCCGCCGCGTAGGGCGTGTAGCTCGGGAACGGGAAGTCCTCGTGGATCGAGGAGATGTTCACGATCGAGCCGCCACCGCTGTCCTTCATCCGGCGTGCCGCCGCCTGCAGGCAGAGAAACGGCCCCTTGAGATCGACTGCGAGGGTGCGGTCCCAGTCGGCTTCGGCGATCTCGAGCAGCGGCTGCGACTTCTCGATCCCGGCGTTGTTGACGAGCACGTCGAGCCGGCCGAACCGCTCGATTACCTGCGCGACCAGCGCGTCGACGGCAGCTGCGTCGGTGACATCCGCTTCGAGCGCGGCCGCCTGCTTGCCTGCTGCGCCCAGCTCACGCGCGAGCGCCTGCGCGTCCTCGCCGTGACCGAGGTAGTCGATCGCGACCGCGGCGCCCTCGTTGGCGAAGCGCTCGGCGATCGCGTAGCCGATCCCGCTGCCTGCGCCGGTGACGAGCGCGACCTTGCCTGCGAGCTCACCCGCCGGCGCGCCGGTGGCGGTCACGAGGGCTCGATCCCCCAGCAGGCGGCGAGCGACTCGCCCGGCTTGAGGGTGACGAGCCCGTCGCCGCTCTGGAATGCGTTCGGCGCGCAGGTCATCGGCTCGATGCCGAGGCTGCGGCGGCTCACGTCCGGGAGCGGATCGCCCGTGAAGAGCATCAGGTAGCGGTAGCTCTCGTCGAGCCAGAACGTCGTCGCGAGGTCGCCGCCTGGCGAGGCGAGGCGCACGCGCGCTCGCCCGTCGTTATTGCGCTCGAGGTCGGTGAAGGCGGTGTCCAGCTTCGTCTTTCCGATCGGCCGCGGTCGCCTGAAGTCGTATTCGGATCCTTCCACCGGCTCGGCGCCGACTGGGATTCCGCGCTCGTCGCTCGTCAGACGCGTGCGCCCGGGAGAGCGCAGCACCACGCTGTCGACGTTCGGCGTGCCGACGGTCAGATACGGATGCGCACCCGCGCCGTACGGACACGCACTCGCACCGACGTTGGTCGCCGTCGTCCGCACCGTCAGCCCGTCGCTGTCGAGGCGATACTCGACCGCGAGCCGCAGCGTGTGCGGGTAGCCCGGCTGCGGGTGCAGCAGATGCTCCATCGTGACCGAGTCCACGGCCTGGTCCGCGACCGTCCAGTTCGCCCAGCGGGCAAGTCCGTGGATCGCGCACTGCCGCTCGGGCTCGGTCAGCGGCAGCTGCTGCGACGAACCGGCGAACTCGTAGCGGCCGTCGCGGATCCTGTTCGGCCACGGCACCAGGCACTGACCGCGCGCCGAGCTGCACATCTCATCGGCGGCGTAGCCGTCGAGCCGCTCCCGCCCGCGGACGGAGTACGCGCGCAGCCCGCCTCCAACCTCCACGACCCAGGCGCGCTGCTCCGCCGAGGCGAGCTCGACCTGCCGCCCGGAAGGAGCCGTCGCGCCGCGCACCGCTTCAGCGATCACGCGCCAACCTGGCCGGGTGGCGGTAGCTCGTAGCGCAGAAAGAGGTGCGAGCCCGCCTGCCGAAGCGTCAGCAGCCTGCAACCGATCCCGCCACTCGGTAGGAACGCGGTTCCCTCCACCAGCGACAATCGCTGCTCGGCCGCCGACCGGCCGGCGAGGAGCGGCGAGAGCGTCAGGAACAGCTCGTCGACGAGACCGGCGCCCGCCAGCTCACCGAAGAGCGTCGGCCCGCCCTCACAGAGGATCAGCTCGTGTCCGCCTGCCCGCAACGCCTCGATCGCGGCGACCGGGTCGAGCGGCGGCTCGTCGCCGATCGGGACGATGGTCGCCGAGCACGGGAGCTGATGGCCGAGCCGAGCGGCGCCCTGCTCGCTTGTCAGCACGAGCGTGCGCTCGGCCAGCCCCGGATGGCTCGGATCGATCCGGCCGCTGCCGCTCAGGATCGTAAGCGTCGGGGTTGCGGGCCGGTTGCGCAGTCGGCGCAGTTCCGCGTAGAGCGATGCTGCCGGCGGGTAGGCGTTCTCGGGCGTCCACCGCGTCCTCGGCGAGCCGGCAAGCGTGCCAGCGCCGACGAGCACCGCGTCGGCGCACGCGCGCAGGAGGCCCATCACGAACCGGTCGCCCTGACTGCCGGCGGCAATCGCGTGGCTCGAATCGATCTCGCTGGGGATCGCGACGACGCCGTCGACGCTCGCGACGAAATTCGCGTACAGGCACGGCTCCGGGAAACCGAGCGGGCCGCCGTAGAGCTCCGCGAGCTCGCCCGGCAGCCGGAACTCCGCTTGGCCCGCTCGCTCGAGCAGAACCTCGAGCGGCTCAAGTCCTACGGGGCGGTCAACGGCAACCTGGCTCATGCGCGCGGTGTCCGCAGCCGCGGCGTCCGCGCAGAGTGAAGGCTCACGAGTGGATCGCTCCCTTCAGCCGGCGCGCGAAGGCCGAGCCGAGAGCTGGAGCGTCGCCGCTCTTCGGGCGGCGTTTGCGTTGCAGTTGCTGCTCGATCTCCTCGAGGCTGCGGCCGTTCGTCTCGGGGACGCGGGTTGCGAAGAAGGTCAGGGCGATCACTCCGACGGCCGCGTAGAGCACGAAGGTTCCGGTCCTTCCGAGCGCGCCGACCAGGGAGAGGAACGTGAACGAGACGAGGAAGTTGAATGCCCAGTTTGCGACCGTACAGAGCGCCATCGCCGGGCTGCGGAGATGCAGCGGGAAGATCTCGGAGATCATCAGCCAGAAGACGGGGCCGAGGCCGATCGCGAAGCTTGCGATGTAGACGATCAGCGCGATCAGCGCCAGATCGGGAACGGCGGCACGCAGGCCGGCCGATGCGAAGAAGACGCCGAGGACGAGCAAGGAGGCGATCAGGCCGACCGTGCCGACGAGCAGGAAGACCCGTCGTCCGAAGCGGTCGAGCAGCAGCACTGCGACGACCGTGAAGACGACGTTGGTCAGGCCGATGAAGACGGTCTGGGTGATCGCGCTCGAGACGCTGCTGCCGGTGAAGCGCAGGATCGTCGGCGCGTAGTAGATGACGGTGTTGATGCCGACGATCTGCTGGAAGATCGCGAGTGCCAGCCCGACGATCAGCATCGGCCGCACCTTGGCGCCGATGATGTCGCGCAGGCTTCCTTCCTCGGCCACCACATGGCGGATGTCGTCCATCTCGCTGTCGATGTCCTCGCTGCGGCGGTGGACGCGTTCGAGCACCGCTCGCGCCTCGTCGTCCCGTCCCCGCTCCATCAGCCAGCGCGGGCTGTGCGGCATCAGGATCATCCCGACCGCGAGCGCTACGCCGGGAACCGCACCCAACCCGAGCATCCAGCGCCAGTTGTTCGACACCCCCTTGAACAGGAAGTCGACGATGTAGGCGATCAGGATTCCCATCACGATCATCAGCTGGTTGAACGACACCAATCCGCCCCGGATCCGTCGCGGCGCCACCTCCGCGATGTACATCGGCGCCACGAACGACGCCGTGCCGACCGAGAGCCCGAGCAGGAAGCGCGCGGCGATCAACTCGGTCGCGCCCGAGGCGAAGGCGCTCCAGAGCGCCGCGGCGACATAGATGCAGCCGGACAACACCTTCGTCCATTTCCTGCTCATCGCCTCCGCCAGATAGCCGGACGCCGTCGCACCGACCACCGCGCCTATGAGGAGCGAGCCGATGATCGCCTGCTGTTGCAGCGCCGAGGCGTGAAAGGCAGGCTTGATGAACAGCAACGCCCCGGAGATAACTCCGGTGTCGTAGCCGAACAGGAAGCCGCCCAAGGCTGCGACGAGCGCGAGCACGAACAGGAACGGCTTCGCTTCGCTCCGGGCCTCGTGAATGAAGCCGCTCACTCGACTCCCTTGCGCGCACGCGCAGGGTGGAGGTGCCGGCGGGTCTTACCGGCGCACAGCGGGCAGAGGCGGGTTCTGATCAGGCGACCGCAAGACGGGCAGCGACGCTGGGCCTTGCTCAACTGCAGCAGTCCGCGATCCAGGCCGAGCCGGACCATGACCGCGCCGACACCGAGCGTCAGCGCGGCGAGAACCTCGAGGTGTGACGCCGGATCGGTCATCGCAGCCGGACACTCATGTTCCTTCTGCGTCTCGCGCAGCCCAGTTCTTACGTCGCCTTTTGAACAACGGCTGGTTTCGGTTCCGTGCCTGGCGCGGACGTGATCGCGGTCAGACGAGCGCGAGCTGCGCGGTTAGCTTTCGGCGCGCATCGTGCAGCGTCTTGTAGATCGCGCCCGGCGTGGTGTCTAGCTCGATCGCGAGCGTCGAGGGCGAGACTCCGTCGATCGCGATTGCGATCAGAACGGTTCGTTGATGTCGTGTCAGCCGACCGACGATCAGGTTGCTGACCTCGCGTAGGAGCTCCTGAATCTCGGCGCGCTCCTCGGGTGAGCAGCCGGGGTCGGGCCAGGCGAGGACACATTCGGGGTCGCTTGCGAGGCGATCGCGTCCCATGCGCCGGCGGATGCTGACGGGTGCCTCGAGCTGGGCGAATCGCCGCGCCCAGGTCCAGAACTGGCTTTCGCCCCGGTAGTCGTCGAGCTTGCGAAGGACCGCGAGCAGCGCGTCGTCGGCAGCCATCAGGGCGAGATCGTCGACGTCGCTGCCCGGGAACTCCGCCATCCCTCTGGTGCGCAGCCGGATATGGAACCACGCTTCACGCCGCAGTCGCTCATGCAGCTCGGCGATCGCGCGCTCACGCTCGTTCTCCGCGCCATGCAGGCGCACCCACCAGGTCCGCGACCCGGCATCGGGCAGGCGCGGTGGCGGGGCCGTGTCGAGCGCCGTCGCGCTCATGTGACGGGCTCGCGCAGCGTGCCTGCTTCGATCGGCTGGTGTGCGCGGATCAGGTCGCGGGCCTCGTCGACGCGGCCGAAGACGTTCCAGAGCAGAACGCCGCGCGGATGCCGATCGTCGTCGAGGTAGTAGACGAGCCCCTTGAGGTTGGGCTCGTCCCACTCAGCGACCGTCTCGTGGCGGGGGTCGAGCTCGCCAACCGCCTCGTAGCCGAGGTCGAACAGGTCGGAGTAGAAGAAGGGCAGGTGGTCGTAGGGCTCATCGGCCCCGGCCATGTTGATCCCGGCTAGCCGTCCCTGGCTCTTCGCGTTGTCCTCGTGCTCAACGCGCATGGTCGTGTCGAGTGCCGAGGCGGGGAAGCGGGCGACGTCACCCGCCGCGAACACGTCCTCGTGTCCACGCACACGTGCGCGCTCGTCGACGACGATCCCGTCTTCGACCGGCAGTCCGGCGGCCGCGGCAAGCTCGGTGCGCGGCTCGATTCCGAGTCCGGCCACGATCACATCGGCCTCGAGTGTCCGACCGTCCTTGGTCGCGACGCGCGCAACGCCGCCGGTGCGTTCGATGCCGGTCACCGACGCGTCCGCGAGTAGCTCGACTCCCTTGTCGCGGTAGTAGCCGGTCACGAACGCGGACAGGTTGGCCGGAAAGATGCGCGCGCCGATTCCCGGCTCGGGGAAGACCATCGTCACCGTCTGGCCGTTCATCGCCAGCGCCGCAGCGATCTCCGAGCCGATGAAGCCGCCGCCGATCACCAGGAAACGTGCGTCGCCGTCGGCAAGTGCCCGCAGCCGCCGGTAGTCGTCGAGGGTACGAAAGTAGATCACCTCGTCGCCGCCGAACGGCAGGCGGCGGGGCCGGCCGCCGCCTGCGAGCAGCAGCCGCTCGTAGGCGTAAGTCTCGCCGGCGTCGTCGGTCGCCTCGTGGACCAGCAGGTCGAGCGAGAGGATCGTACGGCCGAGCTTCAGCTCGACGCCGAGGTCGGATGTTCCGCACCAGATCGTGTCTTCGTCGTCGCCCTTCCAGAGAGCCTTTGTCAGCGGCGGTCGCGCGTACGGCGGGTGCGCTTCGTCGGCTACGACGCCGATCGTTCCGTTCGGGTCACGTTCGCGGATGCCCTTGCAGGCTGCGTCGGCGGTCAGGCCGCCGCCGACGATCAGATAGCGATATGTGTGCATGCGTCTTCTCCTCGCCGTTCTAGCTCCAAGGGTTTCGGCTCCGGACCTCTTCGAGGAACTCGCGCCGCATCTCCGGCTCCTCGACGTAGCCGCCTCGCCAGAACGAGGTGACCGTCTTCGAGTGCTCCTCGCGCACGCCGCGCATCTGCGTGCAGAGATGCTCGGCCTCGATATGGACTGCGACGCCGTGTGGCTTCATCAGCGAGACGAGCGTGTCCGCGATCTGCACGCCCAGGCGTTCCTGGACCGTGAAGCGGCGCGCGAACAGGCGCACGAGCCGGGTCAGCTTCGAGATGCCGATGATCTGCTCGTCCGCGACGTATCCAACGTGGGCGAATCCGTGGAACGGCAGCGCGTGGTGCTCGCAGAGCGAATAGAAGGAGATCGGCCCCTCGACCACCTGGCTGATCCGGGATGCGGCTCCTTCGTGGTACTCGGTCGGGAAGGCCGTCAGGAGCTTGGCATCACCCTCGTAGCCGGCGGTCGCGTCGTAGAGCGCCTTCAGAAATCGCAGCGGCGTCGTGGCTGTGGAGACCGAGCCCTGTTCGAGCCCGAAGGCGCTGAAGATCTCGGCGATCGAGTTCTCGAAGCGGCCCCAATCCTCGACCCCGATTTGGCGTGGCGCGATCTGCTCCCAGGCGATCGTCTCCTCGGGGTCAACCGACGGGCGCCCCGGCGCCGGAATCAGGCCACCCCGGATCTCGACCAGGTGCGCTTTCGGAACGGTGCTCACGAGCGGCCCGCTCCGGCGCCATCAGGTACCGACAAGGCTTCGATCAGCTGCCAGTCGCCACCGCCGCACATCGGGCACCTTCTGAGCGGGTGCGCGACGACAGCGCCGTAGCCGCAACCCGGACAGCGAAGTTCCCGCCGCGTTCCTACCGACGAGCCCGGCGCTTCCAGGCCCGACGCCCAAAGCGCTGCGCTCACATCCGTCGCGCGCCCTCTGAGAGCGTCGACCTGAAATCCCATTGCGGTCCTCCTTCAGCGTCGGGTGAGCTTCGTCGCCGACCTGTACACGCTCAGGTCGATCACTGCTCCAACCCACACTGCTGAGGGCGGATCTCTCTTGCGAGGCCGAATCGCTTACGGCCTGAGTCACGGTCACGGCTGCCGGGGCGTTACGGCGCCGCCAGACGACTGTAGCACTGGTCGCTACTACGTCCGGGCGAGTGTCGTCTTTGCGACCTCCTCTGCGCTTGCAGCCCCTTCGGCGCTCCCCGTGATCAGCCGCGCGCCGCGGCCGCGCGTCACGAAGCTGAACGCCCAGCGGGTGAGGACGAGCAGCCGGTTCTGCAACCCGATCAGATAGAAGATGTGGACGCTCACCCAGATCAGCCAGGCAAGCAGGCCGCTTACCTGGACGCCCTTGATCTCCGCAACCGCATGCGCACGGCCGATCGTTGCCAGGTTGCCCTTGTCGACGAAGCGGAACGGTAGCGCCGGCTTGCCCTGCGCACGCCTCCGCACGGTCTTGGCGGCGTGGCGGCCCTGCTGCATCGCCGTCGAGGCGAGACCGGGCAGCGCCACCGCGTTGCCTTCCGCGTCGTGCACGCTCGCCATATCGCCGAGCGCGATCACCTCTGGGTGTCCCTGAATCGTCAGGTCGGGCCCCACCGCGACTCGTCCGCCACGGTCGAGTGCTGCCCCGCTGGCGGCGGCAAGCGCAGCCGCCAACTCGGAAGCGACGACGCCGGCAGCCCAAACGATCGTTCGCGTCTGCACGTGCGTGCTCGTTCCGTCCGGCCCCTTACTCATGATCGATTCGCCGTCGAGACCGACGACCGTCGTGCCGAGGAGCACGGTGACTCCGAGCCGCTCGAGCGTCTGCGCCGCCCGCGACGAGAGCCGCGGCGGGAAGGTCGGCAGGAGCCGCTCGGACGCTTCGACGAGGAGGATCCGGGCGCGACGCGGATCGACCGAATGGAAGTCGGGCGGCAGCGCGTCGCGTGCGAGCTCGGCGATCTGGCCCGCCATCTCGATCCCGGTGGGTCCGCCGCCCACGACCACGAAGGTGAGCCACGCCTCGCGCCGCTGCGCGTCCTGCTCGATCTCGGCGGCCTCGAACGCGGTGAAGATCCGCCGCCGAACCTCGAGAGCGCTCTCAACCGACTTGATCTCGAGCGCGAACGGCCGCCACTCGTCGTGCCCGAAGTAGGAGTACCGCGAGCCGCCGGCGACGATCAGCGTCTCATACGGGATCGCAAGATCTGTGCCGCCGTCCGGGAGCGCGTCCAAGGTGACCTGCCGACGCGCGAGGTCGAATTCGCGAACCTCGCCCATCAGCACGCGAACGTTCTTCTGTCGCTTCAGCACACCGCGCAGCGGCGTTGCGATCTCGGCGGGAGAGAGGGCGCCGGTTGCGACCTGGTAGAGCAGCGGCTGGAACAGGTGGAAGTTGCGGCGGTCGACGAGCGTGATCTCGACCGGCGCGCGGCGAAGACTGCGGACGGTTTGGAGCCCGCCGAACCCACCGCCGACGACGACCACCCGATGTCGGTCGTCGGTGCCGCTCATGACCACGACTGCATGATCCCGTTCCTTTCCGAGCTGGCGTCGTGCGGAACCGCTCGAAGCTCCAGCGTCGCTTCGACTCCGCGTCTTACCGCGGCCCGCCCGGCTCCTCCGCGGGGCAGATCATGCGACGCCGCCGAGTCGAACAGTTCGCGGGCCTCGGCGATGGCCGAGCGTCCAGATCGCCCAACCGATCGGCACGAGCCCCCAAGCGCGGATCAGACGGAAGGATCACGCCCGCGACGATCGCACCCGTCCTGCCTCCGACCGCGACCAGTCCGAGCGCGAGCGCCGCCTCGACCGTCCCGCCCCCGCCCGGCAGCAGCGGGATGCCCGCCACCAACTGCCCGAGACCGTAGGCGAGCAGGACACCGGCCCACGGCACAGTGGCATGCACGGCGAGCAGCGCACCCAGGAGAGTGACGCAGTCGAACAGCCAGTTCAGGTAACCGAGCATCAGCGTCGCGAACTCTCGCGGCGGAACGTGTTGGGCGACGATCCGCTCGTCGCGGCCAGCGGCCCGGCGTGCGAGCCAGCGGAAGCCGCTCGCGATCGGCCGATGGAAATAGATCCGCACAGCGAGAAAGAGCACGGCGCCAATCAGGACCGGCCCGCGAACACCACCGAGCACGCTGTGGCTGCCGGCGACGGCGATCCCGAGCACAGTCAAGTAGACGAGCGTCACAAGTCCGGTAACACTCGCCGCCAGCATCACGATCGCAGCGAGCGCCCGGTCGGCACCGCGGCGTCGAAGCTGCCGGTACCAGTACACGCTCGAGACTCCGCCGCCGCCGGGGAGCGAGTTCGTCATCGCGATTCCGACGACTGTGTTACCGAGCAATCCCCGGAGCGGCGCAACGACGCCGCCCAGCCGCAACAGCCGGCGGATGAGAAGCGCGTAGACAACGAGCGAGGCCGCCTCGCATGCGAGCGCCAGCGCCAGCCACGCGGGCGAGACGTGGTGAAGCCGCCGCAGCGTCTCAACGATCGCATGGCGGTGCGTGAGCAGACCGTAGAGAGCGACTCCGGCAACGGCGGCGGCGAGCGCAATCCGCAGCTGCCGCAACGGCAGCCGCTCCCAGACCTCATGCATAAGAAGCAGTCGGTGGTGCCCGTGCTCAGGCGTCCAGATGCGGGCCTGCCAACCCGACCGCGCCGAAGAATCCCTGCTGTTCCCACGCCGCAGGCGTCTGGTCCCGCGCGCAGGCGAGGGACTTGTCATCCGCATGGACAGTCAGCTCGGCCGAACGGCACGGATCTCCGGCGATCGTTAGCTCGCGCGCTGGGCGCGCACCATCCAGAGCTGCTGCTCGAGCGCGCGAACGACCTCGATCAGCACGTCCTGGCTGGCAAGATCGACTGCGTCCAGCCGGTCCATGCGCGCCCGCGCGCGGCCGACGACCTCGATCAGACGGCTCGCCAGCAGCTCGACGACGACATGATCGGCCGCCGCTCCCGATGGGACCGGGTCGAGCCCGCTGGCCCCTGCCACCGTTCCCGCCTGTCCGTCGGGCCAATAGCCGAGCGCCACCGCCCGTTCGGCGACCGTGTCGGCCAGCTCGCGCCAGGCATCGACGAGCTCGTCGAGCTGAAGATGAAGCGGCCGGAAGCCCGGCCCGACAACACTCCAGTGCAGCTGCTTGCCGAGTAGCGCCAGGTCGACCAGCTCGACGAGCGTCGCCTGCAACTCCAACCCGACCTCACGCTGCTCATGATGCGAAAGCGTCGGATGCGCCTCGACCTCTTGAACGATCTGCTCGGTCTCCATCGAATCCTCCCATCGGTCTGAAGCCCCGCCGCAGGACAAGAAAAGCGGCGGCTCAAGTGCTCCAGCCCACGCTGCTGAGGGCGGATCATGGCGGGCCCGATCGCTGTGGCCCGCGGAGTCGCTCCGGCGACACGGCTCGTCGCCCAAAAGGACGAAGCAAGTATACGCAGGCCGCTAAAATTGGGCCCATGGCACTGGTCCCGCGTCCCCACGACCGGGCGCTGGCCGAGAACGGCGTCGAGCATCTCCGTGTTCTGATCGCCAACGAGCGACGCGACCGGCTCGAGCTCCTGGCACAGGTCGTCAGCGGACTCGGCCACGAGGTGATCGCCCGCGAGATCGAGGTCAAGGAGGTCGCCGCCGTCACCGCCAGAGAGCACCCCGACGTCGCGCTCGTCGGGCTCGGCCTCTCCTCCGAGCACGCGCTCGAGCTGATCGGCGAGATCGTCCACGAAGCCTCCTGCCCCGTGATCGCACTGCTCGCAGCACGCGACCCCGCCTACGTCCGCGAAGCCGCCAAACGCGGCGTCTTCGCCTACATCGTCGACACCACCCCCGAAGAGCTGCAAAGCGCGATCGACATCACCCTGCAACGCTTCACCGAATACCACAGCCTGCAAGGAGCCTTCGGACGCCGCGCCGTCATCGAACAAGCAAAAGGCATCCTGATGAACCAGCACGCAATCAACGCCGACAAGGCATTCGCGATGCTCCGCGACCACTCCCAACACAACGGCCACAAACTCGCCGACATCGCTACCGCAGTCGTCCAAAGCCACCTGCTCCTCCTCCCGCCAGGTACGCAGCCCGCGGCTCCAGAAGCAACGCAAGGGAAAGGCCGCCGAAGCACTCCAAGCCCATCGCCAGGTTCCTGACCTTCGCGGTGTACTCTCGATCCATGGATGCCGAGCTCGCACGCGCGCTGCTCGCCCGCGAGCGTAAACGGATCCTGCAAGGCCTCCGCGGGCTCCAGCCGCAGTCGAGCGACGAGCCGACCACCACGGACCAGCACATGGCCGATCAGGCATCTGATCTGTACGACAACGAACTGGGTGAGGGGCTCTCCGATGACTTGCGTGGAGAACTCGCAGCCGTGGAACGGGCCGAGCAGCGACTCGCCGAGGGCACCTATGGGCTCTCGATCGAAAGCGGCGAGCCAATCCCCGACGACCGGCTCGAGGCGATGCCGACGGCGGAACGCACCGCCGCAGAGCAGGAACGGTTCGAGCGCGGCGCAGACTAGACCGACGCGGCACCGAGCGCGGCTACCCGGCTGCGACGATCACCTCCCATGGCCCTTTGGGATGTTTGCGCTGTTGCTGGCGTTCACGACTGGCGTGACTTCGTATCGCAGCATCACCAGCTCAGGGACCCGGTGTACCGCCCGTCACCGTGAGCTCGGTCGCAGGGTGGGCTGCGTGAGCTTCGCACACAAGTCCGCGATATTTCTGCGCCAAGTAGAGGATGACGGCGGCCGACGTCAGAGTGCTGAACTGGAGGGCGATGAACACGAGGTCGCCGCGATGCACAGCAAGCGCGCCGACCAACAAGCTGCCGAGGAGCCACATCGCCCAAGCGCGACGGCTGATGCCCGCGGAGCAGTGTTCCCTCCCGAGGTGGATGACCTGCGGTACATAGGCGACCATCGAGACCGTGATTCCGGCGATACCGAGGATTTCGAACACAGAGGCTCTCCTAATTCATTCGCAAGGCCCTTCTGCAGATTGCATCAGAGAGCCGCGCCGGCCGCCTCTCACTCCCTCGATCAGCTTGCCGTCGTGGTCATCCTTTCCATACGACCGCAGCCCCTTCCGCCCCTTCCCTCACGCTGACCGTGATGCAGCAAGGCCGGATCAGACTCCCGAGCGGTTTCTCCGCTTCCTGTTCGTATCGGCTCGTCTCGGAGAGCGAAGGCCTACTCGCACTCCCCTCGGCAATCTTCTCCCACTCAGAGAGAGCGAGTACGCAACCCTCATTAGCTCCGACAGTTCGGAATCTCCGATCCACGTCACCTTCGGTCCGACAGTCGGCGAGGCCTCGTTCAAGTTCCTCAGCTGAGACCGAACCCCACCGACGACCCCGTCTTCAGAGAAGGCCTCGGCGCCGATGCCGCAGACGTCGGACGTCCGACCCCTTTCCCATCAGCGATCCCCGGCGCTGAGGTAGGGTCGGCGGGAGGCGCCTGACGCCGCGCGGCCTGGGCCGACTGGCGCGGTTTCCTCCCGCCGCCGCCTCGAACCGTGCGTGAGGTTTTCCCTCACACGGCTCACCGACATCCTTC
>Ga0070741_10002710_pt1 | contig 46496 bp, 43 predicted proteins | sample Coa_R1_4_FD_66440 | JGI IMG/M metagenome (GOLD analysis project Ga0070741, IMG submission 66440) | Surface soil microbial communities from Centralia Pennsylvania, which are recovering from an underground coalmine fire - Coalmine... | ecosystem: Environmental > Terrestrial > Soil > Unclassified ... | reverse complement strand
CACGCGCTGCCGGACGCACCGCGCGTCGTCGTCGAGGAAGCGCTGCTCGACTACATCCTCGCATCGCAGCGGTATCCCCTCGTGCCGAGCGAGCTCGTCCAGTACGCCACGCTCACCAACGTCCCTGCCGACGTCCTCGCGGCCTACGACGCGCCGTTCCCCGACGAGACCTACAAGGGCGGCCTGCGGCAGACGACGGTCTTGATCCCGATCACCCGCAACGACGTCGGCGCCGAGATCGACCGGAACACCTTCGCCACGCTGCGTTCGTGGGAGCGGCCGTTCCTCACCGCATACTCGGACGGCGACCCGCCCACACGCGGCTGGGACGCCCTCTTTCGTGAAGTCGTGCCCGGAGCCGACGGTCAACCCCACACCACGATCGCGGGAGCGGGCCATTTCCTCCAGGAGGACCGCGGCGAGGAGCTCGGCGCCGTCGTCGCCGACTTCATTTCCGCAAATCCGGTCGGTTGAACGCGGCTGCGGCGTTCTCTTCGAGCCGAGCGTGCACACCGCCACTTCTCACGACGTGCACTTCTGAGGTCGGGAATTCGCGCCGCAGCGACGGTCGTGTCACGTATTGCCGGGGGCGGAGCTGATGTCGGCGAGCGCGGACTTGGGGTCACGCTCGACGGCGAGGTCGCCCAGCGAGACGATGCCCACCGGCCGGCCCTGGTCGACGACGGGGAGTCGGCGCAGGGCGCGGTCTCGCATGAGCTCGACGGCGCGGTCGACCGGGTCCTTCGGCGACACGGCAGTCACGTCCTGGCTGCAGATGTCACGGAGCTTCGCCCGGTGCGGGTCCTTGTCGGCGGCGATCGCACGGACGACGATGTCGCGGTCGGTGACGATCCCGCAGAGCTGCCCGTCGTGCAGGACGATCACGTCGCCGATGTCCGCGTCGCGCATCGCCTTGGCCGCCGACATGACGTCTGCGTCGTCGGGGAGAGTGACGGGTTCGACCGTCATGACACCTTCGACCGTCTTGGTCTTCGCCATGGGTACTCCTCTCGAGCCGACCGGGTGCCGGTCAGCGCTTCTTGGCCTTGCCGCCCTCGAAGAGCTGCCGCCAGCCGCGCGCGCTGATCTCGACGTCGTAGCGCCGCGCGGCGGCGCGGATGCGACGCCAGGCGCGGTCACGTTCGGCGTCCGACACGCCTTCGACCTGGTCGAAGCGGGCGACGGCGTTGCGGACGTGGCGCGCGTCGGTCAGGGGTTCCTTGCGCTGCTTCGGGAACGCGAACTTCGACGGGGGGAGGTCGTTCTCCTGGGCGGTCGACAACCCTGTCGTGCGGCGTGGGATCCGGGCACCGTGCGCTCGGGCGCTCTGCACGTTGCGTGCCTTCGCGATGTTGCGCCGGGCCGCCGCCTTCTGCCTGGTGGTGGCCATGGCTCGCCTCCTTGTCGTTCGCGCGGCGACTACCCATGGGCTCCGGGGGCGAAACCGGGCCCGGCGCGTGCGTCGGGCCCGCGCCGGGTGGGTACAAGGGGGCCCGTATGAATGCGCGTCCCGACGGCGACGACGTCCACGACGAGCCCGAACCCGAGCCCGACCCGCCGCTCCGGGAGCTCGACGCGACCGCTCCCGAGGCCGACGTGATCGAGCAGCACCAGCCGATCGACGAGGACGGAGGCGAGCGCGGGCCGGACGCGTTTCCCACGGACGTGCCCGAGGCCGACGCGCTCGAGCAGGCGACGCCGGTTCCCCCCGACGACGACCGCTGGGAGTAGGCGAGGCCAGTCGCTGCGCGGCGGGGTCAGACGCCGAGGGCGCCGAACGAGTCGAGCTCGTGGGCGGCGATGCCGAGGCGGCGGACGAGCGTCTCGATGATCGCCGGGTGCACGAACAGCGTGATCGCCCACATGAACAACCCGTAGGCGACGCCGCACCGGTACTCGCGCCACGCCGTCTCGGGGTCGGGCGCCTCGATGCCGTGCGACGCGAGCGCGGCCAGATAGTGCCCGAGCAGGGCGCGCTCGTGCGCGGCGCGCTCCGGCGGCTCGAGCGCGGAGGCGACGTGATAGCCGACGTCGATCGCCCAGTGCCCGCACTGGACGACCTGCCAGTCGACGAGCCCGGGGCGCTCGTCGGCGTCGACGAACAGGTTGCCGACGTGGGCGTCGCCGTGGACGACGGCCCATCCGCGCCCGAACTCGCGAGCCGCGAGCACCTGGAACGCCGCCATCATCCGTTCGGGCACGCGGACGTCGTCGGGCACGTCGCGCCCCGGCGCGCCCTCGAAGTTCTTCCGGATCTCGTTGACCCCGCGCTGTTGGAGGTACGTGTGGAGCCTCGGGGCCAGCCACGGCTCGCGCGCCCACGACGCGTCGCCCCACGTGTGCGCGTGCAGCCGCGCCAGCTCCTCGAGGCTCACGGCAACCTGGTCCGGCGAGTAGGGGCTCAACGCGTCCAGGAACCGGCCGCCGGCCTCGATGACGTCCTCGGTGATCACGACGCCATGCCGCGTCTCGGGGTGGACGTCGGCGTAGACGCTGCGAAGCGTGTGCACCCCACTCGCTTCGGCGAGGTCGCGGTAGAACCGGGCCTCGGGTTCGCCGACGTACGCGATCGGCCGGCCCGCGTCGCAGAAGTAGCCCTTCGCGCACAGCGTCGGCACCAGACCGTCGGGCATGCCTCCGGCGCACTCGATGCGGAAGCGAGCGTTCGTCGAGAGCCGTTCGACCACGGGGCCCCGCGTCACCGAGACGACCTCGATGCCGGGGAAGCGCAGACCGAGCGCGGCCGTCAGCCATGCGGGGTCGAGCAGCACGTCGAGCGAATCGGGGACCTCGGGCGCGAGCATCGGGGCGTCACTCTCGCACACGAAGCGCCGGGTCGCTCGCGCCCGCGTCCATGATCGCCCGCCAGACGCGCTGGGATGTGAGCGGCAGGTCGATGTGACGCACGCCCAGGTGTGACACCGCGTCGACGACCGCGTTCTGCACCGCGACGGTCGAGCCGATCGCTCCTGCCTGCCCGATGCCCTTCGCCCCGAGCACGTTCACCGGCGAGGACCCCGAAGTCGTCGCGACGTCGATCGCGGGGAGCTCCGCCGCCGACGGGATCGCGTAGTCGGCGAACGTCGACGTGAGCAGGTTGCCGCGCTCGTCGTACACGACCTCCTCCCACAGCGCCTGCGCGATGCCCTGCACGATCCCGCCCTGCTGCTGGCCGGCGACGACGACCGGGTTGACCACGGTGCCGCAGTCGTCGACGGCGACGAAGCGAACGAGGCGCACGGCTCCCGTCTCGCGGTCGACCTCGACCACCGCCGCGTGGCAGCCCGCGGGGAACGTCGGACCGCTCTGTACGTAGTCGTACGCGGCCGTGAGCGGACCCTGGCGCGCGAGGTCGAGCCACGAGACGGACACCGCGGGCACCCCGGCGACCGAGAATCGACCGTCGTCACCGACGACGACGTCGGCGGCCGAGGCCTCCAGCAGGGAGGCAGCGACGGCGCGAGCCTGCTCGAGGAGCGCGTCGGCCGCGCCCACGACCGCGCCACCCGCCAGCATCGTCGAGCGGGCCGATCCGGTGCCCTCGCCGTACGGCACGTGCGCGGTGTCGCCCGGTTCGAGCACGACCGCGCCGACGGGGAGCTCCAGCCGGTCCGCGAGGAGCAGGCCCCAGGTCGTGGCGTGCGCCTGTCCCTGGTCGTTCGCTCCGTCGCGCACGACGACCCGGACGTCGTCGCCGGCGGCGTCGAGGGTGAGGGAGGCCCACTCGCCGGGCCGGTTCATCGGCGTGCAGTCGATCCACATCGCGACGCCGACGCCGAGCAGGACGGGGTCGCCGTGCGCCCGCCGCGCCGCCTGCTCGGCCCGCACCCCGTCGTAGTCGACGCGAGCGACGGCGCCCTCGAGGCAGGCCCGGTAGTCGGCCGCGTCGTAGGTGACGCCGGTCGGGCTCTGGTGAGGGAAGGTCGTGACGAGGTTGCGGCGCCGCAGCTCGACGGGATCGATGCCGAGCCGCGCCGCCGCGAGGTCGACGAGGCGTTCCACGAGCGCGCTCGCTTCCGGCCGGCCCGCACCGCGGTATGCGCCCGTCGGCGTCGTGTTCGTGACCACCGAGCGGGCGGCACCGCCGGCCCGCTCGAAGCGGTAGGTGCCCGCGAGCACGGTCAGGGTCGCGTTCGGCATCAGCGCACCGACCGTCGGGTAGGCGCCGGCGTCGCCCGTGAGCGATGCCCAGATCCCTCGGAACGTCCCGTCGGCGTCGAGCGCCAGCGTGCCGTCCTGCAACTGGCCGCGGCCGTGGGGCATGCCCGCGAGGTTCTCGCGGCGCGTCTGCACCCACACGACGCCGCACCCGAGCCGCCGGGCCAGGGCCGCGACCACGATCGCCTCCACCGACGGTTCGTACTTGCCGCCGAAGCCGCCGCCGACCAGTGGCGCCCGGACCCGCACGAGCGCGGGATCGATGCCGAGGCTCGCGGCGACCGCGTCGCGCACCTGGTGCACGCGCTGCGTCGACGCCCAGAGCACGACCCCGGCGCCGTCGGGCTCCGCGTACGCGCCGTCGGCCTCCATCGGCGCGACCGCGACACGCTGGTTCACGAAGCGACCGCGCACGAGCACCTCTGCCCCGCCCAGCACCGCGACCCGGTCGGCGGTGGCCAGCTCCCACGCGACCTCGGCGTCCGGGTCGGCGAGGACGGACACCGGCAGCTCCTCGACGTCGACGACGACGAGCTCGGCGGCGTCGACGGCGCACGCCGCGCTCTCGGCGACGACGACCGCGACCGGCTCGCCGACGAACCGCAGCTCGTCCGACGCGAGCGGCGGCCGCGCGTGCCGGGCGTCGAGCATCGGGTGCCCGCGCACGGGCCCGAGCCGGAGGTCCGCGGCAGTCAGGACCGCGACGACACCGGGTGCCGAGCGCGCGGTCTCCGTGTCGAGCGCGACGACGCGCCCGTGCGCGACCTGTGACCGTACGAACACCGCGTGGAGCGCCGGGCCCGGGAGGTCGGCGAGGTAACGCCCCACGCCTCGCAGCAGAGGACCGTCCTCGATTCGAGGCACCGGCATGTGCATGTCGATATATTGCGCAGCAGTCGGGCGCGGGGGGACCGGAGACGGATGTCAGACACCGCAACGTTGAGCGCGGCCGGTGTCTCGGTGCGCTTCGGTGGGGTGACGGCCGTGTCAGGTGTCTCGATCGACGCCCACGCCGGCGAGGTGCTCGGCCTCATCGGTCCGAACGGCGCCGGGAAGACCACGCTGTTCGACGTGCTGTCGGGGATCCGGACCCCGTCGTCCGGTCACATCTACCTCGAGGGGTCCGACATCACGCGCCGGAGCCCGACCTGGCGCTCGCGCCACGGCATCCGGCGGACGTTCCAGCGCCAGCAGATGTTCGGGTGGCTGACGGTCGAGGACAACGTGCTCGTCGCCCTCGAATGGCGTGGCGGGGGCGGCGGGCTGCTCGCCGACCTCGCGGGGCTGCCGAGCCGGCGCCGCCACGAGCGCGAGCGGCGCGCCCGCACCGACGAGGTGCTCGAGCTGTGCGGGCTCCTCGAGCTCCGCAACCAGCCCGCCGGGAAGCTGCCCATCGGGCGGGCACGGATGGTCGAGATGGCCCGCGCCATCGTCGACGAGCCGAAGGTGCTGCTGCTCGACGAGCCGACGTCGGGTCTCGAGGAGAGCGAGACCCGGAGCCTCGGCGAGTCGATGCAGCGCGTCTGCAAGGAACGAGGGTGCGCGGTGATCCTCGTCGAGCACGACGTCGGGTTCGTGATGAGCCATTGCGACCGGATCGTCGTGCTGAACCTCGGATCGGTCATCGCCGAGGGGACACCGGACGCGATCCGGGAGAACGCCGTCGTCCAGGAGGCGTATCTGGGGTGACGCGGCCGTCGGCGCGCCACGCGCGTCGGCTGCCGAGATCGCGCCGACTTTGCCCGCTATCGTACCGACGCCACGCCGAGTGGCGGTCGGACGTGGTGGAGCCGATGGGGGCCCACCACACCGAACACAGGGGGGAACCATGCGTCGGAGGTACAAGGCCTACGGCGTCGTCGCCGTCGTCACGCTGGTCGCCGCGCTCGCGGCGGGCACGGCGAGCGCGCAGACGTCGTCGACCACGGCGAAGAGCTCGGGGTCGTCGAGCATCGTGACAGGTCCGAACCTGTCCCTGAACGCCAAGACCCTCAAGTTGGTCCAGAAGGACCCGCTGAAGGGTGCGACGGCCACTGGCCTGACGCGGGGCGTGACCTCGAGCCAGGTGAAGCTGGGCTGCTACCTGCAGGCGGCAGCGTTCGCGGGCGCCGAGGACGCGATGCGGGCCCGGTTCGAGCGGGCCAACAAGAAGCACGAGCTGCCCGGCAAGCGCACGATCAACTTCACCGGCTGCTCGGACGACGGGGCCAACCCGCAGACCGACCTGCAGATCGTGCAGCGGCTCGTCCAGCAGGACCAGGTCTTCGCCGTGCTCGGGATCTCGCAGAGCATCCTGCCGTCGTCGACCGACTTCCTCAACAACCAGCAGGTGCCCTACTTCGGCTGGGGCTTCCTGCCCGGGTTCTGCGGAACCCGCTGGGGCTTCGGCTGGAACGGCTGCCTCGTGTCGGACGACAAGGACCTGAAGCACCCGACGCTGCAGGCGAACCTCGGTGAGGCTCCGATCAAGGCGACGGGGCAGAGCCCGTCACAGGTGCGGGCGGCGTTCCAGGCCGAGGACACCGACTCCGGTCACCTCGGGAACGTCGACTACACGAAGATCTTCCAGCAGGTCGGCGCCAAGGTCGTGTACGCCCAGGCGAACATGCCCGTGCAGACGTCCGACTACACGCCGTACGTGCGGGCGGTCACCGCGGCGAACCCGAACGTCGTGCTCGTGTCGACCAGCTTCACGAACGTCGGCGGCCTCTCGGCGGCGCTGACCGCGGGTGGCTACAAGGGCCTGAGCGTGAACTTCGTCGGGTACCTGCCGGGGATCATCGACAAGTCGGCCCAGCTGGCGACCGCGCTCAACGGGACGTCGATCAACAACCAGACCGTGCCCGCCGAGCAGAACACCGCGTACGTCAAGCAGATCCAGAAGGACCTGCAGGCGATCGGCAAGAACACCGCGATCAACAACAACGTCTCGATCGGTTACGCGGAGGCCGACGAGCTGGTCGCGATGCTGAAGGCCGCGGGCAAGACCCTGAACACGAAGACGTTCGACCAGGCCGTCAACAACCCGAAGAAGCCCTTCACGTACGACTCGTTCTCGAAGGGCGGACCGGGCTCGGTCCAGTACCCGGCACATCACCAGGTGCCCACGGACTGCTCCGCGATGGTGAAGTACACCAACCCGAGCGGCTACTCGGTCGAGGTGCCCTTCACCTGTTACAAGACCGTGGTCGAGTAGGAGCACCCACCAAGACGTGAGACCCGGAACCGGCGGCGTCGCTCGACGACGCCGCCGGTTCCTCGTGAACGGGGTTCAGTGGAACAGTTCTTCACGTTCGTGCTGAGCGGTGCCGTGAGCGGCGCGATCTACTCGCTGATCGCGTCCGGACTCGTCCTGTCGTACACGTCCACCGGCATCTTCAACTTCTCGTACGGCGCGGTCGCCTACACGAGCGCGTTCCTCTACTACGAGCTGCACACCGGGCTGCACTGGCCGATCGTGCCGGCGGCGATCCTGGTGGTGCTCGTCTTCGCGCCGCTGTTCGGCCTCTTGCTGAACGTGGCGGTGTTCCGCCCCCTGGCCCGGGCGACGGTGTCGGGCCAGATCATGGCGACCATCGGTCTGCTCGTCGCGATCCCGGCGCTCACCCGCTGGATCACCGACGAGCTGGTGAAGATCTTCAACTGGGTCATCCCGACGAGCGACACCATCGCCCAGGTCGTCGACCCGCCGGGAATCGGACCGGTGCCGCGCACCGAGTGGCACCTGTTCGGGACGGTGCCCTTCGACTCCGACAAGCTGATCGTGCTCATCGCGGCCGCGATCTGCGCGGTGCTCCTCTGGGTCCTGATGCGGCTCACGCCGCTGGGGTTGCAGATGCGCGCCGTCGTCGACCGCGCGCCGCTCGCCCGGACGCGCGGCGTCGACGACGCGATGACGTCTCGCTACGCCTGGATCATCGGGATGGTGCTCGCGGCACTCGCCGGCGTCGTCGGGCAACCGATCATCCACCTCATCGACCAGGGCCTGTGGCTCAACGCGACGTTCATCGCCGCCGCCGCCGCCGTCCTCGGGGGGCTGCGGTCGATCCCCCTCGCCTTCATCGGCGGGCTCCTGCTGGGCATCCTCACGAACCTGGTCGCGGGCTATGCCGCGCCCGGCGAGTTCCTGAGCTTCGCGAAGGACATCCACGGGTTCAACGCGTCGGTGCCCACGCTGATCCTCCTCGTCGGGCTGGTGCTGCTCGCAGTGAGCCGGACCCGCCGGGGCGGAACCACGGCCGACGACACCCCACCGCCCGACTACCTCGCCGCGCTCCCCCTCTGGCGGCGGGCGCTGCCGTGGACGCTGCTCACGTTGTTCCTGGTCGGGCAGATCTTCGTCTGGGCGAGCCCGTTCTGGCTCGGGAACATCGCCGGCGGCCTCGCCCTCGCGATCGTGTTCATGTCGTTCGTCGTCGTGACCGGCATGGGCGGGATGGTGACCCTCGCGCAGGCGACCTTCGTCACGATGGCGGGGCTCACGTTCGGGATGATGCTGAACACCTACGGGTGGGCGTTCTTCCCGGCCGCGCTCGTCGCCATCGCGGCGACCGTCGTCCTCGGCGTGATCGTCGCGCTTCCCGGGCTCCGCCTCGGCGGCATCCCGTTCGCGCTCGCGACCGTCGCGTTGGCACTGCTCGGCGACCAGTTGCTGTTCCAGATCGACGACCTGCGCAACGGCCAGTCGGGCTGGACCATCACCCGGATGAAGATCGACTGGTTCGACTCGCTGGGCCTCCACGTCGACCTCGCCGACAACCGGGCCTTCGCGGTCTTCATGCTGCTGCTCGTGTTCGCCACGATGTTCCTCATCGCGAATCTCAAGCGGTCGTCGTGGGGGCGCAGCATCGCCGCGGTGCGATCGTCCGACATCGCCGCGTCGACCTCCGGTGTCTCGATCGTCCGCACCAAGCTCGGCCTGTTCGCCGTGTCGGCGGCGATCGCGGGGGTCGGCGGCGTCTTCTACGCGTCGTACCAGCAGGCGTACACGAACGTCACGACCCCGACGACGATCGGTCTGGTCTGGCTCGCGACCGTGGTCCTGTTCGGGATCCGGCGTCCCGCGGCGGCCGCGCTCGCGGGGGTGACGTCGCTCATCACCGCCCAGATCCTCCAGTTCGGCTTCACGTGGTCGTGGATCGGTCTGCACTGGAAGGGGCTCGGGACCGCCGACTTCCCGCCGATCCTGTTCGGACTCGGCGCCGTGCAACTCGCGCGCAACCCGGACGGCTTCCTGGCGGTGATGGCCGAGCAACGGCTCGCCCGCAAGTTGAAGCGCGAGGCCAGGCGGGCCGCGCCCGTCGAGGCGCCGGCACCCGGCGTGCCCCTGGCGCCGGCGGCCCTCGGCTCCGACGACGGCGTCGACGCCGTCATCCGCGAGGAGGAGGCGGCCATCGCCGCGGAGACCGAACGCCACGAGCGGGAGCTGCTCGCGGCAGGTGTCCTGCGCTCGAGCGGCGAGTCGGTCGACTTCGCCGGGGCGGCGCTGGCGGTCCGGGGGCTGCACGCGGGCTACGGCGAGGTCGAGGTGCTGCACGGCGTCGACCTGGTGGTGCGGTCGGGTGAGATCACCGCGCTCCTGGGCGCCAACGGCAGCGGGAAGTCGACACTGTGCTCCACGATCTCCGGTCTCGTGGCCGCCTCGAAGGGCAGCATCGAGCTCGACGGCCGCGACATCACCTCCGTCTCCGCACACCACCGGGCGCGCCAGGGCGTGCTGGTCGCGCCCGAGTCACGCGGGATCTTCCCCGGGCTGAGTGTCGAGGAGAACCTGGTGCTGCGCCTCAACCCGAAGGAGCGGTCCGAGGTCTACGAGCGGTTCCCCATCCTCGGCGAACGGCGCAAGCTGGCGGCGGGCAGCCTCTCGGGCGGCGAGCAGCAGATGCTGACGCTCGGCGCCGTGCTCGCCCGGCCCCCGGCGGTCCTCGTCGCCGACGAGCCCACCCTCGGGCTGGCGCCGCTGGTCGTGGCCGAGCTCATGCACGTGTTCGAGGAGCTGCGTGCCCGCGACGTGGCGATCCTCCTCGTCGAGGAGAAGGCGCGTGACGTCCTCGAGGTCGCCGACCGGGTCGCGTTCCTCGAACTGGGTCACCTCGTGTGGTCCGGCCCGCGCGCCGAGATCGACGACGAGCGCCTCGTCGCGACGTATCTCGGGAGCGGCACGAGCTGAGCGCGCGACCGCGCCGTGGTCGAGGTCGACGAGACCGGCGACCGGACGACGGTCCCGTGGAGCGCATCCGTCGTCGCCAAGCTGCCGGGTACGGGTCGGATCCTCGAGGCCGGCATCCGGAGGTTCCTCCGCGCCTGCGTCGGGGGACAGGCGGCGTACGCGGACCAGCTCGGGTCGGGTCGGGCGAGTCCCGAATGAGCGCGGAGCGGATCAGCCCGCGCTGAGCTTGCTGCCGGTCTCGTCGAACTTGCTGCTGACCTGACCGCGGAGGAACAGGACCGCGGCGATGACGGCGAGCGCGATCAGCGCGACGAGCAGGATGTACTCGACGAGCGTCGCGCCCTCCTGGCCGCGCGAGAACCTCGCCCGGAGCCACGCACGGAAGACGAACAGATCCATTCCTGCCTCCAGGATGCCGGAGTCGTCCGGGACGGTTCGGTCGATCGTTCGACCTGCCAACCGGAATATCGGCGGCGGGCGGGCCGGAACTTGAAGAGGTCGCCGAAATCGACCGGGGCATGTAACGCGGACCGGTCCGGGTTCGATCTCCTCCCGAGCGGCTGCGTGCGACCGCGCGCGCCGTCGGCTCGGCCGGAACACGGCGCAGGACGGGCGGGGCAGGGCGGTCCTTCGTGGAGGAGCGCATGGAAGTCCGGAGGTGCACGGACGAGCCTCGTTCGGACGCGCCCGGCTTCGACGCGGTCCTGGATGCGGCGCAACTCGGCGAGGAGTGGGCGCTGGCCGCGCTGTGGCGCCGGCTCCAGCCCGCGCTCCTGCGCTTCCTGCGCGGCCGCGACCCGAGGGGCGCCGAGGACGTGGCGTCGGAGACGTGGATCCGGGTCGGGCGCGCGCTGCCGTCGTTCGTGGGCGGCGAGGCGGAGTTCCGGGCCTGGTTCTTCACGATCGCCCGCCGGACCCTGATCGACACGCAGCGCCGCACTTCCCGCCGCCCGAACACGGTCGCCCTCGACGCGGCGGCGGAGGCGGCCGCCCGCGACGATCCCGCCGAGGACGCGGTCGCCGCCTGCGGTCTCGACCGCGTCCTCGCGCTGGTCGGCACGCTTCCCGCCGACCAGGCCGACGTCGTGCTCCTGCGGGTGATCGCGGGGCTCGACGTCGCGGACGTCGCCGCCATGACGGGCAAGCGCCCGGGAACCGTCCGGGTGTTGCAACACCGCGCGCTGCGGCGGCTGGCCGCCGTGCTCGATCTCGAGCCGGCCGTCGAGCGATCGGTAACGCGATGAGCCGCCGGGACGTTCTCTCCCTCGATATGGAGCGGCTCCTTCGACGCCTCGACCGCGACGACCGTCTGCGCATCGACGAGACAACCGCGGAGCGCATCTTCAGCGGCGCGATGACGAGCGACGACGTGCCTCCCGCGTACCGCGGGGTGACGATCGCGTTCGAACGCCTGCGCTCCGCGCCCACCGAAGCCGAGTTGACGGGTGAAGCGGCTGCAGTGGCGTCGATGGTGGCCGCAGCCACGGGCGGATCACACCAGGTGTTCGAACCTCGGACGTCGCCCGTGCGGAACAAGCGCCGGATCGTCTCGACCGCGTCGGCGACGCTGGTCGGGAGTCTGAGCCTCTTCACCGGGCTCGCGGCTGCCAACGCGCTCCCCGACGCCGCACAGAGCGTCGCGTCGGACGTTCTGAGCCACGTCGGCGTCACGGTCCACGACCCGAACGCCCACGCCGGCACGCACCCCGACACCCGCGGAAAGTCGACCGACCACACGGAAGAAGCGCCGACCACTCCGACCACCGGCACCGGGAAGGGCAGCGACATCTCGCAGCTCGCGCACACCACGCCGTCGACCGGCGTCGACAAGGGCGCCGCGATCTCGACCGAGGCGAGCGGCGGCAAGAGCCAGGCCGGTCAGCACGGCGCCGCGGCGACGAACCCGGCCACCGGCACGACGCCGGTCACCACGCCCAACCCCGGCGGCACCGGCACCGCCACGACGGCGAGCGGCGACAAGAGCTCGCACGGCGCGACGAATGCCGACACGCGAAGCGACGGCCACAGCGTCGCCGGCTCGCAGAACGCGTCCGGCGCGCCGGGCACCAAGCCCTGATCGAGACCGAGCGGCGCGGAGCGGGTCCCGTGGAGCAGCGAGCGGGGGCCGGGCGCCCGGGCGCCCGGCGCCGAGAGCGGGTGAGGGGCACAATGGGGCCGGCGGGGCGCGAGGTCGCCCTCCGGACACGCCTGGAGGACTGAATGAACCGGCGGGGTCTTGCAATGGTCGCGGTCGCGGTCCTGCTCGCGGCCGGGTCGGCACTGCCCGCGCACGCGGCACCGCCACCTGCCGCGGCGTTCGGCCTGAGCCACCGCGTGTGCGGTGCAGTGCCGGTCGGCTTCGCGCGTTGCGACGCGGACGTCGTCGACCAGGGGAAGGGGGCCCCGAACGCCACGACGCCGGCGGGCCTGGCGCCGGCGACGATCAAGTCGGTGTACGGGTTCTCGACGTCCGCGACCGCCGGCGCGGGCAAGACGATCGCGATCGTCGACGCCTACGACGACCCGACGGCCGAGAGCGACCTCGGCGTCTTCAGCTCGACGTTCGGGCTCCCGGCGTGCACGACGGCGAACGGGTGCTTCCACAAGGTGAACCAGTCGGGCGGCACGCGGCTCCCGCGCGCCAACAGCGGGTGGGCGCTCGAGATCAGTCTCGACGTGCAGTGGGCGCACGCGATCGCGCCGGGGGCCAAGGTCCTCCTCGTCGAGGCGAGCTCGAACAGCTTCACCAACCTGATGGCGGCCGAGGACTACGCGCGGACGCACGCCCAGTACGTCTCGAACAGTTGGGGCGCGTCGGAGTTCTCGGGCGAGTCGGCGTACGACTGGCACTTCACCCAGTCGGGAGTGAGCGTCTTCGTGTCCGCGGGCGACAGCGGCCTCCCCGCCGAGTACCCCTCCGCCTCGCCGAACGTGATCTCGGTCGGCGGCACCACCCTCCACTTCGACTCGTCGGGTGCGTTCACCTCGGAGACGGGCTGGGCGTCGGGCGGAGGTGGGTGCAGCACCTACGAGACCGCCACCGCCGCCCAGAACGGGTTCGCGGGCTACGGGCAGGTGAACTGCGCCGGCCGGCGCGCCACGCCCGACGTGGCCCTCGACGCGGACCCGGCCTCGGGCGTCGCCGTCTACGACACCACCTCCTACCAGGGGCAGGCCGGGTGGTTCACCGTCGGCGGCACCAGCGCGTCGGCCCCGATGTGGGCGGCCCGGTCGGCCGTGGCCGGCGCGACGGTCAGCTCGGCCTACGTCTACGGCTCCAACCTCGCCTTCCGCGACGTCACGGTCGGCAACAACGGCGCCCCCTGCCTCGTCGGCTACGACCTCTGCAGCGGACGCGGCACCTGAGCCGGTCCGAGCCCCGCGAGGGGTTTGGGCAGCTTCGCGGCTGGGGAGATACATCTGCAGATCGGGGTCGGCCGAGAGCGGAAAGCATCGCCGAGGCTGGGGGGACGGCCCATGATCTCGTGGACGCGCATCTGGCGTTCTCTGCTGGTGGTCGGGTTGACGACGGCGGGATTCCTGGCGGTGAGCGCGGCGCCGGCATCCGCCCACTTCTGTCACGAGACCGTGAACCCGGCCGGGAACCCGGCCGTCGGGGACAACGGCTTCCCCGGCGACCCGTTCGGCGGGGATGCCGTGCCGGGTGGGAAGAGCACGTCGCCGGGTACGGCCGGGAACGGCCCGATCAACAGCGACGGGTTCTACCTCGTCTCCGGGCGGCTCTTCAGCGACACGACGCCCATCCCGTATCCGGGCGGCGGGTTCGTGTGGCCCCTGAACACGACGATCAAGTACACGCAGTGGGGCAACAGCTCGATCTCGATCACCTCGACGATCGGCGGTCCGAACAGCGCGATCAAGTACCACGTGCAGGCGCCCGGTGACCTCTACGTCGAGGCGCCGGCCGGCAGCCCGGGTGCGATCTTCTGCGGCGTCCCGCCGCCGCCCTTCTAGGCCGCATCTCCCGCTCGCGGTGCGGCGCGCCGCGCCTCGGCGATGACCTTCGCCCCTGGTGGCGTGCCGGCCCGGCGCGGACACTGGACGTGTCCGGGACCGAGGAGGTGAGCGGCATGACCACGGAGGTGCAGCGCGGGATCCTGGTGCAAGCGGTCCGGCGCCTCGTCGAGGCGGCCCGCACGGAGCGGGGGCTGATGCCGGAGCGGTCGCCCGAGCGCGAGTTCTACCTGGGTGTGGAGGCCGCGGCCGAGGGCGTCCTGCATCCCGAGTTGGAGATGACGCGCACCGAGAGCTGGGTCGAGCGCCACACGCCCGAGTTCCGCGAGGGCTACACGCGCACCGCGACGCTGCTCGCGACGGCGCGTTCCGCGGCCGAGACGCCGATGCAGCTCCGGCTTCCCGATCCGCGCGACTGACGCGGGCGGGCGCCGCGCTCAGGCGCCCGTCAGCAGCCGGCGGGGGTTGTCGACGAAGATCGTCTCGAGGTCGGCGTCGGTGACACCGCGCTCGCGCAGCATCGGGACGAAGTCCGTCCAGAGGTACGTGTAGGGCCGCTCCGAGACCTGCCACCGGATGGCCTTCGCCATCGCAGCTCGCCGCTCGCGCGCCTCGGGAGGCGTCCACATGGGTGGGCGCGGCGCGGTCATCGTGCAGATGTGGTCCTGCGACAGGCACACCTGGCTGGTGAAGCCCTCGCGCACGAGCGTCGACACGTGCTCGGCACGGCGCACGTCGGGCGCGAGGATCTCGAGCCCGATGCGGTCGACCCCCACGAACGTGCCGCGCTCGACCAGCTTGCGGATCGGCGCGACGTCCTCCTGCTCGTCCTGGTGACCGATGAGCACACGCCCGAGCTCGGCCCCCGCGGACTCGAAGATGTCCTGCTGCACGTCGCCGTTGCGCGAGTTCTCGGTGTGCGTGATGATCGCGACCCCGGCCTCGCGCTGTGCGAGCGCGGCACCGGTGAGGACTCGCCGCTCCGCATCCGAGACCTCGAGGCCGGTGGCGGCCTTGATCGCACCGGGACGGATCCCGCCCGTCCCGGCGATGCCCTCGGTCAGCTCGGCGACGTAGTGCTCGGCGACCTCCTCGGGGTCGCGCGCGCGCCAGTAGGGCGGGAGCCCCCACCCCATGTGCTCGGTGTAGAAGCCGGTCGTGCACACGATGTTCATCCCCGACTTCTGGGCGATCTCCGCGTAGAGCTCGGGGTCGCGGCCGAGCTCGATCGGGCACGGGTCGACGAAGGTGCGGAAGCCGGCGTCGAGCAGCTCCGCCATCTTGTCGACCGCGGTGGCGACGGCGTCGGCCCGGTTCCACTGCGAGTAGCTCCGGTCGTACTCCTCGCCCCAGTAGGAGATGCGGATGTGCTCGTGCACGAGCGTTCGCCCGAGCCGGGTCGCGTCGACGGGCCCGGTCACTGTCTGCACGGTCTGCACCGTCTGCGTCGCCATGGGCCTCCCCTTCGCCTCGGAGCCTCGGTCACCCCGATGGTACGCAGGCGGGCGTGGCCCTTGCCGCGGCGCGCAGGACGATGGAGGATGCAGCGACGGACGCCGCCGACGAGGGGGAACGAGGCATGAGCAGGCTCGAGGGCAAGGTCGCGATCGTGACCGGCGGGGCGCGGGGCCAGGGGGAGGCGGAGGTCCGCCTGTTCGTGGCCGAGGGAGCGCGCGTCGTGTTCGGCGACGTGCTCGACGACCTCGGCGAGATCGTCGCCAAGGACCTCGGCGACGCGGCCGTCTACCTGCACCACGACGTCCGCCACGAGGACGAGTGGAGCCGGGTGGTCGAGGAGGCCGAGAGTCGGTTCGGCAAGATCGACGTCCTCGTGAACAACGCGGGCGTGCTCGACTTCGGCACGCTCACGCACGAGACCTCGCTCGAGTCCTACATGCGACTGATCGAGATCAACCAGATCGGCGTGTTCCTCGGGATGCGGGCGGTGATCCCCGCGATGCTGCGCAACCAGGGCGGCTCGATCGTCAACATCTCGTCGACCAACGGCTTCGAGGGCTACGGCGGGACGATCGCGTACACCGCGTCGAAGTTCGCCGTCCGTGGGATGACGAAGACGGCTGCGCTCGAGTACGGCAAGGCCGGCATCCGCGTCAACTCGATCCACCCCGGAGGCATCGACACGCCCATGACCCGCGGCGCCGACCTCGGCGAGATGACCGAGGAGGAGCAGGACGCGATGTACGAGATGTTCGCGATGGCGCGCGCCGGCAAGCCCCGCGAGGTCGCGAACCTCGCGCTGTTCCTCGCCTCCGACGAGTCGAGCTACTGCACGGGCTCGGAGTTCATCGTCGACGGCGGGATGATGGCGGGGATCGTGAATCCCCACGCGCGGGCCACCGCCGACTGAACCGGACTTGCGCCGGTCACCGCCCGGCGGGCGGGACGGCCGCCCGGCGGACGGGGTAGGATGCGTCCTGGCGGGGGATGGCGGTATCGACGAGCGGGTCGTCCATCCGGTGCTTCCGGGCGGGTGTCCCTCTGGAGCAGGCGAGCGAGTCGGTCGGCGATCGCCAGGGGGTTTGGGAGATGAGTGTGCATGGCGCGGCCGCCGAGCGCGGCCGGGCCGAGAGCCATGCGCTCCTGATCGCCGGCGGGATGCGATCGGGCACGTCGTGGGTCTCGGAGGTCCTGGGCCGGACGGAGGGCGTCACCCACCTCCACGAGCCCGACAACCCCTGGGAGGTCCCGTACGCGGCCCGCGCCGTCGCCGGACTCGGCGCGCTGCCTGTGGTCGACCGGGGTACCGAGCCGCCCCCCGACTACGTCCGACTGTGGGACGTCGCCTTCGGCGCGGCGCGCGGGTTCCTCCCGAACCGGCGCCGTCCGCTGCACAACAGCTCGGTCCCGAACCGGTTGTCGCCGAGCTACTGGGCCTACCGCGCCGTGCCCTACGAGGAGCGGACGAAAGCACTCGACCCGGGCTCGCGCGTCGTCCCCCTACGCTTCCGGCTCGCGACCCGCTTCGCCCTCCCGGCGTCCGCCGGCCCGTCGCTCGACCGGGTCGTCAAGTCGGTGTACGTGCCCCTCGCGCTGGAGTGGATCGTCGACCGCTACGGCCCGCGGGTCCTCATCGTGCGCCGCCATCCGCTCGACGTCCTCGCCAGCCACCTGAAGCTCGGGTGGGGTGGCGACCGCGTCGACGACCGCGGCGTCCTGCCCCGGATCGAGCGATGGGGGAGCCCGCCATTCCCGGTCGACGGCGACCAGTTCGACAGGCAGGTCTGGCTGATCGGCTTCACGCACTCGGCCTACGACGAGCTCGTCGAACGGCACCCCGAATACTTCGTCGTCGATCACGAACAGCTCTGCGCGGACCCGCTCGCCGAGTTCAAGACCCTCGTCGACGAGCTCGGCCTCGTGTGGGGCGCCGAGTGCGAGGACTACCTGCGCGCGTCGAACCGGCCCGGCGAGCGTGAGCAGACGAGCCGCGTCGCGTCGGAACAGTCGGGCAAGTGGCGCACGGCACTGTCGCCGGCGCAGGTGGAGCGGGCGGTCGAGCTGCTGGCGCAGTTCCCGGTCGCCCGCCGCTACGCGGAGCTCGCCTGAGAGCGGCTCCGGCCGTGGGCGGGGCTGCGGCGGCCGCGCGCGCCGCCGCACCCCTCGGACCCGATCACCGGTGCGGAGCGGCCGCCCCGTGCCGACCCCCGGCGGCTCCGCTCCCCACCGGCGTCACCAGTAGTGTCTTCGCCCCGCTACGGCGTGTCCGGCGGCGCCGGCGAGCCACAGGACGGCACCGACGACGAGCAGGATCAGCCCGATCACCCACAGCACGGGCGACGAGAGGACCAGTCCGAGAATCAGGAGAATCACTCCGAGAACGATCACGAGGTTCACCTCCTTTCGACTCCGGGCTTCAGCTCTCGCTGACTGCCGGACCTCTTCCCGGCGCCGCACCGGACGAAACGGGCATGCTTGCGCGCCCTTTGCCACTCCTTGTGCGTTCCTTGACCGGGAGACGGTCAAGGCGACCACTCAGCGTGACGATGGGCCGCTATGCGATCGAGTCACGCCCGTCCCCCCGCCGGCGCGCGCCCGCAGCGGCGGGGCTCCCGACGGTCGACGCTGCTCGTCGGCATCGCCGTCCTCCTGTCCGCCTGCAGCGCCGCCGTCCCCCGCACGCAGGCGCCCACCGCGCCGACGGTGAGCGCGGCGTCCTTCCGGGCGTGCCGCTGGTGCCGCACCGCGGCGACCACCACCGCGCCGACGACGAGCCCGACCACGACGACGGCGCCCCGGGTGACGACGACGACCGTGGCGCCCGCGCCGCCTCCACAACCCGGAGCGCGTGACGTCCGGCTGTGGCCGTTCGCCGCGACCTCGGTCTGGAACCTCCCGCTCGGCGACCAGGCGACCTTCGACGGTCGCGTCATCACCACCGCGGCCGAGATCAACTCCGTGAACGGCTTCGGCGTCTCGGTCGGAAGCGCCGGGTACGCGCTCGTCGACCAGTCGACGGCGAACGCGTACGCGGAGTCGCACTACAGCTTCGTGAACGCCGACGGCGTCACCGCGACCGAGTGGTACCAGTACCAGTTCCCGTCGAACCCCAACCGCAACAACATCGTCACCGATCTGCGCGCAGGCGGGATCTGGGGCAACGGCATCACCAACGGTCCGGTCGGTTCGGTCCATCAGGTGCGCGCGTCGCGTGTGTCGCAGCTCGGTGGCCTGATCCGGTCCTACGACCTGAGCTCCGGTGCGATCCGCCATGCACTGTCGTGGGCGCTGCCGAACAGCGCGCTCCGCGCCGGATGGGTGTGGCCGGCGGCCGGCCAGGACGGTGACGCGGCGACCGCGTACGGCGGGTTCGTGCCGATGGGCGCGCTCGTCGCGATCCCGCGGGGGGTCCCGATGCCCGCGGGCATGTCGGCGGCAGGCCAGATGATCTGGCAAGCGCTGCAGACGTACGGTGCCTACGTCGTCGACCGTGGTGCGTCCGCGCCCTTCTACGCGGAGGGCGCGGCGTCGGCCGCCGTGAACCCGGCGCGGGCCGATCTCCCGAGGATCGTGTCGCAGCTGCGGCTCGTGACCAACGCGTCCGCTGCGAACGTGGGCGGACCCGGCAACCGCCTGGCGCCCCTCGCCCCACCCGTGTGACGGACCCGCCGTTCAGGTGTCGAACGTGGGCTCCGGGGCGTCGGGCTGGATGCCCTCGCCGAGGAGCGCGCCGAGGTCGTACGCGTTGCGGACCCCGTAGTCCCGGTAGCAGTTGTTCATCAGCGCGTGCGTCTCGTGCGCTTCCCGGTCGAGCCGGCGGATCGGGTCGACCCACTCGCGGAGCTCGTCCTCGCGGTAGAGGTAGCGGAACCGCTCGGCTGGGGTGATGCCCTTCCGTTGCCAGTTGGCCGCGTTGTGACCGTGGAAGCGGACGATCGCCAGGTCGCCGGTGCGGGCCACGACCGGCGGGACGGAGGTCTTGAAGCCCTGGGGCTCGTCGACGACGACGTACGCGAGCCCGAGCCGCGACAGGAGGTCGAGCGTCCGGTCGCGGTCACGCTCGTCGAGCCAGGAGCCGTGGCGGAACTCCACTGCGAGCGGGAGATCCGGCAAGCGGCCCGGCAGCTCCTCGAGCACGGCGCGGTTCGCGTTCGTGGCCGTGAACCAGGGCGGCCACTGGAACACGACGGCGCCGAGCTTCCCGGCGCCCCGCAACGGCGCGAGCGCGTCGCCGAAGCGATGCCAGGCCTCGTCCAATGCCTCGGGTTCGAGATGGGTGCCGTAGACGTTGCGCTTCCCGGCGTGCTCGGGCAGCACGGCGTCGCGGATGTCGGCCCACAGGCGCTGGGGGTTCACCGGGTGCCCGGTGAGGAGTCCGAACGCCTTGACGTCCATGCGGAAACGGTCGGGCGTGCGATCGACCCAGGCCTGCGCCACCTGAGCGGACGGCGGGGCGTAGAAGGTCGAGTCGACCTCGACCACGGGGAAGATCGACGCGTAGTAACGGAGCCGGTCCTCGGCGCTCCGGGCGCCGCGCGGGTAGAAGCTCGTCTCGCGGACGAGCGTCGGATCCGTCCACGACGACGTGCCGACGAGGATGCTCACGACGTTCTCATACCCGGTCTTGTACGCAGGTGCAGGGCGGGGTAGAGAAGAAATCGGGAAGGGGCAAAGCCGAAGAGCGGGCGGACGTCGTCGGCCCGGGCCAGCTGGGGCCCGGCTGAGGTCGCGATGGATGCTACGCGAGGCACAGCGGGGCGGAACGCGGGCACCGTGACCGTCGCGCTCGCCGCCGACTCGGCGTACGCGATGCCGCTGACGGTCGCGGCATCCTCGGTCGTCGCGTCGCTCGACCCGAGCCTGCGACTCAGGCTCTGCGTGCTCGACATGGGGATCGACGAGACCGTGCGCGCTCCGGTCGAGTCGAGCCTCAGGCGCCCCGGGGTCGACATCGTGTGGATCGACTCGCTCCGCGACCGCGTCGCCGGCCTTCCCAACACCTGGCCGGTCATCACCCGCGCCGGATACGCGCGGATCTACCTTCCCGAGGTCCTGCCGCACGTCGACCGGGTGCTCTACCTCGACTGCGACGTGATCGCGCGACGCTCCGTGGCGGAGCTGTTCGGGCTCGAGCTGTGCGGCGCCCTCGCGGCGGGGGTGCCGGACGTGCAGTCGCCTTTCCTGCCGACCGGCGTGCCGCACTGGTACGAGACCGGTCGGTCGGCGGGTGAGCTCAACTTCAACTCCGGCGTGCTGCTCATGGACCTGGCCGGATGGCGTCGGGCGAGGATGACCGAAGCGCTGCTCGAGTACCTCACCGGCGCCCGCTACCTGCGCGCCCAGGACCAGGAGGCGATCAACGCGGTGCTCGGCGACCGCATCCTCGCGATCGACCCCCGCTGGAACCAGCAGGCCGAGATCTTCTGGACCGAGCTCCACCATCACTACGACGACTTCCTCCCGTACGACTGCGAGACCCTCGACGTGCTCCGCCGCGATCCCTGGATCGTCCACTTCTCGAACCAACCCAAGCCGTGGCAGTTCGGCTGCACCCATCCGTTCATCCAGGAGTGGTACGCCGCGCTCGACGGCACGGCGTTCGCGGGTTGGCGACCCCGAGGCCCGAGCCGGGCGCAGCAGCTCGTCCGGTACTGGGGCAGTCGGGGCGTGCGGCTGGGGCGGAAGCTCGCCTCCAGGCTGTAGGAGCGGCGTGGCACCGGACGACGGCTCTGGGGCCACGGACGCGGAGTCCCCGCACGGCTTCCGCGAGCGCCGCGTCGCCCGATCTTCTGCCTCGTCTCGGCGTTCCACGCGCGCGCCCTCGCGCGCGCGTTCAACGCGAAGACCGGCCGGCCCGTGCTCGATGCGCGCCGGAGCGCCGTCGCCGCTCGGGCCGCCGGGCCCGCTCAGCTCGTCGTCGCGGCCCGGCGCCCGCGCCGCGTCCCCTTGACGGCCCGCGGCTCGAGCTGGATCCCGTCGTCGGCTCGCTGGTCGCCGCTCGCCAGTTCGCGGCCCCGCTCGACCTCCGCGTTGAGCTCGACGCCCAGGAGGAGCGCGAGGTTCGTCAGCCACAGCCAGACGAGGAAGACCACGACGGCGCCGAGCGTGCCGTACGTCGCGTTGTACGAGCCGAAGTTGGCGAGGTAGACGCCGAAGCCGATCGACGTCGCCAGCCACACCACCAGCGCGAGCAGGCTCCCGGGCGTGATCCAGCGGAAACGGGGGATCCGCACGTTGGGCGCCGCGTAGTACAGGATCGCGAAGACGAGCGAGACGACGGCGAAGAGCACGGGCCACTTGGCGTAGTTCCACGCGGTCACGGCCGTGCGTCCGATGCCGATCTGGTCGCCGACCGCGCGCGCGAGCGGACCGGTCAGCGTGATCGCGACCGCGACGAGCGCGGTCATGAGGACCATCGTGATCGTGACGACGAGCTGCAGCGGCCGGAGCTTCCAGAACGGACGCCCCTCCTCCACGCCGTAGATCGCGTTGGACGCACGCATGAAGGCGCCGACGTAGCCCGACGCGGACCAGATCGAACCGATCAGCCCGACGCCGAGGAGAGCGCCGGCGCCGCCCTTGTTCCGGACCACCCCGGTGATCGGCTCGCGGAACGTGTCGACGGCCGACTTCGGCCCGATCTGCCCCACGATCTTCAGGAGCGCGTTGACCGTCGCCGGGTACTGACCGACGAGCCCGAGGATGGCGACGAGCACGATCATCGCCGGGAACAGCGCGAGCACCGTGTAGTAGGTCAGTGCCGCGGCCCAGTCGGTGAGATCGTCGGCCCGGGCCTCGCGTGCGACCCGCCTCACGACCGCGCGCCACGTCCGCGCCGGGAGATCGGTCGGGCCTTCCGGTTGCCGGGGCTCGTTCACGCGTAGTCGGCCGCCCGGAGCCCGGCGAGCGGCGTGCCGGTGTCGAGGAGTGTGCAGATCTCGGTCGAGGCGTGCTGGGCGAACGCGCGGCCGGCGAAGCAGCGGCCCGTCCGCGTCTCGACTTCGACGTCGTACTCGCGGCCGACGTCGAGACGATCGGCGTCGGGCGACGACGTGCACTGCACCTCCCACGTCGCGGCTGTGGCGTCGTCGAAGTCGGGCCCGTGATGGTAGATGTCGAGGCTCGCGTACCGAACCGGCCAGTGCTGCCCGTCGACCACGAGCGAGGCGACGGCGAAGTGCGCCTCCCGCGTCCGCCGGCGCGAACGGGGCTGCGGTGGTGCGGGCAGTTCGGCGGACCGGTCTCGATCGTCGGAGAGCTGCGTCATCGGACCTCCCGTCAGGACGCGCGCGCGTCGCCGAACTGCACGAGACGACGAGGGGCGCCGAGCCCGGCCTGGTGGAGGACGTCGACGACCGTGCCCCGACACCCGCGGCGCACCGCGAGGTCGCGGGCGATCCACAACCGGCTCGGCTGGTCGTCCGCCCACTCCGCGAGGTGCCCGGCCGCCTCCCGCAGGTGGTCCTCGCTGACGAAGTGCGTCTGCGGGGCCAGGAACTCGCCGAGGCGGATCAGCTGTTCGGCGTCGACCGCCGATCCTGCGAACTTCGGTCTCGTCGGGGTGCGCATCATCGCGTCGCGCCTTTCCGTGTCGCGCGCCTCTCCTCGTGTCCCCGTCTCAAGTGTTCCCAGGTCGGGTCCGTCCGCAACCGGGTTTCGCGCCCGGCCCGAACGGGCACGTCACGCGGTATGACGCGCACTCCCGGGGACCCGGAGCCGCGCCCGCCGACCGACGAGTCCGTCGACGACCCGCGCCTCGACGATCCGCGCCGCGACGATCCGCGCCTCGACGATCCGGCTCTCGATGCGCCGTGGAAGGACCTCGGACCGCGGGGCGACCTCGACGACGACGAGGTCGCGGAGCGGGCGGCGCGGCCCGATGCGCACAGCGGCAGCTGACCGGACGCGCGCAGCCGAGGAGCGGGCCGCCGCGACGGGTACGCGGTCGGGAGCGTGCCGCAGACCGACCCGAGGCGACGGTCGACGCCGGCGCGCCGGACGCGCCTCGTCCGCACCTCGAACGCGCTGATCGGTTTCGGCGCCGTCGCTCCGGGTAACGGAGGCGACGAGCCGCAACGGGCGGCCGGTAGGAGGGACGGTCGTGAACGACCCGTTCGTGTTGTTGAAGAAGGACCACCGCGAGACCGAGCAGATGCTGCAGCGCCTGGCGGAGAGCAATCCCGGTCGACGCCGGCGCCAGACGCTCGAGCGGCTCGAGGCGGCCCTGGCGTTGCACATGGACATCGAGGAGCGGCTCATCTACCCGCTCGTGCGGAGCGAGGTCGACGAGGAGGCCGAGGAGGAGGCCGAGGTCGAGCACCAGCTCGCGCGGGACGGCATGGCGAAGCTGCGCCGGCTCGTCGACGCGCCCGGCTTCGGTGCCGCGGTCGCGATGGTGACGGCCGGGATCAAGCACCACGTGACGGAAGAGGAGCGGGAGGTGTTCCCCGAGCTCAAGCGTTCGCTCGAGCGGGCGGACATCGCGCGCCTCGGTGACGAGGTCGTCGACGCGAAGCGGAAGACCCGCCGCCCGACCCGCCGCGCCGCCTGACGGCGACGCGCACCGTCCCGAGTGATCCGGCGCGGGACGGCGGAGCGAACGGGGAACGTGACCGACTCGTACCGCCGCTTCGCCGGGCTGGCCGCGGTCGCGACCGCGGTCGCCGGCGTCGTCTTCACGGTGACCTTCGCCGTCGCCGTCCGGGAGGGCGAACGGTGGGCGCTCCGCGCGTCGGCGATCACCCTCCTCGTCGGCGCGATCACCGCGATCCCGGTCGCCGTCGCGCTCGCGGAGCAGCTCGGCCGGCGCGAGCCGCAGTTCGCCAAGGTCGCCCTCGTGCTCGCGGTGGTCGCCGACGCCGGCGCCGCCCTGCACGGGGCGTGGGACACCGCCGTGCTCGCCCACCCCGTGCGCCACGCCGACGTCCCGAGCTACACGGATCCGCGAGGGTTCGCGACCTTCGCGCTGACCGCCGCCGCACTCGTCGTGTTCGGCTGGCTCGTCGTCCGTGGGAGCGAGATCCCCCGGTTCGTCGGGCAACTCGCACTGCTCGCGGCCGCGCTGCTGCTCGTCGTCTACTTCGGCCGCCTGATCGTGCTGAACCCGAAACGACCGGTGATCAAGTGGGTTGCCGTCGTCTCCGGGCTCGTCGTGAGCCCGGCCTTCTACCTCGCCTACGCGCGGTCGCTGCTCGGGCCGCGCGACGGGCGCGGCCGCGCCGCGACCGCTCCCACGGCCACCCGGACGGACGAGGCTGCAGTGCGCTGAGTGGCGGCGCCGGGCTCAGGCCGGGTCGACCGTCTCGTCCGAACGGCGTCGCTCGGCCTCGCCGTCGGCGAGCTGCTCCTCCCGGTCGTCGATCCGGGCCTCGGACTCGGCCAGGATCTCCGCCGCCTCGGCTCGGGGATCGTCGCTCCCCGCTCCGATCTCCTCGGGCAACAGCTCGTCGGCGCGCTGCTCGACCAGGCCGGGGTCCGGCTGCTCACGGCGTTGCGTCATGTCCCCGTTCTACCCGGGCGGCGGCGGTGGCCCCGCAGCCGGGGAGGAAGCACAATCGGCCGCGATGTACGACCTCGTGGTCGAGAACGGCACCGTCGTCGACGGGACCGGCGCGCCCGGCCGGCCCGCCGACGTCGGCGTCCGCGACGGGCGGGTCGTCGCGATCGGCAAGCTGGGGGAGCGGGGTCGCACGACGGTCGACGCCGGCGGCGCGGTCGTGGCCCCCGGCTTCGTCGACCTCCACAGCCACTACGACGCCCAGGTGTTCTGGGACCCGCTGTTGACCCCGTCGTCGCTGCACGGGGTCACGTCGGTCGTCGCGGGCAACTGCGGGCTCACGCTGGCGCCCGCCACCCCGGCCGACCACGACTTCCTGGTCCGGCTCCTCGCCCGCGTCGAGGCCATCCCGATCGAGGCGCTCGCCGCCGGGGTCCAGATCGGCTGGGAGTCGTACCCCGAGTTCCTCGACGCGGTCGCCGCGCGCCCGCTCGGGCCGAACCTCGGCTTCATGGTCGGGCACTCGGCGCTGCGGCGCGCCGCCATGGGCGAGGCGGCGTCGGAGCGCGCCGCGACCCCCGAGGAGATCGAGGCGATGTGCGTGCTGCTCGACGGCGCGCTCGCGGCCGGCGGCTTCGGTCTGTCGACCGCGACCGTGGCGACGCAGGTCGACGGCGACGGGCGGCCGACGCCGCCGAACTTCGCCGGGCCCGACGAGTTCGTCGCGCTCGCCGAGGTGTGCTCCCGCCATCCGGGCACGTCGATCGAGTTCATCCCGGGCTCGTTCCTCGTCGGGTTCAGCGACGACGACGTCGAGCTCATGGTGCGCATGTCGGCCGCCGCCGACCGGCCCCTCAACTGGAACACGCCGCTGCTCAACCGCAACACACCCGACGTGTACCGGCGCCAGCTCGAGGCCAGCGACCTGGCCCGGGCGCGGGGCGCGAAGGTCGTCCCGCTCTACATGCCGCAGAACGGACCCATCCAGCAGGACTTCCTCAACGGCTACGTCTTCCGGGCCCTGCCGGGGTGGGGTTGGCTGTTCGAGCTCGCGCCCCGCGCCCGCATCGGCGCGCTCGCCGATCCCGCAGTGCGAGCCCGCTTGCGCGACGCGCTGGACGCCGAGACGCAGGGACTCGCGGTCACGTTGCGCGACGCCTGGGCGCGGTACCTCGTCAACGACGTCCGCCGTCCCGAGCTCGCGCACCTCGAGGGACGCGCCATCGCGGACCTCGCACGCGAGCGAGGGGTCACGCCGTTCGACGCCGTCCTCGACGTCGCGGTCGAGGCCGAGCTCGAGGTCGGGTTCGTGCGCGACACCCACGACCCCGACGACGCCTGGTGGAACGCGGCCCGCGCCGAGGTCCTGAAGGACCCGCGTGTCGTGCTGGGCGCGTCCGACTCGGGCGCGCACGGCGACATGCTCGTCGGCGCGGACTACCCGACGCGCTGCCTCGCGGAGCTCGTCCGCGACCAGGGGCTCTTCACGGTCGAGGAGCTGGTCCGCCAGTTCACCGACGTGCCCGCGGGCCTCTACGGCCTGACCGGCCGTGGGCGTCTCGAACCGGGCGCGTGGGCCGACCTCGTCGTCTTCGACCCGGCGACGGTCGCGGCCGGGCCGCTGCGCACCGTCACCGACCTCCCGGGAGGAACCGCCCGGCTCGTGACCGAGCCCGTCGGCGTCCACCACGTGGTCGTCGGCGGAGAGCCGATCGTCGCCGACGGCCGGCCCACCGGCGCGACGCCGGGACGGGTCCTGCGGTCGGGCACCGACACGGAGACCGTGCACGCGCGGGAGCCGGCCGGAGCCCGCCCGTGAGCGAGACGGTCTGCATCGGGGTCGACGTGGGCGGCACGTTCACGGACGCCGTGCTCACGATCGGCCCGCGGACGTGGCGCGCGAAGTCACCGACGACGCCCCGCAGCCTCGTCGACGGGGTGCTCGCAGCCACCGAATCGGCCGTGCGGCGGAGCGGTTCGACCCTCGGAGAGCTCCTCCCGCGTGTCGACCGCTTCGGTCTCGGGACGACCGCCGTGACCAACGTCCTCGCGTCGCGCACGGGCCGGCGTGTCGGACTCCTCGTCACGCGCGGCTTCGCCGACATGATCCTGCACGCAGGGGGCAAGCGCGTGCTCGACGAGGACGGGTGGGCGGCGCGCCCGCCCGAGCTCGTCGCCCGCCACGACATCGTCGAGGTCGACGAACGCGTCGACCGTGACGGCCGTGTGTTGACCCCGATCGCGCTCGAACCGATGCTCGACGCCGTCGACGAGCTCGTGGCACGCGGCGTCGAGGTGATCGCCGTCTCGTATCTCTGGTCGTTCCTGAACCCCGCGCACGAGGAGGCGACGGTCGAGGTCATCGGTCAGCGCCATCCCTCCTTGCCGGTCGTCGCCGGCGCCGCGCTGCATCCGGCGATCCGGGAGTACGAGCGCACGACGGTCGCGGTGCTCAACGCGTACGTCTCCGGGGCCCTTCCGGGGATCGGGGACGTCGAGGCGAGGTTGCGGGCGGAGGGACTCGTGGCGCCGCTGCTGCTCGTCCACTCGGGCGGCGGCTCCATCACGGTCGCGGAGGCGAGCCGGCGCCCGCTCGGGCTGGCGGTGTCCGGTCCGGCCGCCGGCGTGGCGGCGGCCATCGGTGTCGGCGCGGCGGCGGGCCACGCGTCGGTGGTCACCTGCGACATGGGCGGCACCTCCTTCGACGTGTCGGTGGTCGTCGACGGGCACGCCGCCCGACGGACGCGCGGTGAGGTCGGCAACGTGTGGACGGCGCTGTCGGTCGTCGACGTCGAGTCGATCGGCGCGGGCGGCGGCTCGATCGGCTGGGTCGACGCCCGCGGGATGCTGCGGGTGGGACCGCGGTCGGCGGGCGCGGAGCCCGGGCCGGCCTGCTACGGCCGCGGTGGGCGGGAGCCGACGATCACCGACGCGCTCGTCGTGCTCGGCTACATCGATCCCGGCCGGTTCCTCGGTGGCACCTTCACGCTCGACGCCGATGCCGCGCACCGGGCCTGCGAGCGACTCGGCGCCCGGCTCGGCCTGACCGCCGACGAGGTTGCGTGGGGGATGCGCGAGGTCGCCCACGCCGGGATGACCAAGGCCACGCGGGCGCGCCTCGCTGCGCTCGGCCTCGACCCCCGCCGCCAGGCGCTGCTCAGCTTCGGCGGCAGCGGCGCGCTCTTCACGCCCGGGATCGCGCGGGCGATCGGCGCGGCGACCGTGCTCGTCCCCCGCCTCGCACCGGTGTTGTCGGCGTTCGGCGCGGCGACCATCGACGTTCGCCGCGAGCGCATCTGCCCGGTGCTCGCCACCTTCCCCGTGAGCCCGGCGACGATCGAGAAGCCGGCGCGCGAGCTCGCCGCCATGGTCGACGCCGACCTGGCCCGCGACGGCGTCGACCCCGCCGACCGGTCGGTGTCGTTCGAGGTGGACATGCGCTTCGCCAAGCAGGTGTTCGAGCTGCCGATCCCGCTCGCGACGGCCGACCCGACCGAGGCCGTGCTCGACGAGCTGGTCGACGCGTTCCGGGCCGAGTACCGGCGGCGGTACGGGCCCGGCTCCATCGTGCTGGGCTCGCCCGTCGAGCTCGTCAGCCTCCGCGCCGTCGGCGCCGGCGCGACGCCGCGGGCCGGTCTCGAACGCGTCCCGCGGCGCCGTCGCGGCGCGACGCCCGAGCCGTCGGCGCGCGCGGTCCGGCTCGAACGCGGCCCGGGTGGGGTGCGTGAGGTCGCCGTGCACGACAGCGGTGATCTCGCCGCAGGTGACGTGGTCGCCGGCCCCGCGCTCGTCGACGCGCCCGACACGACGGTGTGGATCCCTTCGGGCGCGCTCGCGCGCGTCGACGATCACGGCACGCTCCGGATGGAGGTGGGCGGGTGAACGTCGCCGACCCGATCGAGCTCGAGGTCCTCCGGACGCGGCTCGAGGCCGTGGGCGAGCAGGCGGCCGCCGCCGTCGAGCACACGGCGATCTCGCCGACGGTCACGGAGGCGAAGGACTACTCGGTCACGCTGCTCGACGCCTCGGGTGGGCTGGTCGTCGGGACCGGCCAGGTGCTCTTCCACTTCCATGCCGCCAGCCACGCCGTGCGCGCCACGATCGAGCGGCACGCGGGCACGCTGGCGCCGGGCGACGTCTTCCTCGCGAACGACCCGCACAACGGGGGTGGCCTGCACCCGCAGGACGTGATGGTGCAGCGGCCGGTCTTCCACGAGGGCGAGCTCGTCGCGTGGGCCGTGCTGTCGGCCCACATGATGGACGTCGGCGGCATGGTGGTCGGCTCGTTCGCGCCCGCCGCGACCGAGTGCTACCAGGAAGGCCTGCGCGTGCCGCCGGTGCGGCTGTTCCGCGCCGACGTCGAGCAGACCGACGTCTTCGACATCTTCCGCAACAACGTCCGCATGGCACCGCTCGTCGAGATGGACCTGCGCGGCCTCGTCGCCGGTTGCTACTTCGCGGACCAGCGGATCGGTGCGGTGATCGACGACGTCGGCCGGGAGCGGTTCGTCGAGTCGCTGGCTGCGATCCGCCGCCTCACCGAGGAACAGGTGCGTGCGCGTGTCCGCGCGCTCGAGGACGGCATCTACCGCACGACGACGTGGACCGAGTTCGACGACGAGATGTTCGTCGTGCCGTGCACGCTCGTCGTCGCCGGCGACACCTTGACGTTCGACTACACGGGCGCGTCGCCGCAGACCTCCCACTTCTTCAACTCGAAGCCGTACATCATCGCCAGCGAGCTCGGCGTCATGCTCGGCGCCCGCCTCGCGGGCGATCTCCCGTTCAACGAAGGCCTCTTCGCGTGCTTCGACCTTCGGTGCCCCGAAGGGACGATCGTGAACGCGCAGCCACCCGCGCCGATCGCCGCGGCCCACATGCACGTCAGCCTGAACGCGGCCGACGTGGGGATCCAGGCGTTCAACCTCGCGCTCGCCGCGTCCCCGGAGGCGTGGGGTCGGGAGCGCCTGACCGGCGCCGGCACCGAGTCCGCGCTCGGGAACCACGTCTGGTCGTGGACGACCCCCGAGGGCACGACCGACGCGTACATCGTGCTCGACGGCAACTGGGTCGGCGGCTCGGCGTCGATCGCGCGCGACGGCCTCGACCTCGGTCGCAACCTGATCGGGTCGCGCCTGACCGGCGCGGTGCCGGACGTCGAGATCCTCGAGTCCTGGTACCCGGTGCTCATCACGGAGCGGTCGGTCGTCGACGGCCCCGCCGGCGCCGGTGCCCACCGGGGGGGCGGGGGCAACCACCTGCGGCTGCGCCCCCACGGCGTCGACCGCCTCGACGGCACGATGTTCGGCATGCGGCGCTGGCTGCCGTTGCCGGGCGTGGCCGGCGGGCTCCCCGGCTCGAGCAACCAGTTCCTCGTGCACCGGGCCGACTGGACCACCGAGCAAGTCGCGGCCAACACGAGCGGGGTCGAGCTCCGCGCGACCGACTCGTTCGAGCTGCGCCTCCCGACCGGTGGCGGCTACGGCGACCCCCTCGACCGCGACCCGGGCGCGGTCGCGCGTGACGTGCGCGACGGGCGATTCGGGCCCGACGACGCGCGAACCGTCTACGGCGTCGTCCTCGACGCCGACCTGCGGGTCGACCGGGACGCGACGGCTGCACGGCGCGACGCGCTCCGCCGCGACCGCCTGGCTCGGGCCCGCCCACCGAGGCGGCCCTTCGACGCCGCCGACGCGCCGCCGGCGGACGGAGCCGCCGTGCCGTCGCTCCCGCTCTTCCCGGGCGTCGTGCAGCGGGGTGCCATCGCGTACGCGGCGCGGAGCGGGACGCCGCTCGCGGTGGCGCCCGACCACTTCACCGACGGCTGTCCCGTCCTCGAGGAGCGGCTCCGGCCCGACGGTCCGCCGATCGTGACGCGGGCGTACCTCGACCCCGGTTCCGGGCGTGCCCTGCACGTCGAGGTGGTGCCCGCGGGTCAGCCGCGCTCGTTCGAGGTCGCGCCGGCGCGCTGGACCGGCTGAGCCAGGCCCGGCGGGCCGCCGGTCCGCGAGACTCCTCCGGTGCCCGTGCCTCGTGTGACCCCGTTCGAGATCCGGGTCGACCGGTCCGCGCTCGACGATCTCGCCGACCGCCTCGCGCGGACGCGCTTCGCCGACGACTTCGGCAACGACGACTGGCGCTACGGCGTCCCCGGCGGGTACCTCCGGGCCGTCGTCGAGCACTGGCGCGAGCGCTTCGACTGGCGCGCCCAGGAGGCGGCGATGAACCGCTTCGCGCACTTCCGCGTCGACCTCGACGGCATCCCGATCCACTTCGTGCACGAGCGAGGTCGCGGGCCCGCGCCCATGCCGCTGATCCTCACCCACGGCTGGCCGTGGACGTTCTGGGACTACGAGCACCTCATCGGGCCGCTCTCCGACCCCGCCCGGTTCGGCGGCGACCCCGCGGACGCGTTCGACGTCGTCGTCCCCTCACTTCCGGGCACGGCGTTCTCGAGCCCGTTGCGCACGACCGGGATCGGCGTCGCGGCCACCGCCGAGCTGTGGGTCCGCCTGATGCGCGACGTGCTGGGCTACGAGCGCTTCGCCGCCGGCGGCGGTGACTCGGGCGCGTACGTCACAGCGCGTCTCGGGCACGCATACGCACCCCACCTCATCGGTCTCCACCTCAACTTCCCGGCGACCGTCGCCATGGGGACGCTCGCCTCCGTGCGCCCCGACGACTACTCGCCCGACGAGCAGCACTGGCTCACCGAGCCCGGCCCGCAGCAGCGGGGGACGGCGGCGCACATGGCCGTCCACACCGAGGACCCGCAGACCCTCGCGTGGGCGATGAACGATTCACCCGCGGGGCTCGCGGCGTGGATGATCGAGCGGCGGCGCAACTGGAGCGACTGCGGCGGCGACGTGGAGCGCCGGTTCAGCAAGGACCAGCTGCTCACCACGGTCTCGCTGTACTGGTTCACAGCGACGTTCCACACGTCGGTCCGCTTCTACGCAGAGTCGTTCCGCGCGTCGTGGCCGCTCGTCCACGGCCGCCAACCGCCCGTCGAAGTGCCCACGGCGATCGCGGTCTTCCCGCGCGAGCTGCTGCGCGTGCCCCGCCGGTTCATGGCGCGCCAGGTCAACCTGGCGCGCTGGACCGTGATGCCGCGCGGCGGCCACTTCGCGCCCGCGGAGGAGCCCGAGCTCATGGTCGACGACCTCCGCGCCTTCTTCCGCGACCTGCGCTGAGCCTCCCGTCACGTCGAGGGCGGGGTGGTGGCCGTGGTCGTGGGCGGTGCGGTCGGCGTCGTCGTCGCGCTGCTCGTCGGGGACGTGCCGGAGCTGGCGGTGGGCCCGGTGGATCCGGTGGCGGACGGGTTCGGCGAGCTGGCCGGCGTCGACGACGAGCTCGGTGTCGTGGTGGTCGCCGGGCCCGGGTTGTCGTTGCCGAGGATGTCGCCGAGGGGGCCGCTGTCGTTCGCGCTCTGGTGCGGCACGGAGAACGGGTTCGACGGGTGCCCCGGGTGAGAGCCACCGAAGCCGATGACGAGCGCCACGGCGACGACGGCGGCGGCGCCGGCGACCGCCCCCACGCCCCACGGTGCGAGCTGGGCCGCACGCTCCCGCAGCTGCTCGGTACGGCGCCGGCGTTCGAGCTGGGCCGAGAGCTCGGTGTGCTGGTTGAGCCATGACATGAACGGCGCGGCGGCGTAGACCAACCCCTGCCACACGAGCAGCCCGATCACGAACGGCCGGGCGCGTGTGTCGAGGATCGCGACGACCGCGAAGCCCCAGAGCGCGAGCGCCCAGAACGTCTCGGCCCGCGCCGACCAGAGCGCGGCGAGCAGGCGGTTGCGCTCGCCCGTCTTCGGCGTCCTCAGGAACACCCCCTCGGGTCGCGTCAGACCCTGGACGCACGCGAGCGCGACGGTCCACGACAGCGCCAGCCAGTTGACGAACGCGAGCACGGCGCGCTTGACGCCGATGCCGGTCCGCGCGCGGAGCGACCACAGTGCGCGGACGACCCCGGTCGCGACGAGCGCGCTCGGCAACAGCACGGCAGCGCCGTAGAGCGGCCGGAGCCCGAACGGGCCGTTCAGCAGCAGGACGACGGCGCTCGCGAGGAGGGCGACCGTGAGCCCGAAGTAGACGAGGTCGTTGAGCCACTGGAGCTGGCCGAAGAAGTAGTCGAGGCGTTGGGCGGCGCTCAGGCGGTTGCCCCGCTCGTGGCGCCACGGGATGAGCGAGCGCCAGTGCTTGCGGAGGATCTGCATCCCCCCGAAGCACCAGCGGAACCGCTGGCTCTTCAAGGCGGTGAAGGTGAGGGGCATGATCCCCCGGCCGTAGGTGGCCGGGACGAACAGACCCTGGTACCCGGCCTTCAGCATGCGCAACGAGAGCTCGGCGTCCTCGGTGATGCACCACTCGTCCCAGCCGCCGACGCGTTCGATCGCGGACCGACGAAGCAGCCCCATCGTCCCGGCGAAGATGATCGAGTTGCGCTGGTTGCGCGACGGCATCGAGGTGACGAAGAAGTACCGGTACGCGTCGTAGCACGCCTCGAGGTAGGCGTCGCCCTCGTACTCGCGGTAGTCCTGCGGGGTCTGGACGTACGCGACCGTCGCGTCGGCGAAGTAGCCGACGAGATCGCTCAGCCAGTTCTCGGCGACGAGGTAGTCGGCGTCGATGATCCCGACGATCTCGGCGTCCGGGTGCGTGTACTGGTCGAGCGCGAGGTTGAGGGCACCAGACTTGAACCCGGGCCAGGGGTCGACGTGGACGAACGTGATGCCGGGGCGGTCGCGGCAGTACTCCTCGACGGGCTGCCACACGTCGCGATCCTTGGTGTTGTTGTCGATGACGACGATCTCGTAGCAGGGGTAGTCGATCGCCTCGAGCGAGCGGATCGTCTGGATCAGCATGTCGGGCGGCTCGTTGTACGTGGCGAGCTGGAGCGAGACCATCGGCCGGTACGAGGGATCGCGGGCGGGGAAGCGGCGGGTCGAGCGGGTCCGGCAGACGGCGTCACAGCATTCGAACGTGAAGGACGTCGCGAGCACCAGCGCTGCGACCTCGAAGAGGAGCAGGAGCGACGACGCCGCTCGCGCGATCGGGCTCAGCCCCGGTCCGAACGTGATCCCGCCCGCGAACCAGAGGTACGAGAGGGCGGAGGTCAGGAACACCGCGAAGAACAGTTGACCGACCGGGTTCCACACCCCCCGCGCCACGACCACGACGGCGCCGACGACGACGAGGACGAGCTGGGCCCGCTCGACGTAGCGGGACGGCAGGCTCGCCACCCGCGCCGCGAGCTCGCCCGCGCCCGCGGTCACGGCGATCACGAGCAGGACCCCGAGGAGCCGCGACGAGAACCGCAGGCGCTGACCGAGCAGGAGCAGGGCGATCGTCGAGACGACGAGCGCGATGAAGCAGGTGAGGAAGACGCTGAGGAGCACGGGTCTATCCGAGGACGTGCTCGAACAGCGCCGCCTCGGCCTCGAAGTGGTTGCCGGGCAGGTACGCGTCGCACACCCGCTGGTGGGCGCGGCGCCCGAGGCGTTCCGCTCGGGCCCGGTCGCCGAGCACCCCGGCGATCGCCGAACCGGCGGCCTCCACGTCTGCCGGGTCGTCGAGCAGCACGCCGCTCTCGCCGTCGACGATCTGGTCCTGGATCCCGCCGACGCGGCTGGCCACGACGGGTCGGCACTTCCACATCGCCTCCGCGACGGTGAGGCCGAAGCCCTCGGCCAGGCTCTTCTGCACGACGACGTCGGCGCGGCTCTGCAGCGCGTTGACGATGGCAGCGTTCTCGTCGACGTCGTCCATGGGGACGCTCGCGAGATGAACTCGGGCGCGTATGTCCGCGTCGAGCGCGTTCCTCGCATCGACGACGCCGCGGAAGGTCTCGGCGCCCTCCGGGTCGTCGTCCACGCCGTCGGTCGCGGGCCCGACGAGGACGAGCTCGACCGCGTCGTCGCCGAAGCGCGTCGCGGCGAACGCCCGGAGCACTCCCACGGGGTCCTTGAGCGGATCCCAGCGCGACACCTGGACGACGAGAGGAGCGTCCCGCCTCACCGCGCGGTCCTCGACCTTCTCGACCGGCCGTCGCACCGCACCCCACGACCCGTCGGGGCGCGGGAAGCGGGGCGCCGCGGATCCGTCGCCGTCGGGCACGACCGCGCTCGCGCGAAGGATCGCGTCCCGCTCGGGGACGGGCAGCGCCGCGTTCTTCGGTGTCAGGACGTCGATGCAGGGAGCCATCACGACCGCGCGGGCGTCGTCCAGCCCGTCCCAGACGTACGCGCGGCGCGAGAAGACGTAGGCATCGGCCGCGGCGACGTCGTCGCGCAGGAAGTCCCAGGCATCGCGGGCGAGCGAGCCGGCATCGTCGACGCCCACGTGGCAACGCCAGACGACGTGCACCCCGCGTTCGACGAGACCACGGACGAGCCCGGCGGTCTGCGGGTCGTGCAGGACGACGACGTCGCCGGGGTCGGCCAAGGCCGCGAGCTCGGAGCGCGAGCGCTCGAGTGCGTCGTCGTAGAGCCTCCGTTCGTGGGCGCCGAGCGGGCCGCCGTCGCCGGCGCGGTCGTGCAACCGGTGATGGAGACGCTTGGTCACCTCGAAGAAGCCGTCGTGGGCGTCGATCACGAGCCAGTGGACGTCGATGCCGGCGCCACACGTATAGGGGACCAGCCCGGCGAGCAGCTCGGCGACGCCTCCGCCATTCCGCGTGGAGTTGACGTGCCAGACACGCCGACCGGTGAGCACGCGTCGCAGCTGCGACAGCGACTTCGTCAGGCGTTCGCCGTCCTCGGGTTCGAGGACGGCCCGAAGCCGATCTGTCGAGCGGGGCGCCACTGGCACCTCCTCCACGGCGGGAGTGCTTCCCGGGCTCCGGCGCGGCGAAACGCCCGGATCGGTACGGATGCTCGGCGCGCGTCGCAGCGGGTATCTTCAGTGGCGCGCATGACACCCGAGCAGATCGCCCTGGTGGAGCAGTCACTGGCCTCGATCGACGTCGGCGCGCTCGCAGCCGACTTCTACTTCCGCGCCTTCAACGCCGACACGCAGCTCTCGGCGATGTTCACCACCGATCCGAAGGTGCAGCAGACGCGCTTCGCGGCGGAGCTGAAGGTGATCGTGTCCGCGATGCACCGGCCGCAGGACTTCCGCGAGGAGACGCACGAGCTCGGCCGGCGCCACCGCGGGTTCGGCGTCCGCCCCGGCCACTACCGGGTGATGGGCGACGCGCTGCTCGCCGCGCTCGAGGCGGCGCTCGGCGAACGGTGGGACGACGAGCTGGCGGAGGCCTGGCGCGAAGCCTTCCGGCTGACCGCCGAGTCGATGCTCGAGGGCGCCGGCCCGAGCCTCAGCGACGAGCGCTGAGCCGCCGTTCCTCGTCCACGAAGGCGCGCAGCTCGGCCCTCTCGCGCGGGCCGTGGGTCTCGAACGTGGTGGGAAGCGTCCGGCGGACGGCCTCGAGCTCCTCCCGGGTGAACCGGCACTTCGCGGTGACGGGGTCGACGTCGTGGAGGCGGAGCGCGTTGAGGCCGAGGATCTTGCGCTTGACCTCGTCGGTCAGCGCCGGGTAGCCGTACCGGTCCTGGAACTCCTCGCCGATCCGGAACGCACGGAAGGCCTGGATCTGGTCCTGCGGCGATCCGTAGAAGACGGAGTCGGTGCCCCACAGCACGTTGTCCTCGCCGACGTACCGGAGCAGCTTGCCGAGCAGGTGCGCGGCCTGATCGGGGTCCTTGAACAGGGACCACCACGTCGTCCCGAGCTCGGCGTAGACGTTCTCGTTCGGTCCGACGCCGGCCGAGACCATGCTCGTGATCAGCCGGTTCACGCCGACGTTCGCGTGGGCCGGGTCGTACGGGCCCTCGGCCACGTCGGTCTCCCAGCCCGAGTGGTACGCGACGAACGCGACGTCGGGATGGGACCGGGCCGCCGGCCCGAGATCGGCGGGTGACGCGTGCCGTGAGGTGTACCCGAGCGTCGTCGACAGTCCCTTGTGCGCCGTGATCACACGCACGCCCAGCGCCTTCGCCTGCTCGACGAACGCGTTGCCGACCGGCGGGAGCGCCGGATCGCCGTCGTCGAGGCGCCATGCGTTGCCCGAGCCGTCGTACAGGTCCGGATAGTTGGTGAACACCTTCCACGCGACGACCGGATACGCGTCGACGACGGCGGCCATGGCGTCGAGGTTGGCGGCGAGGTCACCGACGTTGGGCAGCGCCTGGGCCTGCAGGAGCACCCGCGGGTCGTGGCAGAGCGACTCGGCGACGCGGCGGGCCTCGTCCATCAACGCGGTCGACTGCGGGCTGCCCTCGGGCGCGATCGGCAGGCCCGACAGCACGATCATCGACGTGTCGCTCTCCAGGAACACCTCCTGCAGGAAGCGCTCGATCGAGAAGCACCGGCGGCCGTCCGCCTCGCCGCAGTTCCGTTGCGGGAAGCCGGTCCAGAAGTCACGGCCCTCACGGCTCGGCGGGGTCACCGTGTAGTCGAGGAAGTGGCCCTGCACGTCGAACACGAACTCGTCGCCGGCGAGGGCGGCGCGTGCGGCGTCGGGGTCGGTCGCCGCGCTGCTCGGCACGTCGAAGTGGCCTCCCGGGCGGCGTCGCTTCGACGCGCGCGTCGCCTCGCCGGAGCACGCGTTCAGGGCCAGGAGCGTCGTCGCGACCCCGCACAGCGAACGCAGGAATGTCCGCCGCGACATGCCGGTGCGGCGCGCGTTGCGGTCGCAGTCCGCCCGGGCGCGCCGGATCGTCTCGCTGACCACGGGGGAGAGCGGCTGCGGGTCGAACTCGCCGTTGGAGCACGGCCCGAACTTGACCGGCAGGCCGGGGTCGTCGTCGCAGGGCGCCATCGCGCCCCCGACGCACGAACCGGGCCGCGGGTTGCCCCGACGGCCTCAGCGCGGAGCCCGGAACACGGGCGGTCGCTTGTCGAGGAACGCCTTGACGGCCTCGCGGTGGTCGGCGGTCTCGAAGGTGATCGCCTCGAGGGCGACGGACAGGTCGTAGAGCTGCGCGACGCGCATCTCGAGCTCCTTGTTCACGAGCCGCTTGTTGAACCGGATCGCGATCGGCGCGCCGTCGGCGAGGCGGCGGGCCATCGCTATCGCCTCGTCCATCAGCCGGTCGAGGGGGACGACGTGGTTCGTGAGCCCGAGGCGGTCGGCGTCGGCGGCGGTGAGGAGGTCGCCGGTCAGGAGGTACTCCTTGGCCCGGTTGACGCCCATGAGCATCGGCCAGAGGACGGCACCACCGTCGCCGGCGACGATGCCGGCGCGCACGTGGGGATCGCCGATGCGCGCCGTCTCGGCCATGTAGACGATGTCGCAGAACAGGGCGATCGTCGCGCCGATGCCGATGGCGTCGCCGTTGACCGCCGAGATCATCGGCTGGCGCACGGACAGGATGGCGCGCGCCATCCCGACCGAGTCGGTGAGCAGCCCCGGGTGCCCGTCGGGATACTCGGTCTGGACCTCCATGACCGAGAAGTCGGCGCCGACGGTGAAGTACTTGCCGGCCCCGGTGAGCACGACCACCAGCGCTTCCTCGTCGCGTTCGATGTGCTCGTAGAGCAGCCGCAACTCGTGGTGCATCACCGGGTCGAGCGAGTTGCGGTGCTCCGGGCGGTTCAGCGTCGCGACCAGCACCCCGTCGTGCAGCTCGGTGGCGATCGTCGAGAAGCCGTAACGGTCGGACATCGGGCTCGCCTCGTTTCCGGTCGGATCGGGATCGTGGGGGAGGGTGGGAACCGTTCAGGTGCGGGCGGCCAACGGAGGGCAGCCCAGCTCGGCGGCCACCCGGTCGAGCTCGTCGACCAGGCCCCGCGAGAGCGGGATGCCGTCGCGCCGGCGCTGCTCACGCCGCTCGGCCTCCAACTCGCCGGGAACGTAGATGCGCTCGGTGCCCGGCGCCAGCGCGGATCGGTGCACGTCGTCGATGAGCGCGTCGACCCGCCGCTCGAACTCGTCGCGGGGGAGGAAGCGGGTCACGTCGAGCGCGACGAACCCCGCGCCCTTGGCGATCCGGTCACGTCCCGCGAGCTCGGATGCCGTGTTCTCGACCGTGCCGTAGCAGCTGTCGGCGAGGACGCCCGCGACGATCTCGACGAGCATCGCGAGGCCGAACCCCTTGTGCCCGCCCGCCCACTGAAGTTGGAAGACGGACGCCTCGTTCGGGTCGGTCGTGGGCCGGCCCTGCTCGTCGTTCGCCCATCCGGCGGGGATGGTGGCGTCGCCCCGTTTGCGGGCGAGGAGGATCTTGTTGCCGGCCGCCGCGGTCGTGGCGATGTCGAAGACGATCGGCGGGTGCGTGCCCGTCGGGACGGCGTAGGAGAACGGGTTCGTCGAGAAGATCCCCGTCGTCCCGCCGAACGGGGGGACGACCGGCGGGCCGTTCTGGAACACCATGGCGACGAACCCGGCCCGGGCCGCCCGGATCGTGTAGTACGCGAGGGCGCCCAGGTGCGTCAGCTCGCGGACCGTCACCGCCGCCACCCCGTGCTCGGCGGCCCGCGCCGTCACCAGGTCGACGGCCTCGACCCCGACCACCTGCCCGAACCCGAGCCCCCCGTCGAGGCGGACGGTCGAGCCCCGGTCCTCGATCGTCGTGACCGGCGCGTCCGGATGGAGGTGACCGCCCGTCACCCGCTGGTGGTACAGCGCCATCAGGTTCGCGCCGTGCGAGTCGACGCCCCGCAGGTCGGCCTCGACCAGGTTGTCGGCGACGATCGCGGCCCGCTCGGGCGGGGCGCCGAGCGCGCCGAGCAGCCGCTCGAGCTGGGCCCGGAGCTCCGCCTCGCCGACGAGGACCGTCTCGGCGTCGCTCACGCGGTTCCCGGCAGGTCCAGGTCGAGCAGCTCGATCGCGTTGCCGCGCACGATGGCGTGCACCGTGTCCTCGTCGAGGTGGCCGAAGAGCTTCTTGGCGACCTCGTGGGTGTTGGGCCACGTGCCGTCCTGGTGCGGGTAGTCGGTCTCGAACACGATGTTGCGGCGGCCGACGCGGTCGAGGTTGTCCACGCCGACGCTGTCCTTGAAGAAGCAGCCGGTGACCTGGCGGTAGTAGTTGCGCGACGGCGGCTCCGGCACGTGGGTCTGACTGCCGCTCCAGCCGCGGTGGACCTCCCAGACGTCGTCGACCCGTTCGAGGACGTACGGGATCCAGCCGATCTGCGCTTCTGCGTAGAGGAGCTTGAGGCCGGGGTATCGGACGAGGACGCCCGAGTAGAGGAAGTCGATGAGCGAGAGGGCGCTGTTGGCGAAGATGGCGGTCGCCTGCACGGCGTCGGGCGCGTCCGGTGAGGAGCTGACCGTCCTGGTCCCCGACCCGATGTGCATCGCGAGCACCGTGGCGGTCTCGTCGCACGCAGCGAAGAACGGGTCCCAGTGGCCCGAGTGGATGCTCGGGAGCCCGAGCCAGGGAGGCAGCTCCGAGAAGCACACGGCCCGGACGCCGCGCGCCGCGTTGCGGCGCACCTCGGCGGCGGCGAGCTGCGGGTCCCACAGCGGGACCAGGCACAGCGGGATCAGGCGACCGCCCGAGCCGGCGCACCACTCCTCGACCATCCAGTCGTTGTAGGCCTCCACGCAGAGCTGCGCGAGGTGCTTGTCGTGGGCGTTGAGGAAGATCTGTCCGCAGAACCGCGGGTAGTTGGGGAAGCACAGCGACGCCTCGACGTGGTTCAGCGTCATGTCGTCGAGGCGCGCCGCCGGTTGCCAGCAGCCCGGGCGCATGTCGTCGAAGGTGATGCCCTGGAAGGTGATCTCGTCGGCCGGGTAGCCGGCTGCCGCGATGAGACGCTTCACCGAGTACTTCTGGTCCTCGTAGAACCACCACGCGACCGGGTCGCCGTCGGTGCCGGGCTCCTCGCGGTAGGTGCCGCCCGTGAGGACGGGCCGGCCGGGCGGCGCCATCACGATGCGCGGGCCGACGTCGCGGTACTTCGCGGGGAGGCGGCTGCTCCACACGTCGGGAGGTTCGACGACATGGTCGTCGAGACTCACGATCCAGGGGATGTCGGTCATCGGGGCACGTCTCCGGCGATCGTCGTGCGGTGCAGCGACCGCTTCTGGCCCGCGGTGTCGCCGACCACCGCGTGCTGGGCGCAGCGGTTGTCCCAGATCAGGAGGTCGCCCTCCTGCCAGCGGTGGCGCCACGTGTACTCGAAGCGGGCGAACTGCCGGTACAGGTGGTCGAGCAGCGGCTGGCTGTCCTCCTCGCTCCACCTCTCGAAGTGCTTCGTGTAGTTGCCGTTCACGAACAACGCCTTGCGCCCCGTCTCGGGATGCGTCCGCGCGACCGGGTGGGCGTTCACCATCTCGTCCTCGGGCATGCCCTTCTCGATCGCGAGCTGCGTCGCGTAGTGCACCGCTCGCAACCCGTCCAACGTCTCGCGCAGGCCCGGTGAGAGGTTCTCGTACGCGAGGTAGCCGTTCGAGAACATCGTGTCGCCACCGACCGGCGGGATGATCCGCGCGAGCAGGAGGCTGATCGCGGGCGGCTGCTTCGCGTACGTGAAATCCGCGTGCCAGGTGACGGTGATCGGGTTCGGGTCGTACACCTCCATGATCTCGGGGTACCCGTCGATCGGCGGTACGTACGGGTGCGGCTCGAGCGGCCCCCACCGCGCCGAGAACTCGATCTGCTGCTCGGGCGTGAGGTGCCCCTGGTCGCGGATGCAGATCACGAGGTTCTCCAACAGCGCGTCGTGCAACCACGCGAACACCCCGTCGTCGACGTCGCGGGCCAGGTCGACGCCGGTGACGATCGCGCCGAGCGCGCCGGCCTGGCGTTCGAGACGGAGCCCGGTGGCGGAGAGTGTGCTCATCGCCGGTTCGCTTCCTCTCTCAGAACGGCGACGGCAGCCGTTCCATCGGGACCTCGACGACCGTCGGACGGTCGTTACCGATCGCCTCCGGCAGCGCGTCCGCCAACTCGCGCGGGTCGCCCAGCTTCACGCCGTCCGCGCCGAACGACTCGGCGAACCTCGCGAAGTCGGGATTGTGCAGCACCGTACCGATCTCGCGCCCTCCGAAGCGCTCGCGCTGGTCGCGGTTCGAGTTGCCGTAGGCGTTGTCGTTGTAGACGACGGTCACGACGTTGATCCCGTGCTGGACGGCCGTCGCCAGCTCGGTCGCCGCGAACAGGAAACCGCCGTCGCCGGTGACACACACGACGGGGCGGTCGGGCCGGCCGACCTTGACGCCGAGAGCGGCAGGGAAGGCGAAGCCGAGCGTCCCCATGTACGAGGTGGAGAGATAGGTACGCGGCTCGTACACCGGAAAGTACATGTGGCACATGTAGGCCATGGTCGTCGTGCAGGCCACGACGACGGTGTCGTCGGGGAGCGCGGCGCGCAGCGTCTCGACCATCGCCGCCTGCGGCCCGACCGCGCGCAGCTGCTCCTCGATCCGGGCCCGCATCGCGGTGGTCTCCTGCGTCCGGCTGGGGCGGGGGTCGCCGAGCTTCTGGAGGGCGGCGAGCACGGCTTCGAGCGTCGGTGCCGCGTCGCCGACCACCGGGATCGCACCCGGGAAGTGACGCCCGATCTCGTCGGCGTCGACGTCGACGTGGACGACGGTCTGGTCCGGCCGCGCGCCCGACGACGCGAAGTGGGTGCCGACGGCGAGGATCACGTCCGCATCGTCGACGACCGGCTGCACGCGCCGGTTCACCCACGCGGTGCCGACCGACAGTGGGTGGCGGTCGTCGATCGCGCCCTTCCCCTGGCGCGTGGTGACGACGGGCGCCTGCAGGAACTCGGCGACCGCGGTGAGCGCGGGCGAGGCGTCGCCCAGGACGACCCCGCCGCCCGCCCACACGAGTGGACGTTCCGCCGCGCTCAGCGCGGCCGCGGCCCGGGCGACGGCGTCGGGGTCGGCGGCCTCACGCACGTCGGGTGCCGCGTCGAGCAGCCCGACGCCCGCCTCCTCGGCGAACGCCTCCGGTGGCATCTCGATCTCGACCGGGCGCCGCCGGCCCCGCCGCAGTCGTGCCATGGCTTCGTGCACCGCGCCGGGGATCGCCCCCGCCTCGAGCACCCGCTGCTGCCACGCGGTGACCGGCCGCACGACGTCGAGCTGGTCGTCGATCTCGTGCAGCAGCCCGAGCGAACGTCCGATGCCGTCGCGGTTCACCTGGCCGGCGACGAGCAGCACGGGCGAGGAGGCGGCCCACGCGGTCGCCAGACCCGCTCCCGCGTTGTAGACGCCGACACCCGGGACGACGAACGCCACGCCGGGACGGCCCGTCGCGCGTGCGTAGCCGTCCGCCATGTACGTCGTCGCCTGTTCGTGGCGGGTGGTGACGTAGCGGATCGAGGGCTGGTCGTAGATCCCGTCGAGCGCGTGCATCAGCTGGTCGCCGGGCAGCCCGAAGACATGGGTGACGCCCTCACGCGCCAGCTGTCCCGCGAACGCCTGGCCCCCGGTCATCGACGGCACGTGCATACTGTATCGATCTTGCCGAGTCGGCCGCCGGGGGGGAGAGTCAGAAGGTGCGCGACGCGAACCCGAAGGTCTACATCCACGAGTTCATCGACATCATCGGGCAGAACCGCGCGAAGTACATGCACCACATGCTCGCCAACTGGAGCCCGATCGGCCAGGAGGAGCGCAAGCAGCTCTGCTTCGGAGTGTGGGGGACGGTCGGCTCGACGGCCCGGTGGCCCGAGGTGATCAACATCTGGGAGCACGACGGCTTCGACGGCGTCGCGGCGTCCTTCGAGGTCGAGCTCGAGCACCCCACGCTGCAGGACCCGAAGCTCGCCAAGTGGTGGGCCGAGGCCGCGAACTACCGCCGCGGCGGCTACGACCGGCTCCTCGTGCCCGCGCCCTGGATGCCGACGATCGACGAGCTCTGCGCGCGCGGCGTCCACGGCGCCGTCTTCGCGCACGAGACGTACCGGTTGCCCCAGGGTGGCGCCCGCGACTTCCTCCAGGCGGTCGCCGACGAGTCGATCGGGCTGCACGAGCGCTTCGGCTGGACGATCTGCGGCGCCTGGGAGACGGCCATGGTCGACGAGGGCGAGTGCATCCTGGTCTGGGCGATCCCGACGTGGCAGCAGTGGGCGGAGGTCGAGAACGCCCAGCGGTCGGATCCCGCCTGCGCGAAGTGGCGGGACCGGACCTACGAGCTGACCACGCACCAGCACCGCTTCCTCATGGTCGACGCGCCGCTGTCGCCGATGCGGATCGGGCGCCAACCGGCGCGCTCCGACCGCGAACCGGGCTGGGAGGACTTGTAGCGCGCGCTTGCCGAAAACATCGGCCGGATCGGTTTGAGGGCGCGGCCGGCGGGGAACGGCGATGCCGGGTCCGGGCCACGAGAGAACGGCCCGGGTGGGAACCGGGAGCCGAGATGTTGGAGATCCGGATGCTGCCCTCGCCGGCGGGATCGCCGAGCGTGGTGAAGATCGTCGGCCGGCTCGACCGCTTCAGCGCCGCCACGTTCAGCCGGGGGCTGGCGTCGATCCCGGGGTCGATCCGCCTCGACTGCTCCGATCTCGTCGGCATCGACTCCGCGGGGTTCGCCGCGCTCGTCATGCTCCACGACGACTGCCGGGCACGCGGCGACCGTCTTGTGGTGACCGACCTCGTCACGCCGCCGCGCAGCGACTGGCACGCCTGGCCCGGGCTCGACCGGCTCGAGCTCGAACACGACGCCTCGGGGGCCGCCGCCGCGGTCTGACCCGCGGCCCCGTCGCTCGCGTTCGAGGCAGGCGGAGGCGTGCCCGCGGACCTACGCTCGGGAATCGCCGACTCCCCGAACCGCCGTCCCGCTTCGGCCGCCGAGGTGCTGAGCGCCGTGGCGGTCGCGCTGAACCGCGCGATGACGGTCGACGACGTGACGACGGCCATCTTCGAGCACGTCGCGCCCGCGGCCCGCGCGAGCACGGTCGGCCTGTGGCTCGTCGACGAGCCGGCCGGGGCGATCCGGCTGGTCGGGAGCGCCGGCTACCAACCCGGGGCGGACGAGTGGATCGGCACGATCGCGCTCGGCGCCGCGATCCCCGCGGCCGAGGTCGTCACCAGCCGGACGCCGGTCACGTACCGATCACGGTCGGAGCGCGACCGACGATGGCCGACGCTCGCCGAGCTGCCCAGCTCGTCGCCCGCCGCGGTGGTGTTCCCGCTCCTCGCACGCGAGAGGGTGTTCGGCGTCCTCGCGCTCGGTTTCACCTCCGGCGACGACTTCACCGAGGAGACCGTGGCCCTGCTCGCCGCGGTCAGCGAGCAGTGCGCGCTCGCGCTCGACCGGGCCCGGCTCTTCGATGCGGAGCACCGGGCCCGTGAGACGCTCGAGTTCCTGGCCGGCGCGACGCGCCTCCTCGTCAGCGTGCTCGACCCCCGCGAGGTGCTCGAGCGTCTCGTCGCCGCCGCGGTGCCCCGACTCGCGGACTCCTGCGCGGTGCACGTCGAACGTGGCGGCCGGCTGCACCGGGTCGCCATGCGGATCGACGGGATCGCCGACGCCGCGAGCCTGCTGGTGGCCCAGCCGGTCGACACGCAGACCGAGCATCCGCTCGCGCGCGCGTTCACGACCGCGGAGCTGCAGGTGCTCGAGATCCTCCGTGACGAGGACATCGAGACGGTCGAGCCGGGCCGAGCCCGTGACGCGCGCGACTTCGGCATCCGCGGCGCCCTCGCGGTCCCGCTCATCGCGCGGGGCCAGCCCCGCGGCGTCGTGTCGTTCGCGTTCCGCGATTCGAAGCGGCTCGTCGATCCGGACGTGCGGTACGCCGTCAACGGGCTCGCGGCGCGCGCGGCCGTCGCTCTCGACAACGCGCAGCGATACGACGACGAACGAGTCGCGCTCCGGACCCTCGCCGAGACGCTCCTGCCCTCTGGCCTGCCGCGGATCCCCGGGTTCGAGGTCGCGGCCCGGTACGTGGCCGCGAGCGGCGCGGTCGGCGGCGACTGGTTCGACGTCCACACGCTGGACGACGACGCGTTCCTCGTCGGCGTGGGCGACGTCGCGGGGCACGCGATGGAGGCGACGGCGCGCATGAGCGAGCTGCGGCACACGGCGCGGACGATGGCCCGATGGCACCGGCGGCCGCGGGCGCTCCTCGGCGAGCTGGCGCGGTTCGCCGCCGACGCCGACCGCCCGCTGTTGACGACCGTCGCGTACGCGCGGTTCCGCACGGCGACCGGGCGGGGCCGCTGGGCGTCGGCCGGCCATCCTCCCGCGATCCACGTACGCGGGGGGACGCCGGTGGTGCTGGGCGCGCCACACGGGCCGCCGCTCGGCGTGAAGCCGGCGGTCGAGTATCGC
>Ga0070741_10002707_pt1 | contig 46520 bp, 39 predicted proteins | sample Coa_R1_4_FD_66440 | JGI IMG/M metagenome (GOLD analysis project Ga0070741, IMG submission 66440) | Surface soil microbial communities from Centralia Pennsylvania, which are recovering from an underground coalmine fire - Coalmine... | ecosystem: Environmental > Terrestrial > Soil > Unclassified ... | reverse complement strand
GGCCTGCTCGCCGGCATCGCCATTCCGGTCCTGATCGAGGCCGTGGGTCCGCGGATGGCGCGCCAGCTCCTGATGCATGGCGGCACGTTCGACGCCTCGACCGCGCTGCGCATCGGCCTGGTCGATCAGGTCGTCGAGCCGGTCGATCTCGACACGACGGTGGGCACGCTGGTCGACGAGCTGAAGCTCGGCGCGCCGTCGGTGCAGACGCTGGTGAAGAAGCTGGTCACCCGCATCAACGCGCTGCCGCACGACGCCAACGCCGCCGACATATTGGGCGCGGAAGTCGCCAACCAGTGCGTCACCGAGGAGGCGCTCGAAGGCATGAAAGCCTTCCTCGACAAGCGCAAGCCGAAATGGGCCGAGTAGAATGTTCTCGAAGATCCTGATCGCCAACCGCGGCGAGATCGCCTGCCGCGTCATCAAGACGGCGAAGCGCCTGGGCATCAAGACCGTCGCAATCTATTCCGATGCCGACGTCGGCGCGCGCCATGTCGCGATGGCCGACGAGGCGGTGCATATCGGCCCGTCGCCGGCGCGCGACAGCTATCTCGTGGTCGACCGGCTGATCGACGCCGCCAGACGCACCGGCGCCGAGGCGGTCCATCCGGGCTACGGCTTTCTGTCGGAGAACGCGGGCTTCGCCGAAGCCTGCGCCAAGGCGGGCGTCGTCTTCATCGGGCCTCCTCCGTCCGCCATTCGCGCCATGGGCTCCAAGAGCGAAGCCAAGAAGATCATGGAGAAGGCCAAGGTGCCGCTGGTGCCGGGCTATCACGGCGACGACCAGGCGCCCGAGCTGCTGGCCCGGGAAGCGGCGCGCATCGGCTATCCGGTGCTGATCAAGGCCTCGGCCGGCGGCGGCGGCAAGGGCATGCGCGTGGTCGAGAGCGCCGACAAGTTCGCCGATGCCCTGGCCGGCGCCAAGCGCGAGGCCAAGGCGTCGTTCGCCGACGATCACGTGCTGGTCGAGAAGTACCTCACGCGGCCGCGCCATATCGAGATCCAGGTCTTTGCCGACAGCAAGGGCAACTGCCTCTATCTGTTCGAGCGCGACTGCTCGATCCAGCGCCGCCACCAGAAGGTGATCGAGGAAGCGCCGGCGCCGGGCATGACGGAAGACAGGCGCAAGGCAATGGGCGACGCGGCCGTCGCTGCCGCCAAGGCGATCGGCTATGTCGGTGCCGGGACGGTCGAGTTCATCGCCAACCAGGACGGCACGTTCTACTTCATGGAGATGAACACGCGCCTGCAGGTCGAGCATCCGGTGACCGAGGCGATCACCGGCCAGGACCTGGTCGAATGGCAGCTAAACGTCGCGGCCGGCGGTTCCTTGCCGCTCACGCAGGACGATCTGCGCATCGGCGGCCATGCCGTGGAAGTGCGGCTCTACGCCGAGGATCCGGCGCGCAATTTCCTGCCGTCCACCGGCAAGCTGCTGCATCTGCGCCTGCCGCGCGAGGACGATCACGTGCGGGTCGATACCGGCGTCCGCGAGGGCGACACGGTGACGCCGTTCTACGACCCGATGATCGCCAAGGTGATCGTGCACGACGCCGACCGCACCTCGGCCATGCGGCGCATGGCCAAGATCATGGGCGAAACCGAAGTGGTGGGGGTCACCACCAACGCCGCCCTGCTGAAGGCATTGTGCGCGCATCCGGCCTTCGTCGGCGGCGAGGTCGATACCGGCTTCATCGAGCGCCATCGCGCGCAGCTGTTCGCCAAGGCGGACGCGGCCGACGATCGCGTGTTCGCCGTGGCGACGCTGGCGCGGCTTTCCGAATGGACGGCCGCGTCGACCGACCCATGGGAGCAGAAGAACGGCTTCCGGCTGCTCGACACCGGCCATGACGAGGTGCGATGGAAGGACGGCGAGCGCGAGGTGGCGGTGATCGCCCACCGCCGGCGCGACGGAAGCCTCATCCTCGATCTGCCGGGCGGCGCGCGCCAGGCCCGGGTAAGGCGCGGCGAGGACGGAAGGCTGTCGATCCTGCTCGACGGCGACACCTTCACCGCCTCGGCGGTGCGCCGCACGCTGAACGACGGCACCACCGAGTACGCGCTGTTCGGCGATGGCTTGCATCACCGCCTGCGCCTCGTCGATCCGCTCGACGTCACGCAGTACGAGGCGTCGGCGGCCGGCGAGGGCTCGGTCCGCTCGCCATTGCCCGGCAAGATCATCGACCTTCGCGTCAAGCCGGGCGACAGCGTCAGCAAGGGCCAGCCGCTCCTCGTGCTCGAGGCCATGAAGATGGAGCACACGCTGGTGGCGCCGGGCGACGGCCGCATCAAGTCGGTGCGCTATGCCGTGGGCGAGCAGGTCGCGGAAGGCGCCGAGCTGGTCGAGTTCGAGGCCGGCTAGGCGCTAGCGGCGACGGCCGAACAAGGCGAACGTGAGCTGCCGCATCCAGCGGTGGCCGTCGTCGCGGTGGTAGCGCTCGTGCCAGTACTGCGCGATCTCGATGCGCGGCAGGGCGAGCGGGCAATCGAACACGCCGAGCCCGAGCGGGCCGGCAAGCCGGCGCGCCACATTGGCGGGCAAGGTGACGATGCCGTCAGTCTCGGCGGCGACGATGGCACCGGCGACGAAGCTTGGGACCTGCAGCAGCACGTTGGCCGGCGCGAGGGCGCCGGCAAGAGCGGTTTGCGCGGCCTCGTGCGCGGCATGGCCGGTCTCCGAGCCAGCGACCAGGATGTGCTGCTCGGCGAGGAAACCGCTGCGCGACCTGAGGCGGCCAAGCCGCGGATGGTTTTTGCGGGCGGCGCCGAGATAGCCGTCGGCATAGAGCCGCTGGCGCCTGAGGTGCCGCGCGGCGCGCGGGAAGGCGCCCAGCGCCAGGTCGGCGTCGCCGGCCTCCAGCCTCGCCTCGATCTGGTGCGCCTGCAGCGGCACGGCGCGCAGACGCACACCGGGCGCCAGGGCGGCAATGCGGGCGACCAGCGGCGGCAGGAAGTGGATCATCCCGACATCGGTCAACAGCAGGCTGAACTGCCGCGTCGAGCACGTCGGATCGAACGTGCGGGCATGGCTGCGCAGATCGTCGACCGCCGCCAGCAAGGTGCGCAGGCGGCCCGCAAGCTCCAGCGCACGCGCCGTGGGCTGCATCGCCCGGCCGTTGCGCACGAACAGCGGGTCGCCGAATTGCCGGCGCAGGCGGCCGATCACCTTGCTGACGGCCGGCTGGGTCGTCCCCAAGATCTGCGCGGTGCGCGTGATGCTCGGCTCCTGCAGCAGCGTTGCCAGCACGCGCAGCTCGCCGAGCTTCGGTTCCGGATATGCCGGAGAGGATATGTCGATCATGCCTACTGAGGCATAGTATCACGGCTCGTCCCGGCAGTATCCTGTCCCTCGAGCCAGCATCGGGAGGCCAGCATGGGCAAGTTCATCGTCGAGCCGCACTTTCGCCTGCAGGAGTGGGTGGCCGAGGAGAAGGGCTATTTTCGCGCCGAGGGCCTGGACTACGAGTTCCGCGAGCTGATCCGCTCGACCGCCGGCCAGCACCACAACAAGGCCGGCCAGGGCGCCTTCCAGAGCATCGAGAAGGGACGCGAGGCCGACGTGAGCTGCGCCTGCCATTGGACGGTCAATGTCGCGGCCTCCAAGGGCCATGCCAAGATGTACGCCGACGCCTACTCGGTGGCGCCCGCCGGCATCTTCGTGCCGGCCGATTCAGCCATCAGGACGCCGGCCGATCTCAAGGGCGTGCCGATCTCGGTCGGCTTCCAGTCGGGCAGCCATTACTCGACCATCCAGGCGCTCGAGCAGTACATGCCGGCCAAGGAGGTGAACCTGACCTTCGAGGACGGCATGTTGTTCCGCCGCCTCGAGCTGCTGATCGACGGCAAGAGCAAGGCGGCCGCTCTGTTCAGCGGGCCGTACTATCTCGCCGAGCAGCTCGGCTTCCGCAAGGTGATCGACACTACCTTCATGATCGCCTCGATGATCAACGGTTCGCCCGACCCCGAGGACGTCCGGCGCTTCTTCCGCGCGCTGAAGCGCGCCCAGCGCGACATCGATCTCCGCCCGGAGCTCTACACGCACTATTACAAGAACGAGTTCCCCGAGCGCTGGCACGCGATGATGGACACGCGCCGCTGGGGCCCGGGTGAGCGCATCGTGTTCGAGCCCTACACGCGCGAGGTCTACGAGCAGTCGTTCGACTGGGTCGCCAGGCACGAGATCTTCGGCGAGGGCCGGATGGGCTCCGGCGACTACGACCAGGCGACGGTGTCGTTCGGCGGTACGGGCGCTACTGCAGGAACTTGAGATACTGCCCGACGAAGTCGCAGCCGACGTCCTTGGAGTAGGCGTCGATCAGCTTCTTCGTGATCGGCCCCGGGACCTTGCCGTCGGCCACGGCGGCGCCGTTGAAGCTCTTGACCGGCAGGATGCAGAGGCTGGTGGAGGTCAGGAACATCTCTTCGGCGTTGGCGGCATCGAACAGGTCGATGTCGCCCGCGGTGCAGGCGATGCCGAGCTTCCTGGCACAGTCGATCGTCATCTGGCGTGACACGCCCGGCAGGACGTAGCGCTCCGACGGCGTGAAGAGCTGGCCTTCGCGCACGATGAAGATGTTGGAGCCGAGTCCTTCGGCGAGATTGCCGTTCTCGTCGAGCAAAATCGCCCAAGCGTCCGGATTGAGCGCCTTCACCGGCTTCTCGGCCATGATCATGTTGAGGTAATTGTGCGTCTTGGCGCGCGGGCTGAGCATCGACGGCGCAGTGCGGCGCGCCGTCGTGGTGATGACCTCGGCGCCGTCGCGATAGAGCCTGGCGCGCTTGGCGAGCGGCAACGGCAGCACCTCGATCACCACGTTGGGGCCGGTGTGGTCCCAGCCTTCGTCTCCCACGGCATCGACGCCGCGGCTGACCCGCTGGCCGACCCACCAGTCGCCGACCGCCGGGCGCAAATGCTCGTTGCGCGCCACGACTTCCTCGCTGTGCGCGACCATCTCCTTCGGCGACAGGCCCGGGTCGATCTGCAGGTAGCGCAGCGAGCGGTAGAAGCGGTCGATATGCTCCTTCAGGCGGAACGGCGCGCCCTCGAAGGTGCGCGTCATGTCGAAGGCGCCGTCGCCGTACTTCCAGCTGCGATCGCGGAACGGGATCATGACCTGATTTTCCGGCATGAACTGGCCGTTGAACCAGGCGATGCGTTGGTTGCTGAGCTGCTGGGCCATCGAATCCTCCTGCTTACGCGCAGCCTATCATACAGAGCTTCGCAGATGCTCGACCAGCGTGCGTGCGTGGACCGGCAGGGCAGCGATGCTCTTCACGCAGATCCGCAGCCGCCGGCGGGCCCAGGCATCGCTGAGCGGCACGACGCGGATGGCCATGGCCTTTCGATTGCGCAAGGCCGCGCTGCGCGACACCACGGCGACGCCGATGCCGCTCTCGACCATCCGGCAGACCGCATCGAAGCCGGGCAGGCGCACGCGCAAGCGGAGCGCCTGGCCGGCGCGGGCTGCGTGGCCCTCGAGATGCTCCTGCAAGGCGCTGCCTTCGGACAGGCCGACGAAATCGTACGCCAGTGCGTCGGCGAAACGGACGGTGCGCTTGCCGGCGAGCTCATGCCGGGGAGGCGTCGCCAGAACGAGCCGGTCCTCGGCGAACGGGAAGGTCTCGAGCTCGGCCGCGGCGTCGACCGCGTCGGCCACGATGCCGATATCGGCGGCGCCACGGGCGATTGCCCGCACGATCGCGGGGCTCGGCCGCTCGTCGACCGCGACGTCGATCATGGGATGGCGGGCGAGGAACGGTCCAAGCGCCGACGGCAGGAATTCCTGAAGCGCTGCCGTGTTGGAGAGGACGCGCACCGTGCCGCGCACGCCCTTGGCGAAGCCGCCGAGGTCGCCGCGCATGGTTTCCATCTGGCGCATGACGAGTCGGGCATGGTGGATCAGGGCGGCGCCGGCCGGTGTCGGCTGCACGCCGCGCCGCTGGCGCTCGAACAGCGTCGTGCGCAGCTCCAGCTCCATGTTGCGCAGCCGCTCGCTGGCGGCGGCGAGCGAAAGGCCGCTGCGTGCCGCGCCATGGGTGATGCTCTGGGCGTCGGCGATGTTCTGGACCAGCCGCAGGTCGACGAGGTCGAGGCTCATCGGAAGGATTTAGCCTTCGGCTACACCGAAGGCTAGGGCCGCGTCTTCCGCATTGTGCCGGCGCCGGTGAAGCTCATTTTGCCGCCATGACATCGGCTGTCTGGGTTTTTGCCGGCGCGGTGTTCCTGCTGGCGGGCTTCGTGAAGGGCATCGTCGGCATGGGCCTGCCGACCGTGGCAATGGGCCTGCTGGCGCTGATCGTACCGCCCGCCGTGGCGGCGGCCCTACTGGTCATCCCGTCGCTGGTCACCAATGTCTGGCAGCTGGCGGCCGGTCCGAGTTTCGGCAAGCTCGCCCGCCGCCTGTGGCTGATGATGGCTGGGGTGCTGCTCGGCACGGTCGCCGGCATTGGCGTACTGGCCGGCGACAATGCGCCGCTCGCCGGCGCTGCTCTCGGCGTCGCGCTCGCGCTCTATGCCGTGATCGGCTTGGCCGGATGGCGTTTTGTTCTCCCTCCGCGCCGCGAGCGGTGGCTGAGCCCCTTTGTCGGTGCGGCGACCGGCCTGGTCACCGGCGCCACCGGCGTGTTCACCATTCCCGCCGTGCCCTATCTGCAGGCGATCGGGCTGGAGAAGGACGACCTCATCCAGGCGCTCGGCCTTTCCTTCACTGTGTCGACGCTTGCCTTGGCGCTCGGTCTGTGGCGCGTCGATGGCTGGCATGCCGGTTCGGTCTGGATGTCGCTGCTGGCGCTCGTTCCGGCGCTGGCCGGCATGCAGGTCGGCCAATGGCTGCGCGGCCGCATCTCGGCCGCGACATTCCGCACCGTGTTCTTTGCAGGTCTGCTGCTGCTTGGGCTGTACCTTGCGGCCGAGCGGATCGTGTAAAAGACCGGGATGAATTACCCCAGGAAAGTCCGGCTGGTCGAAGTCGGCCCGCGCGATGGCTTGCAGAACGAGGCCAAGCCCGTGTCGGTTGCGGCCAAGGTGAAGCTGATCGACGCGCTGTCGGCGGCCGGCCATGGCGCGGTCGAGGCACAGTGCCGGGAGATCGCGGTGTTCACCGCCGCATCCGAGGCGTTCTGCCGCAAGAACACCAACTGCTCGATCGACGAGAGCTTCGAGCGCTTCGCCCCGGTGATGGAAGCCGCGCAAAAGCATGGCATGAAGGTGCGTGGCTACGTCTCGACCGTGATCGCCTGTCCGTACGACGGCAAGGTGGCGCCGGCCAAGGTGGCCGAGGTGTCGGAGCGGCTGTTCAAGATGGGCTGTTACGAGGTCTCGCTCGGCGACACGATCGGCGTCGGCACGCCGGCCGAATGCGTGGCCATGGTCGATGCGGTTGCGGCGCGGGTTCCGCGCGAGAAGCTTGCGGCGCATTTCCATGACACTTACGGTCAGTCGCTCGCCAACATCATGGCGGTGATGGAGCGCGGCATCGCGGTGTTCGATACGGCGGTCGCGGGGCTGGGCGGCTGCCCCTACGCCAAGGGGGCATCCGGCAATGTCGGCACCGAGGACGTGATCTACCTGCTGAACGGGCTCGGCATCGCGCACGGCGTCGATCTCGATGCGGTCGCCCGGGCGGGCCGCGAGATCTGCGTCGAGCTCGGCCGCGAGCCGGCCTCCAAGGTGGCGCAGGCGCTCAAGGCGAAGCAGGCGGCCTGACCATGACCCCGAACGATCTGCTATCCGTCATCCAGGATGCCTGGTCGGAGCAAACCAGCCCGCACTGGCGGCCCGACATGCCGTGCTTCGGCCAGGGTGCGGTGACGGCGCTCGTCATCCACGACATGTTCGGCGGCGAGATCGTCAAGACCGAGGCGCCGAGCGGCTGGCATTTCTACAATCTCGTCGAAGGCGAGCGCTACGACCTGACGCAGGACCAGTTCCTCGAACCGCTCGGCTATTCCGACGATCCGAGCAACCGGGAAGAAGCCATGAATGCAGCGCGCGAGCCGTGTTATCGGGCGATGAAGGCGCGGCTCAAGGATATGATCGGTTAGGGCGCAATAAGCTTTAGCACGAACGTTCAAGACGCTCGACAAGGCCTGCGCCATATCATGCGCGATGGAAAGCTTGCCTGGATTCCTGCTGGCCGGCGTGGCGCTGGCCGGCAGCCCCGGTCCCAACACCCTGAGTCTGGCCGCGGCGGGCGCCGCCTTCGGCGCGCGCAAGGCGGTGGGCTATCTGATCGGCCTTGGTGTCGGCATGATCTGCGTCATGGCGATCACCGCCAGCGGCCTTGTCGGGTTGCTGCTGGCGGTGCCGGGCGCCACGCCGGCCGTGACGATCGTGGCCGCGCTGTATTTTGTCTGGCTCGCCTGGCGCATCGCCTCGGCGCCGCCGCTCACCGACCAGGCGACGAAGCGCCAAGCGCCCAGCTTCGTGGGCGGGTTCGGCCTGTCGCTGATCAATCCCAAGGGCTACGCGGCGATGGCGGCGCTGTTCTCGAGCTTCGTCCTGGTGCGCGAGCACGTGGCGATCGACGTCGCCACCAAGATCGGCGTGCTGACCCTGGTCATCACGGCGGTGAACGTACTGTGGCTGCTGGCCGGCGCCATGCTGACGCGCTTCTTCCGCGATCCGCGCACCAACCGCATCATCAACGTCGTCTTCGCCGCCCTGCTGCTCGGGTCGCTCGTTCTCGCCGTTACGGCCGCCTGACGATCCGCACCGTCACGGCGCTCGAGCGGCCGGCCTCGTCGATCACGGCGACGCGGGTTTCGCCCGTTCCCTCGGGCGTCCAGCGAGTCCCGTCGATCGGCCGGCCGTCGATCAGCCAGTGCAGCGCACCGCTGCCGCCATAGGCGCTAAGCGGCACGGTTTCGTGCGCAGCGAGCTCGATCTTGGAGTCGGGCGCGGGGTAGGAGATGCGCGGCCCGCCGGCGGCCTGGGCGACAGGTCCCAGGCTGCGCATGCGCGGCGGCAGATCGTGCCATGAGGCGACGTGCAGGACGTCTGCCGGCGGCTTCCGCGTCTGATTGTCCTCGGCCGGCAGGCGATCGAATGCCTTGAACACGATGGGCAGTGCTGCGAGCCGGCCGAGCTGACCCGGCCGCGGCGTGCCGTCGGCATGGCCGACCCACACGACTACGGTCCAGTTGGCGCTGTAGCCGGCGCCCCAGGCATCACGAAACCCAGCCGACGTGCCGGTCTTGTAGGCGATGCGCCGTTCGCGCAGTGCCGGCGGCAGCGAGGCGAAACCCTCGGGCAAAGGGGCGTCCACCAGGATGTCGGTCACGTACCAGGCGGCCGTCGCATCGACCAGGCGCAGCGGTTGCGGCTTGGCTCGGTCGCGGCGGACCGCGGGCGGCGCGAACTCGCCGCCATTGGCGAGGCCGCAGTAGAGGCCGGCGAGTTCGAGCGGCGAGACCGAGGCGCTGCCCAGCGCGATGCCGAGCGAGATCGCGGCTTCGTCGCGCGGCAGGCCGGGCGAGACGCCGGCCGCGCGCAACGTGGTGATGAAGCGCTGCGGCCCCACTTTCTCGAGCGCCAGCACGGCGGGCACGTTCAGCGATTGCTGCAGCGCGCGCCGCACGGTGATCGCGCCCTGGTGACCGCGGTCGAAATTGTGCGGCAGCCAATCCTTGAAGCGGACCGGCACGTCCTCGACCAGCGACTCCGGATGCAGCACGCGGTCGTCGAACGCCATGGCGTAGATCATGGGCTTCAGCGCCGAACCCGGCGAACGATGGGCGCGCACCAGGTCGACCTGGCCATTGCGGCCGAAGAAGTCGCTGCCGCTCACCCAGGCCACGACCCCGCCGGTCCGGTTGTCGATGGCGACCAACGCGATCTCGGCCTTGTCCGCCAGACGCTCGCGCTCCTCGCCGATCAGGCGAGCAAGGCTCTTCTGGAGCTCTAGGCGGATCGTGGTCGGCACGATCGCGCCCGTCTGCGATTGGCCGCGCAACCAGCCGGAAAGATGCGGCGCCTGCATCGGCAGCGCGAGGCGACGGTTGGGGACGGGGTGCCGGATCGAGGCATCGAACTGCGCCTGGTCGATCACGTGGTCCTCTAGCGCGCGGTCGAGCACGCGGTCGCGGCCGTAGAGCGCGGCCTCCGGATGGCGCTCGGGCCGACGGCGGGCGGGTGCCTGCGGAATGGCGACGAGCAGCGCCGCCTCCCCAGCCGAAAGCTGCTGCGGCTCCTTGCCAAAATAGGCAAGCGAAGCTGCGCGCACGCCCTCGAGATTGCCGCCCATCGGCGCGAGCGTGAGATAGATGCCAAGGATGTCCCGCTTCGAGTAGCGCCATTCGAGCTGCAGGGCGCGCGCGGTCTGGATCAGCTTGACCCACAGGGTGCGTGAATTGAGCTGCAGGTGGTCGGGATCGAGCAGGCGCGCGACCTGCATCGAGAGCGTCGAGGCGCCCGACACGATGTGGCCGCGCGACAGCCATTGGCCGGCGGCGCGCACCGCCGCCAGCGGATCGACGCCCCAATGCTCGTCGAACCGGCGGTCCTCGTAGGCCTTGAGCATGGCGAGATAGAGCGGATCGACGTCGTCGACCGTCGTCTTCAGCCGCCACTTGCCGTCGGCGGTGGTGAAGGCGCGCAGCAAATGGTCGTTGGCGTCGAGCACCTCGACGGACCTGTCCTGGTAACGCGATAGGTCGGGTGGGCAGAGCCGGTCGAGCGCCAGTGCCGCCGTGGCCGCCACAGCCAAAGCGATGGCCAGGCTCACCCCCGCCCTGGCCCTCCTCCCTAGCAGGAAGGATGGGAGAGCGTTACCGCGGCGCGATGTCGACATGGCCCATGGCCGTGCGCCCGTAGATGCGCGGCGCGTACATGTCCGACACGTTCACGGCGGGCAGCGCGAAGCTGCCGGGCGTGACCGCACGCACGATGTAGGCGACGTGGAAGCTGTTGGGGTTCTTCAGGTCATTGTCCCACCAGCTGCGATAGGGCCGCGTGCCGAGCGTCAGCGCGGCGAAGAAGCGGTCGTCGCGGGCCTCGGTCATGCGGGTTGCGGTGAGCTTGGAGAGGAACGGGAAGGCCTTCGCCGTCTCATCGTTGATCACCGATTCGATCTCGAAACCCGCCGGCAGCAGATCGAGCAGCGCCACCTCGTGGTAGCCGCCCTCGAGGTTGCTGCCCTCGAGCGACACGATCAGCCGCTGGTTCTGGCGCAGCTTGGTGAGGTCGACGCCGTCGTCGCCATCGAGCGTGTAGTAGGTGCGGGCGATGCTGATGCCTTCGGTGGCGGCCGGCAGCTCTTCCCTGGGCACGCCGCGGGCCGTGACCTGCAGCCACACCGGCTGCTGGCCCTCGTTCCTGACGGTGATGCCACGCGCGATCGCGGCCGTGTCGGGGTTGAGCATGACCGGATCCTTGCTCGTCTTCTCCGATTTGCCGTCAACCGCGTAGTCGAGCTCGGCGCCACCGCTCAGCGCATGGGCGGCCAGCACCAGCCAGGCCTGCTCCTGGGTCGTGGTCTCGTTGACCTTGGCCACCAGGCGGTCGCGGACGGAACCCAGGATGGCCGCGACGCCCTCGCGGCCGCCGGCCTCGGAGGCGAGCGCCACGAGGGCCGCCCGATTGCGCAGCCGCGTGCCGTAATAATCGTGGCTGTCGGACTCGTCGATGTGCTGTCGCGCCAAGCCGAAGGCAAGGCGACCGCGGCCGGGCTCGCCCACCAGATTGAGCGCCGCGGCGAGCTGTGCCCAGGCAAGCCCGCTGCCGATCTCGCCGCCTTTGGAATCCTGGAAGTAGCGCACGCGTGAGGGGTCGGCGAGGCCGGCCTTCGCCAGCACGTACCAGGCATAGGCCTGGGCGTTGGGCGACAGCCGCTCGGCGTTGCGGTTGAGCCAGGTGAGCGCGCGCTGGAGCGAGGCGGCGGGCACCGCCATCTTGTGCTCGCGCGCCCGCAGCAGGAAGTCGAGCGCGTAGCTCTGCAGCCATTCCGCTGCCGGCGTCGAATACGGTCCCCACATGCCGAACGAGCCGTCGGTCATCTGCATGTCGACGACACGGTAAATCGCCTCCTGCACCCGGTCGGTGATCTTGGGATCGGCCGGCCCGTACCCCAGCACCGCCACGTCGTTGTAGTAGAGCAGCGGCAGGGCGCGGCTGGTGGTCTGCTCGATGCAGCCGTAAGGGTACTTGTCGAGCGCGCGCAGCAGGGCCGCGACATCGATGCCGGGCACGCGCGACAGCGCCACGCTCACATGCGAGGTGCCGGCGGCGAACGGGGCGGTGACGTTGCGGTCGAGCGTCAGCTCCTTCGACGGCCCGAGCTGCGAGACGGTGTCGACGGCGCTGGGCGTCTGCGCCGCGCGCACCTGGATGTCCCATTCGCGCTGCACGGAGAACCCGCCGGGGCCCGAGACGGCCACGGTGACCTTGCCGAAGCCCGCTTCGCCCGCCTGCAGGGGCGCCGTCAGCAAGTCGCGCTGGTTGGCGGCAAGCGTGCGGGTCTGGCTGAAGGGCCGGCCGAGCGAGACCGCGCCGGTGGCGTCGAGCTTCACCTGATAGTCGCCGGGCTGGCCGTCGACATTGTTCAGCGACAGCGCCACGCGGCTCTGGTCGCCGGGAGCAAGGAAGCGCGGCAGGATCACGTCGGCCGTCACCGCATCGCGCACGAACAGGCGCGCGTCGGCCGAACCTACCTTGTTCTTGTCATAGGCCACCGCCATCAGCCGCAACTGACCGATGAAGTCGGGGATATCGAGCGTGATCCTGGCTTCGCCCTTGTCGTCGAGCTTCACCGGACCCGAGAACAGCGCGACGGTGCGCGTCGGCACGATGTCGAGGCCGCCGATGTCGCCCGAATCGCCGCCGGTGCGCGGCCGGCCGAGATCGTCGGCATGCACGTCGAGCAGGCGGGCATAGTCGTCGCGCATGTCGATGCCGAGGCGGCGCTTGCCGAAGTAGAAGTCGGCCGGCTTGGGCGTCTTGTAGCGCGTGAGCTGCAGGATGCCTTCGTCGACGGCCGCGAGCGTCACATAGGCTTCCGAAGCGGACGCGCCCGCGACGTGGCCGGAAACGTGGATCGGCACCTCGATCTTCTGGCGCGGCGTCACCTTCTCGGGCGCCGCCATCTGCACCGTGAGCGTGCGCTGGGCCGGATCGAGGCCGAGCCACACCGCGCCGATCGCCCGCGTCGGGACGCGATCGGCCTTGCTCGACAACGGCCGGTAGGCCGTCACCAGGGCATAGGCGCCGGCACCCCATTCGGCCTTGACGGGGATATCCACCGTCGTGCCATCGGACGCCACCTTGGTCGTGTAGGTCGCCACGATGCGGTCGGTGGCGATCGCGATCAGGGCCTCGCCGTTGAACGGCGCCTCGATGCGCAGCTTGGCGTTCTCGCCGGCGACGTATTTCTGCTTGTCGCTGGCGACCTTCAGCGTGTCCGGCGCCTCTTCGTTGTCGCCGCTGCCGCCGTACCAGCCGACATAGAAGCTGACGCTGGTCGCGGTGTTGGTCTGTCGATCCGACACGGTGAGCTTGTAGGAACCCCAGCTGAGCCGCCGCGTCAGCCGCGCCGGCGCGTCCGCCTTGATGGCGATCGTGTCGGCCGTCACCAGGTGGTCGCTCACGATCGACTGCCAGCGCCAGCGGCCGTCCTGCTGGTACCATTGATAGGAATAGACGATGCGCTCGATCTTGTAGTCGGCCGACGGCAGGGCGATCGGCTTGCCCTCGGCGTCGACAGCGACCAGGTCGAACTGCGTGTCGGCGCCTTCCTGGGCGTAGCGGCCGTCGAACACCGGCCGGATGCCGATATAGGCGTCGCGCGTCCTGAGCGGCAGTGTCTTGTCGGTCTTGGTGGCGCGGCCGTTGCCCGGCTCGAACACGCGCGCCTCGATCTGCGCCTTGAGTGGCAGGCCGGTGTCCTTGATGCCGTCGCCCGACCATTCGATCTGCGACTTGCCTTTCTCGTCGGTGTCGGCCGCGTTGAGCGTGACCAGCGGCGGCTCGTATTTCTCGCGCGCCTTCTCCAGGCCGAAACTGTATTTGGCATAGTTGGCGAAAGGCTGCGGATCGACCGTGATGCGCATGTCGCTCTCGACGCTGAGGCCGGAAGCCGGCGCGCCGTAGAGGAAGTCGGCCTGCACGGCGAAGCGGGTCGGCTTGCCGGTGCGCAGCAGCGGCGCGTCGGGCGTCAGCTCGACCTTGAGCTTCTCCGGCACGAAATCCTCGACCGAGAACTCGACCGTGCCGACCGGCGCGGCCTTGGGGTCGATGTGCGCGGCGACCGACCAATGGCCGCGGCGCGAGGATTTGGGCAAATCGATCGCCTGGTGGACCGCGCCGGAGGCCGGCAAGGCGACGGTGTAGCGCGTGAATTCCGTGCCGTCGGGCCGCTTGACGATCAGGGTGACGGGCAGGTTTGCGAGTGCGTTGGCCGCGTCGTCGCGCAGCATCGCCATCAGCTGCACCGTCTCGCCCGGGCGATAGACGCCGCGCTCGGTGTACAGGAAGGCGTCGACCGGGCCGGGCTGGTCGCGGCCGTCGATGCCGCGGTCGCCGAGGTCGAAGGCCGACTTGGTGAGCTCGAGCCGCGAGAATTCGCGATGGCCCGCATCCGTCGCCATGACGGCGATGGCTTCGCTGGCGCCGCGGCCCTTGAGCAGGCCGGCGGCGAACAGCACATGGCCGTCGGCGGCGGTCAGCGCCTTGCCGAGGATGTCGTTGCCGCGCGAGACCAGCGCCACTTCAAGGCCAGCCAGGGCCTGGGCACTCCCGATCGAGCGGGCATAGACGTTCAAGCCGTCGCGGCCGCTGAAGGTGGTGAGCGCGATGTCGGTGTCGATGACCCACATCCCGGCCAGGCCGTTCGACGGGCTGTCGTCGGTGTCATCCTCGTCGTCGCCTTTGGACGGCGGCCGGGCCGCGTTCCAGGCCACGACGAAGTAGGCGCCGGGCTTCCAGTCCTTGACCATGTCGCGGATCGGGAAGGCGGTCGTCACCGACTGGTTGAGCGCGTTGCGTACGTCCATCTTGCCGCGCCATACCTGCGCGCCGTTGTCGCCATTCAGCCACGAGCGCAGCGACCAGCTCGAGGTCACCGGCTCCTTGCCGGGGAAGGTGGCGTCCCAGCGATCGGCGGCGAACTTGTCGAGGCCGCGCTCGTTGACGCGGAACACCGCGATGCCGACCTGGCCGACATTGATGGTGGTGATCGGCAGGCCGACCGCCTCGCCGCGCGGCAGGATGAAGCCCTTGCCGGGCAGCGACACCACGGCAGGCCGCGCGCCCAGCGCCACGTCGACCTTCTGCTCCTCGCCGAGCTTGCTGCCGTCCTTGGCCGGCAGGCCCGCCATCAGGCGGACCGCGTAGTCCTGCCCGTAGGCGAGGCCGCCGATGCAGAGCTTGTCGTCGACCGGCCGCACCGCCGACTTCACCTCGGGCGAGATGCGGACATAGTCGGCGTACTTCACCGAATCGTCGGCCACGACCGGCTTGTTGAAGAAGAGGCAGGCCTCGCCGTCGGCCTTGCTGCTGTCGATGCCGACGCGGCGATAGGCGAAGGCTTCGTTGGGGGCCGCGGCCGGCTCGGCGATCGGCACCGGCGCCGTCTCTTTCGGGGAATTGGCGGGAGCTGCCGGCGTTGCCGGCGCGGCGGCCGCGGTGCGCGGCGGTGGCGCTCGCTCGACGCTCTCTCCCGGTTTGCCGATCAGGTAGCCGGCGATGCCGGATCCCAACATCAAGGCCACGACCAGGGCCGCCCCGGTCAACCAGGTCGTCGAGCGATTCATGGGAAAACTCCCCCGCAATACTCGTCGAAACTGTACGCCGCCGATTGTGCAAACACTGTGGAGGTTGACGGCCCGGTTGTGAATCGTTGGCGGCTGTGGCGGCGCTGCCACGCATGCTACCTAGCAGCCGTCATGACACTGCATCTGATCAAGCTGGCGGTGGGCGTCGACGACCTCGCCCACATGAAGAAGCTTCAGGCCAACCGCAGGAAACAACGCCGTCAGAAGCCTGGCTCGCCGCATTGGGTGTTCACCCGCAACACGCCGCGCCGCGCCGAGGAATTGCTCGACGGCGGCTCGCTCTACTGGGTGGTGCGCGGCGTCATCCGCTGCCGCCAGGAGCTGGTCGGCTTCGAGGAGGATTTCGACAAGGAAGAGGCGCGCAAGTACTGCAAGATCAAGGTCAAGCGCACCATCATCCGCACCGCGCCCCGGGCCTGCAAGGCGTTCCAGGGCTGGCGCTACTACAAGCCCGAGGACGCGCCGCCCGACATCGCCAAGGGCGATTCCGGCGACATGCCGGAGGAGATGGCGGCCGAGCTGAGAAGGCTGGGGCTTTTGTAGATAGTCGGACTGCGTCCGACTATCGGTTGGTGAGCTTCAGCTCGATGCGCCGGTTGCGCGCGGTGTCCATCAGCGACAGCGGCTGGTATTCGCCGTAGCCCGCGGCCACCAGATGGTCGTTGGGGATGCCTTGGCTGTTCAGGAACTTGACGACGGCGATGGCGCGCGCCGCCGACAGCTCCCAGTTCGAGGGAAACTGCCGGGTGTTGATCGGCTTGTTGTCGGTGTGGCCGTCGACCTGCAGCACCCAGTTGATGTCCTTGGGAATCTTGGCGCTGATCTCGAGCAGGCGCTGCGCCACGTTGGCGAGCTGCTTCTCGCCCGACGGCTGCAGCTCGGCCGAGCCCGACGGGAACAGCACCTCGGACTGGAAGACGAAGCGGTCGCCCACGATCTGCACGTCGCGCTGGCCGGCCAGCGCCTCGCGCAGCTTGCCGAAGAATTCCGAGCGGTATTTCGCCAGCTCCTCGACCTTGCTGGCGAGCGCCCGATTGAGCTTCTGGCCGAGATCGACGATCTGCGCGTTCTGCTCCTTGGCCTTGGCGTCGGCGGCCTCGAGCGCGGCGTTGAGCCTGGCGAGCTCCTGCTTGAGCGCGGCCAGCTGCTCGGTCAGCATCGCCACCGCGGCCTTCTCCTCGGCCGACCTCTTCTGCTCCTCGGTGAGGTCGGCGAACAGCTTGCCCTTCTGGTCGTTGGCCGCGGCGAGCGCCGCCTGCAGACGGCTGAGCTCGAGCTTCTGCCGCTCGGTCTCCTTCTGCAGGTCGGCCGACTTGCCTTCCAGGGTCTTGACGTTGAGCGCGAGCTCGTCGCGCTCGGCTTTCAGCTTGTCGCGCTCGCTGCGGATCTCGCCGATCTGCAGGTTGAGCGCCTGCAGGTCCTTCTGCAGCTTGGCCGACGCCTGTTTCTCGACCGACAGCTGGTCGGCCAGCGTCCTGATCTGCCGGCTGAGCGTGTCGATCGCGCTGTCCTTGCTGGAAAGCGCGGTCGACAGCGTGAACTGCGCCACGCTGAAGATCGACAGCAGGAAGATCAGCACCATCAGGAGCGTGGTGAGCGCGTCGACATAGCCCGGCCAGGTGTATTCGGCTCCGGCGGAACGGCGACGGGAGGCGGCTGCCGCCACGGCGATTTAACCCTCGACCTTGCCCCCGTCCTTGTTGCCAAGGGCGAGTGTGCGTGCGAGCAGCCTGATCTCGCCGCGCAGTTCGTCTGCGAGCGCGGTGCGATTGCTGACGGTTTCTTCGCTGAGCCGCGCAAGCTGCGCCTCGATGTTGCGCTGGTGCGCGACCAGCGCCTCGCGGTCGCTGTCGGCGAAGCGGTCGGACAGGCGGCTGACCGAGGCCCTGAGCTCCTCTAGCAGGGCCGCGCGGTTGCGGCCGTTCTCCTCGACCAGCCGCGCCAGATGCGCCTCGATGTTCTGCTGGTGGGTGGCCAGCGACTGGCGCTCGGCGTCGGCCACCGAGCGGTCGTTCAGGCGGCCGATGGCGTCCTGCAGCTCGCTGCTGAGCTGCGAGCGCACCTTGCCCGTTTCCTCGCTGATGCGCGCCAGCACCGCCTCGACGTTGCGCTGCTGGATCTGCAGCGCCTCGGCTTCGCCCGGCCCGTCGGTGCGGCGGTCCTGCAGCTTGCCGAGCACGTTGCGCAGCTCCTCGGAGACTTCCGAGCGCAGGCGCACGTTCTCGTCGGTCAGGCGGGCGATCTGGTTCTCGATGCCGCGCTGCTGGGCGATCAGGGCCTCGCGCGCCGCGGCATCCGCCGAGCGATCCGACAGCCGCGTCACGGCGCTGCTGAGGTTCTGCGCCAGTTCGCTGTTGTGGCGCGCCGTTTCCTCGGTCAGCCGCACGATCTGGTCGCCCAGGCTGCGCTGCTGCTCGATCAGCGCGTCGCGGTCGGCCGTGGCGGCGGTGCGGTCGGCGACGCGGGTCGCGAGGTTGCGCAGCTCTTCGACCAGCTCGGCGCGGCTCTTCGCGGTCTCCTCGGCGGCGCGCGCGACCTGCGTCTCGATCTGGCGCTGCTGGGCCAGGATCGCCTCGCGGTCGGCCTCCTGCGCGCCGCGGTCGGCGACCCTGGCGGCCAGCCCGCGCACCTCGTCGGCGAGCGCGCCGCGGCTGCGCGCATTCTCCTCGACCAGGCGCGACAGGTGGGCCTCGACATTGCGCTGGTGCGCCCGCAGCGCCTCGCGGTCGGCCTCGTCGGCCGAGCGGTCGGACAGGCGAGCGACGGCGCCGCGTAACTCGATGGACAATTCGGTGAAGCGCGCCAGCAGGTGCTGCTGCGCGCGCATGGTCTCGGCGAGCGACGCCAGCCGCTCGATCAGCGCGGTGTTCGCCGTGGCCGCCGACTGGCGGCTTTCCTCGAGCCGTTGCAGGACGCGCAGCAGGCCGTCGGTGCCCTCCGCGTTGCGCTCGAGCAGCGCCTCGACATAGGCCGGCACGGCGGCGCCCGAGGCCGCCGGCAGCGGGCTGCCGATGGTGGTCGCTCGCGCCAGCCACTCCTCGAGCTCGCTGTGGAAGCGGCCCTGCGCCTGGCTCGCCTGCAACTCGAGGAAGCCCAGCACCAGCGAGCCCGACAGGCCGAACAGCGAGGCGCCGAACGCCGTCGACATGCCCTTCAGCGGGCCTTCGATGCTTTCCTTCAGCCGCGAGAACATCTGCACGGCGTCGCCGGCGCTCACCTGGAGATTGTTGATGGCGTCGGCCACCGAGCCGATGGTCTGCAACAGGCCCCAGAACGTTCCGAGCAGGCCGAGGAAGATCAGCAGCCCGATCAGGTAGCGGGCGAGTTCGCGCCGCTCGTCGAGGCGGGTGTCGATACCGTCGAGCAGGGCGCGCGTCGCCGTGGGCGACAGCCGGATCTGGTCGTGTCGTTCGCCCATCATCGCCGCCATCGGGGCGAGCAGGTTGATCGAATGGGCGGGCGGCGGCGGCGTGCCTTCCTCGCGGTGCTGGAAGCGGCGCAGCCACTTCACCTCGGGCCACAGGATGACGACCTGGCGGAAGATGAAGAAGATGCCGATCACCATGACGCCCAGGATCACCGCGTCGAGCGCCGGCGTGTGCAGGAACACGCGCACCAGATCGGCCAGCAGGTAGTAGACGATCACGCCCACGGCGGCGAGGAACGCCAGCATGCGCACGAGGTAGGGAAGCGGGCTGCTCATCTGTTCGGCGGGGGCCCGCGGCGCAGGCCGATCGTCCTCATGAACCGGGGGCAAAGACGTCGACGCGGTCGCTCGCGCCGCCGTGGCCGTTGGCGGAAAAGGCGCCGACCTCGATGCGCGACTTCACGCCGAGATCGATCAGGTAGCTGCGGACGGCGAGCGCCCGGGCCAGCGCCACCTTGCGGGCGTCGGCGGGGTCGGGCCCGCTGGCATAGGCGCGCAGCTCGACCTGGCGCGCGCGGCTGAGCGTGGTCTTGGCCAGGCGGTCGAGTTCGCTGCGCGCCTCGCCGTTGATCTCGGCCGACTGGCTGGCGAACGGCAGGCTCGCCATCGCGGTGGCCGGGCTGGGCGCGGGCGGCGTCGGCGGCGGTGCCGGCTGGACCACGGGCGCAGGCGAAGCGGCGGGAGTAGGCGTCGCCGAAGCCGTAGCGGCAGGTAGTGTTGGCTTGGCCTGCTTGGTAAGCGGCACTGGCGGGCGCGACGCGACGGGCTCCGGCGGCGCCGCCGCTGGGACGGCCGGCGGTGTGGCGCTGACCGTCGCGGTCGGTGTCGGCGGCGCGCTGGCTGCCATGGGCGCTGGCGGCGACTGGCTACGGGCGGGAGCGCGGCTGCCCAGCTCGGGGATGGCGAGCAGGCGGCTCTCGATCGGGCCGGGTGGCGGCGGCGGCAGATTGGCCGCACGGCTGAAATAGGAAGTGTAGCTCGGATTGCTCGCCGCCGGCGGTGGTACCACGGCGGCGCCCGCTCCGGCCGGCTGCCAGGGGTTGAAGGCCATGCCCGCCGTCGGCGGCGGTGCCGGCTGTACGGCGCTGGCGGCGGGCGTCGGGCCGCCCGCTTGCAGGCCCACGCCGTTGTACGGGTTGAAGGCCGTCACGTTCGCCGATTGCGCCCAGGCCGGCACGAACACGGCTGACGACGACGCTGCGCCGAGGCCGAGCAGGGCCAGGGCGAGGCTGCGCACGGCAACCGAGGAGGCGGGCATAACTGATTGCCTTTCCAAGAGGATTTGCCGCGCAACCATAGCCAATGGCACCCCTGCGCTCAACCGAAGGCACCCACAGGGGGCGCGACAGAGTTACCGCAGTGCCTCGACCAGCGGGTCGCGCAGGTGGCCGTTGGTGGCCAGGATCGACGGCGCGCCGAGCGCATAGGCATTGCCCTCGATGTCGCTCAGCAGGCCTCCCGCCTCGCGCACCAGCAGGGCGCCGGCGGCGACGTCCCACGGCGCGAGGTCGTATTCGAAGAAGCCGTCGTAGCGGCCGGCGGCGACGAAGGCGAGATCGAGCGAGGCCGCGCCCCAGCGGCGCACGCCCGCGGTCCTGCCCATCACCTGCTCGAGCCGGCGCACATAGTCGGGATGGTTGCCGCGCCCCATCTGCGGGATGCCGGTGCCGACCAGCGCCTGGCCGAGCTCCTTGCGGCCCGACACCCGCAGCCGGCGCGAGCGCGCGTTGGGCGTATCGAGGAAGGCGCCGTTGCCTTTCTCGGCCCAGAACAGCTCGTCGGAGATCGGATTGTAGACGATGCCGGCGATCACCTCGCCGTCGCGCTCGAGCGCCAGCGAGATCGCGAAATGCGGCAGGCCGTGCAGGAAGTTGGTCGTACCGTCGAGCGGATCGGCGATCCAGCGGTTGCGCGCGCCGATCTCGCCACTGCCCTTCACTTCGCCGCCTTCCTCGCCGAGGAAGCCGTATTCCGGCCGCGTGCGCTCGAGCTCCTTGCGCAACGTCTTCTCGGCCATGATGTCGGCGCGGCTCACGAAATCGGCCGGCCCCTTGGCCGAGACCTGCAGGTGCTCGACCTCACCGAAATCGCGCTTCAGCGTCTTGGCGGCGGCGAACACGGCGCGGATCATGATCGTGACCGTGGCCGAGCGCACCGCCAGCGAACGGCGTTCGGGCGGACCGGATCGCTCGCGGCCGGGCTGCATCGGCGCCCGCCCGATCCGGGCAACAGGGGATTGGGGCGGACGACTCATTGCTGGGAGCGCGCCACTCCTGTGGCGCGATCATTGCTCGCCTCGACAAAGACGCGCGATCGGAGTCGCGCGCTCCCAGCAAAGAGCATGAACATCAATCCTTGGCGCGTTCCATGTAGCTGCCGTCCTCGGTGTTGATCACCAGCCGCGTGCCGACGGCGATGTGCGGCGGCACCATGACGCGAATGCCGCCTTCGACGACGGCCGGCTTGTAGGACGACGAAGCGGTCTGGCCCTTGACCACGGCGTCGGCCTCGACCACGGCGAGTACGACGCTCTTGGGCAGCGTGACGCCGACCGGCGTGCCCTCGTGCAGCGAGACCTGGACCTCCATGCCGTCCTGCAGCCAGCGCGCCTGGTCGGGATCGAGCACGTCGGTGCCGACGGTGAGCTGCTCGTAGTTCTCCTTGTCCATGAAGGTGAAGCCGTTGTCGTCCTTGAACAGGTAGGTGCAATCGCGCTCGTCGATGTGCGCCTGCTCAATCAGCTCGCCCGAGCGGTAGCGCTCCTGCAGTTTGTTGCCCTCGCGCAGCGCCTTGGCCTCGATGGCGACGAACGCGCCGCCCTTGCCTGGCGTGATGTGCTGTACCTTGGAGGCGACATAGAGCCGGCCGTTCACCTCGATGACGTTGCCGGCGCGAATGGAATTGACTGGAACCTTCATGGATCTTCCCCAGGCGGCTAACCGCCTGATCTCTTGGAATGATTTGGCCTCGCTCCGGCGAACCGGGGCGAGGCCGGCGCGGGCTTGTATCAAAGGCCACCGGGCGAGGCAACACGCCGCCCGCGGCCACGGCAGGCCGCGACGGCGCGGTTGCGATAGGGATAGTCAGGGAGTGGGAAGCGCCGGCGTCACTCCCAGGCACACGCCGCCCAGATGGCGACGAGGATGACGCTCAAGGCGAGCGGGAACGTGCCGGCAAGCTGGAGCCAGCTTGCCTTGCCGGGCTCGAACCAGATCCAGTAGATCACCAAGCCGGACAGCGCGACCACGAGGAGCAGGGCAAGCCGCAGCGCCCAGCGCAGGACGAGCTCGATCGCCGGCGGGCCTTGTCGCTGATAGCTGCCAAATTCGGTTTCCCCCGCGCCACGGTAAGTCGCGGTTGATTTCCCAACGCCCGGAAGGTCGAACACTTTTCACCCCTATGCCGCCCGTGCGGGGCGGCGCACACCGCCATAGAAACGATTGTCGGGGATCAAAAGTCACCGTGTGGGCGTTGTGACCTCACAGTGATCGCGGCTCGCCCTGTCGCAGGCGAATATCGCGTCTCGGCACAGTTTGGACGCAGGTCGAAATGGTCGGCACCTGCCGTTCTATGGCTTTGCCGGCAGCTTTCGGAAGCAGATAGGGTCGCCCTTGGGTTGCGGCCGGCACTGCCAATCGGCGCCGAAGCCCCAGTTATGCCACTTGGGTGAGGACGCGAAGCCGTACAGGCAGAGGCCGATCGCCAGCACGGCGACGATCGCGCTGCCGGTGATCTCCTTCCACGTCCATAGCCGCCAGTTCATCGGAGGACTCCTTCTGCCTCTTCTTCGGCAGCGCTGCGGCGGCGCTGGCTTGAAGTTCTATACGACAGAATCGGGTTCCTTCTAACACCCGGGCTATGGTGGCGACGCCATGATCGCCATCGCATGCCCGCATCTCGCCCTCGTGCTTACAGCCGGGGGCTTTCCGCACTTTCCGCTAGTGCGCTACCCCTCGAACTTGCGTGCGTCGGCCTGGATTAAGATGCATGCAGGCAGGTCTCGAGCGATTCAAGAATCGTCAAAAGCGCCGTTGGTTCAAAGCCTTGGATATATCATCAGTTCGTTTGGCGCGTTTTGGCCCCGTGCTCCGCAAGTTTCGTTCGCGGCGAAGCGACGGAAGCGCGGCGAGCCACAAGAGTCCATATTAAATCGTATTTGTTTAATATGGCCGCATCTATTAGTAGTGTATTACGAAATTGCTCAACCGTCAGAGCATCCCCAGCGCCTGTTTGCGTTTGGGCGGCGGGAACGCCCTGTCGAGCCCGGCCCGCACCTCGGCCGTGAGCTTGACGTCGAGCGCGCCGAGATTTTCCTTCACCCGCTCGCGCGTCGCCGACTTGGGGATGGTGATCACGTCCTTCCGGTCGAGCAGCCAGGCGATGGCCAGTTGCGCCGGCGTGCAGCCGAGGCCCGATGCGAGTTTCTTGACGGCGGTGTTGGCGAGAAGGCGGCCTTGGTCGATCGGCGAGTAGGCCATCAGCGGCATGTGCCGCTTTTGCATCCAGGGCAGCAGGTCGAACTCGGGCTCGCGGCGCGACAGGCTGTAGAGCACCTGGTTGGAGGCGGTCTGGCCCTGGTCGAGGCTCGCCGCCTCTTTCATGTCGTCGGTATCGAAGTTGCTGACGCCGAAATCGGCGATCTTGCCGGCGTCGCGCAGGCGGAAGAACGCTTCGTAGGTTTCCGACAAGGGCACGCCGCCGCGCCAATGCAGCAGATAGAGGTCGATGCGCTCGACGCCGAGCCGCTTCAGCGAGCGCTCGCAGGCGGCGACGGTACCGCTGCGGCTTGCGTTGTGCGGATAGACCTTGCTGACGATGAACGGCCGTTGCTTGGCGTGCTTGATCGCCTCGCCGACGATTTCCTCGGCCACGCCGTCGCCATACATCTCGGCGGTGTCGACCATCGGATAGCCGAGCTCGAGCGCATATTTGATCGCGTCGAGTTCCTGGGCGCGCCTGGTGCGGCTTTCGCCCATGCGCCAGGTGCCGATGCCGAACACCGGCATGGCCGCGCCCGAAGGGAGTTTGCAGGAACGCATCGGGAACTTCCGTCATTGCAACGCAGAGGGGTTAGCCTATCTTAAAGCTCATGCCGGACTCCACAGCGCGCGGACCGCAGCCAGGCCCAACTGCGCCGGCTTTGGCGGGCGAACCGCCCCAACCCCCGGCCCACGCGCTCGCTCCCGACGTTCCCGCAAGCGGCCTGCTGCGCGCGATCCTGCGCTGGCTGCGCCGCCGCGAGAAGAACGAGGCGGTGCGCGAGGCGATCGAGGAGCTGATCGAGGGCACGCCCGAGAGCGACACGCCGATCAGCGAGGATCAGCGCGTCCTGCTCGCTAATATCCTGAAGTTGCGCGACAAGACGGTGCGCGACGTGATGGTGCCGCGGGTCGACATCGTCGGCATCGCCGCCGACACGCCGCTCGACCAGGTCGTGCGGCTGATCCAGGCCGAGGCGCATTCGCGCTATCCGGTCTATCGCGAGTCGCTCGACGACGTGATCGGCATGATCCACATCAAGGACGTGCTCGCCTATTGGGGCACGTCAAAAAAGTTCAACCTGCGCGATATATTGCGTCGCGTCGTGTTCGTCGCCCCGACGCTGCCCGTGCTCGACATGCTGCTCGACATGCGCCGCCAGCGCACCCACATGGCGCTGGTCGTCGACGAGTTCGGCGGCACCGACGGGCTGCTCACCATCGAGGACCTGGTCGAGGAGATCGTCGGCGAGATCGAGGACGAGCACGACGTCGCCCAGCCGCCGACGCTCGCCCGCCGCAACGACGGCACGCTCGACGTCAACGGCCGCACGCCGATCGAGCTGCTCGAGAAGGAGATCGGCGAGGTGCTGTCGGAGGACGAGCGGCGCGAGTTCGACACGGTGGGCGGCCTGATCTTCTCGCTGCTCGGCCGCATTCCCGAGCGCGGCGAGGTGGTGCGCCATCCCTCGGGCGTGGAGTTCGAGATCCTCGACGTCGATCCCAGGCGCATCCGCCGCCTGCGCGTGCGTCCGCCGGCCTCATCGCGATCCGCCGGCTGAGCGGTATCGTTGGCCATGGTGCTCAAGGGTTGGCGCGCGCTGGGCGCGAGCTTCCTCGCCGGCGCGCTGGCGGCGCTCGCCATGCCGCCGCTGTTCTGGTTTCCGCTGGCGGTGCTGGGCGTGGTGGTCTTCGTCTGGCAGTGGGACACCGCGCCCAATCTGCGCGGCGCGCTGCTGCGCGGCTGGGCGTGGGGCCTCGGCCATTTTGCCGTCGGCTCCTATTGGATCGTCGAGGCCTTCTATGTGCCGCCGGCGGAATACGGTCCGCTCGGCGTGCCGATCGTGGCCGGCCTTGCCGTGGTGCTGGGCTTCTTCCCCGGCATCGCGGCGATGGCGGCCCACTGGCTGGCGCGGCGCTGGCCGCACATGGGCGGGCGCTATCGCCGGCTGCTGCTGCTCGCCGTCTGCTGGACGATCACCGAATGGTTGCGCGGCCACGTCTTCACCGGCTATCCGTGGAATCCATTGGGCCATGTCTGGGCCTTCTATGTGCCGCTGCTGCAGAGCGCCTCCTTGTTCGGCGTCTACGGCCTCGGCCTCTTCACCTTCGTCGTGCTCGCCTCGCCGATCGCCGGCTGGCGCGCGTTTGCGGCGGCGCTCGTGGTGACGGGGGCTGCCTTGGCCGCCGGCGAGTTCGTCATGCGCGGCCAGCCGGTTGCCGCCGATGCACCGCTGGTGCGGATCGTGCAGCCCAACATCGCGCAGGCGATCAAGGCGCAGCCGGGCTCGCGGCCGGGCCAGCTCGGCAAGCTGATCAGCCTCAGCCAGCGCCCGGGCTTCGATCGCGTGACCGTGGTGGTTTGGCCCGAGACCGCTGTGCCCTACCTCGTCGAGCCCCACTCTGACCTGCTGGGCGTGCTGGCGGCCGCCGTGCCGCCGCACGGCTATCTTTTCACCGGCGCCCAGCGCGGCACTGAAAACGAAGCTGACGGCGTGTGGAACTCACTGGTGGCGATCGACGGCGATGGCCATATCGTGGCGCATTACGACAAGGTCCATCTCGTGCCGATGGGCGAATACATTCCTTTCCACAAGGAACTGCCGCCGGTGTCGGGCCTGGTCGGCCGCGGCTCGTTCGAGGTCGGCGACGGGCCCAAGACCGTGAGCCTTCCCGGCGTGCCGCCGTTCTCGCCCTTTATTTGTTACGAGGCGATTTTCCCGGGAGCGATTACACAACCAGGTCATCGCCCGAGCTGGCTGCTCAACGTCACCAACGATGCGTGGTTCGGCTTGTCGACGGGACCCTATCAGCATCTCACGAGCGCGCGACTGCGTGCCGTGGAGGAGGGCTTGCCGCTCATCCGCTCGGCCAACACCGGTGTGTCGGCGGTGGTCGATGCCTACGGACGCATATTGGCGTCGCTCGACATGGAGCAGGAAGGCATCATCGACCATCCGCTGCCACCGCCGCGCAGTGCCACACCGTACAGTCGCTGGGGTGACTGGACGCTCTTAGGAGTTGTGCTGTTGTTTGCAGGTATCGTGGTCGTAAATCAGCCGCAAAGCAGGCGCTCGATGGCGTAGCTGGTTGCTCCCCAAGGTTGCGTTAACGTCGAGCTTGCATTCTGCTTGAGAGGGCTTAAGCTGATATGCAGCTTTGACGTGTAGATATGCATTTTTGCACCGAGGGAAGCGGTGGTCGGATCACAATCTCCGCGAGAAGAGTTTTCCGGCCGATCGACGCGTCGACGCTAGAGTGTGCAAAGCAATGAACGAGAAGGAACATAATCCATGGCGAGATCGCATCCCGTAGACGTCCATGTCGGCGCGCGCATGCGTCAACGGCGCACCTTGTTGGGGATGAGCCAGGAAAAGCTCGGGACCGCGGTCGGCCTGACCTTCCAGCAGATCCAGAAATACGAGCGCGGCTCCAACCGCATCGGCTCGAGCCGCCTTTACGAGTTCGCCAAGGTGCTCGACGTGCCGGTGTCCTATTTCTTCGACGAGATGCCGTCGAACGCGCTGGCCGGCCGGCCGATGTCAGGCCGCGGCCGCAAGGGCGGCTTCGGCGAGGCCGCCACTCCCTTCGAGCAGGAGAAGGATCCGCTGATCAAGCGCGAGACGCTCGAGCTGGTGCGTGCCTACTACAAGATTCGCGAGAGCCGCGTGCGCAAGCGCATCTTCGAGATGGTGAAGGCGGTCGGCGCCGCCAGCCATGCCGAGGTCCTGGGCGGCCGCAAGAGCCGCTAGGAGGGGTCGCCAAATGGCCCCAGGCGGGGGCCTTGATTTCCAAGCTCAATTGGCGTTTTTAGCGGCGCGGTGTGGCCCCGTTCGGGGACCCGCGCCGCCGCGGACGGATTTGGACGACTTGCCACCGCGTGAACAAAGGCTAAGCCGGACGTTGGCGGCCCTGCCGCCCTGCCCGGAGGTCCAGTGACATCTGTGGAGGGCTGAAGTGGCGCTCAAGGACTACATTTTCACGTCAGAGTCGGTTTCCGAAGGTCATCCGGACAAGGTCTGCGACCAGATTTCGGACGCCATCCTCGACGCGTTCATCGCCAACGACATCAAGCTCGGCATCGCCGACGAAAGCCACGTCAACACCCGGCTGGGCTGCGAGACGCTGGCCACGACCAACAAGATCGTGGTGGCGGGCGAGGGCCGCGCCACCGATCCGTACATGCGCAAGTACGGCAAGCACACCATCGTCAACCGCGAGGCGATCACCGAGATCGCGCGCAACGTCGTGCGCGACATCGGCTACGACCAGGATGGTTTCTCGTTCCATGGCGCCGACGTCGAGGTGCTGCTGCACGGCCAGTCGCCCGACATCGCGATGGGCGTCAATGCCAAGAAGATGAAGGGCAATCTCGGCGAACAGGAGGGCGCGGGCGACCAGGGCCTGATGTTCGGCTTCGCCTGCCGCGACAGCGAGGAGTACGAGAAGGGCTCGTACATGCCGGCGCCGATCTATTTCTCGCACAAGATCCTCGAGGTGCTGAGCCAGGCACGGCGCTCCGGCGAGCTGCCCGACCTGCTGCCGGACGCCAAGAGCCAGGTGACGGTGCGCTACGCTAACGGCAAGGCCGTCGGCGCGGTCAAGGTCGTGGTCTCCACGCAGCACCGGGAGGCGACGTCCAAGGGCAAGAAGTACAACTCCGGCATGATCAAGGAGATGATCGCGGGCCACGTCGCCAAGGCGATGCCGGAGGGCTGGATGCCCAAGCGCGCGTCCGATTTCTTCGTCAACCCGACGGGCAATTTCGTCGTCGGCGGGCCCGACGGCGATTGCGGCCTCACCGGCCGCAAGATCATCGTCGACACCTATGGCGGCTACGCCCCGCATGGCGGCGGCGCCTTCTCCGGCAAGGATCCGACCAAGGTCGACCGCTCGGCGGCCTACGCCGCGCGCTACCTCGCCAAGAACGTGGTCGCGGCCGGTCTCGCCGACCGCTGCCTGATCCAGGTCGCCTATGCGATCGGCGTCGCCGATCCGATGTCGCTTTATGTGAACACCGAAGGCACCGGTAAGGTCGACGAGCGCAAGCTCGAGCGCGTGCTCTCCGACATCTTCCCGCTGCGGCCGACCAACATCCGCCGCGGCCTGCAGCTCAACAAGCCGATCTACAAGCGCACCGCAGCCTACGGCCATTTCGGCCGCAAGCCCGACCGCGATGGCGGCTTCTCCTGGGAGCGGCTCGATCTCGTTCCCGAGCTCAAGCGCGCCTTCCACGCTCGTTGATGTAAGGGATCTGTCCTAAGCTATTGATTCTCTGAGGATTTCGGGTAGTCTGCTTGATGGCGGTGCGATTGCCGCCCAAGCAGACGACGGATGGCCCCGGCCCCTCTCGAACTCGGTGGTTATGGCGGCGAGCGCCTCGGCGACTCACGCCCCACGTCGGCCGTCGACACGCTGATGCGGGCGCTGCTCTACCTTGCCCAGCAGGCGGGGCGGCCGGTGAGCGAGGCCGACGTGCGCCGGCTCTGCGCGCTGCCTGACGGCGATCTCGATGAGCCTGCGTTCGTGGCCGCGGCCACTCGTCTTGGCCTGCGGGCCATCGGCTACGACCTTCGCCAGGCCCGCCCCGAAGAGCTGCCGCTTCCCTTCGCGGTGTGCAGTGCCGATGGGCGCGCCGAGGTCGTGCTGAGGCAGCGCGGCGGGTTGTGGTCGGTGCTCGACGTGGCCGAAGCCCGCGTGCGGCAGGTGACGGCCGAGCAGTTGGCGGCGCTCGGTGTTCGCGCTCTGGCGCTGCGCGAGCTCGTTGGACAGGACGCGCCGCAGCAATGGTTCGTGCCGTTCTGGAGGCGCGTTCGGCCGGTGATCGCCAAACTCGCCGCGGCGTCGTTCCTGATCAACGTTCTCGGGCTCGCCACGCCGCTCTTCATGATGCTGGTGCTGAACCGCGTTATCGGCCATGGCACGGCCGAGGGCGTGGCGTCGCTGATGGCGGTGCTCGCGCTCGGCATGCTGCTGGCCTACGCGCTCGACTTCGGCCTGAGGGTGCTGCGCGGCTGGCTGTCGGCGCGCACCGGCGCGCGTCTCGATGTGCTCTTGAGTGCCGAGGTCGTGCATCATCTCATGCAGCTTCCCTATCGGCATTTCGAGCGCACGCCGTCGGGCGTGATCGCCGAGCGCCTGCGCCAGCTCGACGTGCTGCGCGGCTTCCTCACCGGCCAGATGCCGGCGCTGGCGATCGATCTCTGCTTCGTCGCGCTGTTCCTCGCCGCGACCTTCGCCGTCAGCACCACACTCGGCGCGATCACCGTGCTCGCGGGGCCACTGCTGATCGCGGTCTCGCTCGCCGGCCATCGTGCGCAGCGGCGCCTGGCCGACGAAAACTTCCAAGCCTTGGCGGCCAAGAGCTCCACCTTGGCAGAGACCGTCACCAACGCCGGCACCATCAAGGCGCTGGGTCTCGAGGCCGAGATCGAGAAGCGCTGGCAGGCGCGGGTGGAGCAGGCGGCGTGGACCAGCTTTCGCGCCAGCAACCTCGCCAACATTGCCGTCAGCGCCTCGGGCTCGCTGCAACTCGTGGCCTCGCTGGCACTGATCGTGGTCGGCGCGCACGAGATCGAGCATGGCCGGCTCACGATCGGCGGCCTGGTCGCGGCCAACATGCTGGCCATGCGCGCGTTGCAGCCGATGCGTCAGCTGGTGATCGCCTGGCACCAGCTGCAGGCGGCGGGCGCGGCCTTCAAGCGGGTCGACGAGCTGATGCGCGAGCGACCCGAGAGCGCGCCGGGCGAGCTTGCGCCGGTGCCGCCGCTGTCCGGTGACATCATGCTCGAAGGCGTGAGCTACCAGCCGGATGCCGGCTCGCCGGCGATCCTGAAAGCGGCCGACCTCGAGATCGCTGCCGGCGAGATCCTCGGCATCGTCGGTCCTTCGGGCTCGGGCAAGACCACGATCGCCAATCTCATTCAGGGCCTGTTCCGGCCGACCGGCGGGCGCGTGCTGGTCGACGGCAGCGACATTGCCCACATTTCACCTGCGCAACTGCGCGCGCAGATCGGCAGTGTGCCGCAGGATGTGCAGCTCTTCACCGGCTCGGTACGCGACAACATCGCCATGGGCGCGCTCGACAAGGACCCGGGCCGGGTGACCGCGGTCGCCAAGTTCGTCGGCGCCCATGCGTTCATCCAGCGCCTTCCGCAAGGCTACAACACCCAGCTCGGCGAGCGCGGCGGCGGCCTGTCGGCGGGCCAGCGGCAGCTGCTCAGCATTGCGCGCGCCCTCATCCGCAATCCGCGAATTCTCATCCTTGACGAGGCCACCAGCGCGCTCGATCCGGCGACCGAGGAGCGCCTGCTGCGCCAGCTCAAGAGCAACATGCGCGGCCGCACGGTCATCATCATCACCCATCGCCTGGCGCCGCTGGCGATCGCCGATCGTGTCGCCCTGGTGATGGACGGGCGTATCGAGCGGATCGCCTCGCCGCACGAGGTGCTGGCCTATGCGCGCATTCGCATGGCCGAGGCGATGCACAAGGAAGGCGCGCGTGGGTGATCGCGGTTCCACAGGGCATGATGGTTTCGGCTGATTCAAGCCGAACCCATCATGCTCTAGATCAGGTCAATGAAATCCGGGTCCTCGAGCCGCGCCAGGCGCTCCGAGGCCAGCCGTGCGCTGTCGATCAGCAGCGACTTGCGGCGCGCGGCGGCCACCGGTTGCCGCGCCGGATGGCGCAGGATCTCGCCGCCATAGGCATCGGCCACGATCAGGCCGACCTCTTGGGGAATCAGCGCCTGGGGAAAATCGACCGGCACCGCGACGTAGAGCTGATCGCACCAGTCGAGGTAGTCCGGCCATTTCACGTCGACCTTCCAATCCTCGATCGAGGACTTCGTCTCGACGATGACCAGTTCGCCGCCACGGCCGACGGCGAAGATGTCGGCGCGCCGGCCATCGGGCAAAGGCATCTCGAGGAGCACTGAATAGCCCGCCTGCCGCATCAGCCGGCAAGCGCCACGGCATACGGCGACGGTTATCTCGGGCCGGCTCTGGCGCGGCTCGCTCATACGAGCCTCTATTGCGGCTTGGCGGCCGGTGGCATCAGCCGCGGTGGCACGTCCGACATCGGCCGCTCGAGGACCGGCTTGAAGCGTGCGGCCAAGTCCTCGGCGCGGGCGCGATCGGCGGCCGCGATCTGCGCACTCGCCTTTTCGCGCACGGCGTGAGAGTCCGGATTGCCGCCCTTCTCGGCAAGCACCAGCCACTTGTAGCCTTCGACCGGATCGCGCGGCCCGGCGACGCCGCCCATCAGCAGGATGCCCAGCGCATTCTGCGCCTCCGGCAGGCCCTGGCGCGCGGCGCGGTCGTACCACACCAGCGCCTGGGCCGGATCGCGCGGCACGCCGGCGCCCGCGAAGTAGGCGTTGGCCAACTTGAATTGCGCCGAGGCAACGCCCGCTTCCGCGGCCGACTGGTACCAGCCGACCGCGAGCGCGATCAGCTTCTGGTTCTCAGCCTTGTTCTTGAGCGCGGGCATGCGAACCGTCATGTCGGCCAGCGCGAGCGCCGCCTCGGGCACGCCGTCCTGGTTGGCCTGCAATAGCCAGCGCTGCGCAGCCGCGGCGTCCTTCTTGACGCCCACGCCATCCATCAGTGCGAGGCCATAGCGCAGGGCGGCGAGGGGATGGCCCTTTTCCGCGGCGCGCCGATAGAGATCGGCGGCGCGCACCGGGTCGGCGACGGCGGGGCCGAGGCTTTCTTCCATGGCGCGGCCGAGCGCGTAGAGCGCGTAGGGATCGCCGTTGGCTGCCGCCTTCTCGAGCCAGGCGCGGGCCTGCACGAGGTCGCGTTCGGTGCCGAGGCCGTTGAGGTAGAAGATGCCGAGATTTATTTCGGCCCGGTGGTGGCCGGCATTGGCGGCCTTCTGGAACAGCTCGAATGCCCTGGCCTCGTTGCGCGGCGTGCCGGCCAGGCCTTCGGCGAAGACCAGCGCAAGCCGATGTTCGCCTTCGGCCGATCCGGCGTCCGCCGAGTGCTGCAACGCCTTCAACGCCTCGCCATCCTGGCCACGGTCGAGCAGGACTGCGCCGAGCCACGCCTCGGCGTCGGGGTTGCGTGCCGCGAGCGGCCGCAGCTGTGCTTCCGCCCCCGCCAGATCGCCGTCGCGATAGGCTTTGACTGGCGACCGCAATTCGGCGGCGACACCATCGTCACCGGCACGATCGGTTTGCGCGTGCGCAGGCAGGCTCGCGGCGAGCAGTGCCGCAAGCACGGCCAGCCGCGTCAGGATCATTTGAGCTTGAAGGTATACGCCGTCGCTTCGGCCTTGGCCTTCTCGATCTCCTCGGGCTTCAGCTCATGCGAGAGCTCGCCGAGGAGCTGGGCGGCGTTTGGCACGTTCCAGCGCTCGGCGATCGACACCCACTTGTAGGCATCGAAGAAGCTTTTCGGCACGCCCTTGCCTTCGGCATAGGCACCGGCGAGCGGGATCATGGCCGGCGTGTAACCGCGCTCGGCGGCATCGAGCATCAGCGGCGCGCCCTTGTTGAGATCGAACAGCTTCGATTCCGGATTGCCGTAGACGTAGAAGCCGAGCAGGAACTCGGCACGCGGATCGCGCTCCTTGGCGAGCAGCTGCAATTCCTTCTCCGCCTTGGCCATGTCCGCGGCCTGGATCGCTTTCACCGCATCCTCGATCCCCGCATTGGCGGGTTGAACGGCGATAAAGGAGGCGAGGGCCGCCGCAGAGAGGCTCAGCGCGGCGCGATGGAGGCGGACGAAAGGCACGAATGAACTCCCGAAAGCAGCAATTTTCTTGGGCGTCTTGGGCGAGCGCGCGCTCGTCTACCACGGAAATCGGGGCCGAAACACGGAAGACGCGGCCACTTCTCGCGCCGCGCCAGCGCAATCGACTAATTTGCAGTACCGTTACGGTGCCCGACCCGCTCTCGTTCTTCGTAAGTTATTGAATCAAATGAACTAATCCTCCTTAATTGATCAATTTTCCCGATTCGTGCATACCCATTTTCGACTATCTCGTTTGCCGGAAAGTCACGAAACCTTAGGAATTGGAGGGGGTGGTTCTCTCCAGATATGCAGTTTTGCAGATGACGGAACCTCATCCCATTTGTTAAGGTCTGCTCATTAGAGACGTCGATAGCTTGTTGTAATTCATATCTGAAAGGATTTTCCGACGGCGCCGGAGTCGGCGCACACTTCCCAGAGAGTTTCCCAAAGCCCGCCAGCGGCTCCCCAAGCCGCTCATCGAAGCCCCCTTCCCACACACCCCAAGGCTTCGAAATCCCACACCCAGGCGGGCTCCTAAGGAAGGCCGGTCGTTCCCCAGGCGACCGGCCTTTCGTATTTCAGGCCCCGCGGTGATCCACAGAAAACTTCGCCGATCGACGGTGTTGCGCCACCGACAAGCGGCTAATTGCCGGCTAGGTGCAGTTTTAGATATTCGAAAATCGGCTATCTGGAAAAAAGAAATGTAACAAAATCAGAGTCTGCAGCTTTCTAGATATGCAATTTTGCAAGTGACGAGGGAAAATGGGCGTGTTAAAGTGAAACCATTAGAGCAATTCTTATTCTATTGGTTTTAATATGAAAATTGTTGGATTCCCGATCGACGTATCGCGCTCGCAAGACGGCCGTATCGTTCGCGGTCTGCGGACCCGACAGGCTCTGATCCAGGCGACTCTGGATCTGATCCAGGCTGGCGATGTGGAGCCGACTTCCGCCGCCATCGCAACCATCGCCGGCGTTTCGAGCCGGGCGCTGTTCCAGCACTTCACTAATCTCGCCGATCTCTACGCTGCGGCCTTCGATCTCGCGGTCAGCCGTGCCTTCGAGCGCAGCCGGCCGGTCGACACGGCGGCGTCGCTCAGCAACCGCATCGATCTCCTGGTATCGGACCGGTCGGAGCTGTTCGAGGAATGGCTGCCGGTGTGGCACTTCGCCGAGCGCGTGCGCTCCGTGGCGCCGGCGGTCGGGCTGGGCGTTGCGCAGTTGCGCAAGCTCCTGCGCGAGCGTCTTGCCAATTGGTTCGCGAACGAGCTCTCCAATCTCGATCCGGCGGCGCGCGATCTCGTGCTCGACTCGCTCGACGTGGCGTTCGGCCTCGACAGCTGGATGAACATGCGCGAGCAGCTCCGCCTTTCTCCTGTCCACGCTTCGCGCACCTGGCGCTTCACCGCCGAGGCGATCGTCCATCAGGCGCTCACAGTTCCCACACAGCCCGTGGCGGTGGCCTAAACCCATAGGTCACCTCGGCGAAGCCCCTTCCCACACACCCAAGCTTCGCCGCACCCTTCCACCCAAGCCACGGGCTTAATAGAAGGCCGGTCGTTCCCCAAGCGACCGGCCTTTCTCTTTGCGCAAAAGAAAAAGGCGACGGGATCCGTCGCCTTTTCCGCACAGCCTCAGTGACGATCAGTTCTGCTTCATGCGATAGGTCGTGTGGCAACCGCCGCAGGCCTTGCCGGTCTCGGCGAACGCCGCCTGCAACGCAGCGAGATCGCCCGACCCCGCCGCAGTGGCGAGCTTGTCGTAGGCGGCGTCGGCATTGGCGCTGGCCTTCTTGAAACCCGCCATGTCGCTCCACACCGTGGGCAGGGCCTTGGTGTCGCCCTTGTCCGAGCCGGCCGGGAACATCTTGTCGAAGGCGTTCTCGAGTTCCTTGAGCTTAGCGGCGTGCGCCACCGCACCCTTGGCGTCGCCCTTGGCATCGATGATGGCCTTGATCGCCTTCATCTCGCCGGCCGTCGCCTTGCGGTTCTCCTGGCGCTGCTTGATGACGTCGGCCTGGGCCAGCGCGACGGTCGCCCCGCCAACCATTCCGCCGGCCGCGAGCGCGCCGATCACCGCGACAACCAGAGTTCTCTTGTTCATGTCCATCCCCCTGTTTGATATCCCGTGCATCACCGCGGGTTCCTGCCCCCCGGCCTCCATATTTGTTGCAGAGTTTATCGCCGCTGCGAACCGGGGCAGGGCGGAATATTCTGTCACGACTGCGTGTAATGCTGCGTGATAGTGCGTGACGAGCTTTCAGGGGACGCCATGGCCGACAAGAACGATGAGAGAATCCGCGTGTGGGACCTGCCAGTCCGGCTCTTCCATTGGATCTTGGTCGCGCTGATGGTGGTGTCCTATGTGACGGGACAGCTCGGCGGCGATTGGATGAAATTCCATTTCTGGTCGGGCTACACGATCCTTACCCTGATCATTTTCCGCATCGCCTGGGGCTTCGTCGGCAGCACCACGGCGCGCTTTTCGAACTTCATCAAAGGGCCGGGCGCGTTCTTCGGCCACCTGAAGGAGATGCTGGGCAAGGAAGGTCCGCGCGAGGTCGGCCACAACCCGGTGGGCGGCGCCATGGTCGTGGCGCTCCTGCTGGCGGTGCTGTTGCAGGCCGCGACCGGGTTGTTCTCGGCCGATACAGACGAGGGCACGGTCTACGGCCCGCTCGCCGTCAAGTCGGCCGACAAGACGGTCGAGACGATGACCGCCTTCCATCATTTCTGGATCAACGTGATCTTGGTCATGGTGGCGCTGCACGTGCTGGCCGCGCTCGCTTACCTGGTGTGGAAGCGCCAGAACCTGATCGGCGCCATGCTGACCGGGCGCAAGCCGCGTGACTACGTTGTGGCCAAGGGTGAGCCTGTGCCCACGATCACCTTTGGCTCCGGCCGGCTTGCGATCTCGCTGTTCGTCGTCGCTGCGGCCATCGTCTATTTCATCGTTCGCCTGGGTGGTTAAGTTGCTCTAGGGTGGCTGTAACCTTGGTGAACCTGGATTTTGCACGATGAAATTTACTGGTACCGATTCCTATGTGGCCAGCGACGACCTGCGCGTGGCGGTGAATGCGGCCATCGCCCTGCAGCGGCCGCTGCTGATCAAGGGCGAGCCGGGCACCGGCAAGACCGTGCTCGCGCATGAGGTCGCCAAGGCGCTCAAGGCGCCGATCATCGAGTGGCACATCAAGTCGACCACCAAGGCGCAGCAGGGCCTCTACGAATACGACGCGGTCAGCCGCCTGCGTGACAGCCAGCTCGGCGACGGCCGGGTCAAGGACATCTCCAACTACATCAAGCGCGGCAAGCTGTGGGATGCCTTCACCCATAAGGAGCGTCCGGTGCTGTTGATCGACGAGATCGACAAGGCCGACATCGAGTTCCCCAACGACCTGCTGCTCGAGCTCGATCGCATGGAGTTCTATGTCTACGAGACGCAGGAGGTGGTGAAGGCGAGCCAGCGGCCGATCGTGATGATCACCTCGAACAACGAGAAGGAACTGCCCGACGCCTTCCTGCGCCGCTGCTTCTTCCACTACATCCGCTTCCCCGATCGCGAGATCATGACCCAGATCGTCGACGTGCATTTCCCCGACCTGCAGCGCAACCTGCTGCGCGAGGCGCTCAACATCTTCTACGACATCCGCGAAGTGCCCGGCCTCAAGAAGAAGCCGTCGACGTCGGAGCTGCTCGACTGGCTGAAGCTCCTGATGGTCGAGGACATGTCGCCCGAATCGCTGCGCTCGAAGGACAGCAAGCAGCTCATCCCGCCGCTGCACGGCGCCCTGCTCAAGAACGAGCAGGACGTGCATCTGTTCGAGCGGCTGGCCTTCATGGCGCGCCGGGAGCAGCGCCAGTAGCAAGCGGAGGCCCCGCGATGTTCACCAACTTCTTCCTCGAGCTGCGCCAGGCCAAGGTGCCGGTCTCCATCAAGGAGTACCTGGCGCTGATGGAAGCGATGGACAAGCACGTCGCCGACTATTCGGTCGACGACTTCTACTATCTGTCGCGCTCCATCCTGGTGAAGGACGAGCGCAACCTCGACAAGTTCGACAAGGTCTTCGGGCACGTCTTCAAGGGCCTCGAGGCGCCGGCCGGCGAGGGCACGACGGCCGAGATCCCCGAGGAATGGCTGCGCAAGCTGGCCGAGAAGCTTCTGACCGAAGAAGAGAAGAAGCAGATCGAGGCGCTGGGCGGCTGGGAGAAGCTGATGGAGACGCTGAAGAAGCGTCTCGAGGAGCAACAGAAGCGCCACCAGGGCGGCAGCAAGTGGATCGGTACGGCGGGGACCTCGCCGTTCGGCGCCTACGGCTTCAACCCCGAGGGCGTGCGCATCGGCCAGGACAAGAACCGCGAGGGCCGCGCCGTCAAGGTGTGGGACAAGCGCGAGTACAAGAACCTCGACGACACGGTCGAAATAGGTACGCGTAACATCAAAATAGCGCTGCGCCGCCTGCGCAAGTTCGCGCGCGAGGGCGCCGAGGTCGAGCTCGACATGCCCGACACCATCCGCTCGACGGCGCGCAACGCGGGCTACCTCGACATCAAGATGATCCCGGAGCGGCGCAACAAGGTGAAGCTCTTGCTGCTGTTCGACATCGGCGGCTCGATGGACGCGCACATCCGGGTTTGCGAGGAGCTGTTCTCGGCCGCGCGCAGCGAGTTCAAGCACCTCGAGTTCTTCTACTTCCACAATTGCCTCTACGAGAAACTGTGGAAGGACAACCGCCGGCGCCACGTCGACACCTATCCGACGGCGCAGCTGATCAACACCTTCCCGCCCGACTACAAGATCATCTTCGTCGGCGACGCCTCGATGAGCCCGTACGAGATCGCCTATCCCGGCGGCTCCGTCGAGCACTGGAACGAGGAGGCGGGCCAGGTCTGGATCCAGCGCATGGCCGACACTTACCGCAGCATGGTGTGGCTCAATCCGGTGCCGGAGCGGCACTGGAGCTACACGCCGTCCATCCAATTGCTGCAGCAGCTTTGCTCCAACCGCATGTTTCCGCTGACCTTGGGCGGCCTCGACAGTGCTATGAAGGAGCTCAACAAGTAGGAGGGAACAGATGAAAACCGGACCGGCGATCGCCGACATCCTGAAGAAAGAAGGCGTCGAGTACCTGTTCGCTTATCCGGTCAATCATCTGATCGAAGCCTGCGCCGCGGTCGACATCCGGCCGATCATTGTGCGCCAGGAGCGCATCGGCCTGCACATGGCCGACGCCATGTCGCGCCTCTCCAAGGGCCGCAGGATGGGCGTGTTCTGCATGCAGAGCGGCCCGGGATCGGAAAACGCCTATGGCGGTATCGCCCAGGCCTACGGTGAATCGGTGCCGCTGCTCGTCATTCCGCAGGGCTACCCGCGCCGCATCGCCCACGTGCCGCCCAACTTCAACTCGACGCTCGCCATGGCGCATGTCGCCAAGCACAGCGAGCCGATCACCTCCGGCAAGGAGGTGGCCAACATCATGCGCCGCGCCTTCTCGCTCTTGCGCAACGGCCGCGGCTCGCCGGTGATCGTCGAACTGCCCAACGACGCCTATGCCGAGGATGCGCCCGATCCGCTGAACTACGAGCCGGTCGTCGCCACGAAGTATGGGCCCGATCCGGCGGCGGTGAAGCAGGCGGCCCAGGTGCTGATGGAGGCCAAGCGGCCGGTCATCTATGCCGGCCAGGGCGTGCACTGGGCCGAGGCCTATGGCGAGCTGAAGGAATTGGCCGAACTGCTCGCCATTCCGGTCTGCACCAGTCTCGAAGGCAAGAGCTCCTTCGACGAGACCCATCCCCTGGCGCTGGGCTCGGGCGGCCGCGCCTACCCGAAGGCGGTGCGCTCCTTCCTCGACCGCTCCGACGTCATCCTGGGCATCGGCTGTTCCTTCACCGAGACCAACTTCGGCATCTCCATGCCGGCCGGCAAGACCATCATCCATGCCACGCTCGATCCCGCCCATCTCAACAAGGACGTGAGGATCAAGTACGGCCTGGTGGGCGACGCCCGGCTCACCTTGCGCGCGCTGGTCGACGCGGCCAAGGCGGCCGGCGCGAAGAAGCGGGACGCCTCGCTGGTCGCGGCCGAGATCAAGCAGATCTCCGACGAGTGGCTGAAGGAGTGGATGCCCAAGCTCACCAACAACGAGGCGCCGCTCAATCCCTATCGCGTGCTGTGGGACCTGCAGAACACCGTCGACGTCGCCAACACCATCATCACGCACGACGCGGGGTCGCCGCGCGACCAGCTATCGCCGTTCTGGAAGACGACCCAGCCGCACACCTACATCGGCTGGGGCAAGACCACGCAGCTGGGCTACGGGCTCGGCCTCGCCATGGGGGCCAAGCTCGCCTGCCCGGACAAGCTCTGCATCAACGTGTGGGGCGACGCCGCGATCGGCTTCACCGGCATGGATTTCGAGACGGCGGTGCGCGAGCGCATCCCGATCATGTCGGTCCTGCTCAACAACTTCTCGATGGCGATCGAGCTGCACATCATGAAGGTGTCGACCGAGAAGTACCGCTCGACCGACATCTCGGGCGACTATGCCGCCATGGCGCGTGCCTTTGGCGGCTATGGCGAGAGGGTCACCAAGCCCGAGGACATCGTTCCCGCCATCAAGCGCGGCATCGAGCAGACCAGGAAGGGCGTGCCGGTGCTGCTCGAGTTCATCACGTCCAAGGAAGTCACGATCTCCGTTCCGAAGTGACGAGGCCCGCATGACCACGATCCTGACCGCAACTTCCGAGTACAGCGTCGAGACGCGCAACGGTCTTTGGATGAAGGCGGCCGACGCCGAGAAGGTGACGGGCTGGGCCCTCAAGCCGGAGGGCATGTGCCGCGACGATCTTTGCGTGCCGCTGCCGCCCGGCGCGGTGTCGGGCGGCGAGGTCGACGTGGCCGCCTTCTGGCGACGGTTGGGCGGTCCGGCTGTGGCCAACAAGGACGGCGACGTGTGGGCGCTGGGCACGCCGGCCGACGAGCGCAACGCCCAGCTCCAGGGCCTCGAGGCGCCGGACTTCGCCTTGCCCGATATCGACGGCAAGGAGCGCCGGCTCTCGGAGCTGCGCGGCAAGAAAGTCTTCCTCGCCACCTGGGCCAGTTGGTGAGGCTGCAGGTTCGACTTGCCCGTGTGGCAGCAACTCTACAGCGAGCTCAAGGACAAGAACTTCATGGTCGTCGCCGTCGCCGAGGAGAGTCGGGGCGCCGACCACGCGCGGCAATGGATCGAGGCCGCCAAGTCCGACTACTGGCAGCTGGTCGACGTCGAGCATCGTCTCGAGGATCTGTACAACCTCGTGAACGTGCCCCAGGCCGTCTGGATCGACGAGCAGGGCAAGATCGTTCGCCCGCCCGAGACGGCGGGATCGACCGATCACTTCCGTCGCATGGACCTCAAGACCCGCACCATGTCGCCCGAGGACCAGGCAGCTCGGCTGGCGGCGCGTGCAGCCTATCTGCAAGCGGTGCGCGACTGGGTGACTACCGGCAAATTCGCGCTCGATGACGACCAGGTTCGGGCGCGACTTCCCGAGGTGACGCCCCAAATAGCCGAGGCGCGGGCGCGTTTCCGGCTCGGCGTGTGGCTGCGCCTGAACGGCGACCCGGTCGAGGGCGACCGCCAGATGGACGAGGCGAGCGCGCTTCATCCCGAATCGTGGAGCATGTGGCGGCAGGCAGCCGATCTCGACGAGGTCGGCAAGGCGAGCGGCCCGGACTTCTGGGAGCGCGTCAAGGCGCTTGGGGACAAGCCCTACTATCCGGCGCCCGACCTCTAGGTCATGCTCCAGCGCATGAGATTGCGCTGGTACGATCTCGGATCGCCGCGTGCCGACCGGGCGCACGGCAAGAGCGTCGAAATCATCGGCTGGCCCGTGGCGGCGCTCGGCACGACGCAGGCCGACTACTTCCTGCTGATGGCCGAGGCGAATTGCTGCGCCGGCTGCGTGCCCAACAATCCGCTGGCTGTCGTCGAAGTGTTGGCGAGCGACCCGGTCGAATTGGCGAGCGGCGCGCTGCATCTTTCCGGCACCTTGCATGTCGAGCAGGAGGCGGGCGCCGGCTGGCGCTACCAGCTGCACGGCGCGCGTCCGGCCAAAGGCGTCACGCGCCGCAAGCTGCTGGCGGCAAGCCCACTCTTCTGCTTGCCGGTCGCAGCGCTGGCGCAAACCGACAACGGCGCCGCGGTCGATCTCCATAGCCACGCCGGCAATCTCATTCCCGCGAGCTACGGCCGCCAATCGCTGCTCGATGTCGCCGGGCCGATGCGCAAGGGCGGCATGTCGGTCATCTGCCTCGCCATCGTCGCCGACTCGCCCATCATCAATTCGTCGAGCGGGCGCTTTCGGCCGGGGCGCGATCCGCGGCCAGGCGAGCTCTACAAGTTCAGCCAGACGCAGTTCGCCAAGCTTCATGAGTTGTTGCGCAGCCAGTCGATGCCGATCGTCAAGACCGCGGCCGACCTGCGCACGGCACGGGCGAGCCAACCGTCGGTGATCGTGACGTCGGAAGGCGCCGATTGGCTCGACGGCAGGATCGAGCGCCTCGAGGAAGCCTATCAGCGCTGGCAACTGCGCCAGCTGCAGCTCACGCACTATCGTCCGAACGAGCTGGGCGACATCCAGACCGAGCCCGCCGTGCACAACGGCCTGACGGATTTCGGCGCCGAGGTGATCCGCCGCTGCAACGAGATGGGCATCGTGGTCGATGTGGCGCACGGCACGTACGAGCTGGTGAAGCGCGCCGCCGCGACGACGAAGAAGCCGCTGGTGCTGTCGCACACGGCGCTGACCGACCGGCCGCAGCCTTGGACGCGATGGATCACCCGCGATCATGCCAAGGCGATCGCGGCTACAGGCGGCGTGATCGGGATCTGGCCGGTCAATCAGGTGCCGTCGATCAAATCTTATTCTGAGAGTTTCTTCCGCATGGTCGACGTCGTCGGCATCGATCATGTCGGCATCGGCACCGACCAGTTGGGGCTCGGCGGGCCAAGTTCGATGCCCAGCTATGCAGATCTGCCGCAGCTCGCCGCGGCATTCGGTTCAAGATTCACACCTGAGGAAACGGCAAAGCTGCTCGGCGGCAACTATCGCCGCGTGTTCGAAGCTTCGTTGTCCTAGAGCGGAATGGGATGAGATGGAACCGGACATGGTTCCACCTCATCCCATTCGCGCGCACGGCTGATCGCGGTTCTTTAGAGCATCAAAGCTCCGTGAGCATGGCTTGGTCGCTGTCCCGATTCGGGACAGCGCGCTAGGCTTCGCGCCAGGTCTTTCCAACGGGAGAATCGATCATGGCCGTGCTCAACGTGAACGGTAAGTCGATGCAAGCCACCGTCGATCCGAGAACACCGCTGCTCTGGGTGCTGCGCGACACGCTCGGCCTCACCGGAACGAAGTACGGCTGCGGCATCGCCCAGTGCGGCGCCTGCACGGTGATGATCGACGGCGTGCCGACGCGGTCCTGCCAGGTGCCGCTGAACTCCGTCGGCAGCCGCAAGATCACGACCATCGAGGGGCTGGCCGAGAACGGCAAGCTGAACAAGATCCAGGCGGCATGGCTCGCCAATGAAGTGCCCCAATGCGGCTACTGCCAGAGCGGCATGATCATGGCCGCGACGGCGCTGCTTGCCGCCAAGCCCAACCCGAGCGACGCCGACATCGACGCGGCGATGACCAACATCTGCCGCTGCGGCACCTATCAGCAGGTGCGCGAGGCGATCCACGCCGCGGCCAAGGCCTAAGGGGAGGGTGACATGACGATCCAGACTCCCTTCGGCCGCCGCAAATTCCTGGTCAGCGGCACGGCCGTCACCGGCGGCCTGTCGCTCGGCTTTTCCTTTCCCTTCGCTTCCGCACAAGCGGCGGAGGCGCAGGAGGTCAACGCCTGGGTGGTGATCCATCCCGACGACAAGGTGGTGATCCGCATCGCCCGCTCGGAGATGGGGCAGGGCACGCTCACCGGCCTCGCCCAGCTCGTCGCCGAGGAGCTGGAGTGCGACTGGTCGAAAGTCACGACCGAATATCCGACGCCGGGCGAGAACGTGAAGCGCAACCGCGTCTGGAAGAATTACTCGACCGGCGGCAGCCGCGGCATCCGCGAGAGCAATCAATATGTGCGCGAGGGAGGGGCCGCCGCGCGCGTGATGCTGATCGAAGCGGCTGCGGCCGAGTGGAAGGTGCCGGTGGCCGAGTGCACCGCCACCAACGGCGTGGTCACGCACAAGTCCGGCAAGAAACTGAGCTACGGCCACCTCGCCGCCGCAGCGGCGAAGATGGATCCGCCCAAGGAGGTGAAGCTCAAGGATCCGAAGGACTGGAAGATCGCCGGCAAGCCGCTGCACCGGCTCGACACGTTGGACAAGCTCACCGGCAAAATGATGTACGGCATCGACGTGCGCCTGCCGAACATGCTGACCGCCGCGATCAAGCAGTCGCCGGTGCATGGCGGCAAGATCAAGAGCTTCGACGCCGCCAAGGTCGAGAAGATGGCGGGCGTGAAGAAGGTCGTGGCGATCGACAACAACGCGGTCGTCGTCGTGGCCGACACCTACTGGAATGCGCGCCAGGCCGTCGCTGCCGTGCCGGTCGAATGGGACAACGGCAAGCTGGGCGACGTGCAGCAGGAGCAGATCACGGCGATGCTGAAGGACGGCCTCACCGCGAGCGAAGCCTTCATCGGCAACAAGTCCGGCGATGCGCTCGCCGCGATCGACGGCGCTGCCAAGAAGGTCGAGGCGGTCTACGCCTATCCATGGCAGTACCACGGCACGATGGAGCCGATGAACGCCACCGCGCTCTATACGGCCGAGAAGTGCGAGGTGTGGTGCGGCACGCAGAATGGCGAGGCGGCGCTTGCGGCGGCAGCCGAAGCGGCCGAGCTGCCGGTCGGCAAGTGCGACGTCCACAAGCTGATGCTGGGCGGCGGCTTCGGCCGCCGCGGCCGCGCCGACTACGTGCGCCAGGCTGTGTTGGTGGCCAAGCAGATGCCCGGCACGCCGATCAAGCTCATCTGGTCGCGCGAAGAGGACATGACGCACGACACCTATCATCCGACGACGATGTGCAAGCTGACCGGCGGTCTCGACAAGGACGGCAATCTGGTCGGCCTGCACGTCCGCATTTCGGGCCAGTCGATCCTCGCCTCGCTGGCGCCGCAGAACCTGCAGAACGGCATGGATCCCGTGCAGTTTCAGGGCTTCGCGTCGGGCGGCGCCGAGGCGGCCTACGGCTACAACGTGCCGAACCTGCTGATCGACCACGCCATGCGCAACCCGCACCTCACGGCGGGCTTCTGGCGCGGCGTCAATACCAACCAGAACGCCGTCTACATGGAATGCTTCATGGACGAACTGGCCGAGGCGGCGGGCAAGGACCCGCTCGAGTTCCGCCTCAAGTTGCTGAAGCCCAAGTACGCCGCGGTGCTGAAGGCCGCGGCCGACAAAGCGGGCTACGGCAAGCCGTTGCCGGCCGGCCATTTCCACGGCCTGGCGCAGATCATGGGCTACGGCTCCTACGTCGCGGGCGTGGCCGAAGTGTCGGTCAGTCCCGAGGGCCAGCTCAAGGTCCACAAGATCACGGCGGCGACCAATCCGGGCCACGTGGTCAATCCGGCGCAGGTCGAGCGCCAGATCGCGGGCTCGTTCGTCTATGGCCTGTCGGCCGCGCTCTACGGGGAGATTACGCTGAAGGACGGCGCCGTCGAGCAGACCAACTTCGACAGCTACAACGTCATGCGCATGGACGAGATGCCCAAGGTCGAGGCAGCGCTGGTCCCGACCGGCGACTTCTGGGGCGGCGTCGGCGAGCCCACGATTGCCGTTGCCGCGCCCGCCGTCATCAACGCCATCTACAAGGCGACCGGCAAGCGCGTTCGCATCCTGCCGCTGATGCATCAAGAGCTGAAAAAGGGGGCCTGACACGCCGTCCCGCCGCACCGTTCTCAAGCTGATGACGACCGCCGGGCTTGCACCGGCGGTCGTTTGCGCTCAGGGCGCGGCCAAGATCGTCGTCGTGGGCGGCGGCTTCGGTGGCGGCGCCTGCGCGCGCCAGCTGAAGAAGCTCGATCCAAGGCTCGACGTCACGCTGGTCGAAGCCGACAAGACCTTCATCGCCTGCCCGATGAGCAGCGAGGTGGTGGCAGGCCTGCGCGACCTGAAACAGCAGGAGTTCGGCTACCAGGCGATCGCGCGTGCCGGCGTCAGCGTCGTGGCGCAGGCCGCCAAGTCGGTCGATCCCGGCCGGCGTCACGTGACCTTGGCCGGCGGTGACCGGCTCGCCTACGACCGGTTGGTCATCGCGCCCGGCATCGACATCGATTGGACGGGCTTGCCGGGTTATGACCAGGCGGCGGCGGAGAAGATGCCGCATGCCTGGAAGGCGGGCCCGCAGACCATCCTGCTGCGCCGCCAGCTCGAGGCGATGGACGATGGCGGCGTCGTGGTGATCTCGCTGCCCGAGAGCCTGATCCGCTGCGCTCCGGCGCCGTACGAGCGCGCCAGCCTCATCGCCTGTTATCTGAAGGCCAGGAAGCCGAAATCGAAAGTGCTGATCCTCGACGCCAAGGACTCGTTCTCCCAGCAGCGCCTGTTCCAGAAGGCCTGGAAGGAGCTCTATCCCGGCCTGATCGAATGGGTGCCGCTCAGCCAGGCCGGCAAGGTGACGTCGGTCGACCCCGCGACCTGCACCTTCATCACCGACTTCGAGAGCCACAAGGCCGCCGTCGGCAACGTTATCCCGCCACAGAAAGCCGGGTCGATCGCCCATGCGGCCGGCGTCGCCGACCGCACCGGCTGGTGCCCCGTCGAACCGGTGATTTTCGAATCGACCTTGCAGCCAGGCATCCACGTTCTGGGCGATGCCGCGGTCCTGAGCGGCCTCGCCAAATCGGCCTATATCGCGAGCGAAGCGGCGAAAGCCTGCGCCGCCGGCATCGTCGCCAGGCTGGCCGGACGCCCGCCGGCCGAGCCGCAGCTCGGCAATGTCTGCTACAGCGTGGCCGCGCCGGATTACGCCTTCAGCATGAAGCACAGCTACCGGCCGCAGAACGGCCAGCTCGTCGAAGTGCCCGGCACGAGCTCGATCAGCCCGCTCGATGGCGACGCGGCGCTG
>Ga0070741_10002706_pt1 | contig 46521 bp, 43 predicted proteins | sample Coa_R1_4_FD_66440 | JGI IMG/M metagenome (GOLD analysis project Ga0070741, IMG submission 66440) | Surface soil microbial communities from Centralia Pennsylvania, which are recovering from an underground coalmine fire - Coalmine... | ecosystem: Environmental > Terrestrial > Soil > Unclassified ... | reverse complement strand
GGGCCGAAGGAATCCTTGAACAAGGAATACAATCCTGCCGCCGGCAAATACGGCGAGTAATCATCGCTCTCCAGTCACGCGTTCTCTCGGCTTCGTGACGCGCGCGTAAGTTATCGCGATGTACGATATCGCGGTTTGCAGCCGGGCGCTTTTGCCCGGCTTTTCACACAGGTCATGATGCAGATCACACGCTTTGCTGCTTTTGCCGTTGCGCTTGTCCTCTTTGCAAGCCCCGCCTCCGCCCAGAACACCGTCACGTCGGCGCCACCGGCGACGTTCACCTTGCCGAACGGGCTGCAGGTGCTGGTCATCCAGGATCATCGCACGCCGGTCGTGACGCAGATGGTCTGGTACAAGGTTGGCTCCGCCGACGAGACGCCCGGCAAGTCCGGTCTCGCCCACTTCCTCGAGCACCTGATGTTCAAGGGCACGGCGAAACACCCGGCCGGCGAATTTTCGCAAACCGTGCTCAAGGTCGGCGGCAACGAGAACGCGTTCACCTCGGTCGACTACACCGGTTATTTCCAGCGCGTGCCGCGCGACCAGCTTCCCAGCATGATGGAATTCGAAGCCGACCGCATGACCGGTCTCGTGCTGAAGGACGAGAACGTGCTGCCCGAACGCGACGTGGTGCTCGAGGAGTACAACATGCGGGTCGCCAACAATCCCGACGCGCGGCTCAACGAGCAGATCATGGCCGCGCTCTACCTCAACCATCCCTATGGCCGTCCGGTGATCGGCTGGCACCAGGAGATCGAGAAGCTCAGCCGCGAGGACGCGCTCGCCTTCTACCGGCGCTTCTACGCGCCCAACAACGCGATCCTGGTGATCGCCGGCGACGTCACCTTGGAGGACGTGCGCCCGATGGTGGAAGCGACCTTCGGCAAGGTGGCGCCGCAACCGGCAATCCCGGCACGGCGCATCCGTCCGCAGGAGCCCGAACCGGTCGCCCCCCGCACCGTGACGCTGGCCGATCCCCGGGTCGAGCAGCCGGCGGTGAAGCGCTATTACCTCGTGCCGTCGTCGACCACCGCGGCCGCCGGCGAGAGCCCGGCGCTCGACGTGCTGGCGCAGCTGATGGGCGGCAGCAGCAATTCCTATCTCTACCGCGCGCTGGTGGTGGATCATCCGCTCGCAGTCGGCGCCAGCGCTTCCTATCAAAGCGCCTCGCTCGATGCGACGCAGTTCGTGGTCGCGGCAGCGCCGAAAGCAGGTGTCGAATTCGCCGAGATCGAGCAGGTGTTCGACAAGGTCATATCGGACATCGCGCAGCATCCGCCGGCCGCCGAGGACCTCGAGCGGGTCAAGACGCAACTGATCGCGGAGGCGATCTACGCCCAGGACAACCAGGCCACCCTGGCGCGCTGGTATGGCGGCGGGCTCACCACCGGCTCGAGCATCGAGGACATCAGAAGCTGGCCGGATCGCATCCGCGCCGTCACCGCCGAGCAGGTGCGCGCGGTCGCGCAGAAATGGCTGGACAAGAAGCGTTCCGTCACCGGCTATCTGATCAAGGACACCGCGCCGAAGCGCGAGGAGAAGCGTTCGTGACATCTCATTTCGCGTTCACACGCTGTTTCGCTCTCGCGCGCCGCGCCACCGGCGCGTTCGCCCTGCTGCTGATCGTCGCGGTGGCGCCCGCGCAGGCCGCGGCCAAAATTCAGCATCTGATCTCGCCCGGCGGCATCGAGGCCTGGTTCGTGCAGGATGCGACCGTGCCGCTGATTGCCATGGAATATGCCTTCTCGGGCGGCGCGGCGCAGGACCCCAAGGACAAGCCCGGCGTCGCCAACATGGTGGCAAGCCTGATCGACGAAGGCTCCGGCGATCTCGATTCCCGGAGCTACCATGAGCGCCTCGATCGCCGCGCCATCGACCTCTCCTTCAGCGCGACGCGCGATTACTTCCGCGGCTCGCTGCGCATGTTGCGCGACAACAAGGACGAGGCGTTCGAGCTGTTGCATCTGGCGCTGACCTCGCCGCATTTCGACAAGGCCGACGTCGAGCGCATCCGCTCGCAGATCATCTCGGGTCTCAATCGCGACACCTCCAGCCCGAACGCGCTCGCGGGGCGCAAATTCCTCGAGATCGCCTTCGGCGACCATCCCTATAGCCGCACTGCCTCCGGCACACTGGAGAGCGTACCGACGATTACCGTCGATGACATGAAGAACTATGTCCGCCGCGTCATCGCCAGGGACACGCTCAGGATCGCCGTGGTCGGCGACGTCGATCCGGCCACGCTCGGCAAGCTGCTCGACCAGACTTTTGGCAGCCTGCCGGCCAAGGCCGAGCTTGCGCCGGTGCCGGACATCGTGGCGACGAAGCCGCCGCATCGCGCCTATGTGCCACTCGACGTGCCACAGACCGTGATCACCTTCGGCGGCCCCGGCGTCATGCGGCACGATCCGAATTTCATGGCGGCCTATGTCGTCAACCACATCATGGGCGGCGGCGGGCTGTCATCGCGCTTGTACCGGGAGGTGCGTGAAAAGCGCGGGCTCGCCTATTCGGTGTTCGAGTCGCTGCTCTGGATGGACCACTCGGCGCTGTTCATCGGCAACACCGGCACGCGGTTCGATCGCGCCGGCGAGACGCTCGAGGCCATTCAGGACGAGGTCCATCGCATGGCCGACCAGGGCCCGACCCAGCAGGAATTGGACGAGGCGAAGTCCTACCTGAAGGGCTCGCAGATGCTGCAGCTCGACACCTCCTCGAAGCTGGCATCGGCCCTGCTGCAATATCAACTCGACAAATTGCCGATCGACTATCTCGAGAAGCGCAACGGCATCATCGATGCGGTGACGCTCGACGACGCCAAAGCTGCCGCCAGGCGGCTGTGGGGCGCAGGGCTGCTCACGGTCGTGGTCGGCCGCGAACCGCAGGCGGCCGCGAAGGCGCCGGTCACGACCGCGCCGAAGGCGAATTGAGACGCCGCTGCTTCAACGCGACGCCTTGGAGCCCTCTCCCACGCTTGCGGGGAGAGTTGGAGTGGGGGCGCCACAAGCACCACCGCTGCCGGTTACCCCCACCCTGTCCCCCCGCAGGCGGGGGAGGGAACGGAGAGGCCTGAGCACACAGCAACTTCCTCGCAAACCCGCTATCCTGCGCGCCGATTCCTTAATCCCGGTGGCGCCATGCTGCGGATTTCCCGCGACCTCACGATCAACGAAGACGACATCGAGATTTCGTTCGTCCGCGCCTCCGGCCCAGGAGGGCAGAACGTCAACAAGGTCTCGACCGCGGCGCAGCTTCGCTTCGACACCAACAGGATCACCCTGCCCGCGGACGCCAGAACGCGGCTGGCGCGGCTCGCCGGCAGCCGCATGACCAAGGACGGCGTGATCGTGATCCAGGCCTATCGCTTCCGCAGCCAGGAGCAGAATCGCGCGGATGCGATCGGCCGGCTCGAGGAGATGCTGACAAAGGCGATGGAACGGCCGATTCCGCGGCGCGCGACCAAGCCGACCTACTCCTCGAAACAGCGCCGGCTCGAAGGCAAGAAGCGCCGCAGCGACATCAAGTCCCGCCGCGGCAGCCGCGGATTCGAGGATTAGGAACACCCTTCCGCAACGGGGATAAGCCCGCCCGGCACCATGCAATTGGCCGCTCCCTGCACTAGATTGCGCCCATGCCCGTCCGCCAATTGCCCGAGCAGGTCGTCAACCGCATCGCCGCCGGCGAGGTGGTGGAACGTCCTGCGAGCGTGGTGAAGGAGCTGGTCGAGAACGCGATCGATGCCGGCGCGAGCCGCATCGACGTGTTCAGCGATGGCGGCGGGCGGCGCAAGATCGTCATCACCGACGACGGCGGCGGAATGAGCGCGGCCGATCTCGCGCTCGCGGTCGATCGCCACGCTACCTCCAAGCTCGACGACGAGAATCTGTTGCAGATCAAGACGCTCGGCTTCCGCGGCGAGGCGCTGCCCTCGATCGGCGCGGTGGCAAGACTGTCGATCGCGACGCGTCATGCCGGTGAGCCGCATGCCTGGCAGCTGTCGGTCGAGGGCGGCGTCAAATCGAAAGTCGCGCCCGGCGCGCTGTCGCTGGGCACCCGCGTCGAAGTCGCCGATCTCTTCTACGCCACGCCGGCCCGGCTGAAATTCCTGAAGACCGACCGCACCGAGGCCGAAGCGATCCGCGAGGTGGTGCGGCGGCTCGCGATGGCGCGGCCCGACATCGCCTTCACGCTTGCAGGCGAGGAACGCGCGCCGGTGACCTGGGCGGCAGCGCTGCCCGGCGCCGCCGGATGCCTGACGCGGCTCGGCGATATCCTGGGCGGCGATTTTCGCAGCGCTGCGATCGAGGTCCGCGCCGAGCGCGAGGGCGTCGTGGTCGAAGGCTTTGCCGCCTCGCCCGCGCTGACGCGCGCCAATGCGCTCGGCCAATATCTGTTCGTCAATGGCCGCCCGGTGCGGGACAAGCTGATCCTGGGCGCCGTGCGCGCGGCCTATGCCGACTATCTGCCGCGCGACCGCCATCCTGTGGTGGCGCTGTTCGTTTCTTGCGACGCGCGCGAGGTCGACGCCAATGTGCATCCGGCAAAAACCGAAGTGCGCTTCCGCAATGCCGGCCTGGTGCGCGCGCTGATCGTGCACGCGCTGAAGGACGGCCTGGCGCGCGAGGGCAAGCGCACCGCGGCCAACAGCGGGGGTGCCGCGATTTCCGCGTTCCGTCCTGTGGCAACGCCGCGGCCCGGCAATTGGGACTGGCAGCGCTCGCCATCCTATCCCGTCGGTCCGATACCGTCCTTTGCCGGCGCGACCGCGCTCGCCGAGCAGGACCAGGCGGTCTTCGACGTCGGCACGCCATCGGCTGACGTGCGTTTCGAGGCGCAGCCTTCGGCCGAGCTGATCGACCGTCCGCTCGGCGCGGCGCGCACGCAAATCCACGAGACCTATATCGTGTCGCAGACCCGCGACGGCCTGATCGTCGTGGACCAGCACGCCGCGCATGAGCGCATCGTCTATGAGAAGCTGAAGGCGTCGCTGGCAAGGAACGGCGTGCAGCGGCAGATCCTGCTGATCCCCGATATCGTGGAACTCGATGAAGCCACCGTCGAACGGCTGCTCGCCCGCGCCGACGAGCTCGCCTCCTTCGGGCTCGCGATCGAATCCTTCGGCCCCGGCGCGCTCTGCGTGCGCGAGACGCCGTCGCTGCTCGGCAAGACGGATGCGGCCGCGCTGCTCCGCGATCTCGCCGAGCACATGGAGGAGTGGGACGAGGCCTTGCCGCTGGAGCGGCGGCTGATGCATGTCGCGGCCACCATGGCCTGCCACGGCTCGGTGCGGGCCGGGCGCCGCCTCAAGCCGGAAGAGATGAACGCGCTGCTCCGCGAAATGGAAGACACGCCGAACTCCGGCCAGTGCAATCACGGCCGCCCCACCTATGTCGAGCTGAAGCTCGCCGACATCGAGAAGCTGTTCGGGCGGCGGTGAGGATCGCCCTGCCCCGTCGCATTCAACTGTCATCCCCCGCGTAAAGCCGGGCGATGACAGCGTGATTTGTTGTTAGGTCGCCCGCAAAAACACGAACTCCGTATCGTCATAAGCGCGCCGCTCCAGCTCCTCGAATCCCTCCGGTGCGACAAATCCCGCCGCTTTCGCCTCCTCCACCACAACGAGCGCGCCCTGCACTAGCCAGCCACCGTCGCGCAGCGAGGCCAGCGATTTCTCCGCGAGCCCCTTGCCATAGGGCGGATCGAGAAACGCCAGCGCAAACGGCTGCGTCGGATGCGCCGGTCCGAGATCGGTGGCGTCGCGGCGATAGACCTTGGTGACCCCGCCCAGCGCAAGCGACTCGACATTGTTGCGCAGAAGCGCGCGGGCTTCGGCGCCATTGTCGACGAACAGCGCAAACGCCGCGCCGCGCGAGACCGCCTCGATGCCGAGTGCGCCGGTGCCGGCGAACAGATCAAGCACGCGCGCGCCTTGAAGCGGATCGTCGTAGGCATGCACGAGGATGTTGAACACGGACTCGCGCAGGCGGTCCGCGGTCGGGCGGATCTCGCGCGAAGCGGGTGCAGCGATGTTGCGGCCCTTCAGCCGTCCACCGACCACGCGCATCGTCTACTCATCCCGCGGCCGGAAATCGCGCTTGCCGTGATAGCCGCGCTTCGGCCGCCGTGGCGGACCGTAACCGGCCGCCTCCTCCTCGTTGCGCGCGCGCGCTTCCTCGCTGCCCGTCCGCTGCACCAGCACGCGACGGCCCTTGCGGTCGGAGAGGATCGCGTTCTTGCCGGACGGCTTGAACGGCTTCTTGGCCGGGCGCGCGTCGTCGTTCTCCTCGGACTCACGCTGCTCGGGCGTTGTGAAATCCGCACCCGCCTGCGCGATCACCTTCTCGCCGAGCTGCTCGCGCAACACGCGCGTCTTCACCTCGTCGACCTGGCCCTCGGCGAGCTCGCCGAGCTGGAACGGGCCGTAGGAGACGCGGATCAGCCGGTTCACCTCGAGCCCGAGATGCGCCATCACATTGCGCACCTCGCGGTTCTTGCCCTCGCGGATCGCAAACACCAGCCAGACATTGCTGCCCTGGTCGCGCTCCAGCGTCGCGTCGATCGGACCGTATTTGACGCCGTCGACCTCGATGCCGTTCTTGAGCGCGTCGAGCTGCGCCTGGCTGATCTCGCCATGGGCGCGCACGCGGTAGCGCCGCAGCCAGCCGGTATCCGGCAGTTCCAGCGCTCGCGCGAGTCCGCCGTCATTGGTGAGCAGCAATAGGCCCTCGGTATTGAAGTCGAGCCGCCCGACCGAGATCAGCCGCGGCAAGCCCTCGGGAAGATTATCGAACACGGTCGGCCGCCCCTCGGGATCGGCATGCGTCGTCATCAGCCCGCGCGGCTTGTGATAGAGGAACAGCCGCGTGCGCTCCCGCGGCGGCAACACCGTGCCGTCGACCGCGACCACGTCGTTGGCGGTGACGTCGAGCGCCGGCGAATTGATGATGCGGCCGTTGACGGTGACGCGGCCCTGCACGACCATCTCCTCGGCATCCCTGCGCGAAGCCAGCCCGGCGCGTGCCAGCACCTTGGCGATCCGCTCGCCGCTCTTCTTCGGTTTCGGCTCCTCGCGCGGGGCGCGCTTGTCGACATCGCGCTTGTCGAAGTCGCGCTTGCGCTCGCGATACTCGCCTCGGCCGCCGAACGCCGGACGCTTGGCGAAGATCTTGCCGTCGTCTTCATTGTCGCGGCGGGGCCGGTCATCGCTGCGCGGATGCTCCTGCCAATCCCGGCGGCCCTCGGGGCGCTCACGACCTGGGCGGCGATCATCGTTGTCGCGGCGCGGGTGATCGAACTTCGGGCGGTCGTCGCGTGACTTTTCACCATCCCAGCGCGGACGGCTGAACTTCGGCCGCTCCTCGTCGCGGCGTTCGCTGCGCTCGCGGAAGCGCGGGCGGTCGCCACCACCGCGGTCGTCACGGCGCCGGTCGTCGCCGCGATCCTCGCGCTTTCTCCAGGGCTTCTCGTCGCTGCGGTCGCGGCCGCCGAACTCCTCGCGAGGTTTCCTGAAACCACGACCTTCGGTGCGGTCTTTGAAATTGCGACCCTCGCCGCGGTCGCTGAATTTGCGGCCTTCGAAGCGTCCCGCCGGCCGAGCCTCGTCACGATCTCGCCGCGGCGGACGGTCGTCGCGATCGCGGCGCGGCGGACGGTCGTCACGGTCGCGGCGTGGCGGACGGCCGTCGCGGTCGAAACGCTTCGGTCTCCGCTCGTCGCGGTCGAATTTCGGCCGGTCGACGCGGGGTTTGAACGCGCGCTTCTCACCGTCGCCGTCTCGTGCGGGGCGGTCTCGGAACGGCCGATCGCCGCGGGGACGATCATCGCGGTTGAATCTTGGCCTGTCGCCGGCCCGTTCGCTGTCGAACTTCCTGTCTCCAAAGCCGCGTTTGGCGAACTTCTTGTCCGGCCCTCGCGGCTTGCCCGAGCGGCCCTTGCCGCCGAACGGGCGGTCGCGCCGCCCGCGGGAGGCGTTGTCTTTATCGTTGTCGCGGGGCATGAAGGGGCTCGTTTGGAAATGGGAAAGCGCGTGCGGCGCGCATTAGCAGACTTGATCGGGCAATACGAGGCATGAAGGCCCCTTCTTTCATGGATTTGGCGCTGAAAACGGCCAAAAACGCCGGCAAATCCGGCGAGGTGCCGATCGGCTGCGTCATCGTGCGGAACTACGAGGTGATCGCGACCGCTGCCAACCGGACGCTCAGCGATCGCGACCCGACCGCGCATGCGGAGGTGCTGGCGATCCGGCAGGCCGCCGAGCGGATCGGCACCGAGCGGCTGACCGATTGCGATCTCTATGTCACGCTGGAGCCCTGCGCCATGTGCGCGGGCGCGATCTCGTTCGCGCGCATCCGCAGGCTTTACTATGGCGCGGCCGATCCCAAGGGCGGCGCGGTCGAGAGCGGCGTGCGCTTCTTTGCCTCGCCGACCTGCCACCACGCGCCGGAAGTGTATTCGGGGCTCGGCGAGCGCGCGTCGGCGACGATGCTGAAGGAGTTTTTCAGGGAGCGAAGGTAGCTATCTCAACTTCGTCATGGCCGGGCTTGACCCGGCCATCCACGTCTAACTTGCCTTAACTGTCGCAAAGACGTGGATGCCCGCGACAAGCGCGGGCATGACGAATGGAAAGAACAGAGCGCATCACCCCGCCAGGAAAAACTCCCGCAGCAACCTCGCCGTCGCCTCCGGATTCTCCTCCGTCAGAAAATGCCCCGAGTCCACCGGCGCGCCCGTCACATTGGTTGCCCATTGCTTCCAGGTATCGAGCGGCGTCGCGGCGGCGGAGGCAATGCCGGCATCGCCCCACAGCGCCAGCATCGGAATGGTGATTTTCCTGCCGGCCTCGAAATCGGCCTTGTCGATCTCGTAATCGGCATAGGCGCCGGCGCGATAGTCCTCGCACATCGCATGCACCCGCGAAGGATCGCGGAACGGCGCCAGATAGTGCTCCAGCGCGCGGGGATCGATTTCGTTCAGCGTCTTCGACTTGGTCTGGCTCGCCATCTTCTTTTTCAGGAAGAAATCCGGCGCGCCGGTGATCAAGGTCTCGGGAAACGGCGCGGGCTGCGCCAAAAAAGTCCAGTGGTAGATTTTCAGCGCATAGAGCCGGTTCATGCGCTCCCAGTAATTATAGGTCGGCAGGATATCGAGCACGGCGAGGCGCGACAGCCGGCCGGGATGATCGAGCGCGAGCCGATAGGAGACGCGGCCGCCGCGGTCGTGGCCGGCGAGCGCGAAGTGCACATGGCCGAGCTGCTCCATTGCCTCGATCATGGCTCTGGCCATCGCGCGCTTGGTGTAGGGCGTGTGGTTGTCGTCGCTGTCGGGCATGTCCGACCAGCCATAGCCCGGCAGGTCGGCGATGATCAGCGTGAACCTGTCTGCAAGCTTCGGCGCCACCACGTGCCACATCACATGGGTCGACGAAAATCCGTGCAGCAGCAGCAGCGGCGGGCCCTTGCCGCCGACGCGGGCGAAAATCCGGCCCGAGGAGGTGTTGATCCATTTGGAATCGTAGCCGGGAAACAGGTCTGCGAGGTCGCTCATCGGTTCAAACTTTGTTTGTCGTTGCCGCTCAGCCGTGGCAGCGTTATGCCATCCGACAAACCAAACCAGCAAGAACAGAAGAGGAAATGCCATATGTCGCTCGAGTTCGAAGTCCCGGCTGAGGCCAAGGCGATCCGCGAAAAGGTGCGCAAATGGGTGCATGAGGAATGCATCCCCGCGGAAAAGGAGCTCGCCTCCAAGCCGTTCGACGAGGTGCTGGCAGCCTTGCGCAAGAAGGCGCGCGCCAGGGGCCTGTGGTGCCCCTTCGTGCCGAAGGAATATGGCGGCATGGGCCTCGGCCCGCTCGCCAACGCGCTGGTGCAGATGGAGCTTGGCGAGAGCATGCTCGGCGCGCTCTCGATGAACACGCAGGGGCCCGACGACGCCTCGATGCTCACGATCCTCGAGCACGGCACCGATTATCAGAAAGAGAAGTTCCTCAAGCCCCTGCTCAATGGCGAGAAGCGCATCTGCTTCTCGATGACCGAGAAAGCCTCCGGCGCCGACGCCACGGGCATGCAGACCCGCGCGGTCAAGGACGGCAACGAGAACTATGTGCTCAATGGCGAGAAGTGGTTTTCCTCCTCGGCCAGCGTCGCCAACATGGCGCTGGTCATGGCGATGACCGATCCCGAGGCGCCGCGCCACAAGCGTTACTCGACCTTCATCGTCGAGCTGCCGAACCCCGGCTACAACATCAAGCGCAACATCAAGAACATGGCGATCGAAGGTCCCTATTACGACCAGATCCATGGCGGGCATTCCGAGATCGAGATCAAGGACCTGAAGGTCTCGGCGCAGAACCTGCTCGGCGGCGAGGGCAACGGCTTCAACATGGGCCAGCATCGTCTCGCCTATGGGCGGCTCCGCCATGGCATGCACAACATCGCGAAAGCGCAGCGTGCGCTCGACATGGCGGTGGCCCGCGTCACCAAGCGCTCGACCTTCGGCCAGCAGCTCGCCGACCGTCAGGCGGTACAGTTCATGCTCGCCGAATGCGCGAGCCAGCTCTATATCGGCCGGCTGATGCTGCTGCACATCGCCTACAAGGCGGAGAAGGGCCTCGACTTCCGGCAGGAGAACTCGATCGCGAAGGTGTTCCTCGCCCACATGGTGCACCACGTGATCGACACCGCGATCCAGCTCCACGGCGCGCTCGGCTTCTCGCAGGATACGCCGCTCGCCGCATGGTACACACAGGTGCGCTCGCAGCGGCTGGTCGACGGCCCTGACGAGGTGCACAAGTGGAAGGTCGGACGTAACGTCATCAAGGCGTTCCGCGAGCACGGCACCAGCGCGCTGGCAGCAGGCGGAGATTTGCTGTAGTCCCACCTCGTCATTCCGGGGCGCGCGCCAGCGCGAACCCGGAATCTCGATGTTCTTTTGGCGTACGTCTTGTTACGTCGAGATTCCGGATCGACTCGCTCGCGCGTCGTCCGGAATGACCGGTCGCTTTCAGCCGCTCGCCGCGAACAAATCCCATTTCCCGGGCAGGCCCTTCAACTCGAACGAGCCGCGTTCGGCGAATTTCAGCCCGGCGCCGGCGACGAGGTCGGTGACGACGCGCGACACCAGCACTTCGTCCGATCCCGAATGCGACATCACCCGCGCGGCGGCATGCACGGCGATGCCGCCGATATCCCGCCCCCTCATCTCAATCTCGCCGGTGTGCAGACCCGCGCGCAGCGGAAGCCCGATCCCTTTCGCAGCCGAGCCGAAGGCGAGCGCGCAGCGCACCGCGCGGCCCGGTCCGTCGAAGGTCGCCAGAACTCCGTCACCGGTGCTTTTCACCAGATTGCCGCGATGCTTGGCGATTACCTGCTGAGCGAGGTTGTCGTGATCGTCGAGCAGCCGGCGCCAGCGTTGGTCGCCCATCGCGGCGGCGCTGCGGGTCGAGTCGACAATATCGGTGAACATCACAGTCGCGAGCACGCGCTCCAGCTCGGCCGACCCGTGATCGCGGTGGCCAGTGATGAACTCCTCGATATCGCCATGCAGCGCCTCCGTCTCGCCGGCCCAGTATGCGTGATCGCCTTGGGGATACTCGACGTATCTGGCGCCCGGCAATTGCTTCGCCAGTTTGCGGCCGAGGTCGACCGGGACGACGATATCGGTGGCGCGATGCAGCACGAGCGTCGGGGCCTGAACGGCAGGCAAGATAGAGGTAACATCGATCTGGGCGTTGAGCTGCAGGATCGTGCGCAATGCGCCGGGGCTGCTTGCCAACCGTTCGAACTTCGAGAGCGACGCGACGCCGCCGGCGTCCGCTGCCAGGCTTGGAAGCAGCGCTTTGCCCATGGTCCCGTTGCCCCAATTCTTGACGCGCTGCTCGATCCGCGCGTGCAGCTCGTCCGCCGTCATGCCGGGTGGCCGGAGTTCGGCAGTCCGCGTAAAGCCACCGAATAGAACAAGATGCGACACCCGCTCGGGATAGGTCGCCGCGAACAGGACGCTCATGCAGGAGCCTTCCGAGAACCCCATCAGCACAGCCCGTCGAGAACCGATAGCATCCATGATGGCGCGCACGTCATCCATGCGCTGCTCCAGCGGTGGCGCTCCGGATATCCTGTCCGACAGCCCCTGTCCCCGCTTGTCGAAGGCGACCACGCGCGCATAGGCAGACAGCCGCCGTACAAATGCCGTGTAACCCGGCAACTCGTGCTGGAACTCGATATGCGAAGCCAGACCCGGCACCAGGATCATGTCGATCGGCCCCTCGCCCATCACCTGATAGGCGATGCTGACGTCGCCGCTCTGGGCGTAGCGCGTCTCGGGCAGCTGGAAATCGGTCATCGGACAAACCTCGCGGCCGATCTCATTGTCGCCGTTCGGTTCGCTGCGATCAACCCCGCTCCTGCGCCACCGCCTGGGAGGCGATGTCACGACGGCAGAAGCCGTCGGGCCATTTGATGCGGTCGACCGCCTGATAGGCGCGCGCCTGCGCCTCCGTCACCGTCTTGCCCATGGCGCAGACATTCAGCACACGCCCGCCATTGGCAAAGATCGCACCGTCCCTGGCGACCGTGCCGGCGTGGAAAATCTCGACGCCCTCGATCTTTGCGGCGTCATCGAGCCCGTCGATACGCGTGCCCTTTTTGTAATCGCCGGGATAACCTTTCGCGGCCATCACCACTGTCAGAGCAGGGTCGGGATACCAACGCAGGTTGAAGTTCTTCAACTGGCCGTCGCAGGCGGCCAGCAGCGCCGGCACGATGTCCGACATCATCCTGAGCATCTGCACCTGGCATTCCGGGTCGCCGAAACGGACGTTGTATTCGAACAGTTTCGGGCCCTGCTCCGTCAGCATCACGCCGGCATACAGCACGCCGCGGAACGGCATGCCGCGCTTCTTCATGCCGGCCAATGTCGGCAGGATAATCCGCGACATGATCTGGTCATGAACCTCCGGCGTGACGAAGGGCGTCGGCGAATAGGCGCCCATGCCGCCGGTGTTCGGTCCCTCGTCATGGTCGAACACGCGCTTGTGGTCCTGCGCGCTCGCCAGCGCAATCGCGGTCTCGCCGTCGCACAGCGCGAAGAAGCTGATCTCGCGGCCGACGAGACATTCCTCGATCACGATCTCAGCGCCGGCCGCGCCAAAGCCGCCCTCGAACATCATCGCGATCGCCGCTTCCGCCTCGGCCAGCGTCTTCGCCACCACGACGCCCTTGCCGGCAGCGAGCCCGTCCGCCTTGATCACGATCGGCGCGCCCTGCTTGCGCACATAGGCAAGCGCGTCGGCAGCCGTGTTGAACCGTTCATATGCGCCGGTCGGAATATTGAACTCGCGGCACAGGTCCTTGGTGAAACCCTTGGAGCCTTCGAGCTGCGCGGCCTCTCTGCCAGGCCCGAACGCCTTGATGCCGGCATGCGCGAGATCGTCGACGATCGCGGCGACCAGCGGTGTCTCGGGGCCGACCACGACCAGCTCGACCGCGTTTTTCTTGCAGAAATCTATCACGGCGGCGTGGTTCGCAATGTCGAGCGCGACGCATTCGGCCTCGCGCGCAATGCCGGCATTGCCCGGCGCGCACCACAGCTTGGTCACCAGCGGCGAGGCCGCGATCTTCCATGCCAGGGCATGTTCGCGGCCGCCGGAACCGAGCAGAAGGATGTGCATGGGGTGTCGGTTGCACGAGTCTCCCACCCCCCGCAAGGGATTATCCACACCCCGTCACGTCTCTCCCTCGCCGCCCGCGATGATCTCCTGCAGGGTCGCGACATGGCGGGCGAAGGCGCCGCGGCCGGCCGCGCTCGCCGTCACCGTGGTCTGCGGCTTCTTGCCGACGAAGGCCTTGTCGACCCGGACATAGCCGGCCTTGGCGAGCGTCTCGATATGCGCGCCGAGATTGCCGTCGGTGGCGCCGGTGAGCTTCTTCAGCCTGGAGAACTCCAGCCCCACCGAATTGGGCAGCGCATTCAGCGCCGCCATGATGCGCAGGCGCAGCGGCTGATGGATGACCTCGTCGAGCTCCGCCACCTGGTGCCCCGTTTCCGAAGTTCGTGAACCTTTGCGGAGCCCCTTGCCACGAACTTCGGAAACAAAGGGGCACCAGAAATCCCAAGTTGGTAGTGCCGCTTTTCGATTTGAAGTTCCTGGATAGGACCCGCGGCACACTCTGCAGGAACTTCAAATCGGCGGCACTACTCGCCCCAGCGCATCCAGAACCCGCTCAGCACCAGCCCGCCGCCGTTGACCGCGGCCATCCAGAGCAGGAACAGCGGGCCGCCGATGAAGAAATAACCGATCAGCGTGAGCGCGATGATGGAAAGGCCGATGGCCAGGAACGCTCGCCCGAACCACAGGCCGGCGAGGCAATAGAACAGCATGAAATAGATCGGCCAGAACGTGCCCTGCTGACGGCCGCCGAAATGACCAAGCACCTGCGTGCAGAGCAGGCCGAACCCGAAGAACATCAGAAACGCCGCCAGCACCCGGAAATCGAATGAGCGCACTCCGGTTTTCGGATAGTCGATGAAACTGACGGCAGCCACAGCGACCACGTTGAGCGCATTGACCGTGATCCAGATGGCACTCCAGTAGACCGGCATCAGGAAGTTGGCGACATTGCCGGCGGCGACAAGGACGCCGCAGGCGACCGCGATAAGGCTCGCTCGGTCATAGATGCGCGACCGACGCACCCGCGCGACCACGTCGTTGATGTCGGCGAGCGCCGCCTGGGCTTCCCTGCTGTCGATCAAGACCTCGCTCCTCATGTTCCCGCCACGCCACGGGTGGCGACGTCCTCGGCGATGGCGTTGACGGCGCCGGGCGTTGAGACGACGCCCATGTGATCGATACCGTCGAGCAGCCTGACGTCCGCGGACGGCAGCACCTCATGCACCGCATCGGCATATTTGTCTGATAGCATCAACTCGTCGGCGGCGCCGGCGAACAAGGTCAGCGGCTTTGTGATCGCGGCAAGATCGCTGCAATAACCGCGCGTGGCGAAATTGCGCATCAGGCGATAGGAATAGGTCGGCGCCAGGATAGCCGACGAATTCGCCGGCACCGCGAAAGCCAGCGTCGGCAACGACTCGCAGCAATCGATGCCGAGCCGCCGCATCGCGGCCAGCGCGAAGAAACGCGGCAGGTCGGCGCTGGCCCAGCCGCCGGATTGCGGCCGGTTGGTCGGGGCGTCATAGCCGAGATAGGGCGAAAGCAGCACGGTGCGCGCGAACAGGTCTTTGATCGGCGAACTCGCGACGCGCAGCGCGAAGCCGCCGCCCGCGGAATGGCCGAGCAGCGTGATCGGCTGATCGGGCGAGATCTTGCGCACGATCACGACGAAATCCGCCATGTCGTCCTCGAGCTGGCCGAGATAGCCGATGTCGCCGCGGGTGCCGGAGCCGCCATGGCCGCGAATATCGGGCGCGAAGGTATCGACGCCATGGGCGGCGAGCGCATCGGCCAGCGCGTGCACGGCGGCGCTGGAGCCCGAGGAACCATGAATGAGGATCGCGACCCTGCCCGTGGCCTGCCCGCGCGCCGGATAGTGGCGATATGCGAGCTGCGTGCCGTCGCGGGCCAAGAAGCGCTCCAGCGTCGGCATGTTGCTGCGATCGATGCTGCGTGCAGTCTGCGAGATCGACTTCAGTTCCGGCGGATGCGCCAAGGGCGTTGCCACCATGGCTGCGAGCAGGAGCGCCAACGCCCCGAAGGCGGCGAGCGTCCAGCGCAGCAGACGTAGCGGCAACCAGATCAGCCATCTCGTCATGACTTCCCTCCAAAATGGCATTATACAGAGAACTCTGTATCACAGAGTATTCGAAAATGCAAGCCTCTGATTGGCGGTCGGGAGCGAAAATCCTTAACTTGGGCCAACCCTTTGAAAGCCGAATCGAAATGCCTGCAGCGGAACCGCTGATCAACGCACCCGAATTTACCGTCTCCGAACTGTCCTCGGCTTTGCGGCGGACGGTGGAAGACGCCTACGGCCATGTGCGGGTGCGCGGCGAGATTTCGGGCTTCCGCGGGCCGCACTCGTCCGGCCATTGCTACTTCGCGCTGAAGGACGAGAACGCCAAGATCGACGCGGTGATCTGGAAGAGCGCGCATTACCGGATGCGCTTCAAGCCGCAGGAAGGGCTCGAGGTGATCGCGACCGGGCGGCTCACCACCTTCCCCGGCAAGTCCACTTACCAGATCGTCATCGAGCAGCTCGAGCCCGCCGGCATCGGCGCGCTGATGGCGCTGCTCGACGAGCGCAAGAGGAAGCTCGCGGCCGAAGGCCTGTTTGCGGAGACGCGCAAGCAGCTATTGCCGTGGCTGCCCGAGGTGATCGGCGTCGTGACCTCGCCAACCGGTGCGGTGATCCGCGACATCCTGCATCGGCTCGAAGACCGCTTTCCGCGCCATGTGCTGGTCTGGCCGGTGCGGGTCCAGGGCGAAGGCTCGGCCGAGCAGGTCGCAGCCGCGATCCGCGGCTTCAATGCGCTGCCGGAGGGCGGGCGGATTCCGCGCCCCGACGTGCTGATTGTCGCCCGCGGCGGCGGCTCGCTGGAGGACCTCTGGTCCTTCAATGAAGAGATCGTGGTGCGTGCTGCGGCCGACAGCATCATCCCGCTGATCTCGGCAGTCGGTCACGAGACCGACATCACGTTGATCGATTTTGCCGCCGACAAGCGCGCGCCGACGCCGACCGCGGCCGCCGAGATGGCGGTGCCGGTCCGAAGCGAGCTGGTCGCGCGCGTCGACAGTTTGGCGCGCCGTAACTTTGTGTGTTGGCAGCGCGGCCAGGAGAACCGCCGCAATGAGTTTCGCGCCGCAAGCCGCGCGCTGCCGGCAGCGGGCGAATTGCTCGATATCCCGCGACAACGATTGGACGCGGCATCGGGCGCCCTGCCCCGCTCGCTCCGAGCCAGCACGCATGCGCATTTCCGCCGCTTTGCGGCGTCGAGCTCGAAGCTGACCTTGCGCGTGCTGCGCGGCCAGGTCGCCCAGGCGCGGCATCATCTGACGATTTCCGGTGAACGGCTGAGCCATTGCACGCGCGCGCTGCTGCGCAGCCGCCGTGAGCGTTATGCCGTGCTCGAAGCGCGCCTGAAGGCATCCAAACTCGCCAATGCGCAGGCCCATCGCAATGCGATTGCGCGGGAGTTCGAGCGGACAGAGCGGCTCGCCGCGCGCGCCGAGCGCGCCATGCTGACCATGCTGGACCGGCTGGAGGCCCGCATGCTCCACAGTGGCCAACTGCTCACCGCCTTGTCCTATCGCAGTGTGCTGGCGCGCGGTTTTGCGCTGGTGCGCAATGACGCCGGTCATCCCTTGCACGCGGCGGCCGATGTCGCGGCCGGCGCCCGGTTGGAACTGGAGTTTTCGGATGGACGCGTCGCCGCGACCGCAGGCCACGATCAACCCGTGTTGAGCCCGCAACAGCCTCTCGCCACTGCTCCGCGCCGGCCGCGAACGCCGAAGCGCGCCGTCAAGTCGGCCGATCAAGGCAGCTTGTTTTAGCTACGCTTCACCGCGCCAGCCACTCCGCGACCAGCTTCTGCGAGTCCGCGCGCGCGTCCGCGTCGCTGCCGAGATGACCATGCTCCGGCGCCGCTACATCCGACGTGCCGGCCAGCGCATGCACCGGCAGATTGGCGCGGTCGAATTCATGATAGGCGCCGGGATAGACCACGATCCGCGCCAGCGCGCTGCGCCCACGCGCGCCATCGATCATCGCCCGGCAGGCCGGCGGCGACGACACATCGTCCCTGGCGCCGATCAAGAGCAAGGTCGGCACCCGGGCGCTCCAACCAAGGCCGGCGGAGATGCGGCAGTCCGGATAGAACGCGATCGCCGCGCGAAAATCCGGCTCGGCGCGGCGCGTCCGCAATTGCGGGCGTACGGCCCAGAGCAGCGTGCTGGCGCCATTGGCCCAGCCGATCAGGCTGATGCGGTCGCGCGCGACCCAAGGCTGCTGCATCAGCCATTGCCGCGCCGCCATCACGTCCTCGACACGCTCCCGCCGCGCGCGCACCTTGCGCTCCTTGACGCGGCATTGCGGGCCGATGCCGCGCGAGCCGTAGCTGTCCGGCAGCAACACGGCGTGGCCCTCTTTCAGGAGCCGCTCGGCCCAGTCGCGGTAGCGCGGCAGCACCGCTTCCGAATGCCCGCCAAGCCCGCCGCAGCCATGCAGCCCGATCACGGTCGGAAATGGCCCGTTGCCCTCGGGCTTGTAGAGCTGTGCGCGCAGCACACCCTCGGGTGCAGGGATATCGACCTGCTGCGGCGTGGCCGCCGGCGCGGCTGCCGCCGGGAAGCCTGCGGCCATGAAAGATATCAATGCAACACATGCGAGGAAACGCATCGAGCTTCGTCGCGATCACGGGTGAAGAGGAAGAACGGCGATCCGTTCGAAAAAAGGCTAACACGCGCTTTGGCGCGCAAAACATCACAAATCGGTGGTTTCGCGGGCGGACAGCATAGCCTATCTATGCTAGATGAATCGCAAGTTTCCATTGTCAGAAAGATGAACGGAGCCAGCCGCCGTGCTCAACAAATTCGGCCCCTCCGGCCATGGCGAAGCGCAGGTACAATATCTCGACGGCGATTTCCGCGTGATCTCGCCGGGAACCTATGTGCGCTGCGCGATATCAGATGCGCGGATTCCGCTGGATGAGTTGAAGTACTGGAGCGTCGACCTGCAGGAAGCCTATGCGCTGCCGAGCGCGGTGCTGCAGCGGCATTTTCCGAGCGCGTTGAAGAGCCAGGGTTAGCTGCGTGTTTGAAACTTTGTCTCGCGCGCCTTGAACAGCCGGTCGGCGAGAAATTTTCGCACCGCGGCGGCATCGGCAAATTGCAATGTCACCGCGAACGCCGCGATCTCGCTGCCGAATGTCGGCGGCTCGGCCGCGCCGCGCAATCGCGCAAAATCCTTCTCCGTCGTCACCAGCGTCAATTGATCGCGCCGCGCGTCCGCCTGCAACGCGTCGAGATCGCGTTCCGAAAACACGTGGTGATCGGCGAAGCCGCGCTCGCGCACGAGCTCGAGCCCGCAGCCGCGCAACGTGCGAAAGAAGCGCGCGGGATCGCCGATGCCGGCAAAGGCCAGCAGCCGCTTGTCCCTGAGCGCGGCAATTGACGTTTCATCCGGCCTAAGCCGTGCCGTGAAAACCTGCCCGCCCCGCGCCTTGACATCAGCGGCCACGGCTGCACTCGCCTTGCCGTCGCCGACGACAACGAGTGCGTCGGTGCGCGCGAGCTGCGGTTTGAGCGGCGCACGCAGCGGACCCGCGGGCAACACACGGCCATTGCCGAGGCCGCGCTCGCTGTCGACCACGATCAGCGAGACATCCTTGGCGATGGACGGATTTTGAAAACCGTCATCCATCAGGATCGCGCTGGCGCGCTGCGACTTCGCCAGCGCCACGCCGTCGATACGGTTGCGCGCCACCGCGACCGGCACCTCCCGTGACATCATCAGGGGTTCGTCGCCGACACCGCTGGCCAGATGCCGCGCGGGGTCGACCATGACGGGTCCGCGCAGCCGTCCGCCATAGCCGCGGCTGAGCACGACCGGCGTTTCGCCGAGTTCGCGCAGCAGCTTCGCAAGCGCCAGCACGGTCGGTGTCTTGCCGGCGCCGCCGACGTGATAATTGCCGACGCAGATGACGGGAATGCCGGCATCGAAGCCCTGCCGGCGCAGGCGGCGCGCGGCGACCGCGCCATAGAGCGCGGCGAGCGGCCGGAGCAGATGCGATTTCCAGGACGACGGGCGGTGCCAGAAGCCCGGCTCACGCATTGGCGGCTCCCATTTCGAGCCGCAGCTGCAGGACGTAGGGTTCGAGCGCGGCGAGCGTACGCTCCAGCGCGCCGCCGAGTTCCTCGACGACCTGGGTCGAGGCGACAACCATGTTATCGCGTACGGCGGGATCGGCCAGCAACTGACCGAGCTGCTTGATCAGCGTTTCCATATCGTCGGCGCGGCGCGCGCCGCCGGCGTCATCGAGCGCCTCATACACGTCGCTGAAGTTGAACACATGCGGGCCGTGCACGATGGCGGCGCCGAGCTTGACCGCCTCGATCGGGTTTTGCCCGCCATGCTCGACCAGCGAGCCGCCCATGAACACGATGCCCGACAGCCGGTAGAACAGGCCGAGCTCGCCCAGGGTGTCGGCGACATAGATGTCGGTCGCCCCGGTCGGCAATTCCTCGCGCGAGCGCAGGCCGTACTTCAATCCTGCCGCCGCGATCGTGCGCGTGATCGCATTGCCGCGGTCGGGATGACGCGGCACGATCACGGTCAAGAGCCCCGGAAAGAATCCGGCGAGCGTCTTGTGCGTCTCGATCAGGATCTCCTCCTCGCCCGGATGGGTCGAGGCCGCCACCACGACGGCGCGGCCGCGCGTCATCGACATCAGCCGTTCCAGTTTTGAGGGATCGGCAGGCGGCGCGGGAACGTCGAGCTTCAGATTGCCCGTCGTGATGACGTTGCGGCAGCCGAGCGCGGAAAAACGCTCGGCGTCGATGCGCGATTGCGCGAGGCAGATGTCGAACTTCTCCAGCAGCGCCGAGATCGTGCCGGAGACACGGCGCCAGCGCGGGAACGAGCGCGGCGACATCCGTCCGTTGATCAGCACCATCGGCAGGCGCCGCGCCGCGCTGGCGAGGATCAGGTTCGGCCACAGGTCGGATTCGATGAACAGCGCCAGCGACGGCCGCCAGTGGTCGAGAAAGCGCGTCACATAGCGCGGGGAGTCGTAGGGGACGTATTGGTGGATGATGTCGGCCGGAAAGCGCCGGGCGACGATCGCAGCCGAGGTCACCGTGCCCGAGGTCAAGAGGATGCGGATGTTGAGCGCGCGCAGCCGCTCGATCAGGGCGGCGGCCGCCAGCACCTCGCCGACGCTCGCGCCGTGAATCCAGACCAGCGGACCGTTGGGGCGCGCATCCCGCGTCAAGCCGCGCCGCTCGGCGATGCGCGCCGGATCCTCCTTGCCGAGCTTCAGCCGCCGCTTGATCAGCGCGGGCGCCAGCGGCACCATCGCCGTCGACAGCCGGCGATAGACCCGCAGCGCCATCGGCAGCGAGCTAGCCATGTCTGGCTCCCTCGGGGCGGCCGACCAGCTCATAAGCGCGCGCGGTCGCCTGGGTCAGGATGGCTTCCAGCCTCTGTCGGCACTGCTCCATGACGGCGGCATCGGCATCGGGCGGCACATGGAGCTCCTCGATGCCGACGATGGCGCCCCGCCCAAACGGCAGGTTGATGGTGGTGCGGTCCCAATTGTCGAGCTGGATATAGCGGCTGGTCGCTATCGCAAAGGGCATGATCGGCCGTCCGGATTCTCGCGCCAGCATGATGATGCCGAGCCCCACGACGCGCGAGCGCTTCGGCACGTCGGCAGTCAGTGCCACATTATAGTTGTCGGCGAGCGCGCGCACCATCTCCTTGAAGGCGCCGACTCCGCCCTTGCGGTGGAACGCGGCGCCATGATCGCCGGAGCCTCTGATGGTGCCGATCCCGAGCCGCTCGGCCGCGATCGCGTTGAACTCGCCGTCGCGATGCTGCGAGATCAGCACCTTGGCGAGATGGGTGTCCTTGGTCTTGATGAACGGGGTGAGGAAATGCTGGCCATGCCAGAACGCGAAGATCGCGGGCATCTGCGCCTCGACGGCCTCGTAGAGCGCCTGCTCGCCGCCCGGCTCGTAGGTGAAGCGGTTGGTGCGAAACACCAGCCGCAGCCACTCGGCCGCGAGAAAGCCGACAGCCCGCTGAAACCAGCCGCTGCGCAGCGTATTGCGAAGCAGCTTTTTCAACGGGGCGGCTTCGGGTCTTGGCCGGGATCGAGCAGGCGATGCAGGTGCACGATGAAATAGCGCATCTGCGCATTGTCGACGGTCGACTGCGCCTTGGCCTTCCACGCCACATAAGCGGTGGCGTAGTTGGGAAATACGCCGACGACGTCCACCTGGTCGAGATCCTTGAACGTGTTGTGCTCGAGATCGGTCAGCTCGCCGCCGATCACGAGATGAAGCAGTTGCTTTGGCGTGCCGTCTGGCATGATGGAGTCCCCTGGAAAGTGCGCCCGGCAGGCACGGATCGGCAGAGGGCCTTACGGCAGCGGCCGACTTCGAAAATGCGAGACGATGCTCGCATGACGATCGTGTCCCGCAGCCACCAGCACCCCGTGCCCGACTTCCCGGCGATTGTAGAGGATCGCGTCCCCGGAAAGCGCGGTCATTTTACCATCCGCTTCCTGCACGATCAAATTCGCCGCCGCAAGATCCCAGTCGCGGCTGTTGCCGCCTGCAAAAGCGGCATCGAGATTGCCCTGCGCGACCCGGCACAGCCTGAGCGCAAGCGAAGCAATGCGCGGATGCAGCGTGATTTCGCCCGACGACAGGCTGAGCCGCTCGACCAGCGGCTTGGGGCCCGCAATGCGTGAAAAATCCAGCGTCGTGCCCGCGGTCGCGCGCACCGGCCTGCCGTTGTGCGTCGCGCCCTGCCCGCGCGCGGCGAAAAAGAATTCGTCGCTCGCCGGCGCAAACACTGCGGCCAGAACCGGTGCGTCGTCTTCGACCAGCGCAACACTGACGCACCAGTCCTCGCGGCCGGCGAGATAGCCGCGGGTGCCGTCGATGGGGTCGACGATCCAGACCAGCGGCTTTCCGAGCCGCGCTTCGTCGTCGGCGCTCTCTTCCGACAGCCAGCCATAGTCCGGCGTGGCCGCGCGCAGGCGTTCTTCCAGAAGATCGTTGACCGCGATATCGGCTTCCGAGACCGGCGAGGAGGCGCCCTTGGTCCAGTTCTTCAGCTCGGTGCGGAACAGCGAGAGCGCGAGCGTTCCCGCCTCGCGCACGGTCGTTTTCAGAAGCTCGGCGTCGCGTGCCAAACTAGTGGAGCGGATTTGACGTTCGCTATCCATTGCCGCGATTTCCTTATGCGAACGTCAAATCCAGAGCTGCACCAGCATCGACAAGTCGCTAGTGGTCCTTTGATTCTAACCTTCGCAAACGTGGCTCCACAGATGGGAGCGAATGTTGGAATCGGACCGCTAGCCGGCGCCGTCAGCGTCCGCCAAGCGTCAGTCCCTCGATGCGCAGCGTCGGCGCGTTGACGCCGTAGCGGAACTCCAGGTCGTTGGCGGGGACCAGCGACCTGAACATCTCGAGCAGATGACCGGCGATCGTCACCTCGCTCACGGGATAGGTGATCTTCCCGTTCTCGATCCAGAAGCCGGAAGCGCCGCGGCTGTAGTCGCCGGTGACGCCGTTGACGCCGGAGCCGATCAGGTCGGTGACGTAAAAGCCCTGCTTGATGTCGGCGAGCAGCTCGTCCCGCGTCACGTTGCCTGCTTCGAGATGCAGATTGTACGGCCCCGGCGACGGCGGCGAGGAGACGCCGCGATGGGCGTGGCCGGTGGTCTCCAGTCCAAGTTCGCGCGCGGTCGCGGAATCCAGGAGCCACGTCGTCAGCACGCCGTCGTCGACCAGCGCGCGCCGCCGGACGGTGACGCCCTCGGCGTCGAAGGATTGCGAGCGCAGGCCGCGCTTGCGCAGGGGATCGTCGATGATGCGGATGTTGTTCGCGAACAATTGCGCGCCGAGCTTGTCCTTCAGGAAGCTCGTCTTGCGCGCGATCGAGGCGCCGTTGATGGCGCCGACGAGATGACCGATCAGCGATCCCGACACGCGCGGATCGTACACGACCGGCACCTTGCAGGTCTCGACCTTGCGCGGATTGGCGCGCGCCACCGTGCGTTCGCCGGCCGTGCGCCCGACCTTCTCCGGGGATTCCAGATCGGCAGCATGCGGCGCCGAGGTGTAGTCGTAGTCGCGCTCCATCCCCGTGCCCTCGCCCGAGATCGCGGTCATCGAGATACCCTGGCTCGAACGCAAATAGGAGCCGTGGAAGCCGCCGCTGGTGACCAGCACCATGCCGCCGATGCCCGCCGAGGCCGATGCGCCGCCCGACTTGGTGACGCCTTTAACAGCCAGGCCGGCGGCCTCCGCCTCCTGCGCGCGGCGCTCGAGTTCGGCTACATCCGGAATCACGGGATCGAGCAGATCGAGTTCGGGAAAGTCGCGCGCGAGCAGGCAGGGATCGGCGAGCCCGACATATTTGTCGTCGGGCGCCACGCGCGCCATCGCCACCGCGCGCTCGGCAAGCCGCGCGATACCATCGCCATTGACGTCGTTGGTCGAGACCACGGCCTGACGCCGGCCGACCAGCACGCGCAAGCCAACATCGTCGCCTTCGGAGCGCTCGGATTCCTCGACACGGCCGTCACGCACCTCGACGCCCTGCGAGACGCCGCGCACGGCGACCGCGTCCGCAGCGTCCGCGCCGGCGCGCTTTGCCGCCTCGACCAGCCGTTCGGCCAGCGCGGACAACGCCGATTGATCGAACAGCGCGGTGTTGGCGGTTTTTGCGGAAAGCGCCGATACGGCGGATGGTGAAGAGATCACGAACGAAACCCTGAAGGATTGGGGAAGCTTGAAAGCAAATCGGTTGGCACCTCAGATGTGCCCGATTGGCGCGGACTTCAAGCATTTTCTGCGGGCGAAAACCTTGGAATGAAGAGGTCTCCGCAAGAACTCGTCAATCATGCAAGCCAAGGCCTTGTCAATCATGCCGCGAGCTTCACACCCGCTCACGCCTCCTTAACCAGCCTTTTTAAGCCCATTCGGACATCGCCGTGGCAAAGTCTCACGCATCGACCGGGAACATAATCCCGGCGGGGGAGACAGAGCCGTGAGGCGTCAAACAGCTAAAAGCGGGATCAATCCCGCCGGGTCGAGCCGCGCTCTGCGGCTCGACCCTCTTTCTCTGCCCGTCAGCTTCAGCGCGCATGACATCCGTGCGGATGGCGGCACGCGCCAGGTCGAGCTCCACCGCGAACGTGTCGTGTTGCGCCGTGCCGTGCGCGGCATGCGCATGGCCATCAATCTTCGCGTCAACGAATTCCTCGGCGTCGCATTGCGCGAGGCCGACGATGCAAAAATGCTGGTGCTGGCTCATCGCGACCCGTCGCTGACGGTGCCGCTCTGCGTCAGCTCCGATGCGCAGGAGATCGAAACCGCCTGGCGGATGTGGAGCGAGATTTTCGCGCTTCCGCAACTGCAGGACAAATCCCGCGAGCCGGCGCCGCGGCGCCGCCGCCGCAACGCGATCCGCGCGAGGCGCCCGAAATTTCTGGTGCGTCGCCGTGCCGGCGCGTTGCTCGACGACGCGAATGTGCATCGCGGCGAACGCGAGATCATCGCGCGGAATTAGGCCCCGCGCATCACCGCGTCGATCAACAATCCCGCGAACAACAACAGCCCCGCATCGCGGTTGGACTTGAACAGCCGCAAACACAGCGCGGGATCGCCAATCTCGAGCCGGCGGATCTGCCAGGCGAGATGCGCGGCGAACGCCGCAAGTCCGATCCATGCCGCGATACCCGCGCCGGCAAGCGCGAACGCTGTGCCGATCAGGATCACCGCCAGTGCATAGAAAGCGACCAGCGCCATGTGGGTCTGTTCGGCGAAAAGCCGCGCGGTCGACTTGATGCCGATCAGCGCGTCGTCCTCGGTGTCCTGATGCGCGTAGATGGTGTCGTAGCCGATCACCCAGGAAATCGATCCGGCATAGAGCACGAACGCTGTTGCATTGAGCGTGCCGAACGTCACCGCAAATCCCATCAGCGCGCCCCAGGAGAAGGCCAGTCCCAGCACGATCTGCGGCCACCAGGTGATGCGTTTCATGGCGGGATAGATCGCAACGATCAGAAGCGATGCGATGCCGGTCCAGACCGCGAAGCGGTTGAATTGCAGCAGCACGGCAAGCCCGATCAGCGCCTGTGCGACCAGGAAGACGAATGCCTGCGTCACGCTGACCTGGCCCGCAGGGATGGGCCGCGAGCGCGTGCGCTCGACCCTGGCGTCGAGATCGCGGTCAGTGATGTCGTTCCAGGTGCAGCCGGCGCCGCGCATCGCGAAGCTGCCCACGAGGAACAGCGCGATGTCGAGCGGCAATGACCGAAGTTCATGCGCGACGCCTGTGGCGAGCGCCACCGACCACCAGCAGGGCATCAGAAGCAGCCATGAGCCGATCGGCCGGTCGAGTCGCGCGAGCCGCAGATAGGGCCGCGACCAGGACGGCGCCATCGTGTCGACCCAGTTGCCGGTCGAGTCCGCAACGCGGGTTGCGGCGCTCCCGCTCATATCACCGCGACAGCACGTTGCCGTTCAGCGTGTCGAAGGTGCTGCCGCCCTTCTTTGCCACGGTCGCCTCGGGCACGGCGGTCGCAGTGCCCAGCACGTCGCTCAGCGTCGGCCCGGCAGGGCCGGCGTTCTTCATCTGCGCGGCAACGTTGCAGACCTTGGTTTTCAAGGCCTCGGTCCCCTTGTGGCCCGTCTTGAGTTGCTCCCCGATCTGCGGAGGAATCCCGCACTTCTCGGCATTCTTCTCGACGTAGCTGATCATCTTGACTTCGGCCGCGGCGTAGTTGCCGATCAGCTTGCAGGCTTCGTCGGGCGGCGCGTGGCGATCGCTCGCGGCCTTGATCATCTTGCCCTTCTTTTCCGCGTCCTCGCGCAGCGGCAGGAAGGCCTTCATGCACGCTTCCGGCGGGCCGCCGGCTCCCGGCCGCGGCGCGCCGGGCGGCGGGCCAAATCCACCCGCGCCGCCCATGACCGGCGCCGCTCCGGCGCTTGGGAAGGGTGATGCGGCCGCGGGCGCACCGATCGATGCGGTCGGGGCCGCGCCGTTGACCGGCGGGAATGCCGGGTCATTGGCCGGAGGCGACGCCGCCGGCGCAGCCTGCCCCGGCAACGGCGCGGGAAACGCACCCTGCGCCAGCGCTGCTGCAGTCGAAACGGACAGCGCAAGAAGCGTCAGCGGCACGATCAGGCGGTGCATCATCAAGGTTTAAATCTCCGGCAGGGCGGATGGCCCACGAATGTTCCGAAATCCCCGAGGGTCGAAGCGATGGTCCGGTGAGGCTTTTCTACGATTCCTGCCGACTGTTAACAACCCGCCGATTGGGGCAACAGCGCGGCGCGCAGCCGCACCTTTAGGCCAATATTTGCCCCCGATCCGAAACCTTTGGGTTAAAAGGCGGGCCGGATCGGACGCTTTTTCGCATGCCTGAATACGACTTCCGCGCGCCCCGGCTTTTTGTCGACGCCGCACTGGCCACAGGCGCGACGATCGCGCTGGAGCGCGACCAGAGCAACTATCTCGGCAACGTCCTGCGGCTGAAATCCGGCGATGCCGTCCTGGCGTTCAATGGCCGCGACGGCGAATGGCAGGCGTCGATATCCGGCAGGAAGCGACCGGATCAGCTCACCATCGGCGCGCAAACCCGGCCGCAAGACCGCCTGCCCGATCTCGCTTACGTCTTCGCGCCGCTGAAGCATGCCCGGCTCGATTACATGGTGCAGAAGGCGGTCGAGATGGGCGCTCGTCTGCTGCAGCCGGTGCTGACGCGCCACACGCAGGTCGCCCGGATCAATGGCGAGCGGATGCGGGCCAATGCGATCGAGGCCGCCGAGCAGTGCGGTATTTTGAGCCTGGCCGAGATCGCCGGCGCCGTGCCTCTGGAACGTTTCCTCGGCGAGCGCGGAGGAGCGCGGCTGCTGGTGTTCTGCGACGAGGCGGCCGACGTTGCCGATCCCCTTGCCGCGCTGAGCGTGGCCAAAACGGCCGGACACGGGATCGACGTCCTGATCGGTCCCGAAGGCGGATTTGCCGCGGATGAGCGGAGCCTGTTGCTGCGCCAGCCGCGGACCCTGCGGCTCTCATTGGGACCGCGAATCCTGCGGGCCGATACCGCCGCCGTCGCCGCGCTGACGCTGGTGCAGGCCGCGCTGGGCGACTGGACGGGCCCGGGAAACTGAGTAAACGGCCGGCAAAGCATTAAGGGACTTCCCCAATCCCTGTCGAAACGGCCATCCAACCATGCTAAGGGGCTGCGCCACGGAGTGGTCCGATTCCAACATTCGCACGCCATTGCGGCATCCACTTTTGCGAATGTTGGAATCGAAGGACCACTCCAAATCATTGATTCTAGTGGAGCTTTGGATTTGACGTTCGCTCGCGATCCCGCAGCGGACAGATAGCGAACGTCAAATCCGCTCCGCTGGCGCTTCAGGCCCTGGAAACCATCCGGACCCGACCATGACCGCAGCCAACACCGTTAACGGTGCCGCGAGTGCTTCCGCCGTATGGGCGGATGCGCTGCTGCTGTCATTCGCCCAGGCCGGCTACCGGCGCGCAGAACCCGCGATCATCCAGCCGGCCGAACACTTCCTCGACCTCTCCGGCGAGGACATCCGCAAGAGCCTGTATCTGACGACCGACGCAAGCGGTGACGAGCTCTGCCTGCGCCCCGACCTCACCATCCCGGTGGCGCGCGACTACCTCGCCTCGCCGCGCGCCGGCCAGCCCGCCGGCTTCTCCTATCTCGGCCCGGTGTTCCGCTATCGCTGGGGCCGGCCGAGCGAGTTCCTGCAGGCCGGCGTCGAATCGTTCGGGCGGCAGGACCGCGCCGCGGCCGACGCCGAGATGCTGGCGCTGGCGCTGGAAGCAACCGCCGCCTTCGGCGTCACCGATGTCGAAATCCGCACCGGCGACGTCGCGCTGTTCAATGCGCTGATCGATGCGCTGCAGCTCTATCCGGTATGGCGCCGCCGCCTGATCAAGGACTTCAACCGCAAGGTCAGCCTCACCGACGACATCGAACAGCTGACCTTGAAGACCGCGCCCGGCCGCAACGAATATGAGGGCGTGCTCGCCGCCCTTGCCGGCAGCGACCGCAAGGCGGCGCTGGCGCTGGTCACCGACCTGATGTCGATTGCGGGCGCCAGCAATGTCGGCGGCCGTACGGTGGCGGAGATCGCCGACCGCTTCCTCGAGCAATCGACGCTGAAGGCCGGTGCGCTGCCGCGCGACGCCTCCGCCATCATCAAGCGTTTTCTTTCGATCGCCGGCGATCCGGACGACGCCGTCGCGCAACTGCGCGCGCTCGCCTCGGACGCGAAGCTCGACATCGGCAGCGCGATCGACCAGCTCGAAAGCCGCGTCGGCTTGATGGCCGCGCGCGGCGTCGACGTGCGCAAGACCCGTTTCTCCACCGCGTTCGGGCGCGGGCTCGACTATTACACCGGCTTCGAATTCGAGGTGCACGCCAGGGGCAACGGCGCCGAACCGCTGGTCGCAGGCGGCCGTTACGACGGACTGATGAGCCAGCTTGGCTCCGCGGAGCCGATCCCCGCGGTCGGCTTCTCGATCTGGGTCGAGGCGCTGACCAGAATCGGCCGCGCACCGGAGGGCAAGCGATGAGCACGCCTTTCGTCGTCGCGGTTCCCTCCAAGGGGCGCTTACAGGAAAACGCCGAGGCGTTCTTCACCCGCGCCGGGCTGTCGCTCGCCAAGCCGCGGGGGCAACGCGACTATCGCGGCACCATGATGGGCTACGACAATGTCGAGATCGCCTATCTCTCTGCCGGCGAGATCGCCTCGCAGCTTGCGAGCGGTGCGGTGCATCTCGGCGTCACCGGCGAGGATCTGGTGCGCGAGACCATCGTCAATGCCGACAAGCGCGTGCTCATGATCGACGCGCTCGGCTTCGGCAACGCCAATGTCGTGGTCGCGGTGCCCCGCGCCTGGATCGACGTCCGCACCATGGCCGATCTCGACGACGTCACGACCGGCTTCCGCGAGCAGCATAACCGCCGTATGCGCGTGGCGACCAAATACATCAATTTGACGCGCGCCTTCTTCGCCACTCACGGCGTGGTCGACTATCGCATCGTCGAAAGCGCGGGCGCGACCGAGGGCGCGCCTGCAACCGGCACCGCGGAATTGATCGTCGACATCACCACGACTGGCGCGACGCTCGACGCCAATGGACTGAAAGTGCTCGACGACGGCGTGATCCTGCGCAGTCAGGCGAACCTCGTGGCCTCGCGCAACGCCGACTGGTCGGCGGAGGCCCGCGAAACCGCGCGCATCATCCTCGACCACATCGCCGCCCGCGCCCGCGCCAACAAGTACCGCGAGGTGCGCACCCGCTTTGCCGGCTGCAACGATGCGCTGCTGGCGGAAGCCCATAACCGCTTTGGCGTGGTGTCGCCGTTCGGCGGCCCGACCTCGTCGGGCATGCTGACGCTGCACTGCCCACCGAACCAGCTTTATGCGCTCGGCAGCTTCCTGCGCGCACACGGCGCCGACACGGTCTCGGTGGCCTCGCTCGACTACGTGCTCGACCGCGAGAACCCGCTGTTTGCGAAACTCGAGGCTTTCCTTGGCCGTTAGGTCAACGGCGCCTGTGGCGACAAGCCGCAGGCATTGCCATATGCTGGTTCAGGCATGGTTCATGGAGTGAATGGGAAAGCTGATCGATGATGCTGGGTAGCGACGTCTCGAGCCTGTCCACCACCGCGGCCGATGCCGCGGCGCAGGGGTTGTCGATCGTCGTCCCCCTCTATAACGAGGCAGCCGGTCTCGCGCCGCTGCACCGACGGCTCGGCGAGCTCGCCATCCGACTGCGCCAGCGCTTCAACCTTGGTTGCGAGGTCCTCTATGTCGACGACGGCTCGACCGACGCGACGCTTGCGATCGCGCGCAGCCTGAAGGCCGACGCGCTCGACGTCCAGGTGGTCTCGCTGTCGCGCAATTTCGGCAAGGAGGCGGCGCTGATGGCCGGCCTCGACCACGCCCGCCGCGGCGCGGTGATGTTCATGGACGGCGACGGCCAACATTCGCCCGATCTGATCGAGCAGCTGGTCTCGCACTGGATCGAGGGCGGCTATGACGTGGTCTATACCGCCAAGGCGCATCGCGACAACGAGCCGGCGCTGCGGCGTTTCGCCGTGCACGGCTTCTATGCGTTGATCAACTGGGGAGCGCGGCAGAAGATTCCGGAAGATGCCGGCGACTTCCGCCTGCTGTCGCCGCGCGCGGTGGCGGCGCTGCGGCAACTGCCCGAGCGCAACCGTTTTTTCAAGGGACTCGCGAGCTGGATCGGCTTCCGCCAGATCCGCGTCGACTACGAGCCGGCGCCGCGCGCGCACGGCGTCACCACCTTCTCCTTCATGCGCCTGCTCGGCCTCTCGATCGAGGGACTGACCTCGTTCTCGGTGGCGCCGCTGCGCTTTGCGAGCCTGCTTGGCGTGCTGCTCGCATCCGCCGCCTTTTTGTTCGGCCTCTCGATCCTCTGGGAGGTCTTCACCACGGGCAAGCAGGTGCCCGGCTATCCCTCGCTGGTCGTCGGCCTGATGACCATCGGCGGCGTGCAGCTGATCATGATCGGCGTGCTGGGCGAATATATCGGCAAGATCCTCTCCGAGCTGAAGGCGCGGCCGATCTATTTCGTCGCCGAACACAGCGAGAAGCATTTCGACGCCGACAAGGCCGGCAGCGCCAACGAGACCGTCGAGCGGGCCGCGGCCGAATGAAACGCATCTGGCTGTGCGCCGACGATTACGGCATCAGCCCCGGCGTCAACCGCGCCATTCGCGATTTGATCGAACGCGGACGCCTCAACGCGACATCGGTGATGGTGGTGACGCCGGCGATCGGCCGCGACGAGGTCGCGAGCCTGCGGGCGGCCGTCGCAAAGAGCCCGCGCTGCGCCATCGGCCTGCATGTTACGCTGACGGCGCCGTTCCGGCCGCTCTCCATGCATTTCCGTCCGCTGGACGGCGGCATGTTCCTGCCCTTTGCAAAACTGCTCCGCGCCGGCCAGCTGCGGCGGCTCGATCCCGAAATCATCCGCGCCGAAGTGACGATGCAGCTCAATGCCTTCCGCGACCTGTTCGGCCGCAGCCCCGATTTCGTCGACGGTCATCAGCATGTGCAGCTTTATCCGCAGGCGCGCGACGGCTTCCTTGCCGCGGTGAAGGAAAAGGCGCCGGATGCCTGGGTGCGTCAGGCGCGGCGCAATCAGCCGCTCGGCAAAAGGCTCGCCTCGCCCAAGGCGCTGTTGCTCGATTATCTCTCGACGCAATTCCGCCGCCGCGCCACACGCGCCGGCATCGCCACCAACCCGGCCTTCGCCGGCGCCTATGATTTTTCCCGCCAGCCGGACCACGGCGCGCTGATGCGCGGTTTCCTCGACGGGCTGCCCGAAGATGGTGTCGTGATGTGCCATCCCGGCTTTGTCGATGACGTGCTGATTTCGCTCGATCCGATGACCACGGTGCGCGAAATCGAGCACGCCTATCTCGCGAGCGACGCCTTTGCCGAACTTCTGGCAGCGAACAAAATTACACTGTCATGACAGGTCTCTGCGCAAGGTGAGGGGCGTCTTGTCGCATACCTAAATTTAATCCCGCCGATGGCTAGGCGCGACATAAACGGTCCCTACATTTGGCGCGCGATTCGAGGTGAGCGAGGAGAACGCCATGACACCGCAAGAACGCCAGTTGATCGATGAGCTTTTCGACCGCCTTGCCAAGGTGGAAAGCGCCCCGCGCGATGCCGAGGCCATGAGCGCGATCATGCAGGGTCTGCGCAGCGCACCGAATGCGATCTATCCGCTGGTGCAGACCGTGCTCCTGCAGGACGAGGCGTTGCGCCGCGCCGCCGAGCGCATCCAGCAACTGGAACAAGGTCAAAGCCAGGAGCAGGGCCAGTCCGGCGGCTTCCTCGATTCCATGCGCGACAAGCTGTTCGGCCAATCCGGCCAGTCGCGCGGCTCGGTTCCCAACGTTCCGCCGCCGGTGCCCGAGAGCCGCCCGGTCTGGAACTCGGGTCAGGTGCTGCAGCAGACGCAGGGCCAGGGTCAGTATGAGCAGGGCTACGGCCAAGGTTACGGTCAGGGCGGCTATGGCGGGCCAGGTTACGGCCAAGGACCTTATGGCGGTCCGCAATCGCCCTTCGGCGGTGGCGGGTCGTTCCTCGGCACCGCCGCGGCCACCGCAGCCGGCTTCATCGGCGGCTCGCTGTTGATGAACAGCATTCGCGGCATGATGGGCGGCCATCATCAGGCCTTCGGCGACAGCAGTATGGCAAGCGCCAGCAGCCCCTGGGGCGGCGATCAGTCCAATAGTTCGGCGGCGCGCGACCTCGGCGTCAACGACGTCGGGCTTTCCTCCGATCATGCCGATGACAGCGGGCAGCGCGCCGGTTTGTTCGATACGGCGTCGAACGACGACAACGATCGCGACGACATGGATATGGACTCCGACGATTTCGGCGGCGACAACGACAGCGACTACGCCTGAGGCGAGATCGTCACTGCCTGAAACAAAACGGCCGCCCTTTCTGGGCGGCCGTTTCTCTTTTGAGATCGATCGCGATTAGAGCACGACGACCTTGGTGCCGACGTTGACGCGGCCATAGAGATCGATCACGTCCTGGTTGCGCATGCGGATGCAACCCGAGGACACGTTGGTGCCGATGGTCCAGGGCTCGTTGGAGCCGTGGATGCGGTAGAGCGAGGAGCCGAGATACATCGCGCGCGCGCCGAGCGGATTTTCCGGGCCGCCTTCCATGTGGCGCGGCAGGTCGGGACGGCGCGCCAGCATTTCCGCCGGCGGCGTCCAGTCCGGCCATTCGCGTTTGGCCGAGATCGTCTTGGTGCCCGACCAGGTGAAGCCGGGACGGCCGACCCCGATGCCATAGCGCAGCGCCCTTCCGTTGCCCTGCACCAGATAGAGGAACTTGTTCGGCGTATCGATCACGATGGTGCCGGCGCCTTCGTGGCCGCTATAGCTGACTTCCTGCTTTTCGTACCGCGGATCGAACGAGCGCGAAGCCGGATCGGCCGCTCCGTAGGATTGCTGCGGCGGCTGCACCTGCGGCACGTAATAGCCGGGCTGCTGCTGATAGGCGCCGTCCTCCTGGTAGCGTTGACTGCGCGGTCCGTCGCCGAACAGGAACTGGATGAAGCCGCCGCCCATGTTGTTGGAGGCGACGCGCACCGGCGCCGGCGGCGCAGCGTCGCGGGCGTAGATCACCTTGGGTTCGGGAAGCGCCGCGCCATCGATTGCCGCGGCCTGCTGGATGCCTGCGCACAGGCAGGAAGCGCTGCCGAGCAGCGCAAGCGTGAAGTTTCTGAACATCGACGTACTCTGTACTGTTTCGTCTGATCGCTCGCAGGCACGCGACTCTTCACGCGCCTGCTATGGCTAATTAAGTCCAAAAGCGCGTCGGTTTGGTAAACGGAAGCCGCGTTTCGATTCACCACGTCGCCAATTGCGCGCGGATTTGTCCAACAGCGTTTATTTTCTGTGAACGCACAAGCCGCATGGTTAACCGCTGGTGTGCGGCGGCGCGCTCCGGCGGATTCGAAATCCATGGCGCGTGTTCCGTGTGTGAACCCGATGTTAAATCGCATCTGTCTAAAACTCGAAGGGTTGGGGGACAGGAAAGAATTCCATGCCGATTCATCGCAAGCGCTTTCGCGCCGAAACAGCCATCAACGGCGAACTGCCGATGCCGGAAATCGTCGAAAGCGACGCCGGGCCGATGCACCGTGAGATCATGAGCGAGCTGCGCGCGATCCGCGCCCAGATGGCAGCAAGCCCGAAGGGCCTGATGTCGGTCGGCGAGAGCGCGGTGGCCGCCGAGGTCGCGGAAGCGCAGGTGCTGCTGGAAACCTACCGCGCGCAGATCGAGCAATGCGAGAAGCTGAAGGTCGAGCTCGACCTGATCCACGACGCCATCAACCGCACCAAGCGCGAGATCGCGGTACTGCACGGCAAGAGTTTTGACGGCCAGGAGATGGCCAAGGTCAATGGCGAGCTCGGCGCCGTGGTCGGCGGCACCGAACAGGCGACGCAGCAGATCCTCGAAGCCGCCGAATCGATCGACCAGGCCGCCAGCGCGCTGTCGAAGGTGACCTCGCCGGAGCAGCAGAAACTCCTCAGCGAGGAAATCCAGGAGCGGGTGATCTCGATCTTCGAGGCCTGTAACTTCCAGGACCTCACCGGCCAGCGCATCACCAAGGTGATGAGCACGATGCGTTTCATCGAGCAGCACATCAACGCGATGATGGAAATCTGGGGCGGGGTCGACGCGATCAGGGCGCACGCGCCGCCGATCGCCGACACCCGCGAGGGCGACGCCAGGCTGCTCAATGGGCCGAAGCTCGACGGCGATGTGGGCCACGCCTCGCAGGACGACATCGATGCGCTGTTCGACTGAGCGGCCTTACGCTGGTCCAAAAGAAAACGCCGGCCTCGAAGCCGGCGTTTTTCGTTTTGGCTATTCCTTTCCGCCGTCATCGTCCGCGACCCGGCTACGCCAAGGCTACGCCGGGCTTACGGTCTCGGGCCGCCGAAGCTTTAGCGAAGGCGGCAAGCGGACGATCCAGTACGCCGTGACCTTTCGGGTTAAAGCGCCGACAGCGGCGGTTACTGGATGCCCCGCATGCGCGGGGCATGACGCGCCGGGCGTTATTGCCTCACGCCCTCGGTCCGCAGCGGACATAGACCATGTTGCCGTAGCGGGTCGCCGCATCCTTGTCGACGAAGCGGGTGACCAGCACGCGGCCGTCGAAGGAGACGATCTCGCGGTCCTGCTCGCCGGGCGGCGGGCCGGGCGGGCCGATATAGTTCTTGCCGCTGGCACTGCCCTTGATGCGCAATTCCTGCGGGGTGGCCTGGTCGGCGAGATGCATGACCACGCCGCCGGACTGCCCGGCGCCGATCACATAGGGCTGCTTGCACTGCGCGGCGGCCTGCTTTTCGGTGCGGGCGCGGTCGGCGGGATTTTGATAGGAGGCAAGGCCCCATTTTCCGACCAGCTCGTCGCTGCGGATGGTGGCGGGTACTTCGGGCGCGACGCCCGGCTCGGGCGCAGGCGTCGAGGATCCGAAGCTCGGCAGGCTCATGCCCCCGCCGCAGGCCCCTAAAGTGACCGTCAGCGCCGAGATGATCGCCAGATTGGCAATCGTCCGCGTGGTCCCCAAACTGGCCATGGCATTCCCCCGGATAATATCTCTGGCCGCACCCGTCACACAGCCAACCGTAAAACCGCTGTCGGAGCAACAACTACGCGGTCGCCCCCGCCCTGGTTTCGCAGGTCAGCATCCTATAACAGCCTCAAAAAGGGCTTAACCGCTTTGCTTGACAGGACAGCGGCCAGGCCATATTTCGGGCGCGCGGTTGGCACTCCGAGGGCATGATTGCCAAAAATGTTGGCGTTTTTTGGTGCGCGTGGGGCGCGCCGGAGGCGGCCGCATTTTGATCAGCCTTCACCAGCAACCATTCGAAGAAGCCAGCCTCAACAGGGAGACGTCATGGCCAAGTCCAAGTTCCGTCCACTGCATGACCGCGTCGTGGTCAAGCGTATCGACGCCGAAGAGAAGACCAAGGGCGGCATCATCATCCCCGACACCGCCAAGGAAAAGCCCTCGCAGGGCGAGGTCACGGCGGTGGGCCCCGGCGGCCGCGACGAGGCCGGCAAGCTGATCCCGATCGATCTCAAGGTCGGCGACCGCGTGCTGTTCGGCAAATGGTCCGGCACCGAGGTGAAGCTGGACGGCGAAGAGCTCCTGATCATGAAGGAGTCCGACATCATGGGCGTGCTGGTCTAGGCACGCAATTCCCGAGCCGCATCATCCGCTGTCATGCCCGGACTTGATCCGGGCATCCATCTTCTTCGAAAAATGATGGATCGCCGGGTCAAGCCCGGCGATGACGAGCTGAAAGATCGGCGGCACATCAAATCCAATTACGCAGGAGTTAACACAATGGCTGCCAAGGACGTGAAATTTGCCGGAGACGCCCGCGACCGCATGCTGCGCGGCGTCGATGTGCTTGCGAACGCCGTGAAGGTGACGCTCGGGCCGAAGGGCCGCAACGTCATCCTCGACAAGTCGTTCGGCGCGCCCCGCATCACCAAGGACGGGGTCACCGTCGCCAAGGAGATCGAGCTCGACGACAAGTTCGAGAACATGGGCGCGCAGATGGTGCGCGAGGTCGCTTCCAAGACCAACGACACCGCCGGCGACGGCACCACCACAGCGACCGTGCTCGCGGCAGCGATCGTGCGCGAAGGCGCCAAGTCGGTCGCCGCCGGCATGAACCCGATGGACCTCAAGCGCGGCATCGACATTGCGGTCGCCGCTGTCGTGAAGGATCTCGAAAAGCGCGCCAAGCCGGTCGCGTCTTCCTCCGAGGTCGCGCAGGTCGGCACCATCTCCGCCAATGGCGACACCGCCATCGGCAAGATGATCGCCCAGGCGATGCAGAAGGTCGGCAATGAGGGCGTCATCACCGTCGAGGAGAACAAATCGCTGGAGACCGAGGTCGACATCGTCGAAGGCATGAAGTTCGACCGCGGCTATCTCTCGCCCTATTTCGTCACCAATGCCGAGAAGATGACCGCCGAGCTGGAAGACGTCTACGTGCTGCTGCACGAGAAGAAGCTCTCCGGCCTGCAGGCCATGCTGCCGGTGCTGGAAGCCGTGGTGCAGTCGGGCCGTCCGCTGCTGATCATCGCCGAGGACGTCGAGGGCGAGGCGTTGGCGACGCTGGTGGTCAATCGCCTGCGCGGCGGGCTGAAGGTCGCGGCCGTCAAGGCGCCGGGCTTCGGCGACCGCCGCAAGGCCATGCTGGAGGACATCGCGATCCTGACCGGCGGCCAGCTGATCTCCGACGAGCTCGGCATGAAGCTCGAAAGCGTCACGATCGACATGCTCGGCCGCGCCGGCAAGGTCGTGATCGACAAGGAGAACACCACGATCGTCAAGGGCGCCGGCAAGAAAAAGGACATCGAGGCCCGCGTCGGTCAGATCAAGGCGCAGATCGAGGAGACCACGTCTGACTATGATCGCGAAAAATTGCAGGAGCGTCTCGCCAAGCTCGCGGGCGGCGTCGCGGTGATCCGCGTCGGCGGCGCGACCGAGGTCGAGGTCAAGGAGAAGAAGGACCGCGTCGAGGATGCGCTGAACGCAACCCGCGCCGCGGTGCAGGAAGGCATCGTGCCCGGCGGCGGCGTGGCGCTGCTCCGCGCCAGGAAGGCTGTGGGGCGCATCCACAACGACAATGCCGACGTGCAGGCCGGCATCAACATCGTGCTGAAGGCGCTGGAAGCGCCGGTGCGGCAGATCGCCGAGAACGCCGGCGTCGAGGGCTCGATCGTGGTCGGCAAGATCCTCGACGACAAGTCGGAGACCTTCGGCTTCGACGCGCAGACCGAGGAATATGTCGATATGGTCGCTAACGGCATCATCGATCCCGCCAAGGTCGTGCGCGCCGCGCTGCAGGACGCATCATCCGTCGCGGGCCTGCTCGTGACCACCGAGGCCATGGTCGCCGAACTGCCGAAGGAACCGGCGGCGCCCGCGGCCGGCGGCGGCATGGGTGGCGGTATGGGCGGCATGGGGTTCTGAGCCCGGCTCTTCATCGCAAACATTCGCGAAGGCCGCCCGCCGCTAGTGCCCACGTTCCGAAGTTCGTGATCCCCCGCCGCAAGCACTTTCGCGAACTTCGGAACGTCATGGGCACTAGCAAACTTATGATTCTGGTGCCGCTTTCGATCTGAAGTCCCTGGGACGAACTCGCGACGGGAGGTGCAGGGACTTCAGATCGGCGGCACTAGGCGGCCTTCTTTTTGGCGGATGTCGCAGAGGTTTGCTAAGACGCACCTCCGATTCCCTCCCTCAAGGAAACTCGCATGCGCGCGCCCCTGCTTCTCGCTGTCGCTCTCGTGGCAGCCACGCCGGACATCGCCGGCGCCCAGATGAAGCTTTCGACCAAGGCCGATCCGAACGCGATCGAGACCCGCTACTTCACCGCGATCGACGGGCTGATGGACGGCAACGCCGACGTGATCCTGAAGGAGGTGCGGCAAGGCAAGACGCTGAAGGAAGCCTCGCTCGACATCTGCTACCCCGCCGACAAGGCTTCCGACCGCAAGGACCGCTTTATCGTCAATCTCGCGGTCAACGGTCCCGCGCTCAGCGGCACGACGCAGTCTCTCGGCGACAAGAAGCCGGTCACCGTCAAGCTGACGCGCAAGCAGACCGGCGACACTTTCGATTTCCGCGGCCAGATCACCATCGGTACTGTCGTCACCGAAGTCGCATCGTCGGAAAATTCCGACATCAGCGAGAAGGAGTTCAAGGACAGCCAGGTGGTCGATGACGGCATCAACCCGGCGCCGAAGGATTTTTCCGACGTCTCGCCGGAATCCGTCGGCGTGCGGCTGAAGCTCGAATCCGCGCTCGACTATTTGAAGAGCCTGAAGGGCGAGGCCGTCGAGGTCGCCACCGGCAGCCTCGGGGTGACCTGCGACGCGCTGCGCTCGGGCGTGCAGACCATCAACCTTTCGGTCGATCCCGATCGCGCTGCCAGCCTGATCGCCAAGGCGAAGGCGATGCCGGGCGTGGTCGCGGCGGGATGGACCACCGGGATAGTCGAGATGGAGCGCACCATTCGCGTGTCGGCCGCCGACTACAGCGAGGGCGGCAAGCTCAACCGCGACAAGCTTGCGACCGTCGTTTCCAACGTGCTGGCGAAAACGCTGTCGGCCAAGCCGGCCGGCGCAAGCTGGAGCACGACGACCGGCAAGATGAAGCTGAGCTTCAAGCGGCCGAGCCCGCTCTATCCCGCGCTCGAGTTGACCGACACCGTCGAGGTCACCGGGCTTGTCGCGCCCGACAAGCCCGGTGGGTCGGACAGACTGATGCTCTGGATCGGCAATCCCGTCACGTCGACGGCCGACGAAGGCGCAGGCTCCAGGCTCATCCTCTCCAACGAATCCGCGGGCGAAGATGAAGGCGACCAGAAGGACGATTCCGGAATGATCGAGGCGCTGGCAAGGGAATTGAAGGGCCAGCGCTGGGACGCCGACAAGTCGGTGTGGAAGTAGTTCGCGTTTCTATCCGCGATTTGATCCCTCCCCGCGAAGCGGTGGGGAGAGAAGGCCGACGCGAAGCGGCGGCCAGGCTGGGGGGCAATTGCGCGAGCAACGCGTTAGGAAATACCCCCCACCCCGACCTTCGCTGCGCTCAGGCCGACCCTCCCCACCACTCGCTTCGCTCGTGGGTGGAGGGATAAGAGGAGCCGTCAATTCGTATTGAGGCGAAACTTCAGCGTCTTGCTGCCGATGAACGACACATAGTCGCCCTGCCGCTTCCAGGTGGTGGCTTCGGTCAACGCTGCCACCAGCTCATCATCGAGCTGCGCCTTGTTCGGCGGACAGGCGCGATCCTCGATGGCGCCTGCGACGAAGATCACGGTGTTGCCCGCAACCGAGAACTGGCCCTTGCCGCCCTTGCACCAGAGCTCCAGCACGACCTCGCCGTGGTCGCCGATGTCGAGATCGGGCACGCGCTTGGAGCCGGGCAGGCGGGCGGCATCGAGCGTCATCTCCATGCCGAACGGAAAGCCCTCTGCGGCGGCAACGCGGTCGATACCGAGCAGGGACGCAAACGCAAGCGCGATAAAAGCGGCAACGCGAAACGCGGATTTGACCGAAATCATGCAACCCCTCAAAACCTTTCCGGGCGTCCTTCTATTGGACGCGCGCGCCATTGAACAGGTTCGCCCGCGAAAAACTCCGCACAAAAAATCCCCGCGGCGCCTTGACCGCGGGGATTTCAACTCATCATTCCGCGCCGGCTATTTCAGAACCATCAGCGTGAACAGATAGACAAGCTGGTGCTCGTCACAATTTGCATTGTACCGAAAAAATGGGCCGCGGACGGCGGCCCATTCAACCTGTCGATTGCCGGGGGTTCGCCTCACGCCGCTAATGTCCCGGTAACACGGTGATGCTCGGGAAGAACAGGTAGCAAGCCACCCCGATGATCACCAGATAAACCAGCAGAACGAGGGTCCAGCCGAAATTATGGCGGATCACCTCGCCCTCGTTGCGCACGAACCTGCTGGTCGAGACACCGACGCTTGCCGTTTGCGGCGCGATCGGTTTGCCGATCTCGGCACCGACCGAGTTCAGCGTCGGCAACAGCAGCAAGGGGAAGCCGAGCACCTTGCCGACCAGCGCCTGGAACGTGCCGAACATGGCGTTGGTCGAGGTATTGCTGCCCGACAGAGCCACGCCGATGAAGCCCAGGATGGGCGCCACGACGATGAAGGCGGCTCCCAGCTTGGAGAAGGCGCTGGCGAGCGAGCCGGCCATGCCCGAGTAGTTGAAGACGTAGGCGAGGCCGAAGATGAATACGCCAACCAGACATGCGCCCCACATCTGCGACCAGGTCTTGGCAAAGATTGCACTGATCTGGTCCATGCTGACGCGCAACACGATCACATTGATGATCCAGGCCACCAGGATGGCCGTGCCGCCAACGAACGGCGTCCAGTTGAACACGGCGCTGATGGTCGCTCCGGGCGTGATCGCTGAATTTGCGGCGACGACATAGTGCAGCACCACGATCGAGGGCAGGTGTGACCACGGCCCGGTCCAGGCGACCACGACCGCAATCAAGATTGCGATCGGCAGCCAAGCCATCCCGACTTCGGCGGCCGAGAGGCCGTGTGCCTCCGCCTGCGTATCGCCGGTGGCCGGCGCACCGCCATACGCCAGGATCTGCGCAGGCCGCCACATCTTGAGCAGGAGCAGCAGCGCGGCGAAGCAGACGATCGAACCGATCACATCAGGCAGATAGGGGCCGAGATAGACGGCCGTGGGCAATTGGCCCGCGATATAACCAAGCGAGCCAACGATGGCGAGCGGCCACGCCGACCACATGCCTTTGCTGCCCGACACGAGATAAAGCAGAATCCACGGCGGCAGCAGGGCGAGGATGGCCACGATCTTGCCGACCGAAGCCGAATAAATCGGCAGGAGATCGACGAAGCTCATGCCGAGCGTGCCGGCGGTCACGGTGGCGAGCGCGATGATCGGTGCTCCCAGCGCGCCGTAGGAAACCGGCGCGTTGTTTGCAATCGCCGCGACACGGATCGCGTCGAGATCGGGGATGCCGATCGCGATCAGGATGGGTGCGACGAACGCCCACGGGTAACCGAAACCGACCAGTCCTTCGAGCAGCGCGCCGAAAGCCCAGGCGAACAGGATGGTCTGGACCCGCACGTCGCGGGTGCCCTGCTGGATCAGCCAGCGGCGCAATCTGTCGAACCCGCCGGTCGTCACCAGCGTGTTGAACAACATCACTCCCCAGAACGTGATCCAGTCGACATTCCATACGCCGGTTGCGGCGCCATAGAGATAGGCGCGGATGCCGTCGTCGAGCGGCATCTTCCAAACCCATAGCCCGAGCAGGAAGGTGACGATCGAGCCGATCAACACGGCAAGCCAGGCCGACATGCGCAGGCCCGCCAGCAAGAACAACAACAGCACAACCGGAATCAGCGCGACCAGCCAGGTCAGGAACAGGTTTCCGGTAGGATCGAGAATCTGCGTGAACATTGACAATTCCTCCCCCTCGCATTGGGCCCGCAGGCTTTATTCTTTATCGCCGTTCAATATCTCGAACGGCTCGTTTCTTCCCCACGCCGTTATCGAGCGTACCCGGACCAGCGTGCACGGTTAGGGTGTGCCTAACGCGATTGCAGGGGTAAACCATCAGATGTGCGAAATAATCCCGCGAATTGGGACGAACCCCAAATTCGCTCAAAAGCTCGCGAAGTCCGAAGGCGCCCCCACCCCTCGCCGTTGGCGCCATGCTAGGGTCGAGTGCGATGCGTCAACAAGCGATGCTCGCGTTGCGAAATTTGCGACTTTAGTCTAAGCGCCCGTAATTCCCCCAATGCATCAGGGCTTTGGGCCCACGCTCCAGGAGACGCTAACCTGTGAATAACATGCGCGCGACGCTCGCGATCGTATGGCGGATCGCTGCTCCCTATTTCCGCTCCGAAGACAAATGGGCCGGCTTCACGCTGCTCGGCGCGGTGATTGCTCTCGAACTCGCCTCGGTCGGACTGGATGTGCTGCTCAATCAGTGGCGCAACCGATTCTATAATGCGCTGCAGGAAAAGGACTGGACCGGCTTCACCCACGAAACCGTCTTCTTCATCGTGCTCGCCACGATCTCGGTCGTGATTTCGGTCTACCAGCTCTATCTCAACCAGTGGCTCCAGATACGCTGGCGCAACTGGCTGACCACGAGATATCTCGGTGAATGGCTGCACGGCGCCAATCATTATCGCATGCAGCTACGCGGCGACGCAGCCGACAACCCCGACCAGCGCATCTCCGACGACACGAAATTGTTCGTCGAACGAACGCTGGACGTGGGCCTCACTCTGCTGAACTCCATCGTGACGTTCTTCTCCTTCGTTCTGATCCTGTGGGGCCTGTCGAACGAAGCGCCGTTTCATCTGTTCGGCGAGGCCTGGATGATTCCCGGCTATCTGGTCTGGGCCGCGTTGATCTACTCGATCTTCGGCACCGCGCTGACGCAGTGGATCGGCGCCCCTCTCGTCAATCTCGATTTCGAGCAACAGCGCCGCGAGGCCGATTTCCGCTTCAACCTGGTGCGCGTGCGCGAAAACGCCGAACAGATCGCCCTCCTGGGGGGCGAGCCGGCGGAACGCCGGCGGCTGCTCGGCCGCTTTGGCAGCGTCATCGCCAACTGGTACGCGATCATGAGCCGGACCAAACGGCTGACGGCGTTCACGCAGAGCTACTCGCAGGCGGCGGTCATCGTTCCCATCATCCTGATCGCGCCCGCATTTTTCGCCGGCAAGATTCTGCTCGGCACCCTGGTCCAGGCTGCCGAAGCCTTCGGCGCCGTCCAGCGGGCGCTGTCATTCGTCGTTCAGGTGTATCGCACCATGGCGGAATGGCGTGCCGTCGTCGCGCGTCTCGACGGCTTCGAGATGTCGGTTGGGAGCGCCGAGCATCTTCGGACCGCCGCCGGTTCGATCCGTGTCACCTCGACCGGCGGCAACGCGATCGATTTCGACAAGCTCCTGGTGCAGCTTCCCAACGGAGCGCCGCAAGTCACGGCCGACAGCTTCACCGTCCGTCCGCACGAACGCATGCTGGTGACCGGCCCCTCCGGCGCCGGCAAGTCGACGCTGTTCCGTGCAATCGCGGGCATCTGGCCGTTCGGTAGCGGATCGGTCTCGATCCCGGCCAACGCCACGCTGATGATGCTGCCGCAAAAGCCCTATTTTCCGATCGGGCCGCTGCGTGCGGCGATCGCTTATCCGAGCGAGGCCGATGCCTACAGCGAGGCGCGCATCAGCGAGGTGCTGGGCGAGGTCGGCCTGCCGCAACTCGCGGCGCGGCTAGACGAGGAAGATCACTGGAACAGGATGCTGTCGCTTGGCGAGCAGCAACGGCTCGGCCTGGCGCGCGCGCTGTTGCACGCACCCGATTTCCTATTCCTCGACGAGGCGACCGCTTCGGTCGACGAGACCTCCGAAGCAAAGCTCTATCGCCTGATCGAAGCGCGATTGCCCGATACCACGGTGGTCTCGATCGGCCATCGCTCGACCTTGCGGGCCTTCCACTCACGCAACGCCGCGCTCGCGCCCGAAGGCGACCACTTCGCGCTCCGCGCCGCCGCGAGCGCGGCGGAACCCAAGCCGGCGGAGTGAATCGCAACAGCGTATCCGTTGGGTGGTCGTTGGAACTGATCCCAAAGCAACAGGGCGGCAGATCGCTCTGCCGCCCTCAGTCACTCACTAGCGGAAGTCAGCTTACTTCAGGTTGGTCATCGCCGTCAGGTCGGCCGACAGCTTGGCGATACCCGCCGCGCCGCACCAGTTGGAGCCGAAGCCACCCGGATTGATGGGGGTAAAGCTGCTGGTGAACTTCGCGGTGTAGTCGCTGGTGAAGGCGTTGCAATTGCCCTTCGACAGGTCGGTGTCGGAGTAGCGCAGGTCCAGCGTAAAGACCTTGTAGGTGAAGCCGATGCCGATATTCCAGGTGTTGTAGCTCGGCTCCGGAATGCCCAGCGGGAACGGTCCGCCGCCGAGCGGGCTCGCGACGGTCGTGCCGTAGAAGGCGTCCGAGGTGCCCAGCCACTGCCGGCCGAACTCGCCGGAGACGTACATGCCGACGCCCGAGGACCCGAAGATGGTGCTGGGTGCGGTGTACTTGGCGGTGATCGAAGTGTAGTTGCCCCAGGCGCCGAGGTTCAGGAAGTTCGGCGAATAGTATTCGTTGAAACCGACGGCCCAGTTGTCGTTGATGGTGATGTTCACCTTGCCGTAGGCTTCAAAGAAGCTCGCGTTCTTCTTGGCGAAATTGCCGTTGATGGGCAAGCCGAGCGTGACCGGATCGGAATTGCCGAACGGGCTGACCAGGCAGCTCACGTCCGATCCGGGGATGCCCGAACCGGGGAAGGCATTGGCGTTGAAGCAGGTGCCACCCGGATAGATGTAGCCCCACAGACCGAAGTCGAAGGCGAACTTGTCGATGGTCGGGCGGATACCGCCGTAGATGTCGACCTCGGCCGCGGCGCGGTTCGGGAACGAGATGCTCTCCGCCGAGGTGCCGACATAGAGCTGGAGGTGGTCGTTGACGTTGTAGCGCGGCTCGAAATAGGCGGCGACCGAGGGCTTGTGGTTGGATTGGGTGATGCCGCGGAAAATGTAATCATTCATGATCGCGCTGCCGAACGCGAAATCCCACGGACTGACCACGGGAGGAGGCGGCGGCGCCTTGGCCTTGACCGGCATATCCGCCGCGAGAGCCGAACCCGAAATCATTGCCAGCGCCGTTGCTGCCAAGACCACTTTTTTCATGACGATCCCCATCACTTTCCGAAGAAACCAGCCGATTGCCGGATGCCCCCCGGGACGGTCTGGTCGTTAACTATTTGCAATCTGGAACGCGCCGAGCTGGCGGAGAAGCCAAAATGTCAAGCATGTGCCGACTTTTTAGGCGTTTGCGGGATTCCACGAAAGGTTGTTGGACTGTGTTGCATTCCAACAACAAATTTTCCCGTTTGCGACACCCCGTATGCCCGTCAGCGTGCGAACGCGGGCGCGTGCGAACGACCCGATACGAATCAATCCTGCCTGCCGAGCCTTCGGGCGGTCGGATTTCACAGGACCAATGAAAAAGGCCGCGGCTCGTTGAAGCCGCGGCCCGTTTCAATTACCGGTAGCGGTTCGGCTAATTGTTGTTCTCGCCGTCGCCCGACGCGCTCGAATGTCCCCAGGAGGGGGCCGGGCTCGGCGTCGCCCAACTGGGCGCGGGCGCTGGTTCGGGCGCGGGCGCCGGTTCAGGAGCCGGAGCGGGCTTGGGAGCGGCCGCCTTCCTCGGCGCGGACTTCCTGGGAGCCGCCTTCTTGGCTGCCTTCTTCGCAGCCTTCTTGGCTGACTTCTTCGGTGCCGCCTTCCTGGCCTTCCTGGCCCGCTTTGCCGACTTCTTGACGCTTCGCTTCGCGGACTTCTTCGCCGCCATTTTCTTCTTTTTGGCCTTCTTGGCTTTCTTCTTCGCCTTAGCCATCGTGGTCCTCCTGTTGCCGCCGATCCATGTCCATCAGGCGCTCAAATCACCCGCGCCTTCGCTTGGAAGCGCGCGGAGCCAATCAAGTCGATCCTGGCCGTGGACCGCCCGTCGCCCAATCGAGAAGCTCAATCGTGTGCACGACGGGAACCGATGTACCGCCGGCGATCTGCATCATGCATCCGATGTTGCCCGCAGCAATCATGTCCGGC
>Ga0070741_10002705_pt1 | contig 46522 bp, 31 predicted proteins | sample Coa_R1_4_FD_66440 | JGI IMG/M metagenome (GOLD analysis project Ga0070741, IMG submission 66440) | Surface soil microbial communities from Centralia Pennsylvania, which are recovering from an underground coalmine fire - Coalmine... | ecosystem: Environmental > Terrestrial > Soil > Unclassified ... | reverse complement strand
GCGCTGGCCGAAGCTCCTCCCGCCGAGGAACCAGCGTCCCACGCCCCCTCACCGGCGCCTGAACCTGCCGAACCATCCGATCAGGAACCGACCGCTTTCAGGAAGCAGCAGCGGCCCGCAAGTCAGCGCACGCCCGACAATGGCCCTGAGCAGGCCGTCCGGCGGCCGGCCCAGCCTTCGGCCGCGGCCGCGGCACGCGTCGATGGACGAAATGACGACAAGGATCATATTGCCGCGACGTCCCTGAACATCGCCAAGCTTCAGGCTATGTCCATGTCTGAGCTCAACCAGATGGCGCGCGAGCTCTCGGTCGAGAATTTCGGCACGATGCGCAAGCACGAGGTCATTTTCCATATCCTGCAAAAAAATGCGGAACGGGCAGGCGTGCTGTTCTCCGAAGGCGTGCTGGAAGTATTGCCCGAGGGCTTCGGCTTCCTGCGTTCGCAAAGCTTCAATTATCTGCCGTGCCCGGAAGACATCTATGTTTCGCCTTCACAGATTCGGCGCTTTGATTTGCAGACGGGCAACTTAATTGCCGGCCAGATCCGGCCTCCCAAAGAAAAGGAACGCTTTTTTGCCCTGCTCAAGGTTGAAGCCGTCGATCAGGAGGAACCGGACAAGGCCAAGGACAAAACGCATTTCGATAATCTGACGCCGCTGTTTCCGAACAAGCGGTTCATTCTCGAAACTGCTTCGGATGAGCTTTCCACCCGGGTGCTTGACCTGGTTTGTCCCATCGGCAAAGGCACCCGCGGGTTGATCGTCGCCCCGCCGCGCACGGGCAAAACGGTTCTGATGCAGAAGTTGGCCAATGCCATTCTGAAGAACAATCCCGAGGCGTACTTGTTCATCTTGCTGATTGACGAGCGGCCCGAGGAAGTCACGGATATGGAACGCTCCTGCCGTGGCGCCGAGGTCATCAGTTCGACGTTCGACGAACCGCCCGAGCGGCACGTGCAAGTAGCCGAAATGGTCATTGAAAAAGCCAAGCGCATGATCGAGCACAAACGCGACGTGGTGATCCTCCTGGATTCCATCACGCGCCTGGCTCGCGCGTACAACACGGTCCAGCCGCACTCCGGCAAGATCCTCTCCGGCGGCGTGGATGCCAATGCCTTGCACAAGCCCAAACGGTTTTTTGGCGCGGCACGTAACATCGAGGAAGGCGGTTCGCTGACGATCATCGCCACGGCGTTGGTGGATACCGGCTCCCGAATGGACGAAGTCATCTTTGAAGAGTTCAAAGGCACCGGCAACATGGAAGTGCACCTGGATCGCGCCCTGGTCGATCGGCGGATTTTCCCTTCGATCAACATTGAACGTTCCGGCACGCGAAAAGAAGAGCTCCTCTATCATCCCGACGAATATAACAAGGTGGTGATCCTGCGCCGGGCTCTGACGGGTGTGCCGCCGGTGGAAGCGATGGAATTGGTGCTCAACAAACTAAAGAAAACCGGCTCGAATATCGAGTTCCTGCTCAGCATGGCGGTGAGTTGAGAGCGGGCGCGGCGCTCAGCGCTCAGTTTTCAGTTTTGAGTTCTTGGTTTTTAGTGGCGCTGTTTACCTCCGGGCGGGGGAGGGTTGACGCCAGGGGTGAACACCCCACTATGCTCGGGAATAAAACTGTTTAGCGTCAGACCGTGTGCGGGTCATTCGCAGGCTCCGCAAAAACACACCCAAATTTTTGAAGGTTTAAGAAGTTAACAACATACCATAATTATGCAGCCCAGACACGCTCGTTCCAGCACTCCCGCTCGCCCTGTTTCACCTCCGCCGCGCGCCGCGGAAAGACCGACCGAAAAACCAATCGATTTTCATCTGCACATGCCGGGGGCCAAATCCGCCGCGGTGGCAGGCAGTTTCAACGGTTGGGATCTGAAGCGTAATCCTCTGGAAAAGGACGGCGACGGCGGATGGAAGGCGACGCTTTGGCTTCCGCCCGGCCGCTATGAATATCGCTTCGTCGTGGATGGCGCGCAGTGGTGCAGCGACCCTCGGGCAAAGGAATCGGTTCCGAACGCGTTTGGCGGCACCAATTCGGTGATAGTCGTATAGAACCCTTCGGACAGAACCTCTAGATTAAGGCTGGACGGTGGTGTACACGGTGACGCCGTCTTGGATGCTGGGCATAAAGTAGACTCCATTGTACTGGTAGTACAGTCCGCCTCGAATGTACACCGGCGTGGCGCCGGGAGGCAGGCTGCTCACCGTTACCCCCAATGGGGGCGGCACGACAACCAGTCCCTGTGATTGTGGCAGGTAGAAAGTGCCGCCGGCGTAGTAGTAAGTCGTTTGCCCGGCGGTTACCGGCTCCGCTCCCGGTGGCAACTGCGGGACCACGGCTCCGACCGGAGGAGTGACGGCTACGTATCCCGAGGCCTCGGGCTGGTAATAAGCTCCCTCGTAATAATAATAAGGGTTGCCGCCGACATAGATGGGGAGATAGCCGGTTGGCAAAGTGGCATAGAACGCGCCCCGGGGTACGTGCGACCAAAAGAAGCCGTGGCGGCGGTCTTCGTCAAAATCGAAGTCGCGCGCTTCGCGCGGCCCTTCAACCCAGCGCCGCGCGGGTTCAACCTCGCGCCTCTCATGCTCGACCTGCCGTCCAGTTTGCGGCAGAACGCGATGTTCCTCAAAAGCTGGGGATCGTTCGTGTTCCCCGCGCATTGGGGTATGAACAGCGCCACGCATCTCGTGCTCCCCATGATTATTGCCGCGAATGCTGCCCCACTGCGCCTGCGCTGGAAAGCTGATGAGCCCACAGGCGCAAACCAGCAAACCCAGCTTTCTCCCTGGCCGATCAAAACATTTCTGACGCATAAATCCTCTCTCTATCTGGTTCGTGGCTCCGTGGCGCCGGTAGGCTTGAGCGCGGCATCCGCCGAGACACCGCGCATGGGTACCTTGACCGCTCCATCCGGAGGCACGAACGCAAAATCGGAATCGGCGATGCGCGAGGTAAGATTCCATTCGCGGATTAAACCGGTGAATTCGGGAGAGCCGGGCTCGTTCTTGTGGGTGATCACGAATTTGCGGATCAAAGGCTGTGGGCCATCCTGAATCCAAATCTGCCAATCGATATTGTCCTGCGTGAAGGCGAGGTGATGACAGGTGAAGCCCAGCGCCGGGGCCATTCCGAAGTCCCGGACGCCTTGGACTCTGGCCATGGCGTTGGTGAACGGATCACTAACGGCCAGATCGATCATCGGCAAATCGATCCCGAACTGATCCCGAGACGCATCGATCACCTCATCGAGGTTTGCCGGCATCGAAGTGGCGCTGAAAAGGTTATGTTTTCGATCCAGCACCGTTAACGAGTGGCCGTCGTACCAGAACCCGCGCTGCGAATGCGGTGAATGAATCTCGGTGTGAAAACGGTTGGGCCGCTCCACCTCCATTTCCATGGACCGGCTAAACTGAACCTTTTGACCGTCCTCAGTAAGGTGCTCGCGCCAGATCTCGGCCGTGATGCCGAAGTACGGCGCTTCAGCGAGATATTGGCAGGCCGCGCGAAGCACCTGCACCGCGCCGGCATCCATATTGGTGTACTCCTGCGCCCACACCGTCCCGGCCATGGGCATGAAAAAAACCGTGCAGACCAGCCATCGTTTCATAGGTAACGCGCCCCTCTCATGTCAGCATAGCACTCGATGAATGGCTTTCATTGGGTAGAATGCCCTAGAGGGTTGCCCGGTGCGGGGCGCTTTTGCGAGCGCGCGGAGCGGGTGATGTTGGAACCCAAGGACTTTCATGACATTTGCGATTTGGGATTTGGGATTTGGGAACAGGGGGATTGCAGATTGATGATTGCAAATTTGAAGAGGCGTTAGCAGAGGAGGGCCCAGGGTTCTTCTTTGGAGCGGGAGGCTTCCTGGCGGGGGGAGCGGTGGTTGGGCCGGCACGGGCGGAGGGGAGAGCAACGGGCGCGCCGGCGGGATTTGAATCGACACACGTGTGGAGGCTGAACATGATGCGACGGTGCTCTCCCATGTTTCACCGCAGCACCGGGCGGGCGCGGAGTCGAGCGCTGCGCCTCAATTGCTGCACCAGATTTTCGAACGCCAGGCGGCGCGAACGCCCGCAGCGTTAGCGGTTAGCTGCGGACAAACTCAGAGCACGTATGCGCAGCTCGACGGTCGAGCCAACCAACTTGCTCGGTTCATTACGGCTCAAGGGATCGGTCGCAACTGTTGCGCGGGGATTCTCCTTCCGCGTTCGGATGCCATGTATCCGGCCATGTTGGCCATACTAAAAGCCGGCGCTGCCTACGTGCCGCTCGACCCTGAGTATCCAGCCGAAAGGGTGGGCTTTATCCTGCATGACAGCAGGGCCGGACTGCTTCTCACGTCCTCCGAACTGCCGGCGAAAGCCGCTGGGTTTGAGGGCAAGGTTGTCCTGTTGGACAAGATTCAGAATGAGCTGTCCGCAGTTTCGGCTGAGCCGGCGGATGTCAGCGAGGTTCGAGGCGACGAGCTGGCCTATATCATTTACACTTCCGGGACTACAGGTCGGCCGAAGGGTGTGCAGATCGAGCATCGGAGCATCGTGCACCTGGTGGAAACGGAGCGCGAATTGCTCAAGGTGCAACCTGAAGACCGGGTGTTTCAGGGCTTTTCAGTCGCATTCGACGCCTCGTTGGAAGAGATCTGGCTGGCGTTCTCGGCCGGCGCCACGCTGGTAACGGGCACGAGCGAGATGCTGCGCTCCGGAGGCGAATTGTCCCAATGCTTGTCCGCGGCAGGGGTGACGGTGCTCTCCTGCGTGCCCACGCTGTTGTCGATGCTCGAGCAGGATATTCCAGGGCTGCGTCTGCTTATTCTGGGCGGCGAAGTGTGTCCACCTGAACTGGTCAAGCGCTGGGCTAAACCGGGGCGACGAATCGTCAACACCTACGGGCCCACGGAAGCCACCGTCGTGGCGACTTGTGCCGAGTGCAATCAGAATAGGCCAGTGACGATCGGCCGCCCGCTGCCCGGCTATCAGGCGTTCGTCGTGGACGAGAAACTGCAACCCGTGACCCCTGGTGAAGCGGGCGAGCTGCTCCTCGGGGGAATTGGCCTGGCTCGAGGTTATCTGGGTCGAGCCGATTTGACTCGAGAAAAGTTCGTGGACTGCGCCTTCGCCGACGCTGCACCGCGGCGGTTCTATCGGACGGGCGACCGGGCGCGTTGGAATGAAGACGGCCAGCTGGAATTCCTCGGCCGCCTGGATAGCCAGGTCAAAATTCGCGGGTTTCGCGTCGAGCTCGAGGAAATAGAGGTCGCGCTGCTCGAATGCGCGGAACTACAAGGTGCTTGCGTTTCACTGGTCGAGGATCGCGCTGGTGTGCAGCGGCTGGTGGCCTACGTTGTGCCTCGTTCGGGGGTAACCCTGAACCTTGGCAAAATGGCGGTGCGTCTAAAGGAACGCCTGCCGTCCTACATGCTCCCGTCCGCGATCGAGACCTTGAAGAGCTTGCCCACCCTGCCCAGCGGCAAGGTTGATCGCCGGGCGCTTCCGATGCCAGGCACAGTCGGCTTGTCTCGCGAGATTATCCCACCACGCACGCGGATTGAGATTCAACTGGCGGCCGTGTGGTCGAGGCTGTTCTCGGTTCCAGCAGTTTCGATCAACGACGATTTCTTTTTGGAGCTGGGGGGCCATTCGCTTTTGGCGGCGCGAATGGTTTCCGAGCTGCGCCGGGCGCCGGAGTTTCAGGGGCTCTCCATGGCTGATATTTACCGTCACACCACAGTGAAGAGCCTGGCCGCCGAACTGGAAGCAAGGGCTCAAAGTAATTCACCACGCAATCCTCCGCCCGGTTCCGAAGGTTTGGCCAGTGGCGCAGAGCAACGGAAAGACTTGCCCGAGCCGGAGGATGGTTTCGCAAATGACCGCCGGCAGCAAGCTGGAGAAGCAGTTGGGACGATTCCTTTTTGGCGGCATTTTTTCTGCGGGCTGGCCCAGCTTATCAGCCTGGTGTTTGTCCTCAGTTTTTTCGCGCTGCAATGGCTGGCGCCGTATCTGACCTACACGATTTTGATTGAAGAGGAATACGATTATCCAACGGCAATCATCGTCGCGCTGAGCAGCCTGGTGCTGCTTTATCCGTTCATGCTGTTGCTGGTCATTGGGCTTAAGTGGCTCATCATCGGCCGATACAAACCCGGCCGATACCCGTTGTGGGGCTGGTATTATTTCCGTTTTTGGCTCGTGACCTCCATCGAGGCGGCTGTCCCGGTAAGCTATCTCTCCGGTACGCCGCTGCTGAGCCTTTATTTACGATGGATGGGTGCAAAGATTGGGCGCAACGTCTTCCTCCAAACGGACAACTTCGCCATTTATGACCTGCTGGCCATCGGGGACGACTCGAGCATCAATGCCGAGGCAAGTTTGTTGGGTTATCGAGTCAGCGAAGGAACACTTCACGTAGGAGCCATTGCCATCGGCCAACGCTGTTTTGTGGGAACTCGAGCTGCCCTTGAGCTCGGTTCGTCTATGGGGAACGATTCGGCGCTCGAAGATCTTTCGCTTCTGTCAACGGGTCAGCACATCGGTTCTGGTGCGACATGGCTGGGCTCGCCGGCACAAGCGCGACCCAGCGAAAATTCGAGCCCTGTCCAACATCCACGAGCGGCGGCAACGACAGCCTCCTCCGCGTCCAATTCCTTTGCGTTTGGACTTATGCACGCCCTGGGTTTGCTGGTCTTTCCGGCCCTGGTCGTGGCGGCATTATTTCCAGGCATCGTACTGATGAACCGGCTGAACTACCTGGATCCTTACTATTGGTACCTTTTGCTCTCGCCGCTGGTGGGCAGTTCGTTCATCGCGCTGCTCTGTCTGGAAATCATTGCCTTGAAGTGGCTATTTTTGGGCCGAATCCGCCCGGGTCGATTTCCGCTCCGGAGCTGGTATTACCTTCGCAAATGGTTTGTGGATAAAAGCCTCGAACTGAGTCTGGACGTCATTGGCCCTCTGTACGCGTCGGTATATCTCAGCCCATGGTACAAACTTCTCGGCGCCAGAATAGGGCGCGGCGCCGAGGTTTCCACCGCCTCGTTCATTTCGCCGGACTTGCTCGAAATCGGCGAGGAAAGTTTCATTGCGGATAACGCCTCCCTGGGAGCGCCCCGCGTCGAGCATGGGTTCGTGGAAATTGGGCCGAACCAAATCGGGAGGAGGGCTTTCATCGGCAACAGCGCGATGTTGCCTCCGGGCGCAAAAATTGGCGACGATGTGTTGATCGGTTGTCTCTCAGCGCCGCCGTGTCCGGCCGATGCCTTGCGACAAGACACCAGCTGGCTCGGGTCACCAGCGCTCTTTCTGCCACAGCGTCTCAAAACCGGTACGTTCGGGCCCGAGGCCACTTTCAATCCACCGGCCCGGCTGCGAATCTTGCGCGCCACCATCGAGTTCGTCCGGGTGATTTCCCCATCCACTGGGTTTATAATCCTGACCAGCTTGCTATTCTCGGCACTTTTGCTCCTGCACGATCATTTCAGCCTGGGCCAAACGTTGCTGTTTTTTCCGGCACTTTACCTGGCCTGCGGCTTGGTGGCCGCGTCCTTCACCATACTGTGCAAGTGGTGCATAGTGGGCCGCTATCGGCCCGGAGAACGGCCGCTCTGGAGTACCTTCGTTTGGCGCAATGAGCTGATCAACGCGCTGCACGAGCATCTGGCGGGTCCTTTTCTCGTCGGCGCGCTCACCGGCACTCCATTCATTGCCTGGTACTTCCGATGCCTCGGCGCCCGCATTGGCCGCCGGACTTACCTCGAAACGACGGACTTTAGCGAGTTCGACCTGGCGCGGGTTGGCGACGAAGCGGCTCTCAATTCCGATTGCACGGTTCAAACTCATCTGTTCGAGGATCGGGTCATGAAGATGGATGTCGTCGAGATCGGTTCCCGCTGCTCCGTCGGCGCCAGTTCCCTGGTGTTGTACGATACCCGCATGGAGGCGGGCTCGAAGCTTGGCCCGCTTTCATTGCTGATGAAAGGAGAAGTGTTGCCCGCCGCGACCAGTTGGGCGGGAATTCCTGCTCGAGTTGATGGCAGGAGCCCGCACGGTCAGGTTGCGGCTCAGGAACTGGCGCTGGTATAGTGACGCAGGGAGGCCTTCCAGCCCCACTCCGAAACGGCAACGCATACCACGCTCATGCCTAACAATAAGAACAGGTAGCCGGGCGAGAACTTGTTGACCAAAAGCCGCACCGGGACGTTGGACACGAGCAGCATGGGGATCGCGAATGTGAATACGGCTTTGAACGCCCCGCGAAAAGCCTCGTCCGGCATGCGCGCGATCTGAAACAGATTGTAATAACCCCAGACGATGCCTTGAGCGCGCACGGTCCAGAAGCTGATGCTCGCCAGCAGGAACATCAGCGAATAGTGGATCAACACGCCAACCCCACAGAGCAACAGGAACCCGGCAATTTGCGCCAAAGTGGGAACGAGTGCCAATCGGTGAGCCGCATACGCCATGACCCCGACGGCCGAGAGCGCGTTGACGAAAGCTCCCAGATCGACTTGACGCAAGGAGACCACGAACCGCGTATTTACCGGCAGGAGTAGCAGGAAATCCAGTTTGCCCGTACGGACCAGTTCGGAGAGGTTGGTGCAATTGATCAGGAAAAAGGCCTGGTAGATCTGCTGGATGAAATGACTCGCCCCGATCAACATAACCACTTGCCACTCGGTCCAGGTCCCGATGTGGTCGGTATGCAGGTAGAGCACGCCAATGAAGCCCAACTGTAAAGCGAACCACAATGATTCGACCACAATCCACATCAGGAAATTGGCTTTGAAGCTCATTTCCCGCGTGACCGAGTTCTTCCACAACGCGCTATAAATTCTGAAGTACCGGCCCAGGTTTTTCATGGCCTTATCACAATAGAAACAAACCACGGGCGGACACAGATGGACACGAATACGGCCGGGCAGGGCGATTGGTTGAAGGTCGCCGTTCTGAACCAAGCGATGGTCGGGCTTCGGCCTGCGGATTTCGAGTTTCGGATTTGGAGAAGGGGAAAGTTATTTTTGAACGAGCCGTTAGAGCGTATTTTAAAATACCGGCTTGGGCGCGGGCACCTGGGTTTGGGGTCCCGCCTTCAGGCGGTTCCGGCGCTGGGCCGCCTAAAGGCGGGACTCCTAACCGAATTTTAAAACACGCTCTTAGCCTGCGTCCATGCCTTGCATCCGTGTTCATCGGTGTGGATCCGGGGCTAATAAACATCAGCCCCCTACAGCGGAGTATTTGCGCATGCCCCGGTGCCACATGAATTGAGCGAACCCGTAGGCAATGCCAACCCACGCCAGCTGGATCAGCAGTCCTTGAACCCGCCCCGGCCCCGAAATCTTGCCCATGTAAATGGCTACCGGAAAGTACATTTGGTAGGGGAAAGGCGTGTAAAAGAGCAGTTGCGCGATCCAGTGCGGGAGAATATCCAGCGGGAACATATGGCCGCTGGCGATATATTCGAAGGCGAAGAGAATGAAGATAAAAGTCGAGACCTCCAAGACCCAGAATGCCAGCATGGCCATGGCGTAGCTCATGAAAAACTGCAGCAACGCGGTTAGTCCGACGGAGACGAGGAATATCCCCAGCGTTATCCAATCACTCGGCAACACAAAATAACGCCGAAGCGAAAAGACGAAAATTGCCAGAGGCAAAGCGGCCACTGCCAGGTAGGTCAGTCGCCCGGAGAAAAAAAGACAGAGCCGGTAAAGCAGGTAATTGATCGGTTTGAGGAGAAACTGGCTGATATTGCCGTCCTTGATATCGGCCGCGATTTGCCAGTCGTCTTCGTTCACCGCCGTAAGCGCATCCACAATCGTCACCACCAGATAATAAGAAATCATTTGGGCGAGCGTGTACGTTCCCACCTCCGAGCCGGAACTTTTTCCTGAATAGATGGTGCGCCAAACGTAAAGCGTGGCCACGAGCGGGATCAGGCCAAAGATCGCCCGCGCCAGAAAATTGAAGCGGTAGGTCAGATTGTTCTGAATCCCCACGTTCAGCACATGCCAGTATTTTTTCATTCCATCGATGCGCGCGTACTGTAGTAAAATCGGGAAACGTTAGAACGTTAAAACGTGGGGAAGTTGCAAAAAGGGGACAGGCCGATTAATCTAATCGCACCACCGGTTTGAATCAAACTCTCAGAGTAATCCTGGCCTGGACGTTCCTCGGGTGGATGGCGCTTGGAAGTGGTCCCTGTTGTGCCGCTACTGGAACAATTTACCTCGTAGTCGGCTCGGACACGGCGATTTGGAATGCTGGCACGACCGTGGACGTCTATACCCGACATCCGCACTATAAACAGGATTCGTTCACGGATTCCAACGCGCCCGTTTTCCAGGTAATGGACCCGGCCTGGCGTCAAAAGTATAAGGATTCGTTTGGCCGGCCGATCAAATTTACCTGGTGGATGATGGGTGGAAATATATACCGCGACGCGGACAACTTGAATGTACCCCTGGCCAACACCATGACCCTTCACCTGATGAAGGAGTACCACGGCGCGGCCATTGAGCAATTTGGCGACGAACTGTCGCTCCATTACCACACCTACCTTTGGAGCGACTATAATGGCACGGGCATTTATTATTGGAACCAGTCGCGAACGTTCGAGGAATGTCGTGCGGATTTCGATGTGACACTCGCGGAATACTTGCTGGAAGAAGGAGTGTTCCCCGTCTCGTTTCGCAGCGGTTGGCATTTCATGGATCGGGATTGGCAGGAGTACCTGAACCAACTCGTTCCGTACTGTTTTCACGACAATTATCCCGCCAAAGTGCCGTGGTATACGAACTCGGGGCCGATTTTTGGGGTAGAAGATTGGTCGCACGCACCTTCGGAGTTCGTGGGATTCCAGCCCGGAACGAACGATTACCAGTCAGCTGGGGGCAGTGCCGGTTGGAATGTGCGTTCGGTGAAGATCCAAGCCCTCACGCAGACGCTGGTCGATCAGATGTTTTCCCAGGCCGCTGGCGGCACGGACCAGATCGCCTGCTTTTGGGATCATTTGCCCGAGAATTTTGTGGCCAATATTGACCGGCTGGGCTCGTTTCTCGACGTGGCCTCTTCCAACCAGCCAACCGCCAGATTCCGATATTGTACGGCCGTGGAAGCCATGCAACGCTGGCGTGGTCTCACCAATGACGTTTTACCGTCATTGAGCATCGGGCAGGTCCAACAAGGCCAATTTTTGACCTTATCCATCACCAGTAGCGTGCCCATTTTCCAGGCTCGACCGTTTATATGTGTGCGGGATGTCTTCCAGCAATACCAGAACACAACGGCGAGCTGCGTGCCTATAGCAAGCAACGCCTGGACAGTGATGCTGCCAGTCCCCTCAAATGCGCTCGCCAAGGTCGGGGTGGCGGTGACCGATCGCGCTGGAAACCTGACGACGAAAATCCTGAAGTTCGTGCCGGACGATTTGTACCTGGACAATCGGGACGATCAGTATGCTGAAGGGCAGGGGAGCTGGGGTTCGACAACCAACGCCGCCTGGGGCACGGACGCGCGCTGGGCTTTGCTTTCCTCGGCCGGTGCCGTGACGGCGAGTTGGGAGCTCCCGCTTTCATCCTCGGGGCGCTATTGGATCTCGGCGCAAGTGCCGAGCCTGACAAACGCGGCCACCAATGTGGTTTTCAAGATCGTAACCGAAAACACCAATCTTCTCTCCGTAACCTTTCCGGACGGAATCCCGACCAACCAATGGGCGTTTATCGGTTCGGTGCTGCTCGACCATACCCTCTCCAACCGGGTGCAGCTCGTCGTCGATGCCGCAAACCAGGCTGGGCGGTATGCGGTGGCCGATGTACTCCGAGTCGTTCCGGCGCCGGAGTCCGTCTTTTCATCGATGAATTCGCTGGATCCGCTGCAATTCTTCGCCACGCCGGAGGGCTATGTGATTCGCTTTGGAGTTGCCGCCGGTAGACAGTATGTGTTGCAGCGCAGTTCCAGCGCCACAGGTGCATGGAGCACGCTTCAGCTTGCCGTTCCAATGACCTCCGGTTTCCTCGAGTACAAAGAGGAAAGGGCGCTGCCCGCGCAGGCCTTTTACCGGATCGTATCGCCGCCTTAACCGCCGGTCACCGGTCGTAAAATACTTCAGATTTCGAAGTAGGTATAAATCATGCTGAACCAGAATCTGCGTAAGCATTGCGTCAGCATAGAATCGAAAAAGCCACCAGAACCAGATGGGCTGTTATACCTCCGACCCAGGCCACGGTTATCTTGCCGCTGAGTTTCAAAGCAAATGCGCCGCGCCCGGTGGGCGTTCCGTAGCGGCGTCTCGGCAGCGCTGCCAATTTTCAAAACCATTCCAGCGGCGCTCTGCCGAGACGCCGCTACCGCCACCGACCTGTGCAGCACACCACCTGAGCAAAATCTGTTTGCAGCCTCCCGCTGTGGCCACTACGGTGTTGCCCACGGGACGGCGGCCACAGAAGCGCCCTAACGGTATTTGCGCAGTATGACCAAAAAAGCACTGACGAAAGAAGAACTGACTCAATTAATCCAACGCCTCCACAAACTGGCCCACAACCTTTGGTGGACCTGGGACCAGGAGGCACAGGAGATTTTTCAGGAACTCTCCCCGCGCGGCTGGCAGAATCTCTATCATAATGCGGTTGCGATCCTGCACGAAGTCTCCGACCAGGAACTGCGCGCGCGACTGCAGGACCTGGATTTTGCGCATAGAGTCCGCACGGTCCTGGACTCCTTCGACCGTTACATGAATGATGAGGCGACCTGGGCGCATCAGAACGCCCCTTCACTGAGAAAGAACCCGGTGGCGTATTTTTCCGCCGAATTCGGTTTCCACGAGACGCTGCCGATTGCGGCCGGAGGCCTCGGCATGTTGGCGGGGGATCACACCAAATCTGCGAGCGATTTGGGGTTGGGCTTCGTCGGAGTCAGCCTGTTTTATCGGGAAGGTTATTTTCAGCAGGCGATCGATTCCAACAACTGGCAAACCGAGTATTACACTTTGCTGAATCCGAAGAATCTGCCCTTGGAAGCGGCGCTGGATCAAACGGGCCAGCCGCTGGTGTGCAAAGTGGAGGTGGGCATGAACCAGGTTTGCTTTCAGGCCTGGCGCGTCAATGTCGGGCGCGGCATTGTTTACCTGCTCGACACCAATCGCCCCGAGAACGAGCAGCATTTTCGCGATTTGACCCTCCGGGTCTACGGCGGCGACAGCACCACGCGAATCATGCAGGAAATGTTGCTGGGCATCGGCGGCGTGCGTTTATTGCGGGCTTGCGGGGTCACTCCGGCCGTGTTCCACATGAACGAAGGACACGCCGCCTTCCTGACCCTGGAGTTGGTGCGGGAAAAGATGGCCGCGGGCAAACGCTTCGAGGAGGCGCTGACTCAAACTCGCGCGGAATGTCTGTTTACCACCCACACTCCGGTTGAAGCGGGTCATGACCGATTCAGCCCGGACCTGATGGATTACGCGATGCAGCGGTATCGCTCGCAAATGCCCGTCGCATTTTCCGAGTTGATGAAGCTGGGGCGGGTGAATCCCCAGAACCTGCAGGAACCCTTCTGCATGACGGTGCTGGCTTTGAAGCTTTCGCGCGCCGCCAATGGTGTCAGCGAGTTGCACGGAAGAGTCAGCCGGCACATGTGGCATAGCCTCTTTGCTGACAAACCCGTCGAGCAGGTGCCCATCGGCCATATTACCAACGGCATTCATTTGTTGGGCTGGATGAAAGGCACGGTCCGGCGTTTTTGGCGGCGCCGGCTCACCGGACATTCCATCAATTCCGTGCCCGATCAATTTCGGGTGCCGGTCTCGAGTTGGGAAACCGAGTTAACCTCACCCGAGTTTTGGCAGCAAATGGGCGATCCAAATTTCATTTCCGATGAGGAGCTTTGGGCGCTGCGCTATCAACTCCGCCGCGAATTGATTGAGTTTGCCCGCCGCCGGCTTTTGATCCAGCGCCAGCGGATGACCCAGGGCGACTTTATCGCTTTCGACCAGTTGCTTAGTCCCGACGCCTTGACCATCGGTTTCGCGCGGCGATTTGCCACCTACAAACGTGCGCCCCTAATCTTCCAGCAGTTCGAGAATATTGTGAAGCTCACCCGGGATAAGGCGAGGCCGGTGCAATTTATTTTCGCCGGCAAGGCGCATCCGCGGGACGACGATGGCAAACGCTACATTCAACACATTATCCATTTGAGCAAATATAGCGATTTGCAGGGCAGCCTGGTGTTCCTCGAAAACTACGATATGCATGTCGCGCGCCAAATGGTGTCGGGTTGCGACGTCTGGCTGAACAATCCCCGGCGGCCTCTCGAGGCATCCGGGACCAGCGGCATGAAAGCCGGCTGCCATGGTTGTCTGAACCTGAGCATTCTCGACGGCTGGTGGCGCGAAGGTTACGACACGACCAATGGCTTCGCCATCGGCGAGGACGCGCATGCCGACTCAGTCGAGGAACAGGACCGCACTGACAGCGCCAACTTGTTCCAGGTGCTCACCAAGGAAGTGGTGCCCCTGTTTTTCGATCGCGACTCGGATGGCATCCCGCGACGCTGGATCCAGCGCATCCGCCGCGCCATGACCACCCTGGTCCAACAGTTTACCACCGACCGCATGGTCAAAGAGTATACCCAGAAGTATTATCTGACCAAATAGCGCTGGAGGTAGTCAAAAGCCACCCAATGGCGCCGGTCGCCGACGCCAAAGGCGTCGCTCATACCAGTCTAGGCCGGAGGCCTAGGGACCGTGCCCCCGTTTTTTCCTGCGGGCCAACGGTCCGCCTCATAACCGCAATCTCGTCCCACGCAGGCGCGCCATTGGCGCTTGTGGATTGAATTTGCGGCGCCGTTCTTCCTGGGGTTGGCGCCCCGGGTTTTATGAGCGGCGCCGTTGGCGCCCGCCGCGTTTGAGTGCACGACTTAATTTTGCGCCCGTCTCCACGATGCGGTACTCTTTGCTCATTTGATGGATATCAAGTCCCGAACGTTGGAAGAGTTGGAGGCGGAGTTTGCGGCCTGGGGCCAGCCGGCCTACCGCGTGGGGCAACTGCTCCAGTGGCTGTATGTTCAACGGGTTACTCAATGGGAGGCGATGTCAAACTTGCCGAAGGCTTTGCTGGCCCGTTTGCGGGCGCAATACGAGCTCAAGAGTATCGAGTTAATTCGCAAACAAGGGTCGCACGACACCACGCAAAAATTTCTTTGGCGACTAAGCGATCATTCCTTGATCGAGAGCGTGCTCATTCCCGCCAATCCGACACTTTATGGAGAGGCTAGCGACCGGCGGACGCTTTGTGTGTCGACCCAGGTGGGTTGTGCGTACGGTTGCCGGTTTTGCGCCAGCGGCCTGGAAGGTTGGAAACGCAACCTCGAACCGGAGGAAATAATCGAGCAGATCCTCGCGGTGGAGCGTTGGCATCAACAGCAGGCAAATCAAGAGGACACCACAATCGCAGGCGGCCAACGGCTTATTTCGAACCTGGTGATTATGGGCATGGGCGAGCCGCTGGCTAACTACGACAATCTGCTCAAGGCGCTGAAGATCCTGAACGCGCCCTGGGGAGGAGGCATCGGCGCGCGCAAGATTACCGTTTCGACCAGCGGGCTGGCGCCCCAGATCCGCAAGCTTGCCGATGAGCCGCAACAGTTCCGGCTGGCAATCTCCCTTCACGGTGCCACGGACGAAACCCGGGGTAAAATCATGCCGATCAATCGCAAATACCCGCTGCGCGAGTTGACGGCCGCTTGCGAGTACTATCAACAGAAGCGCGGTCGGATGATCACGTTCGAGTATATCCTGATTGCCGGCGTCAACGATGGCCTGGACCAGGTCGAACCCCTCGCTGCTTTGGCCCGGCGTTTGAACGCCAAGGTCAACCTAATCCCTTATAATGCCGTCGAAGGATTGCCCTGGAAGCGCCCCGAACAAAACGTTCAGGAAACCTTCCTGGCAGCGCTCGAAGCCAAAGGCATCGCCGCAACTTTGCGCCGCGAAAAGGGACACGATATTGATGCGGCTTGCGGGCAGCTGCGTTTGAAAACGGAACGCGAACTGGCCGCCCGTTGAAACGCCGTCGCGGTCTTGTGCCCACCCGCTCGGGCTCAATAGTGCCGAGTACGGTTGCAGCCGGCGGCGAAACGTGCTTTACTCTTTTAAGCATCAACAACCATTACCAAACCACTTGCTCTTATGATGATCCCGCGTCGCGAGTTTTTGAAACGCTCAGCCGCCGGCGTAGGCGGCCTGGTCGCAGGCTTGGCCGTCTCGAGAGGCGCGGAGCCCAAGCAGAGCTTCTACGATCCATATGAACCGGTTACTCTCGGAAAGAGCGGGCTGAAGGTCAGCCGTTTTTGTCTCGGCACCGGTGTGCACGGCGGCAACCGTCAATCAAATGCCACCCGGATGGGAAAGGAGAAATTCACGGCGTTGATTCAAGGGGCGCATGAGCGCGGGATCGCGCTCTTTGACCTGGCGGATCTTTACGGCACGCATCCTTTCCTGGTGCCGGCTCTACAGGGTATTCCCCGGGATCGCTATGGCATCGTCAGCAAGATCTGGTTCCGGCCTGGCGGAATTCCGGACACGGACCGACCGGACGCCGACGTCGTGGTGGAAAGGTTCCTGAAGGAAATTGGCACGGATTACCTTGATTTGGTGCTCTTGCACTGCGTGGAATCGGGGACCTGGCCAACCGAGTTACGCAAGCAAATGGATATTCTCGCCAAGCTGAAGGAGAAGGGAGTTATCCGAGCCCATGGCGTTTCCTGTCATTCCATTGAAGCTCTGGACGCGGCTGCAAATGAGCCTTGGGTAGATTCGGTCCACACCCGGATCAATCCCTACGGGATGAGTATGGACGGCCCTGTAGACAAGGTCGTGCCGGTGCTGCAAAAGTTGCACGCCGCCGGCAAAGGCGTGGTCGGCATGAAGATAATTGGCGAGGGCAGACTCCGTAACGACGATGAAAAGCGCAATGCCTCCGCCAAGTTCGTCCTGGGCCTCGGCTGCGTTGATGTGATGAATATCGGGTTCGAAAAAGTGGAAGAAATCGATGATTTCGCGGGCCGCGTGCGTAAGGTGCCGCGCACGGCGTAAAGTTTGTTTATCAGGTTACAGGTTATCAGCCGCTCGGCGCGCGGGCATTCTGCCCGCAGAAACGTGCGAACCGAACCTGTCGTAAGCGAAGGCTCGGCGTCAGGTGGTGGCCGGACATTCCTGCCGGCAGGATGCCCGCGCGCCGGCTAAGCGGGGCACACGAAGGTCTCACCGATCTGACGCAAAGCGAGGCGTTCTGGTTCGTGAGCTAGTGCATTTTGGAGGCGCTCGATGGGCTCATTGCTCGGTTCTTCGCTGAGCCGGAAGGTTTGGTGGTGCACCGGAAGGATGTACTTGGCTCCCGCGGCGTTTGCCATCTCCAGCGCCTGTTCCGGCGTGCAGTGGTTTCGAATCCAGGGTCGATATGCCCCAATCGGCATAATCCCGACCTCGAACGGTCCCCGCGATTTAACCTCTCCGAGAGAAGCCGTCAGTGCGGTATCGCCGCCGAACAGAACGGCTTTACCCTCGCGCCTTAGCAAGTAGCCGTTATAGCCGCGAGGCTTTTCACTCGGCCAACGCTCGCCCCAATGCTTGACCTCGATCGCCTCGATGTGCAGATCGCCTTGCGCGCCGTGGAACACGGCCCGCTCACCCCAGCCCAGTTCGTTGACACGTCTCAACCCAGTGCCGGCGAGAACATCGCGTGTGTCTTTTGCCGTTACCGCGAACGTATCCGCCCCAAAATGACCGAGGGTAGGCAAATCCATGTGATCCATATGCGCGTGCGAGAGCAACACCACGTCGATTGGCGGCAGCTCACGCGCACGTAATGCCGGCGCAACAAAACGTTTTGGACCGATTGTGCCGAACCCGAGCGACACTCCAATGTGATTGCCCAAGGCGGGATCGGTCAGGATGCGAACACCATAGAAATTCAGCAGAACAGTAGTGTGCCCCAGCCACGCGAGGGTGATTTTGTGGTCGGACCACAAATCGGGTTGCGGTTTAAAAGGAGCCGGCTCGATGGGCCGCCGAACATCGCCGGCCAATCGTCGAGCCCAGCGGGCCGCCCGTTGTTTCGAACACGATAGCCACCAACCCGCGCCACCCACGGCCGTGGCCGCGCCGGCACTCAAATACGCCAAGAATCTCCTGCGACTACGCTGCATGGTCCTAAAGTGCAGCCTCCACAGTTGATGTCAAGGTAAGGGGGCGGCGAATTCGGTTACAGGTTACAGGTTGCAGGTTACAGGTTACAGGTTACAGGTTGCAGGTTGCAGTTTCACCCGCCGTTGCAAAGCTACGCGGGTTGAATCTTTGGCCGACCCAGCGCGTCCATAATTGCCTGGAATCATGTTGATTAGCACCGTACCTGACGGGATCCTCGGCCATCCGGTTTTTCGCCGCGGCCTGGTCCGCATTGCGCTTGGCATCCTCGCGGCAGCACCCTTTGCCGCCGGCGCGCAGCATAAGCTGGCCGCGCCGGGGGATGGACAAGCGTATATCGCGCCGGCCTCTGATGAGGCCGAGCAGGCCATCAAGCGGTTTACACCGGCGCCTGGCTTGAAAGTGGATCTTTGGGCCGCCGAGCCGTTGCTGGCAAACCCGGTCGCTTTCAACTTCGACGAGAAAGGCCGCGCGTATGTGTGTGAAACGTTTCGGCTTGGCGCCGGGGTCGATGATATTCGGGGGATAATGGATTGGCTGAATGAGGAGCTGGCCTCGCGCACCGTGGACGAGCGCCTGGCGGAAATGAAACGCCACCTGGGGAATCGGTTTGTCAGTTACACCAACAACAGCGAACGGATTGAATTGATCGAGGACCGCGCCGGGCAGGGCAAAGCGGACCATGCGACGGTATTCGCCGAGCATTTCAATTCGCCGCTCGACGGCATCGGGGCGGGGGTGCTGGCGCGGAAAGGCAAGGTCTGGTACGCCGACATTCCCAACTTGTGGTTGCTGCGCGACACCAATGGCGATGGAGTGGCAGATATGCGCCGCTCGCTGCATTACGGTTTCGGCGTGCGAGTGGGCTTTCTCGGTCACGACTTGCACGGGCTTCACTTCGGGCCGGACGGGAAGATTTACTTCAGCATCGGGGACCGGGGCTCGAACATAAAAGTAGCTGAGGGCCGACAAGTGGGTGAGCCGGACATGGGTTGTGTCTTCCGTTGCAACCCGGACGGCTCGGACCTCGAGGTGTTTGCCTATGGGTTGCGCAATCCCCAGGACCTGGTTTTCGATCAATACGGCAATCTGTTTACGGGCGATAACAATTCCGATAGCGGCGACGAGGCGCGGTGGGTGTATCTGGTCGAAGGCAGCGACAACGGCTGGCGTGTGGGTTATCAGTTTATGGAAAACCCGTATTCCCGGGGCCCATTCAACGCCGAACGCCTTTGGTATCCGCCGTTCCAAGGTCAACCGGCCTATATCGTGCCCCCAGTGGCCAATATCGCCAGCGGGCCGTCTGGGGTGGCGTATTTTCCCGGCACCGGCCTGCCTTCAAAATATCAGGGCCATTTCTTTTTGGTCGATTTTCGCGGTGGTCCGGCCAACAGCGGTGTGCATACGTTCACGCTGCAGCCGAAAGGGGCGGGATACGAACTGGTCGACCGCGAGCATTTTCTGTGGGGCATTCTCGCCACGGACGTGAAGTTTGGGGTGGATGGTGGTTTGTACGTGAGCGACTGGGTTGAGGGCTGGGGACTCACGGGTAAAGGCCGATTGTACCGGGTGCATGATCCCGGGCTCGACAAAGACCCGCTGGTTTTGGAGTCCAAGCGCCTGCTCGCCGAAGGGATGGAGAAGCGCTCGAGTAAAGAGTTGTCACATCTGCTCGAACACGCGGATATGCGGGTGCGCCAGGAGGCCCAGTTTGAACTCGCCGCGCGTGACTTATCCGGGCTCACGACACTCGTCTCGGTCGCGCGGCAGGATGCGAATCCTTTGGCCAGGCTGCACGGAATTTGGGGCTTGGGCCAGGTCGCGGCCCGGTATACGGAAACTGAATATCCCGCCCCGGTGGCTTCCGCGATGGAGCTGTTGGTCAAATTGCTGTCCGATCGCGACCCAGAAGTCCGCGCCCAGTCTGCCAAGACCCTGGGCGACCGACGCTATTCGAAAGCTTTTAACCAGTTGATTGCCTCGCTCGAAGATTCAAGCGCACGGACGCGGTTCTTTGCCGCCATTGCTTTGGGCAAGTTGGGCCGAGCGGACGCCTACCCGGCGTTGTTTTCTTTGCTGAGGCACAATGTGGACCAGGACCCTTACATTCGGCATGCCGGAGTGATGGGGTTAAGCCTAATTGGGGAGGTCGATGCTTTGATGGCGGCGGCGCGCGATGAATCGTCTTCGGTGCGGATGGGCGTGCTGCTGGCGTTGCGAAGGTTGCAACGCCCGGAGATCGCGGCGTTTGTTCATGACCCCGATCCGGCACTGGTGCTGGAAGCCGCGCGGGCAATCAACGACGTGCCGATCAATGGCGCGATGCATGAGTTAGCCACGCTCGTCGAGAGTGCCGCAATGCAGCGCTTCCTGGGCGGCGCGCCGCTCGTGCCGGAGAGCGTACCAAGACCCGCGGCGCATCAGCTCGGTTTGGAAGCTCTGCTTCGCAGAGTGCTGAATGCGAATTTTCATTTCGGCACACCCGAGACCGCCACGGCGCTCGCCGCCTTTGCGGCCCGCGCCGAGCCCCCGGAGGATATGCGCGTCGAGGCGTTAGAGGAATTGGCCGACTGGGAACATCCGGCGGGGATCGATCGCGTGGTCGGATTGTGGCGGCCGGTTGGCGCGGTGCGTCACAAGGAAACGGCCGCCAGCGCACTGGAGCCGAAGCTTGGAATGATTCTGCGCTCTGCCCCTGAGGCCGTTCAGGTGGCGGCATTGCACTGCGTCACTCGACTGGAGATTACGAACGTCACGTCTTTGTTAACACAATTGGTCGCCGACACCAATGGCTCGAGTACGGTGCGCGCTGCCACGCTGAGCGCCATCAGCCGGGTAGACCTCTCGGCGTTGGATCATGCCTTGAGCATCGCTCGCAACGATGCCGACGAAGACGTTCGCAAAGCCGCAATGCGCCTGGAGTCACGGCTGCCGAGTTCCAATCCAGTGGGCCGGATTGAGACTATCCTTAAAACCGGAACACCAGGCGAGAAGCAGAACGCCTTCGCGGCGCTGGCAACATTACCCAGTTCGGCAGCGGACGATCTGATCGGGCAATGGCTGGACCGGCTGCGGACGGGCTCGGTGCCCAAGGAGCTACAGTTGGATCTGTTGGACGCGGCCGGCAAACGTTCGAACGATGCGCTCAAGGAAAAATTGGCCGCTTACGAGGCCGGTTGGGCCAGCCATGGGCCTTTGGCCCCGTACGAGGCGTGTTTGTTCGGCGGCAATGCCGAGGAAGGAAAAAGGGTCTTCTTTGAAAAACCTGAAGCGCAGTGCGTTCGCTGTCATCGGATCAATGGCCAGGGCGGGGATGTCGGGCCGGACTTGAGCCATGTCGGCTCGCAAAAAGATCGCCGGTACTTGCTCGAATCGGTCGTTTTGCCCAATCAACAGATTGCGCAAGGCTTCGACAGTGTCACGGTCGTCCTCAAGGACGGCGACGTGCAGGCGGGCGTTCTGAAGAGTGAGACGCCAACCGAGCTGGTCCTCCACTCAGCGGATAACGGAGCCGTAACGATTAAAAAGGCAGATATTAAGACCCGTAAGGCCGCGCTTTCGCCGATGCCTGAGGGTTTGGACAAGATTCTCTCCAAGGATGACCTGCGCAACCTGGTGGAGTTTTTGAGCTCGCGCAAATAAAGCATAGTCGCCCGCCCCCTGGACCCTCCCCACAGATTCAGGGCGACAGCAGATGTTTTTCCGTCGGCCCTTCAGTCTGACCAGTGTCAGCTTCATTGCCACCGGCGAGCGTGATTAAATTTGTCGGTCGTGGCTGGAGGCCGAAAAAAGCGGCAGAGCACTGCCGCAGTCCAAAACGCAAGCGCGACACGGGCGCGGGCCTCCGAAGGTTTTGGAGTGCGGCAGCCCTCTGCCGCTTTTCTGGCGCTCAATACAGAATGACCGACAGATTTAATCATACCCGGCGTCTATCCACGGCTTGAGCAGGGCCCGAAACTGTGGCATTTGGCCGGATGTTGCCGTCTTTCGTGATGATCGTGCTTACCCGGAGAGCTCTTCGAATCCCAGCAGGAGCAGTTGCATGCCGCGGCTTTCCTGAAAAAATCGGCGGCTGGTAATGCGCAATCGTCGCAGGCCGACTCGAGGAAAGGTCACTTGGAGCTCGATGCTGCCGGAGGGCCGGCCTTCGCGAGCGGTGTCTTCGACAAGTTTTCTGAGTTCGGGCAGGTTCCATTGGCCTTCGTAGGCCTCGTAGAGATTCTGGTCGGCCAGTTCCTGCAACTTGACCCCGAAAAAGGCGCAGAAAGCTTCGTTGGCTTTGCGGATACTGGCGTCGATGCCCAGGATCAACAACGGTTGGGTGGTCGCGCTGATCAGAGCATCCACGACCCGGCGCATCTCGTCGATGTCCACCAGGAGGATGACGGCGCCGTCGATTTTATTTTCGCGTGTGCGGTACGGACGGATGCGCAAGAGGTACCAATGCCCATCGCGATCCTGGGCCTCGCGTTCGACGGGAGTCAAGTTGTCGATGACTTCCTGCACTAAAGCATCCAGGTTGGGAATGAGGATGGCGCGGCTCAGGTCGGAGAGGCGCCGGCCGGCATCGGCCGGGATCAGGTTGAAGATACGTTCGGCCAGCGGTGTAAAGCGGCGGATGGTCAGGTCGCTGCCCAGCATGATAATCGCCACGTTTACACTGGCGAGGAGGTTGGTCAGATCGTTGTTGAGTTGGCTGAGCTCGGCGTTGCGGTTTTGGAGCTCCTCATTCAGCGTGCTCAACTCTTCGTTGGTCGATTGCAGTTCTTCCTTGGCTGTCTCCAGCTCCTCGTTGGTGCTCTGCAATTCTTCATTGCTGGACTGGATTTCCTCATTGGCGGATTTGAGTTCCTCGTTGGTGGCCTCCTGCTCCTCGATAATGGATTGGACGGATTCCTTGGTGGCGATCAGTTGGTGACGCAGCTTGGCAACCTCGCGCTTTTGAGTCGCGCCGCCCTTGCCACCGGAAGCGGCGCCAGGCCGGACCGCACCTTCGGCGGCCGGAAGAGTCTCCGGCTCTTTGAAAACGACGAGGTAAAGTCGTTCCTGGGCCAGTCCCAGGCGGAAAGGGATGACCTCGAGGTTGATTTCCCGCACCTGGTGATTGAACCGCAATTCCACCCCGGGTTGCCGCACGGGCAGATATTGTTTCATGGCGCGTGTAAGCGCCGCCCGTAATCCCAGCGACAACCTTTCGCGCGCCATTTTGAGCAGATTAAGGCTGGCGTTGCCCGGCGCGTGTTCGAGGTAGTCGCCGGTGCGGCCGCGAAAATGGATCACTTCCAAATCAGAATTGATGACCACCGCTGCGGGCGAGAAGTCGCGCAGGAGAATCCGGTCAACTTGCTGGTGCAGATCCATCAGCTTGGGATCGGGCGAGCTCCGTTCCACCGGACCGGGGAGGTGTTTCGGCTCCGGATCGGATGACTTGCGGCCCAGGTCAAAGCCGGGCCGGGCCGCGTGCGGCCGCTTGAGATAGATTTTATGCCTTTTGTCGATCAACCCGAAGTAATCCGTGGAGGAGCCGATCGTCTCCGAATTGCCGAGCACTAGAAAGCCGGTGCGCAGGAGCGAGTAGTGGAACAAGGGGATAATCCGGCGCTGCAGGACGGGTCCAAAGTAAATCAGGACATTTCGGCACGTGACGAGGTCAAGATTCGAGAAAGGAGGGTCGACGACCAGATTTTGGCTCGCGAAAATGCACATATCGCGGATCGATTTGTCGACCTGGTAATTGCCATTGGTCTTTTTGAAGAACCGGCGCAGCCTTTGGGGCGAAACATCCTGTTGTATGTTTTCCGGGTAGACGCCCGCGCGCGCCTTCTCGATGCTTGATTCGCTCACATCGGTCGCGAAGACCTGGGCCTGGCGATGAACCGAGGTCTGTTCGAAGAACTCAACCAGCACAATTGCCAGCGAATAGGCTTCTTCGCCCGAAGCGCAACCGCATACCCAAAAGCGCAAAGGCGACTGGCCGGTGTGCGCCTTTAGGATGCGTGGAAAGATCTTCCGCTTCAGGATCTGGAAAGTGAGTGGGTCGCGAAAAAAGCTCGTGACGTTGATCAACAAATCCTTGAACAACCCCTCAATCTCAGCGGCGTTGCCCTGGACCAAGGCGACATACTCTTGAAGCGTCTCGATTTTGTGGAGCACCATCCGGCGGATGATGCGACGTCTGAGGGTGGACTGCTTGTAGAGCGAAAAATCCACTCCCGTCCGGGCGCGCAACAAATTGAACAACGCGCTGAGGGCCGCGGCCCCGTCGTGCATCAGTTTTTCCAGTTCGGTGGTAGTGGGGACGTCTTTTGGCAGCGGCGGAACGCGACCCAGGTAAGGGTGGCCGGCAATGCGGCCCAACTCCTGGGCAATGTCTGTCGGGGAGAGCACGAAATCGACCGCGCCGGAGGCAATGGCGCTGCCGGGCATGCCGACGTACTTGGCGGTGTGCTCGTCCTGCGCGAAAGTAATGCCTCCTTCTCCTTTGAGAGCTTCCAAGCCGAGCGTGCCGTCGCTGCCGGTCCCGGACAGCACAACGCCGATGGCACGCTCCCGTTGCTCTTTGGCCAGCGAGCGGAAGAAATAATCGATGGGCATCGGAGGCAGCTCGTGCTCTTTACGCGGTGTCAGGCGCAGCAAGCCTCCCTCAATCGCCATGGTCGTGGCCTCGGGAATGACGTAGATGTGGTTGGGCACGACTTCCAGATTGTTCTCGGCCTCCAGCACCGGAATTTTCGAACTGTGCGCTAACAAGTCGGTGAGCCGGCTTTTATGTTTCGGGTCCAGGTGCTGGATGAAAATGAAAGCCATGCCCGTTTCCCTGGGCAGGGCAGTCAAAAAATCAGTAAAAGCTTCAAACCCCCCCGCCGAAGCGCCGATACCGACGATCGGGAAAGGCAGCCCCTGCTCGCCATCTTTCTCCTCCACGACCAGTTCCGCACCTTCGCCAGTCGGTACACGAACCGGGACCTTGGCTAAGCCGGCCTTTAGGTGCAACTCCCCAATCGAACGGCGCGGTTGGTCGGCCTTCCCATCGGACTGGCGAGACTTGCGAAACAGGCGCTCGGCTTCGGCCAGGGATTTTCCGGCCGCTTTCTTGATGGCAACGGCATCGGAAATCTCTTTGGCTCGCCGGCTTTTTCTGCGTTTTGTGGGTGCAGGCCCGGTTGTGCGCGGCTTTTTCTTGCCCGCGCCGGAAACCGAAGACTTGCGTGGTTTTTTCATAATGGCGGAAGCTTCCAAGCTAATTAGACATAAACCGGGTCCGGTTCAAACTGATTTCTTGAGCCATTAGCCGGCGCTTCATCCATAAGTTTGGAGTAGCGCCTTTAGGCGGTTTCGGCGCCGAGCCGCCTAAAGGCGAGACTCCAAACCAAGAAGCCCAGGGCCTCGGCTGGTTTTTTAAAACATGCCCTGAGAGCTGCCCCCGCCGCGCATCGGCAAGCGGGGTGATTTGCCCCTGAATAGAGGCCTTGGCACATTCGTCACGAAATAGGCGACAAACTCGGCCGTTTACTTTATACTAGCGATTAATACTGATAATGCCCGCTGCGCCGCGCCAAACCTGCCGGGGTGGAATACGCAACATTTTGCGCTTGTGTATTTTACATCGATGGATCCGGCCGGCATCTGCGCACCGGGTCTCGCTGGCTTTGCTCCTTTGCGCCGGCGTTGCGCAGCCAGCCCGGGCCGGGTCTGCGGCTGACGCTTCGCCTTATCCCCCGAATGTTCAGAAAATCCTGACGACTTATTGTTACGATTGTCACGGCGACGGCATGGAGAAGGGCAAAGTGGCATTCGACCAGATCAATTCCCACGCCGAACTCCTGGCGCAGCGCGACTTGTTTTTCAACGCGCTCAAGAACGTTCGGGCCGGCATCATGCCGCCCGAAAAGAAGCCGCGCCCGGACGCGCGGGAACAAAAGGAATTGGCCGATTGGATCAAAGCCGACATCTTCCAGATTGACCCCAAGAATCCCGACCCGGGCAAAGTCACGATTCGGCGGCTGAACCGCACCGAGTATCGCAATACCATCCGCGATTTGACCGGCTTCGATTTCAAAGTGGAAGACGAATTGCCACCCGACGATACTGGCTACGGTTTCGATACCATTGGCGATGTGCTGACTCTCTCGCCATTGCTGCTGGAAAAATACATGGGCGCCGCGGAAGTGATCACGCGCGAGGCCGTTCCCCGAGTGTTGCGCGTTGCGCCCGAGCAGGCCATTGCCGGATCGGAGTTTCAGGGAGCGAAGGATCCGGCGCACATGAGTTTTTACGAACCGGCTGAGCTGAGTCATTCCTTCAGGGCGGAGTTCGCTGGCAAGTACCGGCTCAAATTGAACCTGGAAGTCCACGGGCAGTTCGAGTTCGATCCCGGGCGCTGCCGCGTGGTGCTCAAGAGTGACGGTCAGGAGGTCTGGACGAATGAGTTCGGCTGGCAAAATGGCAAAAAATTCAGCTTTGACCTCAATCAAACGTGGCCGGCCGGAGATCACTCCTTGTTACTTGCGGTCGAACCGCTGACGCCTCCCGAGAAGAAGCAGAACTCGCTGGACCTGAAACTAAAGGAAATCGTGATTAGCGGCCCCTTGGACGATGTGCACGGGGCCCGGCCCAAGGGGTTCGACCGCTTTTTCTGGAAGGACCCGCCGAAATCGCCCCGGGAGCGGCGTGAATATGCCAGGGCAGTGCTCGCTCGTTTCGCCGGCCGAGCTTATCGGCGGCCGGTCGAGGAGCGCACCGTGGGCAGGCTGTTGAGTATCGCGGAGGGCGTTTGGAAAACCCCGGGCGAAGGCTTCGAGGACGGCATTGCCGAGGCAATCATTCCGCTGTTGGCTTCACCCCGGTTTTTGTTCCGCATCGAACAGACCCAGCCTGCCACAGCCCATGACAAATACCCCGCCATCGACGAGTACGCCCTGGCGTCGCGCTTGTCCTATTTTCTGTGGTCCACCATGCCCGACGAGCAATTGCTGAATCTCGCGGCGAAAGATCAGCTGCGCGCCAATCTCGACCAACAGATCCAGCGCATGGTGTCGGACCACCGCGCGCAATCCCTCGTCGATAATTTTGTCGGGCAATGGCTCCAGGTGCGCGATCTCGAAGGCATCAGCATCAACGAACGAGTGGTCCTGGCGCGCGATCGCGGCGAAGAGCATCAACTGGAAAACAGGTTTAAACGTTTTCGCGAATTGCAGGCCATTCCCAAGGACAAGCGCACCCCGGAGCAGCAGGCCGAATTGCAAAAAATGATCGATGAGCGGCGCAAACGCCAGAACCAGCAAAACTTCGAATTGGACGAGGGTCTGCGCCAGGCCATGCGCCAGGAGACCGAGATGTGCTTCGGTTATGTCATGCGCGAAAATCGCAGCGTCCTCGAATTAGTGGACAGCCATTACACTTTCCTCAACGAAAAACTCGCCGCGCATTACGGCATCACCAACGTGAGCGGTGGCGAAATGCGCCGCGTTGATTTGCCCCCGGACAGTCCGCGTGGCGGCGTGCTGAGCGACGGCTCGGTGCTGATTGTTACCTCAAATCCCACCCGCACTTCACCGGTCAAACGGGGCTTGTTTGTTCTGGATAATATCCTGGGAATTCCTCCTCCTCCGCCGCCGGCTAATATCCCCCCTTTGGAGGACAGCGAGAAGGCCTTTACCGATCACCAGCCGACCTTGCGCGAGACCCTCGAGATTCACCGAGGCAAGCCGCTCTGCAGTTCCTGCCACAATCGCATGGACCCGCTCGGATTGGCGATGGAGAATTTCAACGCCTTGGGAATGTGGCGCGAACGCGAGCGCGGCGAACCCATCGATGCCGCGGGCAAACTCATTACCGGTGAAGAGTTCCACGACCTGCGTCAGGTCAAGCAGGCCATCGTATCCCGGCACCGGCTGGACTTTTACCGTTGCCTGACCGAAAAACTGCTTACCTACGCCCTCGGGCGCGGCCTCGAGTTTTATGATGTCGAGACGGTCGACCGCATTGTGCAAGCCCTCGACCAGGCCGACGGCCGGTTCTCCACGTTATTGACCGGCGTTATTAATTCTGCTCCATTTCAAAAGACCCGCAATGTTTCAGCCAGTTTAGCCAGTAACAGCGCGTCCGCAGCCACGCTGCAAAATTGAAGAAATTATGAGCTCCAAATCAAACAGTCAGTCTGCGCGCGAGCGGTTCGCGGCGTTCAATCGGCGGCAATTCCTGCGCGGCCTCGGAGCCTGCGTCGCCTTGCCGGCCTTGGAAACGCTCCTGCCCGGCAAGCTCCTGGCCGCTGGAACCGACCCCGCCAGTCGCCTGGCCACCACTGCCACCGGTGCGCCCTTGCGTTTTGGCGTCGTTTACTTCCCCAATGGCGCCATCCAGCCGAATTGGTGGCCCAAAGGCGAGAACGCGCAATTCGAGCTGGCCCCGACCATGGCTCCGCTCCAGGGCTTGAAGCACCAGCTCCAAGTCCTCGGCGGCATGGACCAGGTCAACGCTATGCCCGGACCCGACGGCGCGGGCGACCATGCCCGGGCCAGCGGCACCTTCCTGACCGGCGTGCGCGTCAAGAAAACGGCCGGCGCGGATATTCACGCGGGGATCTCCATCGACCAGGTGATGGCCGCCAAGGTGGGCCATCTGACTCGCTTTCCATCGCTCGAATTGACCTGCGATTCAGTCCGCAAATCCGGCAACTGCGACTCGGGCTATTCCTGCGCCTACCAGTACAACCTTTCCTGGCGCTCACCGACCACGCCCGTGGCCCCGGAACCTAATCCGCGGTTGTTGTTTGAGCGGCTGTTCGGCTCCGGCAACCATGGCGAACGCCTCGAGAGCCTTAAACGACGACAGCAGGAACAGCGCTCGATTCTGGATTTCGTGATGGATGAAGCTCATTCCCTCGAAAAGCAACTCACCTATCGCGACAAGCAGAAACTCGATGAGTACCTGGTAAGCGTTCGCGAAATCGAACAGCGCATTCAGAAGGCTGAACGTTTCGGTAAACCAGCCGATCCCACTATGCCCACACCCGATGGCATCCCGGCAGGGTTCGAGGATTACGTCCAGATCATGTTCGACATGATGGTCGTGGCCTTCCAGACCGATTCAACGCGCATTGCGACCTTTCTCCTGGCCAATGAAGGCAGCAACCGCCCTTTCCCCGAAATTGGCATCGCTGAAGGCCATCATAGCCTGACTCATCACATGAACAAACAGGACATGATCGACAAGGTGGCTCAGATCGATCTTTGGTACATGAAACAATTTGGCCGATTCCTCGACAAAATGGAGCAGACCAGGGATGTCGATGGAAGCTCGTTGCTCCACAATTCCATGATCCTCTACGGCAGCGGCAACGCCGATGGGAATCGCCATACCCATACTAACTTGCCCGTCATCCTCGCCGGCGCCGGCGGCGGCACTCTAACCCCAGGCCGATTTGCCAAGTTCGGGTCCGTGCCCATGAGCAACATGTTGCTTGGCTTGGCTGGGCGCATGGGCGCCGGAAACGTCGAACGCTTGGGCGATTCCACCGGAAGGTTGGATGCGATTTAGGTCGAAGAGTCCCACCGGGACGGCCGAAAATAGCCCACCATTTCAATGGTGGGAACCGGATTGGAAGATTTTCGAGCCCCGGCGGGGCGAAAGAAATGGCGAGGCGGTTTACTTTGTTTAGGTTTTGCTTTCGTCCCTGGCGGGACTCGTCGATCCGTCCTCTTTTACCCAGCGATAAATCGCTGGGCTATTTTCTTTCGCCCTGACGGGCTGCGATGCGGATTTTTAAACTACAAAATACCTGAAACGTGACTAAAGCGCCGGTATGAGCTCCCTTCGCCCCTCCATAAACTCCCGCACGACGCGGTTCGAGAGGCGAAGCTTTTGCTGGATCGAGAGCGTGTCATTGGATTCCAGGAGGATCATGCAAATGCTCAGCACATCGCCGGTACCTGTGGAATGGACCTCTGCTCTGGCCCTGTTGGCGGGTTCGATCACAAATTTCCCCGCGCGGTAAAAACCCGCGCCCCGATGTCCCAAGTGCGCCACCACTGAGCCCACGCCCCAGCTACCGAGTTTTTTGAGGGCATCGTTCAAACTGTGGGCATCGGTGAACTCGCATAGTTCCCGAACATTGCCATGGGCCAAATCGACCAGCGGAAGCACCTTTCTCAAAAGTTGCTTGCGATGCCGAATCTCCCGCGCCGGCCCGCGCGACCAAACGGGATCGAAGTTGATATCCAGCGAAGTGGTCAGGCCGCGTTTTCGCGCATAGGCGAGCAGTCGCTCGTTGCCTCGTTCGAGCATCTCGGGCGAGAACCACACATCCGCGCGCAACAGGTGCTGACAACTCTGCAATGCAGCTAGATCCAGCTCGCCAAACCGCAGAGTCTGGTTGTTAGGCAGCCAACTCAGAAAGTGCCGATTGCCGTTCTCCAACCCGAGAGCCACCGTGGTGCCGCTGGCGCAGTGCCGGTCGCGCTTGAGGTGCGGCCGAACCCCGTGCCTTGCCAAGGCCCGTTGCAATTGGCGGCCCAAAGCGTCGTCTCCTACCTTTCCAATAAAATGGACTCGCGCGCCCAGGGCGGCCGCGGCGCAAGCGCTGTTCGCTCCGCCTCCCCCAATCGTTTCGATGATCGATGGCACTGACGTTTCGCCGTCCTGCAATAGTGCCGGCGAAGCCGGTGCGTCCTGGACCTTGATGTCGCGATTAATGTTGCCTACCACGCAGAGCGCGGCTCGCGCAAAGGGGTTGGCCGCCACGCGGCCGCCCGTCGCGAACGCGCCCATCCCGCGGACGATGGAATGTGAACGAGGGGTCGTCACCGGTCAGTGCGGCGGTGCGGGAAGGAGCGGTCATTCACCGGGTTCACAATCGCGGCGCGGCCGGTTTGATGGGCGGTTGGAAGGGCAGGGCGCCTTGGACCTGCACCTTGCGTTTATAAATCTTGTCGCCACATGCGGCGAAGATCGTATCGAATTTCGGTCCGCCAAAAGTCAGATTGGCGACCTGGCCGTTCGGCGTGGGAATAATGCATTCGACGCGCCCGGCTTGATCGCATACTTGAATTCCCATGCGGGTGGCGACGTAGAGCCGGCCGTCGGTGTCGCATCGCATGCCATCGGCGCCGCTGTCATCGGCGGTATCGGGCTGGTGCAGATGAAAATAGCGTTGCTTGAAGAACAGCGAGCCGTCGGGTTGGATCTGGTAGCTGTAAACCCAATGCGAGCGGCTGTCATCGACGTACAGCAGAGATTGGTCGGGCGAAAGAGTGATGCCATTGGCAAAATGCAAGCCGGTGTCGACGACTTGCTTTTCGCCACCGGGCTTGAGCAACCATACTTTGCTGGGCGAAGTCCCGTCCCAGCCGGGTTCGGTCACGTAAACCAATCCGTCGTAGCGGACGACCAGGTCGTTGCCGCGAAATCCCTCGGCGACAGTGGTTCCTTGTCCTTTTTGGTCGTAAGCGATGATCTTTTGTTCTCCGCCTGCCACCGCATAGAGCCGGCCGTCGGGTCCGAATGCCTCGCCATCACCGTGTTTGGAATCCGAGATGAATTCGGTGACCTGTCCATCGAGATCGATTTTGTAAGTCTTGGAATTCGGAACATCGTCGAAGAACACCTCGCCTTGCGCGTTGACGGCCGGACCTTCGGTGCCTCGGTAGCCGTCCGCAACTTTGTGCCAGTCTTCACCCGGCCGAAGGATGTCGTTGAGGTAGGCATTGGCAGAGGGTCCGGCCTGGACAGGTTGAGGCCAGTCTTTCCAGAGGAATCGCATCGCTTCGGGGAAAACCGACGCGGCCTGCTTGCCGTTATGGCCACCTTCGCCCCAGACGTGATCGACCTGGTACCCGGCGAAAACCAGTGAGCGCTCCATGCTCTGGTTGGCCATCCACCAGTCGCCCCCGTAGATATTTAAGTCACCGGTGCCATCCTGGAGAAACACACGAATCGGCTTGGGTTCAAACTTGCGGATGAGCGTGGGATATACGTGCCCGCCGCGAAGACCGACGTAAGTGCCAACCGAACTGAAAACCCTGCTGAATGCGTCGGGTCGCTCCCAGGCCGCAGTGAAGGCGCAGATCGCGCCGCTGCTGGAACCGCCGATGGCCCGGTCTGCCGCATGCGTCGACAAATGAATCGGCCGGCCATCGGGCGCGGTTCTCTTTTCGACGTCCGGCAGCAGTTCCTCGATTAGAAACCGCGCGTAATTGGGCCCGAGCCCATCATACTCGAAACTGCGATTAAACCGGTCCAGCGCGTTTGTGTTCAGTGACCGCAGGATGCCGGGTGTGACGAATACGCCAATCGTAATGGGCATTTCTTTCTGTGCGATGAGATTGTCGAAGACGGTCGGAGCGCTGTTCTGGATTCCATCCTGGTTAACGTACAGGCAGGCGGATTTAGACGGATCGTACTGCGCGGGCACATAAATCCAGTAGGTGTGCTCCGTTCCCGGAAAGATCTTGCTTCCGGTGAGAGTGAACTTTTGGACCGTGCCTTTGGGGACTCCTTCTTGTGGCTTGGTCTCTGGCGCCGGTTGATAATCATCTGCCGCTCGGAGCCGGGGCCCTCCGAGCGCCAGAAACCCACACGCCAAAGCCGTTACGAGCGCCCGCCTGGTAGCGCAGACTTTCAGTCTGCTGTACCGCAGGTTTTTAACCTGCGCTTTCCTCGACCCGTCGGATTGATCGAGTGGTATTGCACTCCCGGCCAGGCACCCTTGCCGACTGAAAGTCGGCGGTACAGCAGATTGAAAGTCTGAGCTACGGTCGCGGCAGGATGACGTGGCGGCTGGTTCATGGCGGGCCGGTTTCATGGCGTTTGATTCCCTTCGTTTTAGACGGGCAATTCTCGCACCGTTCCCGGCCGGACAGCTCGGCCGGTATTGGCGCTGCTCAATGCGGCAAAACACAACGATAAGGTGGCCAGATTGTTTCGGGCGGAATTTGTCGGTTCGCGTTTTTCCTCGATGGCACACAACAACTCACAGATCGTGCCTTGGAAACCGTTTTCGAACCAGGTGCCGCTCAGGATTGGGAAAGCGGCTCCGGCCGAGGTGGACAGTTTGAGATGTTGCTCGCTCAGGCTCGGACCGCTTGATTCCAAAGTGCCCAACGAACCGGCGATCACGGTGCGATCGGTCTGGCCGAAGCTGACGGCGGCGTTAAAACTCATGCGGGCCTGGAAACCGTCGCCGCCGATGATGGCCGAGGCCACAAAGGGCGGGCGCGCGCGTTGGTAGGCGCCGCGGGTAACACTGGCATAGACGAATTGCGGTTCGCGGTTATTTAAGAAACAAGCGGCCAGGTCGAACCAATGGACGCCGAAGTCGTAGAGCAGCAAGTGGTGAATGTTTTCGAAAGGAGTTCCGATGGTCCAACTGTGATCAAAGGACAAATTGAAATCGACCGTTGCGATTTCACCCAGGAGGCCGCTTCGAGCCGCGGCCAGCGCATAGGCGAAATGTGGTGCCCAACGACCATTCTGGTTTACGGCCAGTTTCACGCCCTGCCTTTCTGACAGGTCCGCCAGGCTCTCGGCGGTGTCCAGGTCAAGCGCGAGCGGTTTTTGGCTAAGCACATGTTTGCCTGCCTTGAGCGCGTGCTCCACTACGCCCAGCCGATGTTCTGGATGCAAAGCGGCATCGATCACCTCGACGTCATCCCGATGCATGACCTCGTTCCAGTCCGAGCAGATATCGGCTTTGGTATAAAACTCATCGCGCCGCCGGCGGGCCCGGTCCAGGTCCAAATCGCAGATTACGGCAACCTCCAAGCCGAGCTTGCGATAAGCGCGCAGATGGTACTCGGTGACGCCGCCGGCCCCGACCAGCGCAATCCTGGGCCGGTACGTGCGCGGCAAGCGCGGGAGATACGGCAGGTCCGGGGCTTCAACGGTACTCGAACGGACCTGTTTGCTTAGCCCGTACTCGGATTGGTCGGAGGCCATATGGTTGACGACACTCAGGAAACCAGGTGCACGGTCTTGTGTTTGGTCGCGCTGAGGATGGCACTGTCGACAATCTGCTGGCCGATGCGAGAGAAGCGCGTCGAGAGGGGGCCCTCGGGAGGGCGATGCTGCCGAATGCAATGAACCATATATTGGACCGGATTCTGGTAGGGCGCCTTGAGCGCATCCACCGGAATGGCTTCGCCTTCGGGTTTTCGCTCCGTTTGAACGCGCACGCTCTCCTCGTAATCGTAACTGCTTATCGTGCCATGAGTGCCCTTAAGCACAAAACCGCATTTCGGCTGAGGCTGATATTTCCAGGGATCGGTAAAAGTGCCCCAGCGGGTTTCGAACTTCGACAGCCCGCATCCGTAACGGGCAATGGTGATGCTGTGCTCGTCCACTTCCAAGCCATTGGGCAAGTCGGTGACGGCGGTGACTTCGATTGGTTTACGGCCGCGTTGGAACCACGTGCCCAGGGTGGTGCCGTAGCCCAGATAATCCAGGAGCGAACCGCCCCCTTGGGCATGGCTGTAAAACCAACTGCGCCGTTTTATTGCCGCCGTGGGAGTGGTCTCGACTTTATCAGCCGTGTGCCAGAGTGGCCCGCGGTTGCCGCCGTAATAATGAACCTCTTCGAGCGAGCCGATGCGGTCCTCGGTTAACAGGCGGTAAGCCGTGCAATGGCTTGCGGACCAGCGCAGCGGCCAGTTAACGGCCAGCATAACCTTGTGTTTACGCGCGGCCGCGATCATGCGGTCGGCGTCGGCGACTGAGGCCGCAAACGGTTTCTCGATTAAGATATGTGCGTTGTAGGGAGCCACCTTTTCCACATAGTCGGCGTGTTTTGCCGGGGCGGGACACAGAATCACCAGGTCCGGCCTTGAGGTTTCCATGCACTGATCGAGGCGGGTGAAAATCCGTTCGGAGGGAATGCCAAAATTACGCGCGGCCGGCTGCATGCGCGTTGGGGACTCGTCACAAATGCCAACAATTTCGACGCCTGGGTGTTCGCCGGCCATCCGGAGCAGGTCACCCATGTGCATGTGGTCGAAGTTGATCCCGGCAACTTTAAGCTTCATACGGTTGTTCTCGGGTTAGACTGGAAGTCAAGGTCGAGCCCCGCGCCGTTTTCCAGGACATGGCAACGCTGGCCGAGGCGGCGCGCTTCCGCCACAAATTCATCGGGGGACTCGGTATTGAAGGCAAACATATCGAAGTGGTGTGGAATGGCCAGCTTCGCGCCGATGTCGAACGAGAGTCGGGCGGCCTCGATGCCATTGAGATTTCCGGCGACGCGCCGTTCCGGTTTGTTGCCGTTGATAGGGACCAGGGCGACATCAACCTGGAGCGGCCGCAAGGCGGGAGCAAGCCCGTCGTGGAGCATAGTATCGCCGCTATGATATAGCTTCAAGTTGTCCAGGCGCGCGACGTAGCCGAGGAAACGGCAGCGGCCGCGCTCGTCACGTTCGACGGTGTTGTGGGCAGCCGGAACGCCCAACACCTCCACTCCGGCGACTCGAACAGTCTCGCCCGCGTCCACCGGCACGAGCCTGGTTTCGACCGAACCCAGGCGTTCGAGGACAGAGGAAACGTTGGCCCGCGGGACCACGAGCATCGCGCGCGGATTGGCTTCTAACAAAGGCAACAACGTTTCGCCGTCCAAGTGGTCGGTGTGGTTATGGCTGCAAGTGATCAGGTCAATTCCAGTCAACCGGTTGGGCGCGATAACCAACTCGGTTATGCGCTCGTGCGGTTTGTCGGTTTGCGCGTACTTTCGCGTCAGCGAATCCGACAGGTACGGATCGAACAGCACGGACTTGCCGCGGGCATGGACGAGGAAACCGCTTTGTCCCAACCACCAGAGGCGCGCGAGGCCTTGCGAGCGCGTGAGCTCGATGTCGCGCAACAGCGCCTCGTCCTTTTGATGCGCAGCTTTCATTGATTAGCTGAGCGATGCAATTAAAACCTCGGATAAACACTGATGAACACTGATAGGACCAAGCCCGAAACAAAAAATCGGAACAACCAATCTGTCGCCCTTTGGTGAATCTAACAGGTTGTCCGACGACCTATTCCTGTCCTTTTGCATCCGTGTCTATCCGGGTTAATCCGTGGTTTTCAATTGCATAACTGCGGCTTAGACCAGTTTCAGTTCTTGCCGCACCAGGTGCACGCCCGCAACCAGGTTCGCGAGTTTCTGTCGCGCGGCCCAGCGCGCGGTCTGGCTCAGGCCGCAATCCGGAGCGAAGACCAGGCGTTCGGGCGGAGCGTGCTTGAGACAGCGCCGCACGCGCTCGGCCACGTCGGCGGCCGTCTCAATGTAATAGCTCTTGACGTCCACAATCCCCACCGCTACGTCCGTGCGCCGCGCCACCGCCGCGATGAGCTCGAGTTCGGCAAATTCGCGGCTGGCCATTTCGAGATGCATTTCGTCGCAATGGAAATCCAGGAAGGCCGGGAACATGGGCGCCAGGCGGCGAGGTCCCACGGCTCGCGCTTTGTAGTTGCCAAAGCAGAGATGGGTGCAAATGCGGGTTCTTGAAGCGACCGATTCGACGGTGCGGTTAAAGAGGTCTACGAAGCGCTTTGGATCTTCGCGATGGGCGTAGCAGCTCATGGAAGGTTCGTCGACGCTAATCTCTCGGCACCCGGCGGCGACGAGTTCTTGAAGTTCCTTGCGCACGATGGGGAGCAAAGCTTCGGCGAGAGCCCAGCGGTCGCGATACTGGTCGTTGGGTTGGAGTCTGCCGCTTAAAGTGTAAGGGCCCGGGACGCTGGCCTTGAGCGTGACACCAGGCCTCCTCTCGCCCAGAGAAGGAGAGGGGGAAGGCTTCGAAGCCTGGTTGTAAAGGTTTTGCTGCCATACGGCACTAAAATGCTCCGGGCTCTGGACGGATCGATATAATCGCTCGAGGCGTTTGAATTCTTCGACGGCTCCCAGCCCACGTGGGGCGCGCAGTTCGCCGACTACTTTGTGTTTGCCGCGTTGATCGTGGGCCGGAGGTCCGAACCGGCGCGGCGGCGCGCTTTCCAGCTCGATGCCTTCGATGTATCCGTAAAAGGAGAGATTGAAGTCCAAGCGGGTTTGCTCGCCATCGGTGATGACGTCGAGTCCGGCGGCCAGTTGGTCATGCAATGCGGCAATCACCGCGTCATCCTGAAGTTCGGCGCGGTCAGCTTCGCCGAACTGGTCCAGATGCTGACAACAAAACTCCAGCCAGCCCGGAAAAGGATAACTGCCGATAACGCTGGTGCGCAGCGGATTTTCTTTCATACAGGTTCGGTTCCGGCTTCGGCGTAGAGACGGGCAAGTCGGTGGGCGTGCTCGTCGTAAGCCGCCTCGAAAATTTCGGTGGCGCGCGGCCCCCCGACGATGGCGGCGGCGGTCAGCACCTTCGGGGGGTGACCGGCGGCAATTAGGCGCGCCGCCACTTCAGCCTTGATGGTGTTGATCAGCAGGCAACCGCCCACCGTCGAGCCGGGCGAGACTGGGGTATCCAGGCCGTCTAGCTTAACCATGGCGTCGCCGATTGGCGCGCCGGTGTCGAGCACCAGGTCGGCAAAGTCCTGGAGTTTCCTGCCTTTGGGGTGTTTGGAAACGCTGGCTTCGGAATGCTTGCGGCTGATAATCACCACCACTTTCACGCCGCGCTTTTGCAGTCCCTCGGCCATTTCGATCGGCACAAGATTGCAGCCGCTGGAAGAAATGACGAAGCCGGAATCCTCGGGCCGCACGGCAAAATTGCGGAGAATTCGCTCCGCGAGGCCGGAAACATTTTCGAGGAACATGGCCTGACGTTGCCCGTTGGCGCCAACGACCGGGTTGTGAAAAGTCAGCGAGAGCTCGACGATGGGATTGAATCCGGGGAATGAGCCGTAACGCGGCCACATCTCCTCGACCATGATGCGGCTATGGCCCGAGGCGAACAGATGAACCATTCGGCCGGCCAGGATGCTGCGCGCAAACCAGTCGGCGGCCGTTTGGATTTGTGGCAATTGCCGCTCCACGCGCTCCAGTAGTTCGCGGGATTTGTCGAGATATACCTGGCCGGGAGAAGTTTTGCTCATCGAGGATTTCAGAATTTGGGTAGATTCGTTTGCATGGCTTGCCAGGCGGCGCCGAAGGCACCCGCTCGGTCGCCCAGCTTGGCCCGGAGGATGCGCGCGCGTGAGCCACCGGGACGCCACTCGAACTGATCGAGGAACCTCGAGAGCGGATCAAAGAGGGCGGGGCCCGCCTGCGTGATTCCACCGCTGAGGATGATGATCTCGGGGTCGAGCGCATTGATCAAAGAAGCCAGCCCGGCGGCCAGCGCGCGAATGGATTTTAGCCAGACCTCACGGGCCGTTTTGTCTCGCTTGCGCGCGGCGGCGACCAACTCGCGGGTCGACGCAAAGCGCCCTTGGCTTCGGGCGCGCACGGTGCTGTCCCCGATGGCGTCTTCCAGGCTGCCTGGGGTACCCGTGATATCAGGCGGACCCTCGGGGTTTAGGGAAAGGTGTCCGAAATGACCCGCCCGCCCAAGACGGCCGCGCAAGAGATGGCCATCGACGATGGCGGCGCCGCCCACGCCGGTCCCGAGCGTCAAAAGAACCACATTGCGACCGCCGCGCGCGGCTCCGCGCCAAACTTCACCCAGCAACGCCGCGTGCGCGTCATTGAGGACCGGCACTGCCGACGCGAGGCGAAAGCGCTTTTGCCAATCGAGATTCTCCAGCCCGGGCAGACGCTCCGGCATGAAGGCAATCGAACGATAGTCCGCCGCCGCCAGGCCCGGGGCGGCTAAACCAACACAGGCGGCGGGGGTTTTCACTTGCGCCTGTATGGCCGCTAATACCCGCTCGACGTTCTTGATCCAATTACTGCCTCCGGTCGAGCCAGTGGGCGCGAGTTGTTCCGCCAGGACGCGGCCGGTTTCGGTAATCGCCAGGCCTTTGATGTTTGTTCCGCCCAAATCCAATCCAATCGCGTAGGTCGCGCTCATGGCGTGGTTTGGCCGTCGGTAACGGACCAACCTCCGTCGACGGTCAGCACCTGTCCGGTGCTGAAGCGTGAAGCGTCCGACATGAAAAAGACCGCCGCGGCATCCAAATCGGAAGGATGGCCAATGCGGCCGCCGTCCAGAGGCTGTTTGCTTTTGACGAAAGCCATGATTTTCGGATCATTGGCGGCGCGCTGCGCCATGGGGGTTTGGACCAGGCCGGGCGCCAGCGCGTTAAAGCGAATGCGCTTGGGCGCATAGAGAGACGCGCAGGATTTAGTTAAGCCGATAATGCCGCTCTTTGCCGCCGCATAACTGTGGGTGGCAAAATGATCACCCGATGGCGAAAAGGCCAGTACGCTGGTGAGATTCAGGATGGTGCCGCCGGAATTGCGGGACAGGAGTTGGCGCACGGCCGCGCGGTTTGAATAAAACACGGAAGTTAAATTGAGTTCCATCGTGAGCCGCCAGCCGTCGTTGGTGATTTCGTGCAACGGCCCGTCGCCCCAGCGCCGGCCGGATCCGCCTGCCACGTGGTAGAGTCCATCGAAGCGGCCGAAGAGAGACGCACACTCCTCGATCGCGTTGGGCGCGGTTTCAGGCCGCGTGGCGTCCGAGTGGATGAACCGAGCTGCTGGGCCAAGCTCCCGGGCGGCGGTTGCCAGATCCTCTTCCAACCCAACCGCCACGACGCTCGCACCGGCTGCGACAAACGCTTTAACGGCCGATAAGCCTATGCCCCCGGTACCGCCAATGACAACCAAGCCTTTGCCGTCGAGCGCTGGTGGATTTAGGGCTGGGGCCATTGTGCAAATGCTTGGGAATGAGTGGGGTGTCGTCAACTCTATTCGGGACGGGGGAGTGGCGAGGTGCGAGGGGCGGGTGGCGAGTCGCCGACGTGTGCTTTGATCTCGAAATCGAGGATTGGGCAGACGCGGCAGGCAATAAAGCGATGGAGAGGCTGGGCCGCTCCCGAACTCAAGAAGCGCGTGATTCAAGAGCTAACCAGGCTACATCTATGGCAACAATTCTAATCGCCTGAGCTTGTGCTCCGTTCCATAATCATTGTTCGCTAAAAAATGCTTCGCCCAACCAATTGTACTCAGCTTTTTGTGAAACGGCATTTCCTCACGACCGGGCAAGCACTCATCGTCTCGCTTTCTGTGCTGTTGCTGGCTGCGATCCCGCAAAGTCTCGAATTATTCGCGCAGAATAGCGGACCCACAGCAGCGCCGCCGCTTGAGATCCAAAAACCCGTGGTGATGGAGTTATGGTCGGATAAAGTGCCGGACGAACTCGGGGACATTGGACCCGAGAGGGTGCGCATGTCTCCTAAGTTGGACCGCAAACAGGTTGAAGTCACGGAGCCGACCCGATTGATCACTGATGTGAGCAAGCCGAGCATTACGATTTGCCGGCCTCCAAAGGACAAGGACAATGGCACGGCGATCCTGATCTGCCCGGGAGGCGGTTACTGGGATCTGTACTGGCAATTGGAAGGCGAGGAGGTGGCGGCCTGGCTGAACTCGCGCGGCATCACGGGCATCATCCTGAAATACCGGGTCCCCCGGCGAGCCGATGATGTGAAAGGTGAGCCGGCCCGACGGCCACTCGAGGATGCCCAGCGGGCAGTCAGCCTGGTGCGCAGCAAGGCTGGACAATGGGGGCTTCACTCTCAACGCATTGGCATCATCGGCTTCTCGGCTGGGGGGCACCTGGCAATTGCCACCGCGACCCAATTTGAAAAGCGCTCGTACGAACCTCAGGACGAAATCGACCGCGTGAGTTGCCGCCCGGACTTCGCGATCCTCGTTTATCCGGGCTACCTCAAAGCCAAGGACAAGGACGAACTGTCGTCGGCGTTAAGTATTCCGCGGGGAACGCCTCCGGTGTTTCTGGCGCACGGGGACGAGGACATCATCAGCCCTCCGCAGCACAGCGTGTGCCTGTATCTGGCGCTGAAGCGAGCCGGTATTCCGGCGGAGTTACATATCTATTCCGGATCGGCGCATGATTTCGGTGTGCGCACCAACGATCATCCCTGTTCGGCCTGGACAGGAGCTTGTGAACAGTGGCTGCGATACCAAGGTTTTTCAACTGCCAGGCCAGCGCGAGACAGTGCAAGGCAGTGAAGCGGTTAGACCACGCATGGACACCGATGAAAGCAGTGTGATCGGGGACATTAAGAGCGTGTTGTAGAAATTTGCTTTGGAGTCCCGCCTTTAGGCGGCCCGGCGCCAAAACCGTCTGAAGGCGGGACTCCAAACCCAGGTGCCCACGCCCAAGCCGAGGTGTTTAAAACACGCTCTAAGAATCACAACAATGTCCTATCGCCTGCCGGACCTGGCGGGGGCCGCCCTTAGCCGCCTCAAGGCGGGACTCCAAACCGAAAGGCGCAACTATATCAGAAATGCGACTTGTACTCGGCACCTGTTACAGCTTGCCTTCTCTATCTCGCCGCATCCATACTTGGCTCGAATTGGTGCGAGTCAACGCTTGGCTCGGACGGCACCGCGAAAGAACATGGAATTGAATCGGAGGGCTTTTGAAATGAAACGTGAGTTAATGAAATCAATTGGCTTGGCCGTGGTCTATGTGAGTCTTGCGGGGTTACTGGCCGGTTGTGTGTGGTCGGTTGGTGGGAAGGAGCATGTTACGAGCGCCCAACCGACGCGAGGCCAGGAACTCATCGATCTGAAAAAGGCCAGGGATCAGGGTGCTATCACCCCGGAAGAGTACGAAAACAAGCGAAGGCAAATCCTGGAGCGTTAAGTCCTGAAGAGCCTGCGTGGACTGAAGGTTCGTGCAAGAGTAAGTACCCGGTCGGAGGCGATGTCCCAACGGTTCCAATTCTGCGGCTTCGGACGGTTTTTGGCGCCGGGCCGCCTAAAGGCGGGACTCCAAACCGAGTTCTTAATGCGCTCTAGGAGGCGGCTTAAAAATGAGTCCTGGGCGCCATTCCGGCGGCGAGACGCCGCCGGGACCCGCAGGCGAGGACGCCTTGCGCTACGTAGCGCGGGCCTCTGGCCCGCGGGTTTTGGCGGCGTCTCGCCGCTAAGATCATTATTAAAACATGCTCTAAGCCGCCAGGACCATCCTTCCGGGGGCCATTTCCGATGCGATCATCCGGGCGACGTCGTGGATCGGGGTCAGGTCCGTGTTAATGACGAAGTGATATAGAAGCGGATCGTCGATGTTCTTGCTGAAGAACTGCTTGAGGTACCCCCTGCGCGCAAGGTCCTCTCGCTGAGCTGACTTTAAAGCACCCCCCGGGGTGAGCTGGTTCAGATGTTCGAGTCGTTCAGCCCTTCGATGCAAAGAGCCCACCAGCCTAACGTGAAAGACGTGTGGCAGGCGGGCGGTGATCACGTTGGCAGCACGTCCAATGATAATCACGTGACCGAGGTGCGCCAGCCGCAGAATCGTTTCCGATGTTTTGCGCACCAGCATCCAGGACGGAGGATGCAGCCCGAACAACTCGTCCATGATATCCGTCATCTCCGAAACATGATCCTCCGGCATAAACCTGGCCAGCCTGGCCGGCAAATGATGATCGGCCAGGACCTTCTCCACGAGGTTGCGGTCAAAAACGGTCCATGGCCTGGCTGGCTGTGGTTCTTCGCTTTGGAGTAGAACCGCTAACTTTTCGGCCAATTCATGCCCGCCCGAGCCTGCCTGGCGCGAGATGGTCACGGCGGCGAATTTGCGGCCCAGGTTATGAGATCCCGCCCGGGCGTCGGGTTTAAGCTGGCAATTGATAAAGCTTAGGCACTTTTCCACATCGATGGTTGAGTTCATGAAGGTTCCTTTGGCCGCAAATGGCGGCCGGAGGCGTCTGAGCGCCCGGTTTGGGTCTCGCGTTGGGTGGTCATGCGTCGCCCAGTCCTTTTCCAAAGTAGGCCTCGCCCTCAAACCATTCAAACCCCCTGCGCACGATTTGAATTCTGTTAATTTTGCATATTAAATGAAAATTTTTGTAAGTTTGGTGCCTCCATTTACGTTTATTCCGGTAGAGTCTTTGCTGACTCTTCTTAAGTCTGGTTAAGCCGGTCTGGAGTCGGGCGGTCGCAAGGGGGCGCCGCCCGCTCCGGACCGGTCGGTTTTCCAGCGCTGGGCCCTTGCGCGATGTCCTTAATTTTGATTTCAAGCCAGGAAGGCCTGAGATGTGCCAAATTGGCACTGGAACAATGCAAAACTGGCCTAAAACCCGTCGGGTGAACGGTTCCGCTGCCGCGCGAAAGCGCGCACCGGGGGCGTTCACACTGATTGAGTTACTGGTGGTGATTGCGATTATCGCAATTCTGGCGGCATTGTTGCTGCCGGCTTTGGCCAAGGCCAAGGCGCGCGCCCAACGCCTTCAATGCGCTTCCCAACTCAAACAATTGGGCGTGGCGTTCCAAATGTTTGTCATGGATCACGATGACAAATATTGTCCCTCCGCGTATCGCACCGGCGATTACATGTACCAATTAGCCTGGGACGATTACTTGCATCGGTACATCGGCGGGGTGGATTCCGACGCCGATCTCGAGTTGGGCATTACGGATCCGACCAAGGTCCCCAAGATTCTTAAATGCCCGGCTGACCAGATCCAGGTATCGATCGCCTGGGGCCAGTTTGCGACGCGCCGATCTTATTCCATGAATTTTGCAGGGTTCGCCAATGGAGCTAATCCGATTTTGCCAGATGCGAAATTTGGAGTCGGGGTTTACATCGCCAACAACAACGGTTCCCGTCCTCTCTGGGAACCGCCGGGCTACAAAGCGAGCGTGGTGAAGGATCCCTCCGGAACTATCCTTCTGGCCGAAGTGCCGAACGGAGAGAATATGGCAGGCAATGATTGGCCGTCGTTCTGTGCAGGGCCCATTAATTCGAGCGGCAATTTTTCAGGCTTAACGGCAGATTGCTTCCAAATTGGCACTTCGACTTACAACTATGGCGCCGCCGAATATGGTTTGCACGCGTTCCGGTTCAATTACCTATTCCACGACGGCCACATTTCAACGCTTAAATATTTCGAGACGATCGGTTCGGGCACGACCAATGCCCCGCGCGGGATGTGGACCATGCTGGCCGGGGATTGAGGACGGCCTCACCATAGATTCCCCCCAGATTCGGGGCGACCGCAGATGGGGCGTACGGGATGGATTCGCCGCGGATTCGGGGCGACCGCAGATGGGACGTACGGGATGGATTCCCCGCAGATTCGGGGCAACCGCAGATGGGGCGTGCGGGATGGATTCCCGCAGATTCGGGGCGACCACAGATAGGGCGTACGGGATGCATCTGGGCTGAGCTCGGTCCGCAGTCCTTCGCCCGGTGACTTCTTTTCCTTAGAGCGTGTTTTAAAGCCTCGGCTGGGCGTGGGCACCTGGCTTTGGAGTCCCGCCTTCAGGCGGTTTTGGCGCCGGGCCGCCTAAAGGCGGGACTCCAAACCAAATTTTTAAAACACGCCCTTAGCGGCTTAGCGCCTTGGCGTGAGGCCTCCTAATTTTTCAAGAGCAGAATTGCCATCTCAATCACCCAGACAAAAAAAGCGAAACCCAACAACTGGAGCATCCAGCGGTTCACGCCGCGTTTGATCCAAGGGATAGCGCTGCAGAGGCGTTGGGGCGGTCCCCGTCTGATCAGCCAGTCAATTCGAGAGACACCTTTTCCTGCCTTGGGGGTAATCAGGCTTTCTGGAATAAAACCTTCCTGAATGAGGTAGCGAATGAAGGCCGTCCTTTGCTTAATGCCTAAGATAGCCGTGCTTCGGATGACCACGCCGGAGCTAACGACCTCGACGCGGACTAAATTGCCCGGTGTCAGGCGAAACTGATAGCATTTGGGGGCGGTCAACGCGCCCTTTTTGCCTTGGACCTTCATAGCTGGATTGCAGAGCACAACCCATGCCTTGCCTATCGGGCGCATCTTGGTAGGGACGGCGCGCTGCGCCGTCCGCGCCGCGTTAGCGGCGCAAGGCCAGGATCGCGGAATTGTGGGATGGCATACCACTTCGTTCCGGCCGCTGAACGCGGCCGGGGACATCGCAGCGCGATGTCCCTACCAAATGGTGGTTGTATTCGGATGCACCGGCGCATCCGTTCCTCCACAGTTGACAATCCCAAGCCTCAGGCGTGAACTGTAATCAACCACGATTCCATGAGCCCTATGACCTATGGATGCAACTCCTTCGGAGTTCTGCCAGACCGATGCGACCCTACCCAGGGTTGCCGCGGCTCTGCCGGTTCAATCCTGGGCTTTGCGACGGAATCCCGTTGGGATTCATCCAAGCCTTTTGGGTTCCATCGCCGTCAAAAACTGCTCTATATGGCCAGGTGCCTGCTTTTGTGGGTTCTGGTCCTTTACGGAGCGGTCCTGCATGCTTTGGCCGCGAGTTGGCTGGTCCGCGTCGAGGAACCTACCGGCCTTTACCCGCGTACCAACGAGCTTGTCGCTGTGCCCTACGCCAGGCTCGGAAGTCAGCGTGGGCCCTGGATCATTACAGATCCGCAGGGCAAAGAACTGGCCTGGCAAGCCTCGAGAGACGCTCTGCTTTTCCCGGCCACGCTCATTCCTGGCGAGCCGCCGGAATACCGAATCCGGACTTCGGCTCAAACGGCGACCAATTTCGTTAACGGGATACTTGTGCGAAAGCTCGGCTTGAATCGGGTCGAGGTTGGTAACCGATTTTTTCGTGTGCTGATCGATTTGCAGGCCGGTGCAATCATCGAGGCATACAATCTGAGCGCGCAGCCCCCGCGCGTGCTGAACCTGGTTGAAACCACACCCGAAGAGCCGGAAGCGCTCAAGGACGACATCCATGCGGCCGAAGCGATGGGCATAACCCCCGTGGCCGGGGTGCCGATGGGCAACCTGGGCTGGACCAGCCTTGGAAGCACCGGCGCTATCACCAGCGTTGAAGTGGTTGAGGAGGGGCCGTTACGCGGGAAACTGCGACTTGGCCGACCTCAGGAAACCTGGGAGCTGACCTGGGCCGCGGACAGCCGTGCGCTGGGTTGGCGCGCGCGCAACGGCTTTCGTTTTACGGCGATTTCGGCCTCGCCTTACCTGCCATTTGACCGGTGCGTCGGCGGTTCCGAGTACGAATGGCCGAATGGCCCTGATGACCTCGAGCCGCCGGATCATGAGATTCAACCGCGCCAATGGAACCATCTGCCTGGCGGGCACGTCGTGTATTACAACCACGCTGAAAACTACGGAGCCCTGGGCATTATTTCGGCGGATACAAACCTGACCTGGACGGGCATTGGTTCCCGTCGCTTTCTGGCGCGGGCACCGGAGGGGCCAACTGAAATCGGTCTGACCTTCCCTCAATGGGATGGCTCAAACACTGTGCTTCAAGCTCGGCGCGAATACCGCGTGTCACATCAGCCGTTGATTTTCGAGGTCAGCAAAGCAAACGATGACA
>Ga0070741_10002704_pt1 | contig 46529 bp, 44 predicted proteins | sample Coa_R1_4_FD_66440 | JGI IMG/M metagenome (GOLD analysis project Ga0070741, IMG submission 66440) | Surface soil microbial communities from Centralia Pennsylvania, which are recovering from an underground coalmine fire - Coalmine... | ecosystem: Environmental > Terrestrial > Soil > Unclassified ... | reverse complement strand
TCGCCCCACCCGGATTTCGGTCTGCGGGTTCAGGGTCGCGGCCACGCTGCGTGCCAGTTCAAGAATACTGACGTCGTGTGCCGACCCTACATTGAAGGGAACCAGCGCCGGTGCCCTGAATAATATCGTCCAAAGCCACACAGCCAAGTCGGCAGCATACAGGTAAGACCTTCGCGGAGTTCCGTCGCCCTGAATTTGAATCGGCCTGCCGGCCAGAACATCCGCAATGAAGTTGCCGATCGCGAAGTGCCGATCCAACGGCAGGTGGGGACCGCAAAAAGCCCAGCATCGCGCAATTTTACATTCCAGGCCGCCTGTCTGATAGAGAGCACAAAGGAGTTCAGCCGCGCGTTTACTTTCCCCGTATACGCTGGCGGGATCGAGCGGATCGGGAGATCCATTCCAGTCCTCGGGCAGGTGTGTGATCTCGGGAGGCTGCCTTCCATATACGGCGCCGGAGCTGGTCAGCAGAAATCTTCGTGCGCCACAGGCAGCTGCGAACTGCAGCACGCGCTCTGTTCCGGCAACAATGCTCGAATAGGTCAGCAAAGGGAACTCGGCTATTGCGCGCGCATCCGTGTCCGTCGCGGCATGCACAATGAAATCGAACCTGCCTTCCGGAAAAGCAAACGTCTTTACGTCGCCCTCCTGGTAACCGACACCCGCTTTTGAGATAAGGTGCGGGCACTTCTTCGCGAAGGCGTCGGCGTCACGGGTCAGCACGACCATGCTGGCGCCCAGTCTGAGAGCCTGATTGATATGGCAAAAACTCTCGAGCAACCAGCAGCCGAAAAAGCCTGTCCCGCCGGTCATGAAGATACGACGGCCGCGGGCTTCCTCCCATACACCGGAGGTGTGTTTGAGAATCAATTCCAGATCTTGCCGAGGAAGAGGTTTTGCCGGGCTCATCAGGCTTCCGACGAAATGATGATCATATGTGACCAGAGCAGTTCATGCTGTCAGGATTCGTACGCCATTCTGCGGAGTCAGGTCCACCGAAGTTTCGTCCTGAAGGGAGCGAAACGTGCCGAAAGACGTATGATGCGGGTGCGAAATGGAGCCAGGATCAAACGAAATCACCATGTCTTCCATGGTGCTCTTCCGCTGGCCCAGAGTTCTTCCAGTCGCTGTTTATCTCGCAATGTGTCCATCGGCTGCCAGAAGCCCCGATGAAAATAGGCTTGCACCTGCTTTTTTGAAGTGAGGTTCTGCATCGCTTCACGCTCGAACATTGAGGAATCATCGCGAATCTCGTTTAGGACTGCCGGGGACAGGACGAAGAATCCTCCGTTGATCCATCCTCCCTCGCCTCGCGGCTTCTCTTGGAAGGCGGAAATCGTGGTTCCGTCGATGCCTAGTCCGCCGAATCGAGCAGGCGGCTGGACGGCGGTGACGGTGACGGTGCAGCCATGCTGTTTGTGAAACGCGATTGTGGCTGAAATATCGATATCGCTGACACCGTCCCCGTAGGTCATGCAAAAGGAATCTTCATGCTCGAGGTAGTGAGCCGCTTTCTTAAGCCGTCCGCCGGTGCCCGCATTATCTCCGGTGTCGATCAAAGTCACGCGCCATGGTTCGGCGACGCTCTGATGTACCTGCATGCGATTCTCTTTCATGTCGAAAGTTACGTCAGACATGTGAAGAAAATAGTTCGCGAAGTACTCCTTGATGAGGTAACCCTTGTAACCGCAACAAATGATGAAATCGTTGATTCCGTGTTGCGAATATATCTTGAGAATGTGCCACAGGATCGGTCGTCCGCCGATCTCGACCATTGGCTTTGGGCGTGTGGTAGTTTCTTCACTCAGCCGTGTGCCCAGTCCGCCCGCCAAGACGACAGCTTTCATTTGATCTTTTGAGGACCGATGAGAACAGCGCCAACGAGCCAGTTCCCGTTTGCGCGTGGGATCTTGATCGTTACCCGATCCAGTATACTGCTGGTTGTAGATTGTGTAGTCTAAATTTGCGGTATTCTGCAGGACGGACCAGGCCAACAGCCCGGACGGTCTGGCAAAGGCTCAAATCTGCCGAATCAGGCAATTGCAGGCTTCCGAGCGCCATCCTAGTCCTTGCCATCGAACCGCATGAAGTTCAAACCGCTAGTGCTTCCAGAATCGGATGGACTGTAGCCCAGGAGCAGACATGTCGCCTGCTGTTGATCCCTATTGTGTTTTCAATCAAGCTATTGCCGAACACCTCGCAGTTGTGGGGGCGCTGCGGGACCAGCAGGCGCTGCTACAGCAGATTGCCGAGGAAATGACGCGCGCCATCCTCGCCGGAAAGAAGGTGCTGTGGTGCGGAAACGGCGGTAGTGCTGCCGATTCGCAACATCTTGCTGCCGAATTGATGGGCCGGTTCCGCCGGGACCGCCGCGCCCTTCCTTCCATGGCACTGACAACCAACACGTCGATCCTAACCGCCATTGGCAACGACTACGGCTATGAGAAAATTTTCCAGCGCCAGGTAGAAGCGATGTGCACAAAGGGGGACGTGCTTGTGGGTATCTCAACTTCCGGTTCAAGCAAGAACGTGTGTGCCGCTCTCCAGACTGCGCGGCAAATTGGTGCATACACGGTTGCATTTACCGGACAGGGCGGCGGCGCAATGGCGGCTGCCGCCGATGTAACTTTGCATATCGCCTCGAATGACACTGCCCGCATCCAGGAGGGGCATATTCTCTGTGGTCACATGATTTGCGACTGGATTGAGCGACGCCTCTGTTAGTGGGCATTGTTATGTTGCCGCTCTAACATGTCCCGAGAAGAGGTATCCGCACTGAATTTGTTGCGCAGACTAACTCATGTCCCTGCTTGCCTTTTCCCAGAATTTCTATTTGCATATCGCAAGACCAGGACGTAGCAGAGTTTGGTGATCCTGGGCTGTCGGTACCATCGCAGAGGTTAAGACGTGTGATATGTCCATTGGCCGGCCGAACCATCGAGGCCGAGTCTTGGCGGCCGGGACCAGGGGCTGATGTATATAATTATCCTGCGCGAGGACAGGCGAACTGCCCGCAGGCGCATTACTCAATAGGAGTTTCCATGAGCACAATACGGATCGCCGACAGGATTGTTGGGGACGATCAGCCGTGCTTCATCGTTGCGGAAATCGGCATTAACCACAACGGAGATGTTGATTTTGCCAAAAGACTTATCAGCGTGGCCCTGGCTGCCGGTTGCGACGCCATTAAATTTCAAAAGCGGACGGTTGAAGTAGTCTACTCGCAAGAAGAGCTGGCCAAGCCGCGCGAGAATCCGTTTGGGCCTACCAATGGAGACCTTAAGTACGGTCTCGAATTCGGCCAGGAAGAGTACGAAGAGATCGACGCTTTCTGCAAGTCGGTCAAGATGCTCTGGTTCGCGTCTCCGTGGGACGAAGGCTCCGTTGATTTTCTGGAACGTTTTGATATTCCGGTTTATAAAATCGCGTCAGCATCGCTTACAGATGATCACCTGCTTCGGCACATCCGTGCTACGGGAAAGCCGATCATCCTGTCAACCGGCATGAGCACCTACGCCGAGATTGACCACGCAGTTGATGTTCTGGGCAAAGAAGATCTGCTTCTGATGCACGCCACCAGCACTTACCCGGCGACCTACCCCGAGTTGAATCTGCGTGCAATACCCGCCATGGCCGCACGATACGGCGTACCCGTCGGCTACTCAGGGCATGAGACCGGGATTCCCACCAGCGTCTGCGCGGCTGCACTGGGAGCCTGCTGTGTCGAGCGCCACATCACGACAGATCGCGCGATGTGGGGCTCCGATCATGCGGCCTCCCTCGAACCCAACGGGATCACCCGGCTGGTACGTGATATCCGGCTTTGGGAGCAAGCCAAAGGTGACGGCATCAAGCGCGTATATGAGCGGGAGATTCCGATTATCAGGAAGCTTCGCCGCGTGGGCGCCACGGTCTAACTCATGGCGCCGGAGAATTCTGCAGCGGTCGGCTTGGAAACGATCCGGGCAGTGGCCATCGATGTTGACGGCGTACTTAGCGACGGCGGCCTTTGGTGGGGACCAGGCGGTGAGGAGTGGAAGCGCTTTAGCTTCGCCGATATTATGGGTCTCTCTTTGGCGCGCCGCGCCGGACTGATCCTCGCCCTAATCTCGGGGGAAGACAGTGCGTTAGTGGACCGCTACGCCGAAAAATTGCTCATTCGTCACGTGGCTAAGGGTTGCCGGGACAAGGCCGCGGCACTTCGCGAATTTGCCGCTGCCGTTGGCGTGAAACTCACAGAGATCTGCTTCATGGGCGACGACGTGAATGATTTACCGGCAATGGCCATTGCTGGGTTAGCTGCCGCTCCATCAAATGCAGCATCGGTCGTTTTAGCGTACGCGAGCTTTATCGCCAAGGCTCCCGGGGGCAACGGCGCGGTGCGTGAATTGATCGATGCGTTACTGGCCGCTCGGGGTCTCTCTCCGCAGGAAATCTTTACCAGGGATTGATGGCTTCGGCAGTCGATGCTTTTTCCCAAATTCCATTGACGATTGGACCAATGAAGCTCTCCGATTACGTAGTCCGTTTTATTACCGATTTAGGAGTGAGGCATGTCTTTCTGGTGACCGGTGGGGGCGCAATGCACCTGAATCATTCCCTTGGTTCCCAGACCACCGTCGAACCAGTCTGCAACTCCCACGAGCAGGCCAGCGCCATCTGCGCCGAGGGCTATGCCAAAGCCACCAACCATTTGGGCGTGTGTATGGTAACGACCGGCCCGGGTGGCACTAACGCCGTCACCGGGGTGGCCGGGGCATGGTTGGACTCAACGCCCATGCTCGTTATATCTGGTCAGGTTAAGCGGCCGGATCGTATGTTCGACAAGGAGGGTCGGCCGCTGGGCATGCGTCAACTTGGAGTACAGGAAGTTGACATAGTCTCTATCGTCAAGCCCATTACCAAGTATGCGGTCACGGTTCTGGATGCGAACGATATACGCTACCATTTGGAGAAGGCAGTGTATCTGGCCCTCCACGGACGACCCGGTCCGGTCTGGATCGACATCCCGCTTGATGTACAAGCTTCCCCGATCGAAGCTCCATCTGATTTGCCTGGTTTTGATCCAGCGGAGTTGACCGAGCCCAGGGCGAATGCTTCGGTTAAGGACGAGGTCGGGCGCCTGCTTGAAAAGTTGAACCAGGCCAGACGGCCTTTGCTCTTCGCGGGTAACGGGATTCGGCTGGCTCATGCCGAGAAAGAATTTGAACAGCTACGGGTTTTGCTTGGAATTCCGACCGTGGCAACTTGGTGTGCGGCCGATCTGGTTCCTAGCAACGATCCACTGTATGTGGGGCGACCGGGCTCAGTGGCAGCCCGCGGAGCAAACTTTGCCCTTCAAAATTGTGACTTTCTTCTCGCGATTGGCGTGCGACTGGATTTTGCCATCACCGGATATGCACCCCAAAACCTTGCCCGAGGTGCCTATAAGGTAGTTGTAGATATTGATGAGGCTGAACTCCGAAAGCTCCACCCACACCTGCAGCAGCCAATTCAATTGGACGCAAAGACGTTCCTGACAGAGGTCCTGGCTCAAAGAGACATTATTCGGCTTTCGGATCATTCGGCTTGGGATGCGCGTTGCGCCGATTGGAAGACTCGCTATCCAGTCGTCACCGCGGATCACCGTAAGCCCGAAGGACCGGTTTCGGTGTTTCACCTTGCCGAGGTGATCGGTACCGAAGTCAAACCCGAGGATAGGCTGGTGGTTGGAAGCTCTGGATCGGCCATTGAGATTTATCTGCTTGCTTTTCCTACGTTGCATTCCCAACGCCTGTTTCACACGGCTGGGCTGGGCGCCATGGGATACGGCATCCCTACAGCAATCGCCGTGGCGACGGCCAATCCAGGGCGAGAGGTGATCGCGGTGGACGGCGATGGAGGGTTTATGTTCAACATTCAAGAATTGGAAACAATCCGGCGCCTTAAGCTTCCGATCAAAATGTTCGTTATGAATAATGATGGTTATGCTTCGATTCGCGCATCACAGAAGTCCTATTTTGGCCAAGCCAAACTAGGTTGCGACAAGAGCAACGGCCTGACCGTACCGGATCTGACTCAGGTGGCAGCGGCGTTTGGCTTGAATTCAACCGTGATCAGGAATCAGGAGAATCTTCGGGCGGAGGTGCGGCGCGTCCTGGACATGAAGGGGCCGGTCATCTGTGATGTCAATGTGTTGCCCGATGAGTTGCGCGCACCTCGCCTGCAGTCTTATCAGAAGCCAGACGGCTCGTTCGTTTCAAAGCCGTTGGAGGATTTATTTCCATTTCTTCCTCGGGCGGAGTTTTTGGCGAATATGATCGTAGAACCTTTACCGGAATGAGGTTGAGTTCCCCAGCGCATTCCCCGGATGGAGCTAATTCGGAATGCAATAGCAGACGCAGTCGAATCCGTCGGCACAATAAGTGCGCATCGTAAACCGGGAATCAGGCAAGAGCTCATTCAGGCGTAGGGGGACGCTCCACAAGTGGTCGGGAGCGTGATAGGCGCAAACCGCCATTTTCGGGCGATATCGTTCAATGGTTTCGCGACCGCCCTCCAGCGCATCGGGTTCGCTGCCCTCGATGTCGAACTTCATGCACGTCGGCGCAATGCCGTCGAGTGCGTCATCAAGTCTAATGGTTTGAACTTCCACGGTTCCGGTTGACGAGACTCGGGAACCAGTACCGCTAATGAGGAAACGAACCGTTCCGCGCCGCGCGCCGACTGCAAATGGCTCTACTGTAATTCGCGGATCACTGTTGACGGCAGATCTTAACGCCGCGAAATTGTCGGGGTCCGGCTCAAACGCAATGACTCGGCAGAACCGGTCCCTGGTAGCGCGCCGGAATTCCGCAATGGTGTCACCGTTATAGGCACCGCAATCAATGAAGACCTCGTTCTGACTCAGCTGCAGAATATTTTCTCCAAAATACTGCACTCCTGGATCAATCACTTGGTCGGAAACGTCTCCTAAACGAAGCCGCATCTGGCGGTCGAATTCCTTGCGCCCGGCTAAATCCAGCAATGCTCGCGCCTGGCGGATTTCCTGATCGTGCTCAGCATAATAGTCTGACCGCTCCCAAAACCCATGCGGCAAAAGATGATCTCCGTATTCATTGAGGAGCGCGGGAAACGAGATAATATCGGAAACTCCTAAAGACCTGAGCTGGCTGATACGGTCGAACATTTTATCGGTCCGGTTCGGATGCCAGATCGCAATGACAAACGTGGCGTGCGCATAGCGCTGGGCAGCTTTTTCCGGTGACTCCACCGGAGTGCCTTCGCAGAGGCTACCCCATAACGACGGGTTATTGTCACAGAACAAGACAGGCTTGATAGCGTGAGCGACGCGCCGACCGAGATTGCCGGCGCCGAAAATGACAACGGGAGAACGAAAAGTCATCAGACCGTAACGATCCGCGGCAAACGTGCCACGCGCTCCGAATTCAGTATCTTTTCCCAGAGCATACCATACGTGTCTTGACCACGTTTCAGCCAGGATCGTGGACTGCCAAGCATTCTGCGCAGCAGTCGTGGGTGCATGGCAAGGAGTATAGCCGGGCGATGGGAACCGATAGTGGAGATCTCGTAAAGATGCCCGTTCGACCGGCTCTTTCTTCCTTCCTTGATTCTTAGCCGAGCGGTGCGAGGGTCGTTTGTTTCTTTCCCCCGCGAAACTTGGTCTGCGAGATGAATTCCCTGATCGTCAAGGCCACGAAGTCGAGCATAGGAGGCGTCAGTCCCGGGTAAACACCAACCCAAAATACATTGTTCATCACAAAATCGGTGTTACGCAATTCTCCCACCACGCGATACGCACAATCTTGATAAGCGGGCTGCCGTAAAAGATTGCCGCCAAAGAGCAGGCGTGTACCTATCTTATTCGCATCAAGAGCTCGCACCAGATCCTCGCGCCGAAATGGGGCATCTTCGCGCACGCCAAGAGGAAAGCCAAACCAAGAGGGATCGGAGTGTGGGGTCGCTTCCGGCAAGACTAAATAGTCCTGGAGCCCGTCCAACGCTGTCAAAAGCCGGTTGAAGTTCGCTTTGCGCTGGGCGATGAACTGCGGCAGCTTGTCTAGTTGTGATGTTCCAAGTGCGGCCTGCATGTCGGTCGCCTTCAGGTTGTAGCCAAGATGCGAGTAGGTGTACTTGTGGTCGTATCCTCTGGGCAATGAGCCCAGTTGCCAGTCAAACCGCTTCCCACACGTGTTGTCCCTGCCGGGCTCGCACCAGCAATCACGACCCCAGTCGCGAAACGACTCGATCAGTACCCGCAAAGCCGGTTGATCCGTCAGTACGGCGCCGCCTTCTCCCGTAGTGATGTGGTGTGCAGGATAGAAGCTTAAGGTGGCGATATCGCCAAAAGTGCCAACATTTCGGTACCGATAGGTGGAACCCAGCGCGTCGCAACAATCTTCGATCAGCCAAAGCTTGTGTTTACGAGTGAAGGCACTTACCGCATCCAGATCAAAAACGTTTCCCAGGGTGTGGGCGAGGAATACGGCCCCCGTACGGTCGCTGCGCGCTGTTTCCAATTGACGTACATCGACCTCATAGCCTGGAACGGTGACGTCCACAAAAACCGGAATTAATCGATTCTGGAGAATCGGATTTACGGTGGTCGGGAAACCTGCCGCAACAGTGATGACCTCGTCTCCTGGCTTGAGCCGCCGGTCCCCAAGTTTTGGCGATGTCAGAGCGCTCACGGCAATGAGATTGGCCGAAGACCCCGAGTTAACTAACGATGCGGAACGGACACCCACAAACCGCGCCAGATTTCGTTCGAAAGCCTCGCCGAACCGGCCTGTGGTAAACCAGGCATCGAGAGCTGAGTCAACCACCGCGCTTACGTCGGAAGCGTCGATCGACTTACCGGAAACCGGAACAGGCGAAACCCCTGGGATAAAGTCTTCCGGGCAGGACGATTCCAACCAGTACTGAGCTGTGAGATCGAGAATCTTCCTGCGTAGCTGGGCCGCGGTATCGGTCATAGGCTGGCGCGAGAGTTACGAAGATCATATCATTCAAGGGCTTGGCGGAGTGCTGTGCGGAGAGCTTAGGCAACTGCTTATAAAGGGCTTATATTGGTGGGGCTGAGGCATATGAGGCGGAAGGAGACGATTCTGGAAGAAGTGCTGAGAACCTGGGCTGGACGGCGTGTCTTTCTTACGGGTCACACCGGCTTCAAGGGTAGTTGGCTTGCGCTTTGGTTGAGCAGGCTAGGCGCGCGGCTTCGGGGATATGCCCTCGATCCCTGCACCGAACCTAACCTGTTTACCTTGGCCGCGATCGGCAGCGTTATGGACGATGTTCGCGGCGATGTACGCGACTATTCGAAGCTCGAAGCCGAGTTGAGGGATTTTGCACCGGAGGTCGTCTTTCATTTGGCCGCGCAGCCGATCGTTCGCCGTTCATATTCGGATCCAGTCGGCACCTACGCAACAAATATCATGGGCACAGTAAATGTGCTGGAAGCGGTTCGCAATACGCCCAGCGTGCGCGCGGTGGTATGTGTCACCACTGACAAATGCTACCAGAATCAGGAATGGATCTGGCCGTATCGCGAGTCCGATCCCCTGGGCGGATATGACCCATATGCTTCCAGCAAGGCCTGCGCGGAAATTGTCAGTGCGGCGTATCGCAGCTCATTCTTTGCGCCCGAACAGTTGCCCAAACACCGTGTGGCCCTGGCCACGGCGCGCGCCGGCAATGTCGTTGGTGGCGGTGACTGGTCTGAGGACAGGCTCATCCCGGATTTGGTGCGCGGGTTTAGTTCCGGGCAGCCGGTTCTTATCCGCCGCCCCACGTCCATCCGTCCTTGGCAGCACGTGCTTGATCCCTTACACGGTTACATAATGCTGGCCCAGGAACTACTCGCCCACCATGCCCGATTTGCATGTGCCTACAACTTTGGACCGAGCAATGAAGACATTTGGTCCGTCGAGCGCGTTGTTGCCAGGTTCGCTGAGATCTGGGGTGACGGGGCGTCGTGGGTGCGCGACTCTGCTCCCAATCTGCATGAGGATCACGTCCTTCGACTGGACGCAAGCAAGGCCCGCGCGGAACTAGGGTGGCAACCTCAGCTCAATATCGAAACGGCGCTGGAATGGACCGCGTCTTGGTATCGCGCCTGGAGACAAGGTGCGAACATGGTGGACTTTACGACGCAACAAATCGAGGACTATCAGTTCCGTTTGAGTCGATGATCGGGAATTGCATAGCACACACCTTCCCAACAATCCTCTGCATAGCGTCGCAGGAACACGTTGTATTCAGGGGCTATGGACCGGATGAGACTGGGAATTTGCCATAGGTGTTCAGATCGGTGATAGGTGCAAACGGCAAGGATCGGGTGATGCCGCCGGAGCAAGTCAGTCGCTCCGGCAAGAGCTTGCGGTTCCGCGCCTTCGATATCCATCTTGACGTAAGTTGGCGGAACCGACCAAGGGATGTCATCCAGTCTTCGACACTCCACGGAAATTGACTGCTCATCCTCCACCATTCGCGAGGCCATGGTTCCAGTGGAAGCAAAAGACACCGTGCCGCTGTGCTCGCCGAGTGCGTAGGGCATAACCGTTATTCGCTCCGTCAGGCCCATGTTTCTTGCCGCCACTCCCAGGACTTCCCGGTTCAGAGGATCAGGTTCGATTGCGAAAATATGTTGAAATCTGCCGTTCCAATGCGAGGTGAAGCCTGGAATCGTATCTCCCTGAAAGCTACCGCAGTCGACAAATACCTCATGCTCCGATGGCTCCATTAAATCCATCGGGAAATATGTTTCTCTGGGATCTAATGGCCGCGGAAGGGAGTCATCTTCCAGCCAATACCGCCATTCCAGTTGCCCTGCGAGTTCACGTCTTGATTCCTCGTCCGCTAGCAATTCACGACAAGCTCTGATCTCATTGGCATAGGCGGGCAACTTGGAGGGGAGTTCTATTCCAAAGTGCGGAGTAAAAACCCCCTCATACTTCCAAAACAATGCTGCAAAGGGCGCAACGTTGTTGCAGCCCAGTTCCTTCAACTGGCGCCGAGCCGGAGAGCCGTTATAAATCGTGACCACGAAACAAGCTGCGTGCCGGTAGCGATCCGCCGCGGTAGAGGGCGACAGCACTGGCACTCCCTCGATTTCTGTGCCCCAGAGCCGCTGATTGTTATCGGCAAAGGCGACCGGCCGCATTCCCGCTTGTTCGAGACCGCGAAACACGAGTTTACCGAGGGGTCCCGCCCCGAAGAGAATAAGACGTTCTTCGTTCGGTCCCGCGAAACTCGCAAAAGTACTCTTTTCGCGGGCACGCGCAGCCTCTAACGACTCCGAGCCGATGCGATGCAGTACCCCTTCCAGCTGGTTTACTTGAGTTGCATTCCTCATTCGCGCTGTTCTTCCTTTGTGACTCTATGCAATTGTGAAATCGAGGCCAACTCGCGGTTCGATGGGGAAAGGGACCGTCGCGTAACGTGATTTACTCCCCGGGATGTTCGTTACCTATTTGAAACCTTATCCGGTTGTAGGTTGCCAGGTCAAGAGTGCTTCTTCTTGTGAATCAGCATGATTGAATGCTGGCAACGCTATAATCCAGAGGCGTTACAGTAGAGCGCGACTCCCGGCCCGAAATAGGATCATGCAGTTCAATGGAGACGTCTACGACAAAGTCATTTCAGTTGGTGGTTCTGCTTCCAGATGATACCCATATGCTCAGTTCTAGCGATTATCGAGCAGCCATCTGCATCTCGATCGCGCGACTTGTTTTCTTAACGTGGGCCCGCTGAATGTCTGAAGGTTTCCATGAAGTCGCCCCGGCCCCGTTAAACTCATCAGCCGTCGGGCGTATTCGTCACTGGCTGCGAACGGTCCTGGGACTCGATCGAGCGATAGGCTTTACCGTTCTGGCGAGATCATGGGGCAGTGCAGCGGGTCTTGTCACCGTCGCTCTGATCGCACGCTTCCTTTCCCCTGCGGAGCAGGGATATTACTACACCTTCGGCAGCCTGGTAGCCCTGCAAATCATTTTTGAACTGGGCTTTTCCTTTGTGATCCTGCAGTTGGCAAGTCACGAACGTGCCGAGCTCTCGATCTCCAGTGATTATGAAATCACCGGCAGTGCCACGGCTCATGCCCGCCTCGCCTCTGTAATTCAGAAGTCTGTTCGCTGGTATTCCATGGCGGCGCTCCTGATGCTGGCGACATTGCTCCCTCTGGGCTTTTACTTCTTTTCAACCCACGACCATGCAGGACCTAGTGTTTCCTGGCGTTTACCTTGGTGTCTTGCGGCGTTCATGGCGGTGCTCAATTTCCAGATTGACCCATTCTTATCTTTTTTTGAAGGTTGCGGATATGTTTCAAGCGTGGCTCGTTTGCGCTTGATGCAGTCCATGACAGGAAGTCTGCTGGCTTGGCTTGCTCTGATAAGCCACCACGGCCTGTTCGCTCCATCGATGGTGCTATTGGGAATGGCATTCGCCTCTTTTTTGTGGCTGGTTGGGAAGCGGAAGTTGTTGATCGGGTTACTGAGGTATCAGGCTGGACCGAATCGAGTCCGTTGGGGGGAGGAAGTGTGGCCATTCCAGTGGAGAATCGCTGTGAGCTGGTTCTGTGGCTACTTTATCTTTTGGATATTTAATCCCGTTCTGTTTGCATTCCGCGGTCCCGTGGAGGCGGGGCAGATGGGAATGTCTCTCAGTCTGGCGAATGCGATACAGGCCATCGCCGTTTCCTGGGTGAGTACAAAATCCGCACCCTTCGGAACGTTGATAGCTCGCAAAGAATACGAGACGTTAGACCAAAAGTTCTTTCAGGCCCTCCGACAATCCGTTATCGTCGCGATCCTGGGCGCCGTGATGGCCTGGGTTGGGAGTATGTACCTGAACCTGGAGCACATTCAGTTCGCCCACCGCCTTCTGGACCCGTTTTCCATAGCTATGCTGATGCTCACCATGATTACAAATGTCATCGTCTTTGCGCAGGCTTATTACCTGCGCGCACACAAGCAGGAAGTCTTGCTCGCAAATGCAGTGGTCGGAGCACTGACAGTGACGGCATTCACGTTGATCTTTGGACGCCTCTACGGTGCCAGAGGCATCGTGGTCAGTTGCTGGCTCGGCAGTATCCCGGGGCTAGCTTGGTCCACCTTCCTTTTTCAGAAGTACCGAACGCTCTGGCATAGACGGTAGCGCGGGCCCGTCTTCGGGAGAAAAAAGGGCTTTGGTATCATGTATTTTTTCGCCTTATGTCGTGAACGCGTGCGAGTGAGGGGCATCACAGCAGACTGGTTTTAGCTTCTCCAATATGGCGGCCTCAGAACCACTTCTTAGCATTGCGATTCCCACATTTAATTGCGCCCACTTTTTAGCAGACGCGGTTGGATCCATCATGCGTCAAAACCTGGATGACTTCGAGCTCCTGATTATTGACAATGCATCGGAAGACAATACGGAGGAAGTCGTACGCTCGTTTGAGAATCGACGTATTCGGTATCTGCGCAATGCTTCGAATCTGGGAGCTTGTGAAAACGGGAATCGTTGCTTGGCAAATTCGCGTGGGCGCTACGTCAAACTCCTCTGCGCCGACGACGTTTTGCTGGATGGTGTGCTGCAGAAGCAATTAGCTATGCTGGAGACTCATCCTGAAGTTGCCCTGGTTACCTGCGGCTACCTGCCGACTGATGCTGATTTGAATGTTCAAGAATCCTGGTCTGCGTTCCCAGGGTCCCATCCCGGGCCCAGGGTGATCAATTTCTGCCTCAGCAGAATGACAAATGCGATTGGGGGCCCATCCAACATCATGGTTCGGCGCAGCGCTGTCGCGGGAATTGTGGGAGACCCTAGTTATCGTTTGCTGGGGGATCTGAAATTCAACCTTCAGGTTCTGCAACGCGGTGCCTACGCAAGTATCGACGAGCCTGGCATCCTGTATCGAAGGCATCCAAAAAGCGATTTTGTAACTAACTCCACGGAAGAGATCCACATTCTCGAGTTTCTGCGACTGGTCAGCGAATTCGACTGGTGGAACCCTTTGAACTGTGTGCTGGCGTCAATAGTTGGGGGCATTCAGGGCCGGTGCGTCGTCAGAGAGCACTGGCGTCAGGCCTGCGCGCCGCATCGCGTAGCAAGATCGCTGGAGGCCTCCGCCGATTTGATATACAAGCGACTGCTTCGCCTCTTTGACCAGCGCAAGTTCGTTCCAGCCCAGGCTGCCGGATAACCCTCTCTGGACCACACACCATCCCTCAGCCGGTAAAGCGGGCTTTGCTGCGTGCACAGCGGCGGGCTCGCCTTTTCGAGAACAGCCAAGGGGTCGGATTTTCAGCGTTGTTGGCAGAAGTGCGGATTTCAATTTCCTCAGCAGCAGGCAGAGTTTCCAGGAGTCCCCAAGCCCCAACAATACTGCGGCCAACGTCGCGGCAAAACACTTCTATTGATAGAATTACGAGCTTGTTGTTTCTTAGGCTGCACGGTTCCTGAATCCATGATGAGAGAATTGCGTCTTCTGGGTCTGTTCGTCGTTATCTCAGTCACAGGCTGTTTATCACAATCCACTAGCGACTCCTCTGGTCGGGGTGGAGGACAACCGAATAGCGTGGACTGTAACGATCCGTTGCAGGCCGCGAGCCTGGAATGTAGTTCCGTACAGGGCCAAACTCCCAGCGGCGCTCACCCCAGCGCCGCCCCTACGGCATTCCCCGGCGTGCCGCAGTTGCGATCCCCTTACGATGTGTCCCAGGGAGCAAACCCAGCCTTCGCGATTCCGCCCAATCCCTCGCAAATTGCGCACTCGAACTCTCTGACCTGGCCGCAGACCGAATTCGAGCAAATGGTCGCCGATTCGGCAGGACGGCCCTTGCCACTGTTCGGGCAGTCGTTGTTTGCTCAACCTCCAAGTACCTTTGCCCCGCTCGACCTTTTACAGGTTCCAGGCGATTATGTCATCGGCCCAGGGGATGAATTGCAAATCAGGATTTGGGGCCAGCTTGAGGCGAATTTGCGGGTCGCCGTGGATCGTTCTGGCCAGGTGTACATCCCTCGGGTCGGACAAATTTCGGTGGCCGGGGTCCACTATGGGGAACTCGAGCAACGCCTGAAAACAGAAGTTTCCAAGATATTCCGGAATTTCAATCTCACGGTCAATGTGGGGCGTCTGCGTTCCATCCAGGTGCTGGTGGTGGGCAGTGCACGCTACCCGGGGACCTATACGATTAGTTCTCTAAGTACGCTGGTGAACGCTATTTTTGCCTCGGGCGGGCCGGGGCCGCAAGGATCCTTGAGGGACATCCAGGTTCGGCGCGATGGCGCGACCATCACGCATTTCGATTTCTATGATCTGTTGATCAAAGGCGATAAATCCAAAGATGTACGCCTTCAGCCCGGGGATGTTCTCTATATTCCCCCGGTTGGACCTCTTGCTGCCATTTCGGGTTCTGTGAATACGCCTGCAATCTATGAACTGAGGGGCAGTTCCAGCTTGAATGACTTGATTGAAATTGCCGGCGGTATGAGCAGTCTTGCCGACAGCGGCAGGATTACCATCGAACGCCTGGCGAATCACCAGGCGCGTACGACTTTGGAGTTCCCCTACGATGAGAAGTCCCGGGCCCTCCCTCTTCAGGACGGCGACATTGTGCGGGTTTTTTCGATCGTGCCCAGCTTTCAGGACACAGTGACATTGCGAGGAAACGTCGCCAATCCAGGTCGATATCCGTGGAAGGCAGGGATGCGAATCCGCGACTTGCTTCCCAGCCCAGAGGCATTGCTTACCCGGCGCTATTGGCTTGATCGAGCGGCGATCGGGAACGGGCATGCCACTGAATATCCGGTGCGGCCCGGTTTTAACGTGCGATGTCTACCCTCCGGGCAAGCGGCGAACACAAGCCCGGTAAGCGGCTCCGAGCCAACAGCCGGAGATGGCCAGCCGTCCGGCGCTCAAGCTGCAGGAAGTTCCAATCCATCCTCTTCGGTGCCCGCGGTCGATTCGCCGGGGGTGGCCTACATCCCCTGCGAGCCAGGGGCGGGAGAATCTGCTGAAACGTATTCGAAGGGGAATGATCGGACGCCGCTGGGCAGTCAGGAACGCATGGAGACGTCGGAGGAGAGTTCGGTCACTCAGCGAACGGCCAGGAGTCTCACTGCGGACCTGCGACGCTATGCCCCGGAAATCAACTGGGACTATGCCATTATCCAACGCGTAAATCCCGTCGACCTGAGCTCCAAGTTGCTCTGGCTGAGCCCGCGCAAAGCCATACTGGAAAATGACGAGGCGAGCAATCTGGAATTGCAATCGGGCGATATCGTCACCATCTTTTCGCAGCGGGATATGAGCCTGCCGGAAGACGAACGTTCTCGCTATGTGGTAATCGAAGGAGAGGTAAAGCGTCCCGGAGTTTACAAGCTGGAGATAAATGAAACTTTGCACTCCGTTCTGCAGCGAGCGGGCGGGCTCACAACCAACGCTTACGTTTACGGTTCGCAATTGTTACGGGAGTCCGCGCGTATCCAGCAACAAAACAGCCTCGACCAGCTGGTGCACAGCATGGAAGTGCAAGTCCGCCAATCAACGTTATCCATCGCCGCCTCCGCCAGCGGGGGTGACGCTCAGCAATTGGCGCAACTTCAGGAGGGGATTGTCTCTCAGCTTCGCGGTATTCGAGCCACCGGACGCGTCTCGCTTCCGGTTCGACCTTCCGACAAAAAGATCGCTGATTTTCCCAACATGTTGTTGGAAGACAATGACCGCCTGATTATTCCCCATACCCCGTCGACCGTATCAGTCGTGGGCAATGTCTATAACCCCGGCTCATTCATTTACGACGGTCATACCAATAGCGGCAGATATCTGGAGATGGCAGGGAAGGGCAAACCCCAGTCCGACCTGCACCACGCATTTGTGCTGCGCGCGAACGGCGTGGTCGTCGCCGCCAACAATGTCAACGGACTTTTCACGGGAACAAAATTCGATCATCTCCGCCTTTATCCAGGGGACGAGATCGTGGTGCCCTATAAGCTCCCGAGCGGCGCATTTGTACGGGGGCTGCGTGACTGGAGCCAGATCACCTCGCAATTGGCGATCACGGCGGCTGCCCTCGCAGTGGTCGTGCCCTAACTCAGGCAGGCTGTGCTGAGCGCGATTCTTAGACCTCTGAGATCGCTATGCTAAACTTCTGACTTCGCGGTTGAAGAAATGCAACGAAAAGCCCTTATTACAGGAATTACGGGTCAAGACGGATCCTATCTTGCTGAGTTTCTTCTCCAGAAGAACTACCGGGTGTTCGGGCTTATCCGTCGTAGCAGTACTATCAATTTCGAACGCATCAAACACCTGCAGGACGAAGTCGAGCTTATCCCGGGCGATCTTCTGGACCAGAGTTCGTTGATCACCGCTCTGCAGAGGACTGAACCTCACGAGGTCTACAACCTCGCTGCCCAGTCCTTCGTTCCCACTTCCTGGAGCCAGCCGGTGCTGACCGGGGAGTTTACCGCCCTGGGAGTCACGCGGTTGCTGGAGGCGATTCGGGTCGTGAATCCCGCGGTGCGCTTCTATCAGGCCTCCTCCAGCGAAATGTTCGGCATGGTGGAAGAGTCGCCGCAGACCGAGTCGACCCGGTTTTATCCCCGCAGTCCTTACGGTGTGGCCAAACTGTATGGCCACTGGATTACCGTTAACGCTCGCGAGAGTTACGGGCTCTATGCCTGTTCCGGTATCTTGTTCAATCACGAGTCGCCACGCCGTGGTGTCGAGTTTGTGACTCGCCGCGTTACTTATAATGTGGCACGGATCAAGTTAGGCCTTCAAAAGAAGCTGAAGATGGGGAATCTTGAAGCCGAGCGGGACTGGGGCTTTGCCGGCGATTATGTTCGCGCGATGTGGCTCATGCTTCAGCAGGAAAGGCCCGAGGATTACGTAATCGCTACCGGAAAGACTCACAGCGTAAAGCGTCTGTTGGAAGTAGCTTTTTCTCACGCCGGGCTGGACTATCGAGACCATGTCGAAGCGGACCCTGGGTTGCTAAGGCCAGCCGACGTCCAGCACCTTCGCGGTGACTGCGCCAAGGCCCGCCAAACGCTAGGCTGGCATCCGGAAGTCACTTTCGAGGAACTGGTGAAGATGATGGTGGACAGCGACCTTCAACTGGTGGCGAAAGATGTCTCCGGAGCGGTATCTGTCGCACCTTGAAATCCCGGTTCACAGTCGAACGAACTGAAACTCTTCCCAGTGCGGCGCATCCTCATCACCGGTGGAACTGGCTTCGTCGGACCCCACCTGGTTCGATTCTTAAAATCATCCGGCACGAAACTGACCGTGCTGTCCTCGGGGGAGGCAAGAGCTAAAGAACCGGGGGTGGACTATCGCTGCTCCGACATCCGCAACGCGGAGGAGATCCGCGCCGTCATTCGCGACACATCACCCGACCACATCTACCATCTCGCAGGCATCTCTTCAGTTCCGGTATCCTGGCGGGACCCCAGACTTACTTTGGAGACGAATGTGATCGGCTCCTACAATGTTTTCGATGCGGCGATGGGCTTACCCACACCGCCAAAAATTCTAAACGTAAGCACATCCCAGGTGTATGCCCCTGATGAGGTCGCTCTTACCGAGACCAGTCGCATATCCCCGGCCAACCCCTACGCAGCTTCTAAAGCTATGGCGGAATTGCTGGCGGTGCAGTACCAGAGATCTACGCAAGGGGGCGTCATCACCGCGCGAGCGTTCAATCATACTGGCCCCGGCCAAGCCACGACCTTTGCCCTGCCGTCTTTTGCCAGACAGTTGGCGGAGATGGAAGCAGGTCTGCGGCCCCCGGTGCTGAAGGTGGGAAACATCCAGGTGAGACGCGACTTCACCGACGTTCGTGACGTCATTGTCGCTTATTCCCTCCTGCTCGAGAAAGGCGCGGTGGGGGAGGTCTACAATGTGTGCTCCGGCCGGGCAGTGCTTTTGGCGGATATCGTGAAGAATCTGCAAAAGCATTGTCGCGTAGCCATCAGGATTGAGATCGACTCGGTCCGTATCCGGACTGACGATGTCCCAGTGGTCGTTGGTGATGCCAGCAAATTACGCAGCGCGACCGGTTGGAGTGCCACAGTTCCGTTAGAGAGGACAATGAATGAGTTGCTGGCGTACTGGCGGCGGGCAATCCAGGGGGATACAGCACGGGAGGGGGCACGGCTTAAGTAGCTGGCGCAGGGGCAATTGCGGTAGCCGAGGTTGATCGCGCCCACCGATGTTAGGGACCGTGATCTGGGTTAGTGGGTGCGCGGACAGACAAAGCCGGAATCTAACTGCGCAGCTTGCCAGAATTGCCTTTCATCGGCAGCTAGTGGCTCAGAATGATATCTACCGCGCGGAAGCCGAGACCGGATTGTGAGAAAGATTTACATCAACGGAAAATTCTTTTGCCAGCGAATCTCAGGCACTCAGCGTTATGCGCGCGAATTGCTCAACCAGTTCGATCGGCTCCTCTCGAACGCAGATAGCCGCCAGATTGCCTTCGAGGTCTTAGTTCCCCCGCAACTGGAGTCGATGCCACGGTACGCCAACCTGCAGGTGCGAACCGTGGGTCGAATGAGCGGCACGCCATGGGAACAGCTGGAGCTTCCGAAATATTGTAATGGAGAACTGCTGTTCACTCTGAGCGGCGGCGCACCGCTGCTGCATTCGCGGAATGTGGTCACCATCCACGATGCGGCCGTGGTCGCCTCGCCGGCCGGGTATTCGCTGGCATACCGACAGTGGCACGGCTTCGTTTGCCGCAGGATGGCGAGGAAAGCGGAGCATATTTTTACGGATTCCAAGTTTTCCAAAGCAGAAATCGTGAAATGGTACGGCGGCCTGCCGGAAAAGATTTCCGTGGCATATCTGGGGAGCGACCATTTCTCCAACCTTGAACCCGATGCCTCCGCGCTGGCGCGGTTTGGCATTGTTGGAAAGTACGTTCTGGCGGCTGGGGTTCATAACCCCAACAAGAATTTCGACCGGGTGGTGCAGGCCGTTTGCCACTACGATGTAGGCGGCTTCCCCTTGGTGATTGCCGGGGGACGCGACCGCAAAGTCTACCGCGGCAGCGTGCCTCTTCCCCCCGGAGTTCGAGCCTTGGGCTATGTGAGCGACCCGGAACTGAAGGCCCTTTACCAGGGCGCGGCCTGTTTCGTCTTCCCCTCTTTGTACGAAGGTTTCGGCTTGCCGCCGTTGGAGGCAATGGCCAGCGGATGTCCAGTCGTAATTTCCCGCACAGCCTCGCTGCCAGAGGTGTTTGATGGCTCGGCATTCTTCTGTGATCCGTATGATCCTAAGGACATTGCCGCAGCGATTCAACGTGCCGTCAGTTCTTCTCGCCCTTCCGCGGATGAATTGAAGGCATTCGCGCGAAAGTTCAGCTGGGAGCGGTGTGCTCGTGAAACGATTGAGGTCCTGAAAAGCCTGTAAATCGCGGGACCTGGTCTATGCGGATGAGAAGCCCTCCGTAGCCGCCGTCGCCGCCCAAGGCAAGTGATGATACGCCAGCAAGTTGAAATCGGCCGTTGCCGTTTGTAAGAATTAGGGTAGATTAACCTCAGCTTTTTCACGGACACTCTTGGTAAAACTAGAATATATCTGCCTCGTTGCCGGCATTGGTCTCATAGGGGCAGACCGCATTGACCTGCTCATGGGCCAGGGGTTTTTTAGGCTGACCCCATTTTTGTTTTTCGCTTCCATCGCAATTTTGATTCGTTTCCTGATGATGGGATTGCGCGGCAGCTTTCAAGTTGCAGTTATCCCGCCTTTCCGTCGTCAAATTCCTTACGTGGTTGTCCTGACCCTGTTCTTCTTTCTTGCAGTTGCTTCCACCACTCTTGGCGCGGACCCACAGCGGGGACTGGTGGCTCTTAGCGGGCTGGTGCTGGTCGCGGTGTTGGGATACTGCATTTCGTTGCGCATCCTCTCAGATCCCTGTCCGGACAAGCTGATTGTGCGTTCCCTCGGACTGGCGATGGTGGTATGGCTGATTTTCTGCATTGGCGGGGCTATTGCGTGGAGCCATGGAGCTGTGCGGCTGCAGGAAGAGCAAAGCGTTTCGCTGGAATCCATGTTTGCGCCTACGGCGACCTTGTTTTGGATACCGCGACTGTCCGGTTATTGTCTGGATGCAAACCGTGCCGGTTTCATCCTGGTCATGTACATGGCTCTACTGGATCGGTTTGCTACGAAGTCGCGCTCCGCGCGGTTCCTGCGCGTCGTTCTCGGGTTTTTTGTCGTGATCGCTGTATCCAGATCCGCTACGCTCTGCTGGCTGGCGTACTACTTATTCTCGAGCGGGTTTTGGAAGCGGCTGGCAACGCCTCGAATGGCTCTCCGCGTGGCCGCAATTGCGATCGTAGGTTCGCTGCTGGGCCTGGTATTCCGAGAGCAAATAACCGCCGCAGCCGAACTGTGGCAGTTGTCAGACATCGTGTCTGACCGGCTGTCGAGCGATCCAAGCAGCACCGCAGGTAGCCATGTCCAATTGATTCAGAGGGGGTTCGACACCTGGACAACATCGACCCGCACGGTGCTGGCGGGCATCGGATTTGCGGGTTCGCCCAGGGTCCTCGGCGATTTCTTTGGAGACAACAAGTACGGAAACTTTCACGATCTGTATGTGTCTGTGCTTGCGGAATTAGGATTGCCCGCGTTTCTTCTGCTCATGATCTTGCTCTTTTACCCGCTCAGTCAAAGGAGAGGAGCAGCACCATTCATCGCCGCCATCGTAATCTTCAATGTATTTCTTCAATCTTTTGTGGAGCCAATATTCTGGCTTTGTCTCTCCCTGGTGTGGTCATTCGAAGCGAAAAGGGCGGGATCGCCAAATTCAGCCGCCGCTCAGGTTTCTACTCCCTGACCTTCGGGGGGCCGCTGCCTTTTGAGGATCATATTCGCGAAGGTAGCTCTCTACCACGACTTCCTCACTAAACGCAGTGAGGGTCGTAGCGTCAGGGATTCGGCTCTGGCGCCATGCTCGAGGCGACGCCAACGCTATATTCATCTTCTCCGCCAGCGCATTCGCGTCCCCTGCAGGGAAGAATTCGACGAGGCTGGACAGTCCAGCAATTTCAGGGATTCCGCCGGATGATGCGCAAATAAGGCTCTTTCCTGCATGCAGACTTTCAACGCAGACGTAGGGCAACGGCTCAGACCAAAGCGATGGGACCACGATGATGTCCGTGGAGGCATAGAATTTCGCGGCATCAGTGAAGCCTAGCCACTCAATTCTTGAATCCGGGAATTGCCTTGCCAAATTCTGGACGTAGTTCTCCAGGCCCTTTCCCGCAATCTTCAATTTCCACCTGGATTGATGCAGCTGCCGGGTGGCTGCCAGCAGGGTTTCGATACCCTTTTCTTCCTCCACCCGTCCGATGAAGCCAAAGATCAAGTCCTCCGTTCGCTCTTCAGGATCAGCATTCGGCGACTGCACCCCTCCCATCTCGAGCGGGCGCTGAATGTTATAGATTACAGTGGCTGGCAGACCTTCAAGAAAATGCCGCCTGCAATGTTCGTTTAAGGCGTGCTGGCTCACAGATATTACCGAATCCGGCAATCGTGCCAGACTTCGTCTATTGAAGGTCAGAACCTTACAGGTGAAACATCTCTCTTCACATTTTCTACCGTGATTAAACAGGGTACATCGCGGGCACATCAGGTAGTAATCGTGCAAGGTATGTACTAGACGTACTTTCCTGCGCTTGACCTCCCGCCAGACAGCCAGGGAAAAGCCACAGACATTATGGGTGTTTACAACATCCGGGTTTTCGGCGTCCAGAATTTTGCCGATCCGTCGGAGCGCAGCAGGGTTCCAGACTTCCCGGAACTGCCATGCCAGTCGCCATATACGGCTCGGCTTGCGGTCGCGGCCATAGGGCCAGTAGAGGTTATCCAGGGGAAGCCGGTACACGCGCACGCCGTTCCGATGCTCGACGATTTCGCTCGAACCCGGATGCAGGCTGGCCACTGCCACATCGTGCCCGCGCGCGACCAGGCCTTCGGCCAGTTGGGCGGCCGCTTTTTCGGCGCCGCCGACAACATGAGGAGGATAAAGCGAGCTGATCAGTAGGATTTTCATTTACCGCACATTCGATTCCACGCTGGGTACGGTCCGGCGATGCAGTCCAGTAGCGAGACGCGACTGCCCCTGACAGCATTCCGCGATGCTCGCGGGTTCATCCGGTGAGCCGGCTTCTGACGGCCGGACTCTTTACCCCTTGGCCAGAACGGTGTAGTTCGCGGGTAGTCTCGTCGTCTTGCTCACGGAGTCCAATAACGCCCCCGTAATATTCACCGCACACCTCACGGGAAACAACCATTTATTCAGGCGCAGGCTGATACTTAACATCATTTGCGCCCAATCGCCTCCGTCCTCCACAATTTGCCATTGCGAGAAGCCTGCGTCCTTCAACAACTGTTCGAATCCGTATTTTGTAAAGCGAAAGAAATCATATGGCTCTTCATGGAGAGGCCAGAAAAACGGGCCACTCAGTATCAGGTATCCATTCAAACGTAGTATTCTTCGGCATTCCCGCACCATGAGGTGGGGATTTCTCACGTGTTCGATAACCTGGGTGGCAAATACGATATCGACTGATTCGTCCCGAATGGGAAGGCGCAAAGCATCTCCAACGAAGTCCGGCGAACTATCGACAGACGCGTGATCCATTCCCCAATGCTGAGCGGTTGGAAACAGATCACGATACGGCTTATGCCCACAGCCAATATCAAGCACTCTCGGACAGTCCCCGCCAATTTGCTCCAAGGCTGTACGTGCGGCCCACTCCAGATTCGGCCAAAGGTATTTGTAGTGAAGGTAGTCCTTCGTCCAAACCTTCAACCTACGGCGTTGGAGCCGGCCTGCCGTCTCGCCCTTTGACTTAGAAGTTTCCGGTGATGTATGACTGCCGATGGGTTCCCTCATTTCTCGAACTTTTCTGATCTTCATCAGTTTATTACACGGCTTGCGTAAATTCTTAGAAAGCCGCGCTGCTAGCCACCGTACATTTCATGGATTCGTATGGCCCCAGACGCGGGGAGGACAACGGTAACCGTACTCACCGCGAAGTTTGCCGATTGCTCAGGTCCGCCGCGCTCTTATCTTTCGAACGGGTCTCCGCCATTTAGACGGAGGGAAAGCGGTGAGCCGCATTCGGATCTGCAGAATCACTGAAAAAGAGGTAGGTAGACTCGGGGCCTTACTTCTTGTGGCGGAGACCAGGTCCGCAATGGATAGAGCGTTCGTCAGGGTCTTAGTTCGGATTTCCGATCACAAGCCAGTCGAAGGCATCTGACGCTCCGGCGCAAGCCACAGAAAACCCGGAGACAGATCTCGCGGAGAGCTTGACTCCACCCGGCGTGGTCTCATTGAACAGAAGAATTACAGGCTGGGAAGCAAAGCTGGAACTGAAGGTGACCGAGGCCTCGCCAGAAGAGCAGGCGGTTGTGCCGGCCAGTTGGTTCGCGCCATTCTGGTTGAGGCGCAGGCCGGACAGTGCAGAGCCGCGTACTATACCGCTGACGATTGCGGAGGAAGCAGTTAGAGCGGCGAATCCTGCGTCTCCGAAACGGTCAATCAACCCGCCGCATTTTTGGCCGGTGAGACCCGGAGTTACAAGGGCGCCAATCCAAACACTGCATGCTCCAGACGGGTTCAGAGTGGCTCCGGAACCACCATTGAAGAACTGGCCGCCGGTGACAGTCAGGAAAGATGCTTGATTATCGATGAGGTACCCCAATTCACCAGAGGCGCTTCCGTCCGTGGCATACACACCCTCCAGGTTCATATAGCCGTAGTTTTGTATCCAACGCCGCGGTTGGACAATGTACCCATTGACGAAGCTCACGGCATTTTGGCTCGGGGTAGTGCCGTTCTGAACCGCCCACGAGCCATTGAAATCAAAGGATGTATTGACGAGATTGAAGTTGACCAGCAAGCCTGTTCCCACAAATAAGCCAACTCCCATATTGTTTAGAACGGAACTGTCAAGCAGGGTGATATTCTCGCCGCTGTTGCTGATGGGGTTTCCGGCAGTAACGTTTGCGGGCATGGAGACTCCGGTTCCGTTGCTGGCGATCACGCTCTCAAACAGCGTGTCGCGCCAGGCGTTGAATCCAAATTGCACTCCCACGCCGAAGTGTTCTATGCGCACGCGGTTCACGTTGCCGTGGTCTCCGTAGTTTCCTCCCGGATCTATGCGCGTATCGGGGCTGGTTACCCCTCCATCACTGCCTCCGAAGTAGACGCCGCAGGTCGAAGTTCCCGTGCCCGGCCCAGCCAGATCGAGGTCCTCCAACGCTCCCGGCGCATAAGTGGATGTCCCGGCGTTATCGGCGATCACTACCGCGCAGCCTGTCGCTGCGGTATAGGTCAGTCGCGTTGCATAGCCCGATGCGCCAACCAGCTTGACGCAGCGGGGCTTAACGATGCTCGTAGTTTGTACGTATGTTCCCGCGCGTATGAAGACGTCACCGCACCCCAGCAGAGCAATGGCGGCATTGGTCCACGCTCCTATATCTGATCCTCTACACCAATAAGGGCGGATTGACCATTTGCATACCTCGGGGTTGATCGCGTTATTTAGCGTGCCGATGGGGACGTAGGGGCGGTAGATGTCGCTATTAATTCCATTTTGCTGGTTGTTATTCTCAGTACTTTTGCCGTACGAGTTCGGGACTGCCGTCTGGGCCGGTGCAATCCGTCGGGGGACCGGCGATGGCTCCGCGCGCCGCGACTGTTGAGCACTTAAGAGAGGACCCCAGAGAAAAATTGCCGCACAGAAGGACAGCAGTTTGGAGTTAAGCACGACGGCTCTCCCGGCGAAACTCATTGGATTCAAGCCCGAGATTTAACGTTGTCTGCGAAATCAGGTTCGAGTCTGGCCGGTGATCCCGATGTTGTTCTTTCCACCCTCGGTTTCCGTAACCCAGGCTCGCTTCAGCCGGCATGGACCTGGCCACATTCGCAGGCTTCAGACGTGCGATTCGGAAACGGCCTCGGCAGGCTTTCGGCACAGATAACAAAGTCCGGCCACGACGCCTAGCGCCTGCGCGCAAGCACGCCCAACCAGCAACACGGGGGATAACAGGCCTAAGACGGGGTCTTTCATGAGAGCCCGTAGCGCAAAAGGAACCGTGGTGACAATAAACATGGCAACAACGATTCCCGAGGCTGGCACTCTCGGGCGCCATAGCAAGTCGCAAAACAGGGCGAGCAAAAGCGCCGGCGCGAGCAGAAGCTGGAACTTCATCAGTTGCGGCGTATGGCTGTCTTTCAACGTCTTGGACGGGTTCTTCGAGACAGCCAGTACGCGCCAGAAAGCAAATTTGTATTTCTTTTTGAAATACCGCCAAAACGTTTCAGGGTGCGTGTGATGAACCACCGCCGCGGGGTTGAACTTCATGATCCAGCCGCGGGCAGACATTCGGTAGGAGAGTTCCGCGTCCTCAGCGCACGCCACCGGAAATGTCGTATCGTAGCCGTTCATCTGCAGAAAGCGATCCCGCCGCAGTCCTGCCGAGTAAGTGTCCACGAAATCAATGGAGGGAAGACTTGCCATGAGGCGGTACCGGTCCTCATACTCGATTTGCACGAAACGCGCAGCCAGGCTGTTTTGCCGGGTGCGATAAACCCCTTTGACTCCGATGACCTCGGGATTCCTGAAAGGCTCGATCATGTTAGCGAGCCAGTCCGGCATCGGGACGCAATCGTCATCGGTGAAAAGGAGGATAGTTCCCCGTGCCTCTTGCGCGCCACGATTGCGCGCCGCCGCTGGTCCCGCGTTCGCCTGATTGATAAGACGCACGTCCGGGTAGCGCGCCACGACATCCGCGGTATTGTCGGTTGAGCCGTCATTCACGATCAAAACCTCCGCGTTGTGTCGGCGCGTCTGTTGCAGTAGAGCGTCCAGGCAGTCCCCGATGCGGGAGGCGCCATTGAATGTAGGAATGATGACGGACACGGAAACAAACGGGGTAGGTTCCGGTTGCGCGGATAGCTTGTCGCTGCTGACACTGATAGCCATTATCTAATGCAACCTGACGGACACTAAAAGGGGTAGTGCGCGCCAGTCAGTAGACGCAGCTGTTTCGGCGCAGCACCCAATCATTCCGTACGCTAATAGCCATTGGACCCGGTCAATGCCACAAACGCCGTGCGGAATATGATCTGCAAATCCAGCCCGAAGCTCCAGTTGTGGATGTAATAAAGGTCATACTGGAGCCGGTCGGAAATCGAAGTATCGCCGCGAAGCCCATTCACCTGCGCCCATCCGGTCATGCCTACATGGCAGCGATGTCGCATGTTGTACTTCTGATAATCTTCGCCGAACTTGGCAACGTAATAAGGCCGTTCCGGACGCGGCCCGACCAGGCTCATTTCACCGCGAATCACATTCAGGAGTTGAGGCAGTTCATCCAGACTGAAGCGGCGCAGCACCGCGCCGATGACCGTGCATCGGGGGTCGTTCCTGGTGGTCCAAAGCGTGTCGCTTTCGGTCTTGCTACAGCAGTGCATGGTGCGAAACTTCAGCAAGGTGAAGGGTTTTCCATGCCGGCCGATGCGTTCCTGACGGAACAGCACGGGACCAGGAGAACTCAGTTTCACCAGGACGGCAATTGCCAGCAGTGTCGGGCTCAGAATGATTAGCCCCAGAGTACTGACCACCGCGTCGAACGTCCTCTTAACAACCGTGTAGGCGAAACTCTCGACCGGCGAAATTGCCAGATTCATCATCTGCAATCGGCCAGCCTGGAACAGTTTGCTGCCAAATGACAATCGCGGTCCAAGATCGAATACGGCGCGGATCGGCTTGCCCAGGGCTTCCAGGTTCTCGATTGCGGTCGAAAGATTGGGGTAAGACGAAGGCGGTACTGCTACCACGACCTCATCCACGTTGAGCGTTTCTGCTCGCAGCGGCTCCGCCACGCTGATCACTGGCGCATCGTCTACCAGCACAGCCTGGCCGGGAAGTTGCAGGTAAGCCTGAACGTTGCAGTCGAAAAAAGGGATCCTGCGGAGAAGCCTTACATATCTTTTCGCGTACTGATCGGTGCCAACGATGAGCAGTCGCTCACATTTTCGCGGCCAGGTCGTTGACGCGGACGTGAGGCGGAAAAAGTTTCTGGCAGCGACCACCGACAGGAACAGAATCACGTTTGTCACAAAAAGAAAGGTTCGCGAGATGACCAACTGGCGGACAAAGACCAGGAGCGCCGTCTGCAAAAGCAACGTCGTAAAACACGCGATAAAGGCCGCGCGAATCCCCGTGTACTCCCAGAACAGGTCGGCTACAGTGGAAAGTTTGGAGTAATCAGCAGCGAGAATCCAGGCGAGTTCCGTGAACAGGAACAGAATCAGGTAATGTTGCCGTCCGGGGATATCGAGGCTGAACGTCCCAAACCGCAGGTATGCACAGATCCCGAATGAAAACAGAGGCAGCAAGTACACCAAAACGCGTAGCGAAAGATTGTAAACGTACACTCGTGACATCATCTACTCTGTCCCCCAGCGGGTTTACGACCGCAGCGCGCCCAACCGGTACCTCCCATATTGACCTGGGTTTGTCACAATGCTTGGTACAACCCCACTTCCCGGCAAATGTTTCGCCGGATTCTTGGGATTAACTTGCCTCTGACTGCACTTCTTACGGCTACAACAAAGAACCAGCCTCCCGCACCTCGAACGAAATGGCTTCCTGCAAACCTTCGATTGGCCAGCCAAATCAGTATCGCATCCTCCGTTAAATCACGGCAGTTTTTGTCTCCCCAGTTAACTGCATCGTTCCCGTCTTGGGACGAGGTCCCAGACCAAATCCTCAGCAAGTCCTCCTCCATTTCGGGTCTCCAGGAAGAAAGCCGAGCTGTCCGCCCGCAAATCTGCACTTCACGGGCAAAAGCTGCCACGATTAGTTCCGGTACGACACGGCTCGGTTGCACAAAAATACAGACTTAATCCTAAACTTCCATCACTCAACAATTTGTATGGCGACAATAGAACCACCGCGATAAAGATTCACCGTGGAATCAGAGGGGCCGGGCACTTGCTGGCTTCGCTGCCATTGGCCCACGAGGCACCAAGACGACGCGCACCTGGAGATAACCGGGTTTTATGATCGGACTGCTCAGGCCTTCCAGGCGACCTTTCGGCACACTTCACCATCACAAATGTCCAGCTGACGGCGAGCACGCGGCAGGAACGGGAGGGGAAGCACATCCCGCACTTGCAGGAGTGTTTCGGGGACCCACCGACGAAGCTGCACCGAACGCTGAATTCTATGACCTTCGCTGGGCTTTCGCAAGTAGTTTCGCGTAGTCAGCTATAGGCCCCGCCGGCGCTATGAAGGTCGGGTGTAACGGTCGCTCGAAAGCGGGTGTGCACTCTTGGCATTAGATCTCTCCCAACGCCATGACGTGCGTTGCGGCCCGCGGCATTCGTTTCGAAATCTGGCGTAGACCCGCGGCTGCACTGCAAACCAATTCATGGATCGAACTCCATTTTTCAAGCTGTATGATACTAAATCTAGCAAGGATCAAGCGGGCGGGCGAAGCCCAATCCATTCAGCACTCGCAACTTGAGTCGGTGGGCCAGGGCACGTGAATATCAAGCCGAAATAAAGCGGCGGCAATTGGCCGGGATGGCGAAATTGGCAGACGCAGCGGACTTAAAATCCGCAGGGCCCAAAAGGCCTGTGGGGGTTCGATTCCCCCTCCCGGCACCACTAACCCTCACCGTTGCTTTCGCTTACTGCGGTTTGCGGACCGCGGCGCTTTGCGCTTCGGTCCCGATTGTTGGAGCAATTAAGGCTGAATTAAGGCTGCGTGCGTTACGCGCCCGCTCCAGCGCTTCCATCGCATCACGGCTGTCGGCACTGCTGACGATAGCGTAACGACGGAACATCGCCGCCGTTTTCCACCCGCCCGTCGCCATGATCACGGACTCTGGGACTCCCGCGCGGCGTAGTGCCTTGGCGGCTGACCGGCGCATATCGTGAGGGATGAGACCCTCGTATCGGAAATCATCGCGCTTTGCCGTCTTGCAAGTGGGGCACTGATAGACCGCATCGAGTTCAAGCTTGGCCGTAGCGTCGCACCGTCGGCAGACTAAGCGCCCCAGCCCAGCGCGCAAGCAGAGGTTGCGCCAAGCTTCGCGGAAATCGCGCACCGGATGCTTACCCTCGCGAGTCAGCACGTGATCGTCGGCGCTCTTTCCTTCACACGCTGCGTGAAGCAGTTCGAAGACCTTCGGTGTCATCGCCACTTCACGCCCTTCGCGGTTCTTCGTAGTTCCCGGATCGAGCCGAATGGTCCGGTTCGCGAAGTTCACTTGCCGCACACGAAGTCCGAGGAGTTCCGAACGGCGCCAACCGTACGTGAAAGCCAGTTCGAGGAAGGTACGAAGCCAAGCCTCCGATGTTGCTGCTGATAATCGTTCGAAGTCGGAGTCCTCCACGAAGCCTTGACGCACATTGTTCTCGGTCAACATCGGGAAGTGCGGCACTCGTGGAATACGGTTGTTTTGGTGCGCGAGATTGAACATACGGCGGAGCGTAGCGAATTCCCGATTGATGCTCGCATCCGCCGCCCCCTCTTCCTTCCGCTTGCGGGCGTAGGCGTTCAACATCTCAGGGGACAGATGATTCGCGAGCATGTCTGCGAACGCATCGTGCAAGTGGCCGTGCCAGCGCTTTGTCTTTTGGTCCTGCTTACCCCACCGGATTCGTAGGTCGCGCATCGCGTGCGGGCGGTGAACCCGGGTGTGATCTTCCAGCGCGGCATAGAGTTCTGCAATGCGGGGAGGCTTGCGCGGCGCGGTCCATTCACCACGCCGCACCTGGCTCAGGCGCTCGGTCAATATATCCTGAGCCTTGCGCTTACTGGTGGTGCCGGTCTTCTCTCGAATGCGCCTCCCATCGATGTAGTACTGGAGGTAGTAACGCGAACATCCCCGTTGTTGAAAGATACTGCCCTGTCCTACGTCTCTGCGTTGCGTCATTGCGCGCCTCCCTTTCTGGCTTTCGCCTGTCGTGCCTTGCCGGCTTTCCGCGCCCGGGCGGTACGCTGCTCGGGGGTAAGGCTTTTCGCGCTGGCCTTTCCCCCGCGCCGGCCGAGTTCACTCAGCGCGCGGCTCCATTCATTTCGCTTCATTGCTCCTCCTTTTGCCGGTCCAGCCTAACCGAGCTAACCAGTGAGCTGATTATAAGTTGGGTGAACAAAAAGCGAAAGGTTCAAAAAAGAGATGTGGGAATGTAGAGACCAGCCACTCGGCCGTACCCGAGAGAGTCTCTTGTGTGCAGCGCGTACACGCTGTAAGACCCGTCTCCAAGCCCGATGCTGGATACTACAGCGAAAGGCCCGAGTTGCCGGCCAAGAGTTCCGAGAGAGTCAGATTTATGGAAAGCCTCGACGTCCGCAAGAATCTCTTTACAGAGTGCACCTCGGAGGTAGCAGGGATCAACAATCATGATGTGGCCACCATCCACTGATACGGTTCCAATCTCTTTCCACTCTGTTGTGAAACTCTGCTGCCGCGCCTGTGCGCGCTTTGGAACGACGAACAACTTAGTAGCTGACATGGGTGTTTCTCCTTTTTAGCGCTGCGGTTTAATAGCCCTCCGGGGCGTCCGAATCCCTTGCGGGACACGGGTTGCCGGTGGGCTAAGGCTGAATTAAGGTTTTAGAACTTCTCTTTGCGAGCTTGGCTTATCTGAGTTTTCAAGGAGCCGCGTTTGAGCTGCGGTATGCCCTTGGCTGCTAGAGCGGCCGCAATTTCCTCGATTGATTTACCGGGCATCTGCCTTATGATTGCGAAGCGTTGTTGCCTTTCATCACTACGCTTCGGCCCTCTTCTGCTGCCGGGAATTTCGAACTCCGCTTTCGAGTCTTCTAGAGAGCCGCACTGTCCCGGAGGTACGCGCATCTGAAAGCCGCGTCCGTCATCAATGTGGGGCTTGCCCACGATTTGAAAGCCCGGCGGCGGTTCGAAGTCGCGCGGCTTCAGGTTGGCCATGTAGCAAGCGGTCTGCGTACGGGTGGCGCGGTCGAGTTGATAAATTCCCCAAGCCGACGTAAGCATGCCGCCTATTGCGCCAGCGCCGCGAAGGCAGTTGTTCAGCGACATAAAATTGGCTTTCTCGAAGTCTTTGGGGCTGTGGTGCGCGGCAACAATGGCTAGCGCCCCAGCGTGAACCAGTTGGAAAATGATCCGGGCGAGACCCTGATCGTTGTCGCTGTTCGAGTTCTCATCCCCAGCCATAAACCGTACCGCTGGGTCGAGAAACACCACCGCGTCCCGGGCGGTCAACATCACAGCCGGATCGTCAAGAGTAATCTCAGGGTAGGCGGTCAGTGTTCTAACAATCAGTCGTTGGTTCTGTACGAACGGATCAAGGCCGAACTTCTGAGCGCGGGCGTGAAAGCTGCCGAGCGTGATCTCGGGGCTGATATACACACAACGCTCTACTTTTTTCGGTACGAAAAAGTCAGAGTGGCCGAAAAGCTTCTTTCCAGTGAGCAGGGCCTGAACCATGCTCAGCAGGACGAAAGTCTTTCCGTCACCCGGCAGACCGCCAACGAACGTGGCCCCGCCCGTTTGAAGAAACGAGTTGATAAGGAACGTTGGCGGGGGTGCGCTGATGTACGCCTCATAACTTTCGCCGACGCGCGAGAGCCAAGGTTCAATCGGCTTCTTGAACAAAGCCAACAAATCGGCGTCTTTCTTAACAGCGAGAAAATCGTCCGGTCCATTGACGTCTTCGAGGTGTGGCAAGCGGTAGCATGTCACGGTCGCTCGTAGATTAGTCAGGTGGGCGGCAAGGACTATTTCAGCCCGCTGCACGTTAGGGTTGGTATCAACGTTGCTGTCCAGAAGTATTCCGACCTTGCGCCCTGCCAACCATTCAAGATCACGCACCGCCCCTTCCTCACCGTTCATCCAACCCGTACAGCCACCAGTGGCGAGGAATATGGTTCGGCTTCCCGAGCGCTTCGCCCAAGCCGTGCCCGCCAGGGCACTCTTTTCAGCCTCAACGAGTACAAAGTCTGTGTCCGGGCGCTTAGCACGTTCGTACGAACCGGGAGGCCAGTACAATCCGCGCCGATTGCCCGGGAGACTGAGGTATTTGTTTTCGACCTTGCCGTTAGCACCAATTTCCGGGTTGTCACGGCGCAGACGTGCGTTGAAGGGGCTACCGTACGAATCCACATACGGAAAAACAATGCCTGAGAGATCACCCTTGAAATTAAACCCGTGGCTGTCAGCTCCCTTGGTATCTACGCGGAACAGACCTGCCTGTTCAATCAGTTTGTCGTCAATTTGGTGCTTCTTGAGAGCTTGTTTATCTTCTTTCGTGAGGGGCTTGCGATGTTCGCTGGCAGACTTCCGAAGCGGGGAGGTCATTGAATGCGCCTCCCCTCGACGTATGCCAGCACTTCCTCGCGACGGAGCCGTACGCAGCGCCCCACGCGGTATGCGTTCAACACCTTGTTCCGAAGAAGCTTATCAACCGTTTGTATTGAAACGGTAAGCCAGTCAGCGACCTGCTGGCGTGTGATGAATTCTGGGCGGGCAGGCGTCTTATTGTCCTTCACGACCCACCTCCCGCCGAACTTCGTTTAACAGCGATGAGCGTGCTTCAAGGAGTAGCTTCGCGGAAACCTTCAGGTCCTTGGTTACAAACTCGGCGGCGATGCTGGGCCCGTCGGTATTCGGGTCTTGAAAGTAGAACTCGGAGTGCTTGGAGTGAGGCTCAACATGGTCGAACTCTAAGCGATTTGAAGCAACCAAGTAGGCCGCCAAATTCAAATTAGCAGTGCGGAACAAAGCCGCATCACACGTCACCTTCGGACGTTGAGACATGGAGCACCTTTTGTAAGTTGGAATTTTTACTTCAGGTGCCCGGATAGGTTGAAGCTACCGTCCGCGCTGCTCGGCATTGCTGGTTCCGGCATTGCACCGGACCCTTGCGTATTGCGGTGAGGTTGATTTGAACTTATCCGCCCGGCAAAGGGCGACGAGTTAATTATAACTTCGATTGGCCTCGAAGTAAACCGCCTGGAACTTCCCCCACGCGGCCTTAATGCGGCCTTAGGGCTGCCAGAACTGGCGTCAGACGCGGAGTTTCGCGGGCGCTGCGGATTTATAAACCCCAGCCGTCACCGTGGCGCGGGACTTCGTTTGTATGGGGAGAAAAACGAAATCAATTCCTTTACGGGGGTTGTCGGTACACAATAATTCCGAAGGAATTATGTACCGCCCGTAGGAATTGCCCCCCAGAGTTATCGGGTTATCGATACCCTAGGCCGCTGCCAACCCAATAACGCCGAAATCCTCGCCCCGCTGGGCATTCGGCTCGGTCGGTTATCGGATTAAGCCGATAACTCCGTTATCGGGTTATCGCAATCCCCGGCCCTTACTCGATAACTGTTTGATGGCTCGGGAACCCGCGCCCGAGGCGGAGTTCCGTTCCCCCACTGCTTCAGCGGTTATCGAGTTATCGCAATTACGCCGATAACTCATCGGCGCGACCGCTCTTTTCGCTATTCTCGGCACCCCGGCGACGGCTATGGTTGAAGGGTAGCCTACCTATGGGGGTAGGGCACTGAACTAAATAGAGCGCCATGCGTACGAAAACCAAAACCCGCTTTAGTCCCGCAGATCTGAAGGCCCTAAGAGCCGAAGTCGAAGCCGTTCGTGGGAGCCTGTTGAAGTTGAGCGATCATCTTCTGTCCGCCAACCGCGCCCACACTGGAAATGGTTTTTATGACTCCGATGTCCGCACGATAAGCGACAGACTGTGTAGAAAGCTGAATCAAATTGACGGCCTGCTTTATCGCGAGAACGCCCGACATAACCTTGCGGCGGAGGAGATGACCGCTTGAGCGGTAAGCCAACGAATGCGCAAAAGTGCACCGGGCGTAGCGCCAAGGGAGGGCATTGTGGGGCGCCGCCGATCCGCGGTACCAAGCGGTGCGTGCTTCACACTCCGGGTGTTGCCAGCGCGGTCGGCAAGTTGGGCGGTATGCGGGCGCGTCAGTTCGACGTGAGCCGTTTGCAGCAGTTTCCCCCGCCCGAGAACGCCACCGACATGCGCAAGTTGCTCGCCGTCATGGTGATTGAAATGCGAACGGGCAAAATCGACCCGCATCTGGCGACACGCATTGCCTTCGTAGCCGGAACGTTCCTGCGAAGCAGCGAGCAGGAGGACATTAAATACGTGCGCGAAGAACTGGAAGCGTTGAAACGGAAAGTTTTGGGAGTGACCGCCTGAATGTACGAAAGTCTCAGACGCGAAATAGCCAAGATGAACGACGAACTGCCCGCGCGTCCGACCCTAGTCTGGGCCGATGGGCGGCGCGAAAGTTCGCCGTTGGGCATGAAGCCGCTAGCGTGGTTGACCGGAATAATGACCCGCGTTGGCGCTGACCCCGAAGCGGCGCGACACTACGCGGGACTGGTTGGTGGTGAACATTGCGGTTTGATCTGGGAATTTATAGCCGCACTGGCGGCTAGCCCCGTAGAAAGAAGAGAAGAGAAATGCAAACCGTAGAACCGATCACCCTTCACGCGGCCCGCGCCCGTGTTGCTGAGCTAAGTGCGGCAAAGTCCAGTCTGGAGCGGGCGCTGAACCTCGCGGTCGCGCTGAACGATGGCCACACTGACTTGAACGAATTGAACCGCGCGGCCCACCGGCTCGCGAACGATCTTGCAGCAGCCGAGGACGTGTTGCGCGAAGCGACGGAGCGCGAGGTGGCGGCGGAAACGCAACGTAACCGCGCACGCTTCGCTGAAGTTACGACCGAATTGCGGGCCGCCCGCGCTAAATTCGCGGAACACTACCGCGAGGCGGCGCTGGCTCTGGGCCGCTGGTATTCGCTCGGAGAAGAGGCAGGCAAATTGGCGACGGCGCTAGCGAACCCGCTCGGCAACGGCGGCTTCTATTACCCTCCGGACTTGAAGAATGTTCTCGCGGAAGCGAGCGAAGACCCCAACCCTCTGCCCGCGATGAAAGACGGCGGGTACTCCGAACTACAAACCGCCGCGAGTTGGCGGCGACATGCAGTAATCGTTCCGCTTAAGGAGAAAAGATGAACCGCGAAGAACAGATGAACTGGAACAGTGGGGCGCCCACGATGACGCCCAGCGCAGTACCGGAGATGCCCTTGGGGCCCGCCTTGACGCCCGTAGCCGAACAGCCCGGCAGTATGAGCGGCGTGGAAGCGATTAGAGAGTTCACCAATAACCTGTGGGGCAACAAGTAATGGAGGCTTTTTACGGCACTCGCATTTCTGGCCGCATCTCGGAAACGCCCGAGGGTTTCCTCGTTTGCCACTCGGCCCCCCTAGCGCGAACGGCGGTGCGAGTGCCGCAGAAATATACCGGCAGCGAACTAGGACTGCCGACGGACGATCTTGTTGATGTTTACCGCAGCCCGCGAGAAGTCCTGTCGAAGAGGTTCCTGGCTTCGCTAAACGGGAAGCCCGTCTGCGACCAGCACCCCGCACAGTTTCTAACCAGCGCGAACACAAATTGGTATTCGCGCGGTCACGTTCAAAACGTTCGGCCCGGTCCGCGCTTACCGGATGGGGAACAGGCGGTTGTAGGAGACCTGCTGATTACCGATGAAGGTTTGATCTCCAAGATCAAGAGCGGAGTGCGCGAGTTGAGCATTGGCTATGTCTACGATCTGGAACAACGCGAGGACGGGACTTACTGGCAGCAAAACTTGAAAGGCAATCACGTGGCCGTAGTCCCCAAAGCCCGCGGAGGAGAGCACCTGCGAATTATGGACGGCACACCGGCGGAGGACTTCGCAACAGTTTGCGGCCAATATCATCGCGTGGCGAACCCCAACTCTATCGCCGCCGAACGTGATAAAGGCCTCCGAACGGCGGACAGCCTGAGCACGGAGATGTTGGCCTCGGGGGAACCGAGATCGTGGGATGAACTCGGCGCGGACCTAAACGAGCGGATGAACTACAACCGGGCAAAGCTGAAGGAAGCTCGGCGGGCGGGAGCCGTGCAAGGTGGAGATGAGGAGACTATGGCAAAAGAAAAAATTGAGATTGGCTCCGAGGATGTTAACAAACTTATCGAGGCGATTAACACACTGACAGCCCGTATCGAGCAGGGCGGTTTGAGGCGCAACGCGGAACCGGAACTAGAAGCAATGGCCGGTATGGGCGGCCATCCCGCAATGGATAACCTGCGCCGCTTGCGCCCGTTTATCGAAGCCAGCGGTGACCGCAAAACCATTGATTCTTTTAACGCAGCCGTCAAGGCTTTGAAGCGCCAAGCAGTTAATCTTGTCAGCGCGGTCGACAGTCTTCCTCGGCGCACACGGGAAACGGAACTCGAAGCCGCGAACGCGTTTGAGGCTTCAGTGCGCCGGGCGCGGGCGCGGATGCGTAAGGAGCCGGAGCCGTTGTTGCCGGATCGGCCCTCCCCGTTCGTAGCGAACGACGAGGGGCACGCTCAGGAAAGTTTCGAAGACCAGTGTCGCCGCCGTGGCGAAGAGTTGCGTAAGAAAAAGTATTGACGAGATGCGCTGCCGGGCTTCCTCCTCGGCGGTGCTGCATCCCGGAGCTTGGGGCGGGCACCTCTTCCCCCGTCCCCCGGCTCCGGTAAAGGGCTCGCAATCGATTCATTCCCCTTCCCGGTTGCATTGCGGAGCCGGGCGGGGTTCTTCCCGAAACCTTCCACCGCCCGGCTCCGGTTTTGATTGTTCAGAAGCGACGGCCAAAGAACACCCTGTGCACCAATCGCGGTGGGTTGCTGGCTGACTTGAAAAGGCCAACTACTCTTTCTTCTTTGCAGAATCAGGATTCTTCGGATTGAAAAGCTTCAACCCCTCAGCGAATCCATCGGCGGAATCACTCTCGCGGCTCCGATAGGATTGCCGCGCCTCATCCTGATGTACGTCCGGTTCGGAAGTCCGATTCCATGCTTCCTGCTCAGCCATCAAATCTCGCGTAGCGGCTCTCAGTTCAGTAAGGTGCACAGCCGCTTGCTCCGAATCTGGCGATTCATTCGCCAGCCGAGCACAAAGGTTTCGGATTTTATCTGCTGCATACTCCACGTTCACAATTTTCACCAATTCCGCGGAGAAAGGCAATAGCCGTAAGACTGTATTTGGCCCGCTTTACTGAGACTGACGCTCTTCTTGCCGCTTCCTATCTATCCTCTGTTTTTCGAAAAGATCGTTAATTTGCTGAACCAACCTGAGCAGTCGTTTCGGGTCCTGCTCGACGGCCGCCTTTTCGCAAAGATCTTTCCACTTTTCCGGGTCGGTCATCGTACATTTGGCGTACGTTGCAACGGGCCCAACCTCCGTCTTCGGCCTTCATTACACACTTTTGCGCCCATTTCTTGCAAGCGGGAAGGCGCTCGATAACGAGCACCGCCTACATGCAAGCTGTTGCTGGGTGTTGACACAACTATTCTGTGCTGACCCGAGGCAACAGGCGTAAGACCCCAATTCGCTCAAAATCCAGCCGGGCGGGGCGAAACGTGTAATCGCCTGATTTCGTCAGCCATTCCGACCTTGGGTGGGCTTCGATTGGCGCGGGTGTTTCGAACAACGGTGCGAGGCAAACTCCTTGTCGCGTTGAGATTCAAAGTTCCGCACCATCGCGTTGAAATCCTCTCCGGTAGGCGGATTGGATGGGTTGAAGACCCAGGCGCATTCCGAACAGCCCCAACCACGAAAGCGTGGTTGGTCTATCCACACCAACTCACGTGGCATGGCCGCATTATAGGCAGCGATTTCCCGTTGAGCAATATTGACCATCTGAGATTCCCACCCTGGCCTAGGCTACTTGTGACCGTCCAAAGGAGGCACCTATGGGTGGTCACCCGTTCCCAGACATATCCTGTAAACTTTGCAGCAAACCAGTAGACTTGTCGGTTGATCTCTCTGCCGACGAGAACGGTAAGGCGGTGCACGAGGAGTGCTACGTCAAACACATCACAAGTTCCCGCAGCCAGATGCATGACAGCGTGACTGCGGATTAGATCAACCGCGCTGCGGTGTTTTTACTTCCCTAGGCTTCTCTGAGGGAAACTGCTTTAGTCGATTCAGGAGTTCATCTACTTCTCTCAGGCATTGGATGCTGGTCTTCAGGCGCTCATTCGTGCGGCGCATCAAATCCCTGAAGCGTGCATCGTCAAAGGGGGAACGGGTAACCACGGCGAAAATATCTTAGGCTACGTTCGCGGATGAATCACAACGCCAAGGTGCGCCAGCCTTAGGTCATCCACCGATTGTTGATAAATCGCGATTACACTCATCATTGCGTCAGAGCAGGGCGAACGGAAGCCGCAAGAGCTTCTTTCACAACATCCGCGACCGTTTCTCTTGAGATGTTACGGCGCTTGCAGTATGCCGATTCGATCCATATTTCCAGCAGCTTGACACCCTTAAAAATTGCACGAACGACAGCAGAGGCAGATGTTTTCTCGGCTGATTATCCGAGCATCATGATGATGTGCTCCCAGCTTGGGCGATTTCCGAATCGTCCATCAGCGCCGAAGACCGCGCCGCAATAGACGCACGCTTTGTCACGAAGGATAACCTCTCGCTCAAGCCATTCAGGTATATTCCAGCGGTTCATTCGCAATCTCGCGTTTGGCGCTAATCCTCAAACTGCCCACGAGCTTCGCATGGGGCGTTACGCAGAACAGACGAGTTTTGTGGATCCCCCATTTCACTCAAAATCCAGCGGGCAGGGTCATTGGTTTGCTGCTGCTTCCGTTTCTTGCACCAATCTAAGCAGGAAGTAGAAATCTTTGTTCTCTTTAACACTTGGGTCCGTTGAGTTGTATGCGTGCGAATGCCGTCGGGAAGGACAGCCAGAACTATCGGTATCCTATCGGTATCTGAAATGGGTGCCGCTCGGAAGTTGGCGTCCCCGCTCGCGCTAAGCAACCAGTTTCTGCGCGAAATGATTAAGGCTGAAGTAAGGCCGCGCGCGGCACTGGTCGGCATCGCGCAGCATCTCTCGGCATAGTTGGTCAGGATTAAGTGCCTGATATTCCTGGTATTGCAGCGCATGGTTCAACGTGCTTCGGCAGGGTTAGCGGCGCGCAAAGCTTAAAATCCGCAGGGCCCAAAAGGCCTGTGGGGGTTCGATTCCCCCTCCCGGCACCAAAATCTCCTCTATTTACGCGCCTTCTGGGCACTAGTTTGGTTTTCCTTCTTTCGTGGGGATAGCCCCCTGGGGAGGAAAAGGGGCTGTTTCGGGGGCTTTGACTGGCCGCGCCCTAACGCCCCGTTTTCATAGCCCGTTGTGTTCGAATCAGCATGTAGAACTCATCCCCTCTGGCTACGCCAACAACAATGAACTCCGCCTTGGCTTTTGCTCTGCGCTCCGTGGTAATAAAAGAATACAAGGAAGCGTTCCCCCAGATAGCGGACAGCGGCTACCCCGAAGAAGACCAAGTGTGGTCACTATGTGCTGTATTCCTTCGCGAATGATTCACCGGTTCGGCAGCAGCGTGGCCACCACGGCCGTATTCTCTCCCTTCGCCGTACGCGCATACTCCAGTTCTGCCGCCGAGGTGGACAATTGGTGACCTACCTCCGTGCTGCCCGTCCAGACTTCGGCCAGATAGTGGCAGTCTCCATGGCGGTGGAAAAGCAGACTGGGGGACGGGTGCCGAGTTAGACCACCGCTGACATGTGTAGTCAAGACGTTGGCCACGCTGGATCCATCTATGCGAACCACTTGCAGTTCTACGTCATACAGGATTGCTACCCGATAGACACCTGCCGGCATCTTCTGATCCCCGACAATGAAGTCAAAAGGCACATTCACCAGAAACGGCACGGTCTGGGCTACTGCCGGAGCAAGTAGCATGGGAGCCGTAAATACAAATGCGATCAAGAGCTTTGCGTTTTTCATAAACACCTTCCGGAGCAATGCCCCTAAATTCACCTTTGGAGCGCATCCACCAAGCCCCGTGGCGAATTTCTAACCGCACCTTCGCTCCGATGTTGCAGAATAGCAATGCACGCATGATCAGCGGGAACATGAATAATGGTCACCAACTATCCCGCTGATTCCGCGCTAGATGAATGAAGAAATCACCTATCTAAAAACTGGAGTGGCGCTGACCGGACGGTGCTAGACTATGAGGTGACAGAAGCGGAGGCCGTTTCATGCCGTTGCCCGCTGAAAAATCGCGGGGCATCCGGTTCGGGCTCTTCGAAGTAGATCTTCAGGAAGCAGAACTGCGCAAGGGCGGCATTCGTCTCAAAATCCAGGAACAACCTTTCCAAATTCTGACCATGCTCTTGGAGCGCCCCGGCCAGACCGTGACCCGGGAGGAACTGCGGCAGAAGCTCTGGCCCGCTGATACCTTCGTCGATTTCGACCATAGTCTGAATAGCAGCATTAACAAGTTGCGGGAAGTGTTGGGGGACAACTCCGATAATCCGCGCTTCATTGAAACCTTGCACCGCCGCGGCTATCGCTTTATTGCTCCGGTCGATGGTGCTCGTGCCCCGGTCGAGGAGCCAGTACAGGCAGTTCCAGTGGTAGAGACTGCTGTACCGAGTAATGCCAAGTGGCCGTACGGGAAAGTAGTCGGAGTGGGGCTCGCCATCTTAGTATCACTCGCCGCATTGCTCATTGCTCTCAACGTTGGCCGCTGGCGTGACCAGTTGCTCGGTCGCCCAACTACTCCGCTGCGGATCGCATCGCTGGCTGTACTTCCGCTGAAAAATCTCTCCGGTGACCCGCAGCAGGATTACTTCGCTGACGGTATGACCGACGCGTTGATCTCGGAAGTAGGCCAGATTGGCTCACTGCGGGTTATCTCGCACACTTCAGTGATGCAGTACAAGGGCACGCAGAAGTCCCTGCCGCAGATCGCTCGTGAACTGAACGTTGACGCCTTGGTGGAGGGGTCGGTGCTGCGCTCCGGCGCCCTGGTTCGGGTCACGGCCCAGTTGATTGGCGCCGTGCCAGAGCGCCATTTGTGGGCGCGGAGCTACGACCGCGATCTGGGGGACGTGTTGACTCTGGAGAGCGAAGTAGCTCGTTCCATCGCGGAGGAGGTCAAAGCGCAAGTCACGCCCGATGTTCAGGCGCGCTTGCTCCGTGCCCGGCCTGTCAATCCCGCGGCGCACGAGCTTTTTTTGAAGGGCGCTGACTGGCAAAGGAGATCTTACGGCGACGTTCCAGCTCTAAAAAAGGCGTTGGAATACTATCAGCAAACGATTCAGAAAGACCCCAACTTCGCGCAGGCTTACCTCGGCATGGCCCAGACGTACAATTCTCTTGGAGATGGGAATTTCATGGCGTCCAGCCAGGCATTCCCAAGAGCGAAAGCCTGTGCGCGCAAGGCGTTGGAACTGGACAACGGCCTCGCTGAGGCTCACGTGGCGCTCGCCTTCTCCCTTGAACTGGGTGACTGGAATTGGTCAGCCACCGACCGCGAGTACAAGCGCGCCCTTGAAGTGAATCCGAACTCCTGGGACGCCCACAGTAATTACGCTGTGGAATTAGCGTTTATGGGCCGAAACGAGGAGGCTATCGCGGAAGGCAAGCGCTGCCAGGAGCTCAGCCCTGCAATTCCCGGGCCCTACTATAGATTGGGATGGCTCTACTACTTCGCGCGACGTTACGACGAAGCTATCGCCCAATTTAAGAAAGAAGAGGAGATAGATCCGCGGGCCCATTCTCCGCATGTAGGGTGGGTCTACCGCGAAAAAGGCATGTACAAAGAAGCATTCGAGGAGCTTCAGGAGTTCCCGGGCGTGATCAGTCTCGGTCACCTCGGCAATGCCTATGCCCGTGCAGGCAAGAAGGCCGAAGCGCACAAAGCCATTCAAGAGTTGTTGGAATTCACGAAGCAAGGGCTCGGGACTTGGGAACTGGCCCTCGTCTACGCAGGCTTAGGCGAAAGAGACAAAGCGTTCGAATGGCTGGAGCGGTCCTATAAAACCCACGACAAGGGGATGTGTTGGCTAAAGATTGAACCAGCGCTTGATCCGTTGCGTTCCGACCTTCGCTTCCAGCAACTCCTGCGCCGCATGAACTTCCCGCAATAGGACACCAAGCCACCCTCACTTTCCTATTTGCAGCTTGCAACAGCGACAATCGTGAGGGAGCACCGCTTGGCGTCATCGTTGGCGTTATATCCCCATCTTTAACAATGTCGGCGGTGTCAAGCACCCTTCGAGCAACACTTCTGCATGCGCTCAAAGAAGAGCCATTTCGCTCTCGAGGATGCTTTTGCGCTTTCCAACCTTGCGAGCCATCGCCACCTCCGCGAGCTACCGTCCACGCCGCATGCGGAGGTGGAAGAACTTGCTCCGCCACTCGGGTTTGACTGCGCACCGTCACCTGCGCCGCTTCCACCAGTAGAAACCGCAGCCGCGTGCGGATCGCTCGGGCATAGCCTTCCAAGAGCCGAAAGTGTCAGTTTGTCAGTGCTCGGGATGCTTCGCATTCATACTGACCAATCGCGGGGCCACGCGGTTTCTTCGAGAGGGCGCACTCTTCGCGAGGTTGGTTTGTACCGCTTTGAAGTTGTTCTCATCCAATCCGAACGCGAGCAGGACGTTTCCTGCCATAGCGTTGGTGTATCCCGTGTTGACGAAGAGCATGCCGCCTGCGATGGCTGGCCCGGCGCCGTTGAGGGATCCGCCGTGCGCCTGGACTCCGTTGGCCGTCTTGAAGGTCTGTGCCGTATCGAAATCCCAGATTACGTCTCCGTGGCGCGTGTCATAAGCGCGAAGATGGCCGTCGAGAGAGCCGTCGAAAAGGACTCCGGCAGTTAACGTTGGCGGCGCCATCTGGGCGGGGCTGCAGCCGTACTGTCCGGCACAGGCGGGTTTGGGTGGCGAAACATGCCACACTTGTCTGCCGGTTCGAAGGTCAAGGGCAAAAACACCCCCGCCCACGTTGGGATTATCGAAATCGAAATCCGACAGGGGGAAATAGGCATAGCGGTTGTCGGCCGCACCACCCCATTCGACGCCACCCAGAGGCCCGCCTTTTCCGATGCGCGTCTTCCAAAGCAGGCGACCATGATGATCGGGATCCAGCGCGTAGATCACTCCGGATTTTTGTGCGGCTAGAAGAATCCTGCGGCCACCCGCGAGGTTTCTCACTATGGGAGGCGCTCCGAAATCGTAATCGTTCCCCCGCTCCGGCGGGCAGTTATCTTTCTTCTCGGCCACGCAGCCGCTGTTCCAGACATCCCCGGGCGTGAGTTGCCGGGACCACAGCTTCTTCCCCGTGTTGATGTCCAAGGCGACCACGGCGTCGGACATGGCAGTGGGTGGATCGGAATAGTTGTTTCCGGTTGCCACGTAAAGGGCACGTCCTTTCAAATCGGCCGTGGGCGAAGACCAGACTGCGGCGCCGGAAGGGCCAAAATACTGTACGCCCTGGGCGTTCTTGCGCGTGGGCTTTGGGGCCTCATCGATGGTGTAGGCCTTCCAGACTTGTTGTCCCGTGGCGGTGTCCAGAGCGATTACGCTGCCGCGGAACGTGCAACAGGGATACGCAGGATCCGCCGATGCGCCTTCTTCTCCCGAAGAGATCGGGACGTAGAGGCGGCGATCCAGCAGTAATGGGGATCCGGTGATGCGCGCGGCCTGGTGGGGCTCAGGATGCACCTGCCACAGGACCGAACCATCTTTAACCTGGAGGGCATAGACGTTGCCGTTGGTATCCCCGAAGAAGGCTGCGCTTCCGCCATTCCCGATCGAAATCGCTGTTTTCACCGTGGCCGACGCTTTGAACATCCACCAAAGACAGCCCGTGGCGGCATCGAGAGCGTAAACCGTGCCGTCTTCGCTGCCGACGAAGAGCTTGCCCGCGTAGATGGTCGGCTGCCCGAAAGTGGCGGCTGCTCCCGGAAAACCGAAGGACCATTTCAGTTTCAGGTCTTGAATTTTCGCGCGATTCAGTCCCGCGGCACGCCCGGATTGATAACGGCTGTTGCCGGGATCGGCGCCCCATCCGTTCCACCCGGCAGCCTGCGCAGGCCGAGTGATCTCACGACTGCAATATCCGGTAAAGGCGACAACTGGCGAGTCGGGAGCGGCCACATAGGTGGCAATGGCAAGCTTCTGCGGCTTGGTCAGTCCCTTGGCTTCAAATTTCATGCGGCCGGAATTGAGGGCAGCGAGTATGAACCGCTGCGACATCCGATGAAGGGCAGCAGGTTCCGGAGCGCGCATATCATTGCCAGGGCTATGGCAACTGGCGCACCTTTGGACAAAGAGTGCGGCCCCGTCCGGCGGCGGAGAATTCTGTTTCCGGGAACAGCCTTGCAGGAAAAGAAAGGCCGCCATGCCCAGCAGGAGAAGTTGGCTGCGATGAAGAAACGCCGCCCGCACTTCCTTCCCCTTCCCAGGACCGCTACGAGCACCCCGCATTGGCGCATTCCGAAACATCTGGACTTAGATGACGGCACGCGGAGGATTGACTGTCTCCAGCGTGTACAGATTCGTAAAGATTTCGTCTCGGTATTCACAGATGGATAAGGGCAATTCTGCATTTTGCGGCCGGGTTTCCCGTATTGACGCGAAGCTTAAAAGTGTGCGCTCGCACCGCCGTCCGCGTGAACTTCGGAGGGCGACTGCAACTGCTAAAATTCCTATCGATATGGCTGCTGCCAACCAGCCTGCTTTACCCCGCACCATCTTCCACGTGGATATGGATGCGTTCTTTGTGTCCGTGGAAGAACTGTTCGACCCCTCGCTGAAAGGAAAGGCGGTCGTCGTGGGTGGGCAGCGTCATGAACGCGGCGTGGTCTCGGCAGCGTCGTACGAGGCGCGCAAATTCGGGGTTCACTCCGCCATGCCTTTGCGGACCGCCGCCAAGCACTGTCCGCACGCGATCTTCGTCGATGGGCATCCTGAGCGTTACCGGGAGTGCTCTGAAAAGGTGTTCCAGGTATTGAGTTCATTCACTCCCCAGGTGGAGATGGCATCGATCGATGAGGCCTATCTCGACATGACGGGGACTGAGCGGCTCCACGGGCCGCCGTTGAAGGCAGCCAACCATCTGCATCAGCGGATGAAAACTGAAACCGGGCTGAACTGCTCGGTGGGCATCGGAAGTTCACGGCTGATCGCCAAGGTTTCCTCGGCGCAGGCGAAACCCAACGGCCTGCTCTGGATTCTTCGCGGAGAAGAAGCCAAGTTTCTTGCCCCGCTGGACGTGCGGGAGATTCCCGGGGTCGGGAAGGTGATGGAGACTCATCTGCACGCGCTCGGCATCAGGAAGGTGGGGGACCTCGCGCGGTTGCAGGAGGACGAACTGCTCGAACGCTTTGGAAAGTGGGGCATGGCCCTGGCAGGCAAGGCCCGCGGCGAAGATGCCGGCGGCTGGTTCGACACCGAAGTCGGAGCGGACGTCGATGCGAAATCGATCAGTCACGAACATACCTACAATGAAGACACCGCCGATCCGGCTCAACTCGAATCCACCCTGCTGCGTCTTTCCGAGATGGTGGGGCGGCGTCTCCGCGAGGCTAACTTCCACACCCGGACCGTGCAACTGAAACTGCGCTACAAGGACTTCACCACCATTACGCGGGCGC
>Ga0070741_10002703_pt1 | contig 46531 bp, 35 predicted proteins | sample Coa_R1_4_FD_66440 | JGI IMG/M metagenome (GOLD analysis project Ga0070741, IMG submission 66440) | Surface soil microbial communities from Centralia Pennsylvania, which are recovering from an underground coalmine fire - Coalmine... | ecosystem: Environmental > Terrestrial > Soil > Unclassified ... | reverse complement strand
TCCAGCACCGCCGCCGCCGAACGCCGCCGCTCTTCCAGCGTGGCGACATGCGCCATGCGCTCGGAGACCCACTGTGCCGCCGCATCCCGCTCCGCCTTCAACCGCGCCAGGCTCTCGTGGTCTGCAGCGACCGCCCGCTCCAGTTCCGATCTTTGCTCTTCCACGCCGCTCAGTGACTGTTGTGAGCGTGCGATGTTTTCCTGCTGCTCCGTCCGCTCCTGGGCAAGCCGCTGCAACTCGCCCTCGCAGAGGTTGCGCCGCTCGATGACCCGTGACAGCTCCGAATCAAGCTGCTGTAAGGTGTGGCCCGAGGTCATCTCCTGTTTTTCTGCCTGCCGCTTTTCTTGCTCCAGCCGCTCCAGCAGGGAAGTGAGCCCGGCGATTTCCCGCGCCAGCATCTTCACCCGCGTGTCCTCTTCGCGCAGCGCATCTTCCAATTCGCCGATCAGCCGCTGCACTTCGCGCAACTCCCGCTTCATCGAGAGTGGCCCTTCCGACCGCTGCTTCCCGCCGGTCACGGTTACATTGTGGAAGCACTCGCCGTTTTGAGACAGGAAGAAAGCGTCAGGATTGTGCAGCGCCAGGTCCCGGCCGATGGCGGAATCGGGGACGATGTAGCCGTCGCGCAGCTTGGGCAGAATGACTTCCAGCGATTTGCCGAACCCGTCCAGCACGCGGATACAGTGCTTCAGCGGCAGGATGGATTGTCCCGGCGGTTCCGGCCGCGTACTTTCATCGACCAAGAACGAGAATTTCGCCTGCGAATCGTTGGGATGAACCAGGAAGGTGGCGCGACCATCCACATCGGTGCGCAGCAGACGCAGTCCTTCATCCGCGGCATCCCAGGACTTCACCACGATGTAGTTGAGCTCATCACGCAGAAAATCTTCCACCACATGCTCGTAGGGGTCCTGCACTTCCAGAAAGTCCGCGAGTACGCCGACCGGCGCCAGCCCACTCTGCATCACTCCCGACTGGAACAAGCGCCGCACAGATTCGGTGGAGTAACCATGCTCCGCGATCACTGCCTCCAAGGAACCTTTGCGGCCCAGCGCAGTCGCGTATTCCGCGCGCAAGCTGTCCAACCGCCGCTTCGACTCGGTTTCCTGGAATTTGCACGAATCCAGCCGCTGCCGCGCATCGGCAATTTCTGAGCCCAGCACGCCCACCCGACGCGTGGCGGTTTCGAATTCCAGAGCCAGTTGTCCGCGCTCTCCGCCAAACAACTCCACCTGCGAGTTGGCGGTCGCGACCTCCTGTTGCAGCCGCTGGGCCTCGCGCTCCAGCGCCACCGACCGCTCCTGCGCCTGCGTGAGTTGGTTGCGCAGGTTGGAGATTCCGGCCACCGCCTCCATGATTTGCGCACGCCGCTCTTCCTGCTGCTTTTCGAGGTCAGACAGAGCGGCTGTCGCCGCCACTGATTCCTGCTGCGCCTGCTGCAGTTCCGCTTGCGCCGCCGCCACATCCGCCACTGCCGAGCCCAGCACGCTGCGGTTGCTGTCGCGCTCCAGTTCCAACACCGTCAGGCGCTCCTGCATTTGCGACAGCTCGGAATCCGAGCTCGCCGCGCGCGCCAACAACTCCGCGCAGCGCTCCTCGTTATGACGTTGCCGCGCCTGCGCACGATCCATCTCCATCGCGATGGCATTCATGCGCTCGCGCGTTTGCCGCGCCTCGTTTTCGATCGCGTAACCGCGCTGCGTGCGCTCGCCGTTTTCCCGCTCCAGGTGCTGGACTGCCTCGCCTTCAACGCGAATCTGCTCCGCCAGTTGAGTCAGTTGCGCGTCCAGTTCGATCCGCTCCCGGTCCAGTTGCGCGAATTTGCTGGCCAGCACCAGCCGCAACTTGCCGCGCATTTCGTCGCGCAGGCGGGCATAGCGTTCTGCTTTCGAGGCCTGCCGCTTCAGCGAATTCATCTGCCGCGTGACTTCTTCGAAAATGTCGTTCACACGCGCCAGATTCTGTTTCGCATCCTCCAGCCGCGCTTCCGCCAGGCGCTTGCGGGTTTTGAATTTCGTGATCCCGGCCGCCTCTTCGATGATGTTGCGGCGATCGGTCGGCTTGCTGCTGAGGATTTGGCCGATGCGTCCCTGCTCGATCAGCGCGTACGACTCCGGCCCCAGCCCCGTCCCCATGAACAGATCCTGGATATCGCGCAGCCGGCACAATTTTCCATTCAGCAGGTACTCGCTGTCGCCGGACCGGAACAAGCGCCGGGTGATGACAATTTCTCCTGCCTTGAACTGGATGGCATTGAATTTCCGCCGGCGGATTTTCAGAACAACCTGCTGGCTCGCGCTGCCAATTCCGTCCCCATTGCCAGCTTCCGTGGCCGTCACCGCAGCGACGCCACCCTCCGGTTCTTCCACTTTGCCGGGTTGCGCGTCTTCTACCGCCTGCTCCGTATCTTCGGCCGCGCGCGCCCGCTCTGCCGTCTCATCCCAATCCTCGGCTTCGGGCATTTCATCCTGAATCTCGATCTGGGTCTCATTGGCGGCGTCGGCACCCCCGTACACCTCGGGATCGATCAGCGTGAGAGACACTTCAGCCATGCCCGTGGGCTTTCGGTCGCGCGTGCCGGCGAAGATCACGTCCTCCATGCGCGCTCCGCGCAAGGTCTTGGCGGACTGCTCCCCAAGCACCCACGCGATGGCGTCGGAGATATTTGATTTTCCGCAGCCGTTGGGGCCGATGATGGCGGCAATGCCATCGCCCTGGAACTTGAGCTCGGTGCGGTCGCAGAAAGACTTGAAGCCGAGAATTTGTAACTTCTTCAGTTTAAGCAACTTCCACTCCTTCGACCGCGTGGGTTGCCGGGACTTTTTGGCTGGATACTCAAACGTCCCCAGGCGGGCTTCGCCCGTCAGGCTGGTGACAATTGGACCTACTCTACCCGGCGAACCAGCATAGGTCAAGAAAGAAAACACTACCCATTGTGTGCCTCTTTTCGGTGCCCCAGCTTCTTGGACACGCTATGCAGCCGGCGTGCTCAGGAATCCTAGTTGGGATGCAAGGAAAGGAAGGTCGGGAGATCGCCTGAGCTTCAAACAGCCTACTCCCGCGTCGATGTGGGATCAATGGCAGGAACCAAGAATGACAGGAGGGAAGGCACGTGTGGAGGCAAGCTTCGGCCTGCGCCCCCACCGTCCACACGATCAGCTTCCAACTGTTACGCTTCGTCGCCCAGGATATCGAAGAACCGGATAATCGATTCAATCCCCCGATAGAAATTCGGAATGTGGAATTTCTCGTTGGGTGCGTGCAGGTTGTCGTCCGGCAGGCCGAATCCCATCATCACGCTGGGCAACTTCATCACATCCTGGAAATCGGTGACCACGGGAATGGAACCACCGGAGCGGATGAACACCGTATCTTTCTTGAAGATCTCGTGCATGGCCTCGGTGGCCGCCTTGATGTACCTATTATCCGTGCTGACCACGCACGCCGGCCCTTTGCTCCACACCTTGATTTTGGTTTCGATCCCCTTGGGCGTGAGCTTCTTCACGAAATTCGTGTACCGCTTGAGGATGTCGTCAGGATCCTGATTGGGGACTAGCCGCATCGAGACTTTCGCCGACGCCTTCGCCGGGATCACCGTCTTCGCGCCTCCGCCGGTGAAGCCGCCGGGCATACCATGTACTTCGAGAGTCGGCCGCGCCCAGGTCCGGTACAGCACCGAAAATCCCGGCTCGCCGGTCAGCACCTTCGATCCCACTTCCGTTTTGCGGTAATGCTCCTCGTTAAACGGCAGCCGCTTCCACGCCTTGAGCTCGTCCTTGGTCGGCGCCTTCACATCTTTATAGAAGCCGGGAATCAGGACCTTTCCCTTGGAATCTTTCATTTTGCTGATGATCTCGATCAGCGCGAAAAAGGGATTGGGCGCCGCCCCGCCGTACACACCCGAATGCAGGTCCGTTTTCGCTCCTACCGCCTCCAGTTCCGTGTACACCAGCCCCCGCAGTCCCACGCAGAGTGTGGGTAGGTTGGGAGCAAACAATTCGGTATCGCAGACCAGCGCGAAATCCGCCTTGAGCTTGCTCTTCTGCTTGCGGATGTACTCCGCGATGGACTCGCCGCCAACCTCTTCTTCGCCTTCAATGATGAATTTGACGTTGATCGGCAGTTTTCCGCCGTGACCTTTCATCAGGGCCTCGACGGCCTTGACCTCCATCCAGAGCTGGCCTTTGTCGTCCACTGCACCTCGGGCATAAATGTTGTTATTGCGCTCGGTGGGCTCGAAGGGAGGTGTGACCCACTCGTCCAGCGGGTCAGGCGGCTGCACGTCGTAGTGTGCATAGCAGAGGACGGTGGGCTTTCCCGGCGCGTTCAACCAGTCCGCATACACCAGCGGATGTCCCTTGGTAGGGATGACTTCCACGTGCTCCATGCCGATGCGGCGCAGTTCGCTGCCCACAAAGTCGGCCGCCTTCTGCACGTCACTCTTATGTTCATCGAGCGTGCTGACGCTCGGGATGCGGAGCAGGTCCTTGAGTTCATTGAGAAAGCGCTGTTGATTATCGCGGGCAAACTCCAACGCGGGGGACGCCATAGATAATTCTCCAGGATGATTTAGGAATATCGGGCAAACCGATAAGTATACCCGAAAGCCGCATCGTTACAGTGACGGCGGCGCAGAGTCTAAGTCATTGCATGAGGAGGCCGTGACAGTCTTGGACAGCGGCGAGGCTGATTGCGTGGTTGAAACGCCTCCAAGCGCCGTCGTTCCACAAGGCGGTGTCGGGGTCGTTCGACTCGCGCTCCTCGCAAGCTTGGTCGCGCTCGCTCAGGATGACAATTTTGTCCACGGGCTCGCTCAGGATGACAATGTTTTTCCTAGGCCACACTGTACGTCAAAAACCGTGCCGGCGAAAATGCGGACAGATCGAAACTGGGCGCCACACCTGTGATCATGGCAGTCATGATCTTCGCGGTGACCGGGGCAAGCAAAATACCATCGCGGAAATGACCGGTGGCGGCAAAGTATCCGCGCGCCGGCATCTCGCCCAGAACCGGCAGATCATCCGGCGTTCCCGGACGCAGCCCCGCCCAGTCTTCCAGGATTCGCGCCTCGCCTAATTCAGGCACCACATTGGCCGCCGCCTGGTGTAGTTTCTGGATCGTCTGCGGATTCGTCCGCTTGTCGAACCCGGCATCCTCGACGGTCGAGCCAATCAGAATCCTTCCATCGCTGCGCGGCACCAGGTAAACCTCGGGCGCGCGCACTACGTGGCGAAGCAAATTGCGCTCACCTGAAACCACCGACAGCATCTGGCCCTTCACCGGACGAGTGGGAAATGGATACGGCGGCAACATTCCCGCCCACGCCCCCGCGCAATTCACCACAATCGGCGCGCCGTAAGAAGTTTTCGAAGTGCGCACTCCGGCGACCTGTCCTTCCTGAATTTCGATTTCCACTACCAGTGAGCCGCTCGCGACGTCCACCCCTCGATGCTTCGCCGCCTTCACCGCCGCCGCTGACAGTGCCCGCGGATCAACGCTCTTTTCCTCCCATAGCTGCGCCCGGCGCGGCGACACAAACGGCTCCAGCCGCGTGAGTTCGTCCTCGGTTAAATCCTGCGCCCGGTCCAGCGACAGCGCGCCATCCTCATCCAGAACAACCGTCCCCGCATCGCGCAGATCCACGCGCATTCCCGACTCATCTTCCAGTTCATGCACGAATTCGGGATACAGTCTCGCGCTTTCTTTCACCAGGGGACGGAGCGGCTCAGGAATGTGCGGGTCGCAATAGGCCAGCATGCCCGCGGCCGCGTGGGAGGCTTCCCGTCCCAGCTCGCCGCGTTCCACGATCAGCACCGCCAGCCCGTTCTTGCGCAGCTCCAGCACCAGCGATAGTCCGATGATGCCGCCGCCCACAACAATCGCGTCCCACGATTTCACGCCTTAAATTGTAAAGCAGTAAATGGAGGCAGGTGGAGGGAAGCGCTAACAGCCGACAACTTGCGGACAGACCGCGAGGATAACGACAACTGAAAACTGACAACTGACCTACTGTCTCGACGTGGTTGAACTCTGCGATATGTTCGGGGTCCCGGAGTCGTCCGTCTCCGGCGCGAGTTTCGAGAACACCACCAGCCTCTCCGGTGCTGGTCCGATGTAATAAGTGGGATAGCAAGTGATCAAGGTAAGTCGCGCGTCGTCCGAGTTATGCGTCACCGAAATATCGCTGGGCTGAACCACCCGCTTGCCGGTTACTTGATACCGGAACATCTTGCCGTTGCGCCGCACAAAAATCTCGTCGCCTTTATTCAATTCGTAGATGTGGCGGAAGAATGTATCGCGATGCCCGGTGATGACCGCATTTCCAGTTTCGCCCGGCAATGCCGACGATTCCATGTGCCCCGGCCCCAGCAGCAGAGAATGCCGGGAGGTCCCCTCGACCACGATCGCATCCAGGTTGATCTTGGGAATCGAAAGACGCGTCAGGGTGTCATGTTCCGTCCGGTCTGATACTGGCGTGGGCGTGAGTGTGCTCGTGACCTGGTTCTGCTGCTCCCACTCCTTCGCCAGCCTGCGTTGCTCCGCGTACATTGACGTGTATTCCACGCCGACATACGCCAGCAACACGATTCCCGCGGTCACCAGCAGCCACGGCGCATTGCCGCGTATACCGCGTGTCCTGATTTTCTGAATTGCTGAATGAAGTTTCGCGCGCAGGGCCCGAAGGTGCGTTGGTAGTGATGTGCTCATAAAGGTTAAGACCGGCGCTAGGACCTTAGATGCGGAAATCCAGAGCACCGCAACTGCCGACGTGAGCTTCCGGGGAGGGCGAGACTACCGGGTTTTCAGGGCAGAGGTAATTCCGCCCACCAACACTCCAAAGCCGATCAGGGACATTAAGGGCAAAGCACTGCCGGAGTGGGGCAGGGAATCATCCCCATCCGCAGCAGGCTGTTGCCGGCCATCCTTCTGCGTAGAAGGGGTCTGGTCGAAAGCGACACTCTGCAATCTTGGTCCGCCACGCTCACTGCCACCCTGAATTCCGGCCATTCTCGGAGGAGTGGGTGGCACTGACGTAGGTTGCTGCGGCGACACAATGAACTGCACTTGCGCGCGACTGCCCATGATGGGCGTTCCGTTCGCATCCACCAGTTGCACCGATATGGTGTGTGTTCCGGGCTTCAGACCACTAAACGACTGGTCATTCGAAGTTGTCTGCACCGGATCGCGGGAATCGAGCTGTACCACAAACGTCGGCGTGTTGACGGTTGCGCCGGGATTCGTGAGTTCGAACCGAACATCAATGTAGTTGTCCCGGATCTTTTGCCCGTTCTGAGGCGAGAGGATCTTAACCGACAGGCTAGTAATGTTGCTGGGCGCTTGTGGTGCCTGACCCTGGGCCGGCGATGCGTTCGACCCCTGAGCACTTACGATCTCGGACGAGGCGATTATCAGAAAAAAAACGAAAATGGCGCGACCAACTCTCATTGAGCTCTCCCACCAACCTTGGGAATTACAACCCTCATCCTAAGCAGCGGGATACCGAAAGAAGGAGGATGAATGCAGCCTGCCGCTCACGCCTCCAGTACCCGGCGCGAGCTCTGAAACCTTTATAAGTGAGCCGGTTGCGCGTGTTCTCCCGCTGTCGCCTTTAGCCCGACCTACAACAAACCATAGCAATTACGCTGCCCATCTGTTTTATCGAACACAATTGTGCAAGTTAATTGACACTCCAGCTATTCTGCCCCACAATCGCCTCATCCACTCACCACAGGAGGTTTGTGTGCTCGAAGAGAGTCCATCTCATTCTGAGGATCACTACGCCCCGGCGCCTCATAACTCCCCGTTGAAGCCGATTCTCGCTGTCCTCGTCATTATCTATATGTGCGGCTCCGCGTATTTCCTGGTGCAAATGCACACGCAGCTGAACAAGCTGGGCGCCGGGCAGGACAAAGCGAGCATGGAACTCGCCGATCACAATAAGCGTTTGAATTCAGCCGATGCTTCCATGGAGACTTTGGCCGATCAGCTGGGCATGACCAAGAAGGAACTGGCGGAACGGGCCTCCGAATTGCAGCGCCAGCAGCGCGCATCCGAAGCCCGCCTGCAGAAAGAACATCAGAAGGAAATCACTGCCGTGAGCGGGGAAGTCGCCGGCGTGAAGACCGAAGTGGGGGGCGTGAAGACCGACGTGGCCAGTACCAAGACCGACCTGGAAGCCACCAAGGCCAAGCTGGAGCGCGCCATCGGAGACCTGGGTATCCAGAGCGGTCTCATCGCGCACACCCGCGACGACCTCGAAATCCTGAAGCACAAGGGCGACCGCAGCTACACCGAATTTACTCTCGCCAAGAACAAGCAGCCCACGCCCGTGTCCACCATCAGCCTTCAACTCAAGAAGACGGATCCCAAGCGCAGCAAGTTCACCATGAACGTGGTCGCTGACGACCGTACGATCGAGAAAAAAGACCGTACCGCCAATGAACCCATTCAGTTCTACAGCGGCCGCGAACACCAGTTGTTCGAGATCGTGGTGTGGACGGTGGACAAGAATAAAGTCACGGGATATCTGAGTACGCCTCACGGCGTTCCTCAGCCGGTCAGCATCCAGCAGTAGCGAAGCTGCGTTGTCGTTCCCAGGCTGTTGTTAGTCCCGGAGCTTCAACTAGTGGGCGGCGGTCATTGCTTTGCCAATGGATGGGAGATCGTTTTTTTCTGTTCCCAACTGGACCGGCAAAACCGGCAACGACGCGATCAGAGTCCGCGTGTAAGCATGTTGAGGATTGCGAAAGATGTTCGCCGCGGTGTCGCTCTCCACGATCTCCCCATCCTTCATCACGGAAATCCGATGGCTGATGGTGGCCACGGACAGCAGATCGTGGCTGATATACAGAATGGACATCACCATCTCGCGATTCAGCTTGCGAAACAGCGACAGAATTTCCGCCTGGGTGACGATATCGAGCGCGCTGGTGGCCTCATCCGCAATCAGCAGCGCCGGCCGGTGCAGCACTGCCATCGCAATCAGGACCCGTTGCGCTTGTCCAACACTAAGCTGGCTGGGATAGCGTCGCAGGAAAGCTTCTTCGGCGGGCAGGCTCACGTGCTCCAGCGCCTGCAGCAGCGCGGCCCGGCATTCCTCATTGGATCCGCGGCGGTGTACCTTCCATGCTTCTCCCAACTGCGTGCCAATCTTCAGTGCGGGATTCAGTGCCGACATCGGACTCTGCAACACCAGTCCGATTTCTTTCCCGCGGATCTCCCTCATCTGGCTTTCTTTGAGGGTCATCAGGTCGCGGCCATTAAAAAGTATGTGTCCCGCCGCGTGCCCACCCTTGCGTTCCAGCAATCGCAGCACAGATAAGGCGAGCGTGCTTTTTCCGCAACCGCTCTGGCCCACCAGGCCCAGGATTTCGCCCCGCCCGATTTCGAGCGAAACGTTCTTGAGCGCAGTGCTCCCGCCGTATTTTGCCGACAGCGAGAACGAAAGCAGCGATTCGCACATCAGCGTTCTTTCGCTACTTCCGGATTGTGCAGCCACAATTCGTCCACATTCCAGAACGTCTGCGGCCGCAGCACGCTCGCATTCGCGTTCTGCACGTTGCTCGAGATGGCCGACAGCCCATCCTTGTTCACCAGGTAAATGAATGGATTCTGTTCGTACACGATTTCCTGCACCCGGTCCATGTACTGCTTGCGCTTCTTGGGATTGGTGGTGGACGCCTGAGCATGCATCAGCTTGTCCAATTCCGCTTCCCATGCGGTGGCTGGAGTTTTTTGCTCCGGATTCCACTGGTGATCGGACGACGAGCTCAGCCACACGTTCATCTGAGCGCTGGGATCCAGATCGTCGTTCACCAGCCCCAGCAGACAGCTCTCATAATTGAAGGTGTGCGCAATGCGTTCGATCAGGGAGGGAAAATCCAGCGTGACCACATTCAGGCGGATACCAATTTTCGCCAGATCCTGCTGCATCATCGTAACCATCGCCAGGCGGTACTTGTTACCGGAATTGGTGATCACCGAGAACTCCACCGCGTGTCCATCGCGGTCGCGCAAGACTCCGTTGTCCAGCCGGAAATGATCCTGCGCCAGGGATTGCAGCGCGCCATTCACGTCGTAGGGCTGCGGCTTCAGCTTGCTGTTGAACCAGAATGTATTCGCGGGAGAAATCGCACCTACGGCGGGATGCGCGTGGCCGCGAAAAACTACCCGTGACAGGTCTTCGCGGTTGATCGCCTGTGAAACCGCGCGCCGGAAATTCGTCGAGGTGAACCATGCCTTCTTGTAAGCGGGAATCGGTGCAGTGGCGACCTGGTTGAACCAGATCTGTTCGGTGTCGAAACCTACACCCGCATCGTGGGCCGCACTGGACGATTGCGACGCCAGCTTTTCGAAGTACTCGGCATCCAGCGTATTGATCAGATCAATTTCGCCGCGCACAAAGCGCATGACTTCCAGATCATGGTTCTGCAGGATGTACAAGCGCACCGAGTCCAGGTACGGCAACTGTTTTCCTGAGGCATCATGCCGCCAGTAATTCGGATTTCTTTTCAGCAAAACGTAGTTTCCCGCCTTGTAGTCCGCGGTATAGAACGGTCCCAGCACCGCCATTTCTTTTTTCGGCGACTTGGCGGACATGATCGCGACCTGATCAAAGAGCCGGTCCAATCCCGCCACCGGGGCAGGGAAGATGACCGCGACTCGATCCGCCGCCAGCACCGTGGTTTCAACGTTGCCGGCTGCCGCCGAGCGAAACTGGTCGCCCGTTGGCGAATGCAGGTTCGGATCCATCAACTGCTGCATGGTGTAGGCCACGTCCTGCGCCGAAAACGGCGTTCCGTCGGAAAAATAAATGCCGCTGCGCAGCTTGAACGTGATCTTCCTGCCGTCCGGTGAAATCTTCCACGCTTTCGCCAGCTCGGGCTCCATCTGCTGGGTGACGCGGTTAATCCGCAGCAGCACTCCCCCGGTCAGATAGCGCACGGTATCCGACGGATCGTCGCTCACCAGCAAGGGATTGAAAGTCTTCGGATCGGCATGGATGCAGAAGCGCAGTTCGCCGCCCGACTGCGCCATGGCAGCCAGACTCAGTACCACCACGCACATGAACAGAAAAAGACTGCGTACGGTCGTTCTCATGAAGCCAACTCCTCTTTCGGCAGCACAACTTGAAAACAGGTGACCACGACGATCAACAAGCCCAGCGCAACCAGCTGGCAGGGGTGATCCAGAAAGGTTCCATAACCTTGCAGCTCGCGGAGCAGGCTGCCCCACGACGGCAGCGGCTCGGTTACTCCCAACCCGAGAATTCCCAGGTTCGCCTCCGCCAGAATGAACACCGGAATCGAAATCCAGAATTGCGCCAGCAGAACCGGCGCGAGATTGGGAACGATGTGCACCGCCAGCACCCGACTGGTCTTCAGTCCTGAGGCCCGCGCCTGCAGCACGAAATCAGAATGGCGCAGCGATCGGGCGTTGGCGCAGAGCACGCGCGCCGCCGGAGCCCACCCCAGGATTCCCAACAATGAAAACGTGATGACGATGGAGACTTCGGGGGAAACATTCAGCGGCATAACTGCCCGCACCGCGATCAGAAGAAAAATCCATGGCAGCGACAAAAACAGGTCGGTGATCCACAACGCAACTCGTTCCCAGGCTCCGCCCAGAAATCCCGCGGCTCCGCCCACCAAAATTGCCAACAAGGTGGACAGAAGCGCCGCCGCCGGCGCGAGCAACAGCGACACGCGCGTCCCGTAGAGCACGCGCGAGAACCGATCGCGCCCCAAGTTATCCGTTCCCAGCCAATGCTTCGCGGAAGGCGGCGAGTCCGGCAGATCGCGGAATTGCACCGCATAGTACGCCGGTGCAATCACATTCGCCAGCAGGGACGCTCCGCAGATCACGATCAGCAGCGTCACCGAAATCCATCGTGCCGTCTTCATGCGTGGCCCCGCCGCAGTCCTTCGCCGATCATGTCTGAAACCGAATTAGCCACCACCGTGATCAGCGTAACCAACAGGGTCAAATTCACCAGTAGCACAAGATCACGTGCCAAGGCCGCTTGCCAGGCCAGCTGACCGATTCCCGGTTGATCGCACAAGGCTTCAATGGGAATCGCCGTGCCTACGGTCACGCTTACCGAAACTCCCGCGAGCGCGAGCATCTGTGGCGCCGCCGGCGGAAGCACATGCCACAGCAACACTCGCATTTCTCCCACGCCCTTGCTCCGCGCCGTCAAGACGTGCGGCAATCCATATCCGTGCCGCAGCAGGTTGCGCGTGTAAGCAAAAATCTTCGGTGTTAAAAGCAGCCCGATCGCCAGGCTCGCGGGCCAGCGCAGCCACACGAAAATCAACGCCAGCACCGCCGCCGGAATCGATAACAGGCTCCCACTCACCGCGCCGGTAAACAGATTCATCGGCCATGAGGGAATTGCCGCTGCCGGAATGGCCAGCAACAGACCCAGGCCCCATCCCAGCAACAGCCCTACCGCAATTTCATGCAGGGTTAGCGGAAATCGTTCGCGGATCAGCTCCGCCGTGGGACGATTCAGGTCCCTCGAAAATCCCAGGTCACCACGCAGCAGCCCTTGCAGATATGCGACGTAAAATTTCCCTATGTGGTGCTCGGCATCGTGCTGACTGCGCAGTTCCTGCTTGCTTTGTTCACTCAATCTGAGGTCAAGCTCGCGCTCGTCGGCGTCGAAGCCCGGCGCAAATCGCACCAGGGTGGCGCCCAGTAGCCCTCCCAGGAGAGCCGTGATCAGAATCCGGACTACGTGTTTGCTGCCGCGCTTGATCACCTTTGTGTCCGATTGTTAGTTGAAGGAGCCGCTCGCCGCGGCGCTGGAGGCTTCTTGCGAGTGGTGCTCCTGCTTCATGACGTACATGCGCCGGTCCGATTCGGCCAGTAACTCTTCCGCGTCTTCGCCGTCGTCCGGATAAACCGCAACCCCGGCGCTTAGAGAAATAATGTCCTCACCGCAGACTTCCCGTCCTACGCGTTTCGCAATTTCGATGGCTGCCTGCACCTTTTCCAATGCGCCTTCCGGCTTCAGTCCCGGGGCCACGATGACGAACTCGTCGCCGCCCATGCGCGCCACGTAGTCGTACTCGCGGCAGATTTCTTTCAGATGTCGCGCGAACAGCCGCAGTACGCGATTGCCTTCCAGGTGTCCAAACCGGTCGTTGATCTGCTTGAACCCGTCGAGGTCGCACACCATCACCACCACCGAAGACCGGGTTCGCTTGCATCGCGAAAGCTCGCGATCCAAATGCATAAACAGGGATCGCGCATTGGGCAGTTCCGTCAGATAATCCACCGTCGCCGAACTCTCCGCTTGCTGGTACTTGACTGCGTTTTCGATGGACAGCGCCAGCTTCGAGCGGATCGCCAGCAGCACTCTCAGGTGATCGTTGGTGAACGCGTCCTTGTCGGCGCGATAGAGCGTCAACACTCCGACCACGCCGCTCAATCCTTCCAGCGGCACCGCCAGCGCCGAACGCAGGGTGCTGAATTTGGAAGGATCGTTGAGATACCCCGGTTCGACTGAGGGGTTTCCGTTGATGATGGGCTTGCGGTTCTCGGCGACCCATCCCGACAATCCTTCTCCCAGCGGAATTTTCAGGGAAGAGAACAGGCGGAAGTTGTCGCCGCTCACATGTTCGGCGACCAGCTTGTTTTCCCGCCGCACGTAAATGGCGATGGAATCGTATGGCACCACTCGCTTCAAGCGTGCCGACAGTACCGACAAGGTGTCGCTCAAGCTGAGCGAATTCCCCAAGTCCTGGCTGAGTTCGAAAAGAGTTTGCACTTCCTGGCGGGCCGCCGCAATCGGTCCCAGGAACCCTTCTTCTCTGGCTGCCGCCGATGTCGCAACCACGGGCTGTGTCTGCTCGAATCCGGTTCCAGGTGCGGCGCCGCGTTCCACCTTGACCTTGGTGGAGAGCGGGCGCTCCGCGGGACGAAATTGCTGCACGGCCAGGCTCTCCCACTCCTGGTAGTGGTCTTTCAGAATGTCAATGATCTGCGGATCGAACGCGATTCCCGACATGTCCTGCAGATGCTGCATGGCCTGGTTCAGCGGCAGGGCGCGGCGGTACTGCCGGTCCGAAGCGAGCGCATCCAGGCAATCCACCGCGGCCAGAATGCGCGCCCCGATCGGTATCTCTTCGCCCTTCAGCCCCAGCGGATAGCCCGAACCGTCAAACTTCTCGTGATGCGCGCGCACGATCGGCACCACCGGATACGGAAATTGCACCCGCTCCAGAATCTCCGCTCCCACCAGGGGATGGATTTTCATCTTTTCGAATTCTTCGGGCGTCAGTCTGCCGGGCTTGGAAATGATGTGTTCGGGCACCGCGAGCTTTCCAATATCGTGCAGCAGCGCTGCGGCATGAACGGCTTGCCGCTCATCTTCCGGCAGGTCGAGCCTCTTCGCCACCTCGGTGGCATAGACCCGTACCCGTTGCAGGTGGTCGTGGGTAGTGTGATCCTTGGCTTCAATGGCCAGCGCCAGGGCTTCAATGGTGCGCAGGTGCAGCGCCGCAATCTGCTCTACGTGTTGCTTCTGATTTTCCAGTTTGCCGAGATAGAGATGATAAGAACGGTAGATAAGATAGACGGGAGGAAGCACGAGTACCGATGTCTGCCATCCTGTTCGCCCGTTGAGCCATGTCATCAGGGCCGCGATCGTCGCCCCCACGATGTAATAGGGGAATGACCAGAAGTAGCACTCTGACCAAACCTTTCGCAGGGACTTACCTTCCGTCAGGGAAATGATGGTGGCAATCGGAATGGTGTTCGCCAGGAAATACGAGACGGCTGCCAGAGTGAGTGCCAGCAGTAGATCGTGACTCCATCGTGCTTGCGTCGCTGCGTGGAACACCAGATACGATGCACTGATTGCTACCGCCATGTTGCAGACGTTGAACAGTACCTGCACCAAATGCGGCTTGCCGCGATGGTTCCAGAAATATTGCACCAGTGCCGCCGATGCGCCCAGCACCACGGTCTCCGGCAGGCTCAGTTCTGCGATGCCAATCAGGACAAACAGAAAGTTCACCGACATGGTGCCGGTGATCCCGGGAAGTGTAACTTTCAGCACCGAGGCGAGCAAAGCTATGGCTACGTAGAACCCGAAGCGGATCGGATTCTCACACTGCCAATGCAGGATAGCCACACTCAGAATGGCTGCGCCTGCACCCAGCACCACGGCGATGAATAACCTTGCTCGAATCGACATTCGTTCGACGCTCCACGCGTGGGGTGCGCGCTTTTACCCGCCGGCGCCTTCCCGGTTTCTTTGCGGACGAACCTATCCCTCTCGATTAGCTTGTATATACCCCATTCATTCAGGTCCTCGAAGTTACCCAAGTAACGTTCTCCCGCACCAACTAACCCTGCACTCATCGAAGCCGCGCTTTTTGTAGGGTTCCCCTGGTAGACGGTGAATCATGACTCCCGCTTCATGACCTCCGTAATGTCGAATTCCGGCCCCAGTCATGCGAGAAAGGCTATGTCGTATGAATTTGTCGAGTGTGGGCAACGGGCTGACTACGCCGTCGCCGGAGGATTTCTCCGACGGCTTCAATACCCGTATGTTCCAACTGCTCGACGGCACCACCGCCATCGTGCGCAGCCAGGCCCTGCGTAACGTCATGCATGTTCTCAGCCGGGTCGCCTTGCACAATGCCTCGGTGCTCATCGTGGGAGAAACCGGCAGCGGCAAGGAGCTGATCGCCCGCGCCATTCATCAGTTCTCACGCCGCTGTGGGCAGATGTTTGTGGATGTGAACTGCGCCGCGCTTCCAGAACACCTGGTGGAAAGCGAGTTGTTCGGATACGAGAAAGGCGCGTTCAGCGGGGCTGATGCCAGCAAGCCCGGATTGTTCGAACTGGCGGATGGAGGCACGCTGTTTCTGGACGAGGTCGGCGAGCTGGATGCCAAAGTCCAGGTGAAGTTATTGCGCGTGCTCGACGGCGCTCCCTACTATCGCCTGGGCGGCAATCGCAAGGTCTCTGTGGATGTGCGGATCGTCGGCGCCACGAATCAGGATATGGCCGCGGCGGTGCGCTCGGGCAAGTTTCGCCGCGATCTTTATTATCGCCTCAGCCAGTTCCAATTGCGCGTCCCCGCACTGCGCGAGCGCCCCGAAGATATCGTGGCCATCGCCGAACACGTGCTCCGCCAGTACCACGCTGACTCCAAATTCACCCCGGAGGCTCTCGCTCTTCTTCAGCGTTATCCCTGGCCGGGAAACGTGCGCGAATTAAAGAATGTGATCTTCAATGCTGTCATGCAGGCGGAAAACGCGGCCAGAGAAATAGGCGCGGTCGACCTCGCCATTCTGGGGGATGGATCGTCTCCGCCCGCTGCTGTCGACACTTCAACTGCCCCGGTCGCAGCTGCGCCCGTGGTGAACGCCGATCTCGACCAGGCCGAGAAACAGATTATTCTCGACACCCTGCAGCGTACCGGCGGCCATCGCGGCCGCGCCGCGGAGCAGCTCGGCGTCTCCCGCCGTACCCTGAGCCGCAAACTCAAGCAGTACCGCACTGATTTGGAAAGTGAACTGAACGGCCTTTCGCTCAGCTATGAACAACAACGTTATTTTCGCGTCACCGCTGATTTACCGGTGACCCTGCGCGCCGGTGGCAAACAGGCTGAAGTCAGAAGCGTGAATCTAAGTAGCAGCGGAATTGCCTTGTGCTCGCCCGAGCTGGTCAATTTTCGCGCTGCCGTGGACCTGTCTTTTGTTCTGCCTTCCTCTTCGAACACAATCGAAGCGAAGGCCAAAATGGCTTGGCTCGATTCCGACGGCAAAGCCGGTTTTCATTTCCTGGACATGCGTGCCGAACATCGCCAGCAACTCGAGACCTGGCTTGTCTCGCGCATCGCCGCCGAAGGCTGGCACGCCGATCCCGACGCTACCCCGCAATCCTCCTGATTGGTCTCGTAACAATTGGTCGCATATAAATGACGTCATCCTGAGCGAGCCTGATTTTTCGCTTCGCGAAAAATCAGACGAGTCGAAGGACCCCTACATTGTTAACTCGCCGACGCTGTCGATAGGCGTTTCAACCAAGCACCTCCGCGCGGCGCTAATCACAGAAATCTCCGTGGAACGCCCCTCCCGGGCCGTTATTTACCTGTTTTCTTCCGCTTTTCGCCTGATTTTCTGGAAACTTGCATCCGAAGCGTTGGGACATTCTGTCCCACTCGCTAAGCCACGGGACATCCTGTCCCACCCCGCGCCCACGTCCCTGCCGAAATTTCAACAACTTGCGCTCCTTTTCAAACGGCAGACGCCGTGCACCTCAGCATGTGTCCCCCGACAGCTGTTTAAGGCAAGCTATGACTGAAAAACATTACAACTCGCACAGTTCCGAGCCGACACGATTGTTGCCGCTTCAGAACGCGAGCTCCGAGCAGCCCATGGATTGCAGTGCAGTGTGGGGGGCGCGTAGCTCAATGATGCTGGGGGTCGAAAGTCATCCCACGGAGATGATTCGTCCCGTCAGCCCCTGTTCGCCGGCTACGCGTGTCATGAATCCGGTGCTGATCAAGTTGATCGCACTGATGGTCTTGTTCGTGTTGCCCGCTTTCGCTGGGCGCAACAACAACATCCACAACATCAAGTTTTCTCCTGACCTGGAGCAGTTGCTCAGCACTAATCCGGATGGCAAGCTGCACGTCATCGTGCAATACCGGATCAAGCCACAGCAGCGCCACTACGATGAAGCGGGCCGCCACGGTGGAAAAATTCGCCATAAGCTGCACCTCATCAACAGCGCCGCTTTCGATCTGCCGCTTGAAGGCATTCTGGGTCTGGCGACCGATCCTGATGTCCGCCGCATCGGCCTGGATCACAAGGTCAACATGTCGTTGGACTACGTGGCCAAGGCCAGCCAGGCGGACGTTGCCTGGTCGTATGGCTACGATGGGACGGGCGTGGGTATTGCCATCATTGATAGCGGCATTCACCCACAGCCGGATCTGAACAAGCAGGGCGCGCCGGGATCACGCATCGTTTATAGCGAGAGCTTTGTTACCGGCGATTCCAAAACCGACGACCTCTACGGCCACGGCACTCACGTTGCGGGCATCGCCGCCGGTAATGGCCAGAGCTCCGTCACCGGTTATAGGGGCGAGTATCGCGGCATCGCTCCCAACGCCAACATCATCAACCTGCGCGTTCTCGATGCAAGCGGCGCAGGCAGCGACAGCTCGGTGATTGCTGCCATTCAGCGCGCCATTCAGCTGAAGGACCAATACAACATCCGGGTCATCAATCTTTCGCTGGGGCGCCCGGTTTTTGAAAGCTACACCGTGGACCCTCTTTGCCAGGCAGTGGAACAGGCCTGGCAGGCGGGCATCGTAGTCATCGTCGCGGCGGGCAACTCTGGTCGCGATAATTCCTACGGAACTCACGGTTATGCCACCATCGCCGCTCCTGGTAACGATCCTTACGTCATTACCGTTGGCGCGATGAACATGAACAATACCTATCTGCGCAATGACGATGTCATTGCCAGTTACAGCTCGAAGGGTCCGACGCTGATTGACCACGTCGCCAAGCCTGACCTGGTGGCGCCGGGAAATCGCGTCGTTTCCACGATGAATCCGGCCGGTACCCTGGAGCTCAGCAATCCCAGTCTGCTGATCTATCCTTGCTCCCTGCTGACGTGCAACAGCAGCGTCGGCCCGGCGAAATACTTCCGGCTCAGCGGAACCAGCATGGCGACGCCTGTGGTCGCCGGTGCTGCGGCGCTGATGCTGCAAAGCAATCCGACTCTCACTCCTGACCTGGTTAAGGCCCGGATGATGAAGTCGGCCTACAAGAACTTCGCTGCTTATACCGATTCAATTGATCAGCGAGGCATTCACTACGGCAACCAGGCTGACTTGTTCACCTACGGCGCCGGCTACCTGGACGTCGCTGCCGCATTGCAGAGCAGCGATCTGGGCAACGGCGCGGCGTTGTCTCCGACGGCCGTTTATAACCCCGTCAATCACACGGTTTCTCTCAACTACGGCGGCCTGTCATTGGGTCAGTCGGTGCTGTGGGGAACGTCAGTGGTGTGGGGAACTTCAGTCGTTTGGGGAACCAATGTATTCGTCAGCGGCACCAGCGTTCTCTGGGGCAGTTCGGTGATCTGGGGTACCAGCACCGATAGCGCCTTCAGCGTCGTCTGGGGCACCAGCGTCATCTGGGGCACCAGCACCAACCAGGCGTTCAGCCCGGGCGATGATGGTGACTGTCTGGCCGATCCAACCACCGGTCTTCCGGTATGCGAGTAACGTCGAAAGCTAATCTGCAAACACAAGAGGATATTGATATGACGCAGATCAAAAGCAAATCGGCGAAAACGTTCATCGGCGCCATGCTCGCGGCCGGATTCGCAGTACTCGGTCGAAGCGTGATGATGTGGGGCTCGGGACACCAGTTCTGGGTGCTGTACCTGACGGTCCTGGCGGTTGTCGCGTCGAGGTTACGGGTTTCGCTGCCCGGTATCGACGGAAGCATGTCAGTCAATCTTCCGTTCATTCTTTTGGCTATGTCGCGGCTGAGTTTTTCTGAAGCAGTTCTGATTGCGGGACTCTCAACGTTCGCGCAATCCATGCCGCGGCGCGGTGGCCAGTTCAAGCCAGTTCAGGCCGCCTTTAACACGTGCAACATTATGTTCGCGGTCGCACTTGGTTTCTGGGCTTCGCATTGGGGCGGCTTCTCCAATGCCGGCTGGAACCAGACGTTGCTCCCGGTTGCCGCCTGCGCTACTTATTTCTTCGCGCAGACCATGCCGGTGGCCACGGTGATTTCGCTGACCGAGAACAAGAATGCACTGCACGTCTGGAGTGAAATTGCCGTCCTCAGCTTCCCGTACTTCGTCTTGAGCGCGGGTGTGGGGGCGGTCGCGCTTGGGGTGATGCAACACCTGAGTTGGGGTGTGCCCCTGGCGGCGCTTGCCGTGATGTACTTCGTCTATCGCTCGTACAGCCGTTATTTCCGCACTGCGGAGATGGTGGCACCACGAGCGATGGCCGCCGCAGCACGTTAATTGTTCAGGTTGACTTGCTCAGAAACGGCCGCTGTACCCAAAGTCGGGAACAGCGGCCGTAATTTTTTGCCCGGTGAAATCTACTTCTTGTGACGGGTCAGCTTGTGCGTCTGCGGTTGTGAATGGCGACAGAATGGAGCATGACACTCCGCCACGCTGATCCTGCCGAACGTCCCGTGCGCTTCGTCGAAGGTTCCCGCGGTGAAGTACAGGACGTTGGTCGGACCCGCCGTGTGTCCGTTGCCGAACCCCAGTCCCCACAGACCCTCGATCCTCATCGGCAGGAGAGCCGGATCGAACAACAGGCCGGCGAAGTGGCCATGATCGTCATAGGCCGCGATAGCGCCACTTCCGAACTGCCCGATGAGCAGCTTGTTGCTGAACACCCCGAAATCCGAAGGCGCCTTGACCATCGCCCACGGTGAGTTCAGGAAAATGTTGTGCTGCAGGCGTCTGAGGAGGTTGCCCTGCGAGTCATACACGTCAACGAACCCGTTGCCGGGACCGGCGACGTCGTCGTCCCCCTCTTTTTTCGCGTAGGTAACAACGATGTTCCCGTCGATATTCGCTACGTTGAATGGATCAAAGCCGTCGGGAACTCGGTCATCGTGGAAGGCGCCGTTGCCAAAGGAATGGGGCATGAAATTGGCGTCGAATACATCCACCGTACCGTTGCCAAAGTTGGCCGCATAAATGTAGTTGGCGCCGCCCGCCGACCCCAGTGCCAGTCCCTTGTAGTTTGCTCCGGAGGCGAAGTTGTTCACCGCGATGATTGTGGTTGTGCCCCCGGGCCAGCCTTGGATGGTTCCGTCTTCCGTTGCGAAGAGGAAATGCGTGGCGCTACCGTTGATCTGGAAGTCACCGGTTCCGTTGAACACGATTCCCGTCGGAACTCCTCCCGGCGTGTTGTCCCACTGCGGAACCATCACCACCAGGCTCTGCGGATTTCCATCCGCGTCGTATAACGTCGAGAGTCCCGTTCCATTGTCCGAAACCCACCAGGGCGATGTCGGGCTCGCGGCGATTCCCCAGGGGTTCACCAGATTTGGATCGGTAATCCCGACATCAGGGATGTCGGAGGTCAGAATGGTCACGTCGTAGTCTTGAGCGGCGGCGGTCAGGCCTAACAGCGCAATGGCAAGCAGAGAGAGCGAGATTCGCAGAAGCAAGCGGGAATGCGCCGACGAGTGGTCGAGTTTGCATGGGCTGAGCATTGTTCCTCCATCAGTACCGGGCTGTCGAATTGGCTGGCACAAATCAGTGGCCAGTTGTGTTATCTCGTATACGCCCGGCTGCGGCGGATCATGTCACGGCCCTGTCACCACGCTGTAATCTTTGTGTTAAGGTTCGCCCGAGGGCCATGAGCAGCTCTGCTATCCCCACTTGATGAAACATCACGGCAACGTTTTTAATCCGGGCATGGCTTAAGAGACGGAGAGTTGGTGGATCCGGGCGTGGCTTAAGAAGGGAGAGTTGGTGGAGGTAGTCCGATCAAACCGTACCATTGTTGAACATATCGGGGATCTCGCCTCACGAGGCCGACCACACCCTAAGCGCTGCGCAGAAGAATGACGGTGGCATCGTCGTTCAGTCCACACTCGCCACCAAAGCGATGAATCGCCTCCATCAAATCAGGCAGGCTGCAATCGTGTGCGGCGATGAAATCGCGCAGACGAGCGCTTCCGAATTCCTGATCCTCGCAGTTTAGCGCCTCGGAAATTCCATCGGTATAAAACAGCAGGCGGAAATCATGGCAGAGCGTCACGGTGTGCTCGGTGAACTGGCTAGGAAGCAAACCGAGGGGCATACCGGCGTCCGTGTGGAGCGGGCGCACGCCATTTCCGTGGCACAGCAAGGGCCAGGGATGACCAGCGCTGGCGAAGGTGAGAGTCCGACGCACAGGATCGAGCACGGCGAAAATCATGGTGATGTAGCGGCCAGTCGGTACGTCGTCGAGCAGGATCTGGTTCACGCGCGCGAGTACTTCCCCCGGTCCGGATGCGAGAGGCGCGAGGGACCGCAAGATGCCACGCACCGACGACATCAGCAATGCAGCAGGCATGCCTTTGCCGGAAACATCGGCGAGCACAATAGCGAGGCGCCCACCGCTGAGCGGAATAAAGTCATACCAATCGCCACCCACCGCGCCCGCGGGTATCCACTCCGTCTCCAGTTGAAAGCCTGGGAGCGATGGCGCGCTTCGCGGGAGAAGGCTCTGTTGAATGCGATGCGCCTCATTCTGCTCGTCACGGATGTGCTGAATTTGCCGCCGCTCCTTCTTAATTCTTTGCGCGTTGTCCACGGCTACGGCGATGTGGCCGGCCAGCGCCTTCAGAATCTCGACCTGCGCCTTGGGGAAGGCATCCAGTTCATGGTGTGAAGCACCGAAAACCCCGATTACGCGCTCACCGACCTTCAACGGAATAACAACCTCAGAGCGGGTTTCAATCTCGCACGCTCGATAGTGCAGTTCCTGCGACACATCGGGCGCGTAGTGCGGCCTGCCGGTGATGAGGACTTGGCCAGACAGGCCTTCGGTGATCGGCCAACGCTCGCCCTTCCTGGACTGCGTGCAACCATGCACGGCAGCGAGGTGGAATTGATCTCCGTCCACCAGCAGAATGCTGGACTCGAGGCAGCCAAACTCTACGGCAATGCGGTGAACGATCGTGTCAAGAAGGTCGTCCAGTTCAAGGATAGATCCGATGTGTTGCGCCGCCTTCTGCACAGAAACCAGGACATCGACTCGGCGCTGCTGGAAAATTGCCGGGTTCGGGGCTAGGGGAGAATGACTGGAAGTGCCTGGCACGGGAAGAGCCTCCATCGCACCATTGATTAGATTCCCGAGCCGCTTTCCGGATGCGAAAAACGCTGACGCAGCGGAGAGTTAGAGAACTGTTTGCGGCCGCCAAAACGCCGGACTCATTGTTCTGTCTAGGAAGCCGGAAATCGCTGATTTGCATCCAGCCCCGGAGGAGGCAGTGTGACGAAACCAGGATTGTTGTATTTTGAATCGCGGAGGTCGCATGTCGAGCGGCGGGATTCACGGAATTGAAATTGTTTTTCTGCTTCTGCTCCTCTTCGTTGTTGCGTTCGGAGCGCTGGCCCAGAAGCTGAAGACGCCCTATCCTATTGTGCTCGTAGTGGGCGGACTACTCCTTAGCTTCTTGCCGCGCATTCCGCGAGTCATGCTGCAACCGGACTTGATTTTTTTTGTCGTTTTGCCGCCCCTTCTTTTCAGTGCTGCATGGCTCACCTCGTGGCGCGAATTTTCCTATAATCTGGTCAGCATCCTCTTCCTGGCATTCGGCCTGGTCGCATTCACCGTTATTGCCGTAACTCAGGCCAGTCAATGGCTAATTCCAGGTTTTGACTGGCGTATGGGTCTGGTTCTCGGCGCTGTGGTGGCTCCCACGGACGCGATCGCCGCCACCTCCATTGCCCAGCGCATCGGACTGCCCAAACGCATCGTGGACATCCTTGAAGGCGAGAGCCTGGTCAACGATGCCAGCGCGCTCCTGGCCCTCGAATTTGGCCTCGCTTTGCTCGTGGGAGGCGAGAACCCGACCTTCACCACCGGCCTGTTCCGCCTTGCCTATCTCATTGCCGTTGGAATCGTGCTCGGACTTTTGATTGGAGAAATCGTCCACCAGATCGAAGACCGCATCGATCACGCTCCCATCGAAATCGCGCTCAGCATACTGACGCCCTACGTGACCTATCTGGCCGCCGATTCGATTCGCGCCTCCGGGGTGCTGGCCGTGGTCGCCTGTGGGCTTTACCTCAGCCGCAAGAGCTCGCATTACTTCTCCCCGGGCGTGCGGCTCCAAGCTTTTGCGGTCTGGGACTCTCTGACCTTCATCCTCAACGGCCTGGTGTTCATCCTCATCGGACTCCAACTTCCCTACGTGTTGGGCGCCATCCACGCCTATTCTGTGAGCACGCTAGTCCTGTACGGCGCTACGTTCAGCGCGTTCCTGATCTTGCTACGCCTGGTCTGGATGTATCCCGGCGCATATCTGGCGAACCTGGTTCGCAGGTACGTTCTTCACCAGAACGAACGCATGCCGGGAATGCGTCAGATCTTCGTTGTGGGTTGGACCGGAATGCGCGGGGTCATTTCGCTCGCGGCTGCGATCGCGCTACCTCAGACCTTGGCGGACGGTACTCCGTTTATGCAGCGCAATATGATCATTTTTCTTGCCTTCAGTGTCATCCTGGTCACACTTGTGCTGCAGGGACTCACTCTGCCGCCCCTGATCCGCGCAGTCGGTCTCGCAGCTATCTCCACTCCCGACACCGAAGAGAGGGAGGCCCGCCGCGTTATCCTGAACGCCGCTCTCACTCACCTGGAACAGTCACGAACCAAAGACGTGCCCGAGATGGCCGAGGTCTACGATGATTTGGCGCATCACTACCGCCAACGTCTCGCAGTTGTGAACCAGGAAAGAACTGGCACCCACGAAAACAACATCCCCGACCTGTACAACCGATTCAAGGACCTGTCGCATGAACTCTTTCGAGTTGAACGACGGACCGCCGTTCAACTTCGCAACCAACGGCGCATTAGCGATGCGCTCCTCCGCGAACTGGAACGCGAACTCGACCTGGATGAGGCACGGCTGCTGGCAAAAAGATCCGATCGATAACCGAATCGTCTCGGCAAGAGATGAAAATTTGGTGGAGCTAGTCGGGATCGAACCGACGACCTCATCGTTGCGAACGATGCGCTCTCCCAGCTGAGCTATAGCCCCATTCCAGTGCGCGGGAGGCTGCCCCGCACTCGGTAGGCATGCTCATTTTATCAGGGCCGTGTGGCCGGACAAAACTTCAGGCACACCTCGCGCCGCCATTCGCATCCTAGCTTCAACCGTTTCGACACAATATGCACGTGAGTCAAAGGAGACCTATGGCTATCAATTGTAGAAAATGCTCGTTTCTGGCGACGCTCGGCCTCGCCGGTGCTCTGTGCCTGCCGGCAGTTGCGCAATCCTATCCGCAGGAGCAACCCCGGCAGCACGATCAGGACGATCAGAATCGAGCCGAGCGCAATAGGGGCTACGACAACCAGAACGGCCAATTCCACAACAGCAAGGCTTATCAGAAGGGAATGAAGGACGGCCGGCACGATCGCGACAAGAACAAGGGAGAGCGTGCCGACAAAAAACACTGGAAGAATGATCGCGACCGCCAGGCCTACGAGGCGGGATACATGGATGGCTATCGCGGTACTCGCGCCATGAACGATCACGACCGCGACGACCAGCGGCACGATCACTGAAGCACGCAGGGGATGAGCGCTTCCTGCGGCGCTCATTTGCTTTTTCGAAGTGAATTTTATTTCGACGTGAACAGGTGTCCCAGTTTTTCCCGTTTGGTCTTTAAATAACTCTGGGCGCGCGAATCGGCTTCCACCTCGCACGGTACGCGTTCCACCACCTGCACTCCGGCGTGTTCGAGGGCCGCGACTTTGTCCGGATTATTGGAGAGCAGCCTTACCTGCGAAACCTTGAGCGCTTTCAGAATGTCCGCCGGCAATGCGAACTCGCGATGGTCGGCTTTGAATCCAAGTTCTTCGTTGGCCTGCACCGTATCGAGTCCCGCATCCTGCAGCGCGTAAGCCTGCAGCTTTGCCATCAATCCGATCCCACGGCCCTCTTGTTGTTCGTAAATCAAAATGCCTGAGCCCGCGGACGCGATCAGCGACAACGACAGCTCCAGTTGCTGGCGGCAATCGCAGCGCAGTGATCCGAACACATCTCCAGTCAGGCACTGCGAATGGATTCGCACCAAGGGTGCCGCCGAGTGAACGTCACCCATCACCAGCGCGACTGCCGTTTCCATCTTTGGTTCTTTGCCGTTCACCGCCTCGCGTTCAAAACCATATATGCGGAAGTTTCCCCAGCGGGTCGGAAAATCGGCGTTTGCTACCTGTCTCGTTAAGCTCACACTGAAATTATAGCGGGATACGGATTCCCCGGTGTGATGAACGTACCCTTCACGCGTGAGCGCGCACACATCTTTCCCCGTTGGCGGTTTCCGCAATTGCGCGGCAACACCCACATTTGCGGACACTTCCACCCAACGCGCCGCCACAGGTCTTCCCCTGCGCCGCTTACTCCAGAGCCTCCAGCGCCGAGCGGCTCGGAATCACCAGTGTGGATCCTTCCCAGTCGATCAGTTGCCGCTTGCGAAAGGTTCCCAAGAGGCGAGTCACGGTTTCGCGCGACGAACCGATCATCTGCGCGATCTCCTCGTGGGTCAGCGGGCACCGGATGCGCACATTTCCTTCCCGGCCGTGCACCTGCTTGGTACACCAGGAAATCATCAGCCGCGCCAATTTGCCTTCGGAGGATTCCGCCATCACGATGTTCTGGATGTCGCGATGAACATTGCGGTACTCCTGGCCGAGGCAGCCCGCCGCATTCATCGAAGCCTCGTTTTGCGAGCGGATGAGCCGCACGAAATCGCGACGGTCGATGAAGTTGATGTTGCACGATCCCACCGTCTCGGCACTCGCCGGATACGGACTGTTCAGAATCAGGGCACTGAGTCCCAGGAATTCCCCGGGCTCAGCGATGCGGAAGATGAGGATCCGCCCTTCCGGCGAAGTGGTGAATAACTTGGCTCGTCCGGAGCACAGCAGAAATCCTCCCCGGGGCATTTGTCCTTCGGAGAACAGGGTCGCTCCCGCCGGATAGGTGCTGAGATGGGCGATGGTAGAAAATTGTTCGATGACCGGTGAAGAAAAATTGCAGAATGAAGTCGACTTTCTGAACCTGCAGCTGGTGCAATTATCAATCGCGTCCAATCCATACGGAGAACTCATGGTTTTCTCTCTTAAAGTCCAGCTCCACCAAGGGAGGGGACGTTCGACGAAGTGAGGAATCGGCCACTCTATGTAAGGCTTGCCAGCCATCCTCGGGGAGCAGGGCGCCGGACTCCAGCGCCAAGGCAATGAGCCGCAACGAACCCCCGGGATGCCGTGCCAACATTTCCATACTCAGGTCCCTGATCTTCGGGTCATATTCCTGCAACCCGGCAATCAGCTCCCAACCCGCGAGCATGTCGCTGTACTTGCGCCAGAAATAGCCACACACGAACAGGTAAAGGGGATTCATATATGGAACGCGCAATTAACTCTTTTAAGTAATCGCGCCAGCGCTTGCGCTGGCACGAATTTGCTCCAGGATGTACGCCGTCATCGGACCCTGTCCTTCCAGCGTCGCGCCGCCATCGTGCATTTCGGCCAGCAGCGCTTTGCCGGAGGTGTCAATGAATGTCACCGCATTCAAATCCACTACAACCAGTTTCGCCGTCCTCGCCAGCGTATCCTGCCAACATCGCTCGACCACCGAAGTCCACGGCCCAACCAGCTTTCCTTCCAAGTGCAGAACCATGCGCTTGTCGTGCTCGCGAATCGTCAACTTCAGCAGATACCCTCCGAACCAATCTCGAACTACCTCTTTAGCGCCCTCCGAACCGAACGGAACTGTTAGGCACGATCGGTGCCATTCGCAAATCCCTCATGACCATTTCGGGAGATGCTTAACTCTCATGTTGTGAGTGATTACACGAAGAACTTAGAGCGGATGACGAGGAACTCTTGCCGTTGCTTCGGCAGTGATGACAGCTTTTCGTCAAAGTGGGTTGGGCGCCGACAACCCAGCCACCACAAGCGACGCTCGCCTGATGTTGTACTGTTTCGGAATCTTCGTAGGATTAATTGAAAAAATCCTGGCGGGAAATGCCGAGCTTTCTCATCTTGGATTGCAGGGTAGTGCGCTTCAGGCCCAGGCGGTTCGCTGCCCCCGCCGGTCCTGACATGGTGCCATGAGTCTCCCGCAACACCCGCACGATTTGGTCACGCTCCGCCGCTTGCAACACCTGGTCGAGTCCGGAACCAGCTTCCGGGTTGACTAGTTGCAGTTCGGTAACGGGAACGTTCAGCACCGGGCCTGTACTCAAAATCACGGCACGCTCGATCAGGTTTTCCAGTTCACGTACGTTCCCCGGCCAATGCCACACCAGCAGGGCGCCCATAGCCCCTTCAGGAACGCTGTCGATCATCTTGTTGGCGCGGCGCGCAAATTTCTGCAGGAAATATCGGATCAGCAGGGGAATGTCTTCGCGCCGGTTGCGCAAGGCTGGCACGTGGATCGGAAATACTCTCAGCCGGTAATACAGGTCGCTACGAAATTCACGAGAGGCGACCAACTTCTCCAATTCGCGGTTGGTGGCGGCAATCACCCGCACATTCACCCGGATAATTCGATTGCTTCCCAGCCGCTCGAATTCCTGTTCCTGCAGCACCCGCAGCAGCTTGGGCTGGAGTTCAAGCGGGATGTCGCCCACTTCGTCGAGGAACAGAGTCCCTCCATTGGCCAGTTCCAGCCGACCGATTTTTTGTGCGATGGCCCCCGTGAATGCTCCCTTTTCATGCCCGAACAGTTCACTCTCCAGCAGGCCGCTGGGAATCGCGGCGCAGTTCACTTTCACGAAGCTCTGGTTTCTCCTGGCACTGAGCTGGTGGATGGCGCGTGCCACCAGCTCTTTACCCGTGCCAGTTTCACCTTCAATCAGCACCGTCGCGTCGCTGGGTGCCACACTTCGCACCTGCGCCATCACCTGCTTCAGACCCGTGCTGTCGCCCACCAGTTCGTCGGCATTGTGCTCAGTTCGAATCTCACTCTCCAGGTACAGCTTTTCCCGGACAAGCTTTTCCTTCTGCTCCGCGATTTCGCTGTACGCGTCCGCATTCTCCAAGGCAATCGCTACTTGCCCGGCAATTTGTTTGAGGAGTGCCAGGTCGTCTTCGTGAAAAGCGTCCTCTTCGAAGCTGCCCAGACACAAGGCGCCGTGGTTGGTTTTGAGGGTCAGCAGCGGCACCGTGCAGAACGACAGGATCTTCTCCTGCAGCAGCAGGTCAACCAGCGGCGATCCAATCTCTTCCAGTTGCTTCCGCGTGTACACCTGCGCTTCACGCGTCAGGATGGCTCGCACCGCCGGCGACCCTTGCGCCGTCCCCTGGATGTCTGGTTGTATGTGCCCTTGTCCCGCGGGGAAATTCAAGGCGTACACCCGCACCGCATCGCGGTAAGGATCGTAGAAGACGATGCTGGTGTAGTCATGCCGAATCACCCGGCGTAACCAGCTCGACACGTTGGCGAACAGTTCCTTGAAGTCGAGTGTGGATACCACCGCGTTGGTCACTTCCAGCAGCAGCCGGGAGCGATCCCGTTCACGCAGCAACTGCTCCTGGTTGGTGCCGTTTTCCACGACCACGGCCACGAGTTGCGCAATGGTGTGGAGAAACTGTACTTCGCTCTCGGAATAGTGATGGGGCTGGTTGCTTCCGAATCCCAGCACCCCCAGACGTGCCTGGGCTGTGGTCAGGGGGAGCATGCAATAAGAGCGAATGCCGTACTCCCGCAACGACTGCAATACTTTTGGAAACCGCTCCTCTTCGCTGACATCCGGGAGAACCATCGGCTTCTGGTGCAGCCACACCCAGCCGCTGACTGAATCCTCCACTGTCATGTCGATAGGAATAGGCGCCTGATCAGACTGCACGCTGGCCCACACGTTCAAATGCATGAGTTTCTTTTTGCTGTCGTAAATGGAAAAATTGATGACGTCGGATTTCTCGATGCTGTGGAGACGTGAAGCGAGGCAGTGCAGGAGCTCGCGCAACGCGCCGCCCTGCATCATCAGATCGGCAAGTTCCAATAATGCCCGATAACGTTGTGCAGCTGGCTCGGCCGCCGGGTCGCTCGCTTCGGCGCACATTCCCGCAAATCGTAATCCCGAAAAGGGGCCAAAAATCCAGCTTTGGGGTTCTTGTTCTGGAATCAGAACAAGCTTTTGGGTTCAAATCGGGAATGGCTCCCGCCTACGCCTTGTCAAAAAATTGCCGGATCGCTTCTGCTTGTGTGCGCGTCACTACCGCCGAGAGCGCCGCCGGGTCCGCCTCTTTCACCGCTTGCAAGCTTCCGAAATGCTGCAACAATCGCCGCGTCGTGCTCTCTCCAACTCCCGGAATTGACAGGAGTTCGGTGTTACGGTCCCGCATCTGCCGCCGCTTGCGGTGGAAGGTCACCGCAAAGCGGTGTGCTTCGTCGCGAATCTGCTGGACCAGGTGCAATACCGGCGAGTGGTGATCCAGCACCACCGGCTCGTCTTCCTGCCCGTAGACATAAATGATCTCTTCGCGTTTCGCGATGGCCGCCAGTGGTTGATTGATGATCTGCAGTGATTCCAGTGCTTCCGCGGCAGCGTGCAGCTGTCCCAGCCCGCCGTCAATCAGCACCAGGCTGGGCATCTTCTTTTTCTCCGCTTCCACCCGCTTGTACCGCCGCGTGACCACCTCGCGCATGGAAGCGAAGTCGTCCACTCCAGTCACGCTGCGAATGATGAATTTCCGGTAATCGGATTTCTTCATTTGTCCGTCTTCCCATACCACCATCGAGGCAACCGTCTCCGCACCCTGGATGTGAGAAATATCGAAGCATTCCACCCGCTTGGGCAATTCCGGCAGACCGAGCACGTCCTGCAGCGATTCCTGAATCGCTCGCGCCGCCGGTTTCAGCACCCGGAATCTCTGATCAAACGACTGCTTGGCGTTGTTACCGGCAAGATCGATCAGCGACCGCTTTTCGCCGCGCTGGGGCACCACGATGTGCACGCGTTTCCCGCATTTTTCCGAGAGCAACTCCTCCAGCATTTCGCGGTCTTCGAAATCCACGGGCACGTAAATGGACCGCGGCACATATTGCTGATCAATGTAGATCTGCTTCACCAGCGCGGAGAGAAACAATCCCGGCTGAAACTCGCCCGGTTTCGCCGGTGCGCCTTCCGCTTCTTCGCTCCCCAACTCTGCGTATTCCGCCGGAATGTCCTCCCAGAAAAACTCCCGCCGGTCCAGCACCCGCCCGCCTCGCATATGAAAGAGATTGATGGCGACCATGTGATTTTCATAGTGGTACCCGAACACGTCGGCGTCATCGTCCTCCGTCGACGCAATCCTCTGCCGCTCCTGCAGTTGATCGATGGTGGAAATCAAATCGCGATACTTGGCCGCTTGCTCATACCTTTCATCCGCCGCCGCCCGCTCCATCCGTTGCTTCAGCGACCGCGCCAGGTCCGTCTGCTTTCCTTCCAGAAGCATGCGAGTATCGTGCACCGCCTCCTGGTACGCCTCGGGCGTGGTCAGCCCCTGGACACACGGCCCCAGGCAGCGCTTGATGTAGAACTGCAGGCATGGCCGCGGGTGAAACCGGCTCAGGTCCACATTGCACGACGGCACCAGGAAATTCCGGTGAATCAAATCCACGATTCGGTACGCCAAATTGGCCGGGAAGTACGGGCCGAAATACAAGCTGCCGTCCTTACGCAGTCTGCGCGTTACATACACTCGGGGAAACAGCTCGCCCATGGTCAATTTCACGTAGGGATAAGTCTTGTCATCACGCAACAGGATGTTGAAGCGCGGCTGCTTCTGCTTGATCAGGTTGTTCTCAAGCGCCAGCGCCTCCTTATTGTTGTCCACCACGATGTAGTCAACATCCACCGCCTCGCGCAGCAGGCTCCCCGTCTTGGCATCTTCGCTTCGTCCCTGCAGAAAATACGACCGCACCCGCGAGCGCAGGTTCTTGGCCTTGCCCACATAAATCACCTCGCCCTCGGCGTTTTTGTAGAGGTACACGCCTGGGGAAGTGGGGATGGTCCGGATTTTGGCCTGCAGGTCCATTTTTCAGGGTCTCAGCGGGAAGGGAACTTCGATGCGCCTGCTACTTCCAATCTACCAAATCCCCACACGGTAAAAATTCTACGGTGCATGCTCTGTTTGGCCATCGCGGGATACCACTTTAGTGTGAATGTCTTGCTGCCCGTTCCAACCCACTGATGTATAAAGAATTAGATGTTCACTCCTGCTTCTCGGATTGGCAAACTGCGTGCTGAGATAGAATGCGTTCCGTCGGCCCTACCCCGACGAGCCTGTGGAAGGAGCACTCATCGAATGAACCGCGCCGTACTCACATTTGCCCTGGCCGCGACCCTGGCCTCCGTAGGCTGCGCGAGCAAGAATTACGTTCGCAATGAAACCACCCCGGTCATTAACAAGGTCAACGAGCTCGATGACCTGACCGCGAAGAATTCGCGCGACATTAAAGACGTTGACGCGCGTGCCCAGCAGGGCATCCAGTCCGTGCAGGCCAAGGCCGCCGAAGTGGACCAGAAGGCCCAGGCCGCCGGCACTCAGGCCGATCAGGCCCAGAATCTCGCGAATCAGGCCGTCAATCGTGTGGACTCGCTGCAGAACACGGTGGCCAATCTCGACAACTATCGCGTCGTCTCCGAGACCTCGGTGCACTTCGGATTCAACAAAGACAATCTGACGAGCAAAGCCCGCAAGGCTCTGGATCAGCTCGCCACCGACATTCCCAACACCAAGGGCTACATCCTCGCCGTCGAAGGCGGCGCCGATGGCGTTGGCGGCAAGGATTACAACTACAACCTGAGCGAACGCCGCGCCGACGCTGTCATTCAGTACCTGGCGCAGAAGTACAACGTGCCCGCTCACAAGATTTTCCTGATTGGTCTGGGCAAGGATAAGCCGGTCGCCAATAACAAGACGGCATCCGGACGGGCGAAGAATCGCCGCGTCGATATCCGCCTGATGACTAATGCGGCGGAGAACCAGCAGCAGTCGCAGCCCTCCTCCCCGACTGCGCTGAATCAGCCGCCGAAATAAACAGTTTTCCCTCCTCCCCGGAGGACTTCGCCAACCAGGCCGTTCCAGAAAATGGGACGGCCTGTTTTTTCTTTCTCGTCAATTTTGTTCCGAATTCAGAACAAAACACCTGTCCCGGGTGCTCCACGGCTGGTGATGTTCGAGAGGTAGGAAACTGAGAACTGACAACTGACAACTGAGAGAGCTGAGAACTGATTCTGGAACCTCCAGCCCTGCCAAAAACAATTAGAATATGACCATGTGGTTCCGCTGGTTTCTGATCCTGGCGCTGCTTTCGATCTTTGCCTACGCGCAGAAGCCCTCGACCGACAACGAAGGTCCCGGCCCCAACCAGGAGCCCCCGCGCTCTGCAGCCCCGCCCGACGCCGGCGACAGCTCCAGCCGCGACAGCATCATTGATCTCAGCCCGCCCCGCGACGACGCCAAGAACCATCCCGACACCAATGCCGATGACTACGATCAGACCCAGGAGTTCCATCCCTGGGATCCACACAAGGCGGATAAGAATGTCGAAGTCGGCGACTTCTACTTCAAGCGCGAGAATTACCGCGCCGCCGAGTCGCGCTATCGCGAAGCGCTCTATTGGAAGAACGACGACGCCATCGCCTCGTTCCGTTTGGCGCAATGCCTGGATAAGTTGGGAAAAGATGACGAGGCCCTGCAGTACTACCAGGGATATCTGAAGATCCTGCCGCACGGCCCCGAGGCCGACGAGGCCCTGAAATCCATCAACCGCCTCAGCGCCAAGCTCGAGGCCGCAAAGCCAAACACGAAGGACAAGGCTCACAAAGATTCAGCCGCCAACTCTCACAACTAACGGTAGACGGATGACAGTGACTATCTCGGGGAGTTTTTTACGTTATCCCCTCTGTCCTACGTGTCCTCTGTGATCAGAATTACTGCTTCGGGATGGGCGGAGACGTCTTCTTCGGCGAGCTATCAATGTAGCCCTTCACTGCGCGGTGAAACTGATTCGCAATCGCAGGTGGTAACTCCTCGACAACAAGATCGTCCGCTTTTTGCGCGATCTGCGGGCCATTGTTTTTCAGCCACTCCTCGGCTTTGTCTTTGATTGCATCTTTGACAATGTCGCCACTGAGCGTGCCGAGGTATACGGCTCCAGCAACGATGATGGTCACGATTTTTTTCTTGGAGCGCGACCACAGCGACTTCTTCAGCTTCTCGACTGCCTTGCGCCTCCGCGGGTGCGAGGGCAGTTCTTTCTTCAGCAGGTCTTCTTTTAATTCGCGCTTGCTCTTGCGGCTCTCCTCGACGTCCCCGTCCGCATGCTTGCCCCGCAGATGGATGTAGCGCGTTCCGGGCGCCTCTTCCCACTGCACCAGATTGAACCCGTAGGAGCGCATCACCCCGACCACGTTCTGCACTATCTCTCCGCGCCCTTCGTCGGACTCAAGATAGATGGATACCGGCAGGAACAGCTCATCCTGGGAGGCGAGCTTGGTCGTGAAGTCCTGGTTGACATCCGCGCCCGCAACTGGCGCGAACGGATCCTGCAGCGAATTCATCCGCCGGATTATACGTGTTCGCAACAAAGGGCACGAGGCCGGGATGATTTTGCTCAACGAATTGCGCGAATAGATTGAACGCGACTGGGGAGAATTGAGGCCACAGCCTCGCGGTGGGAAAGGAAGGCCCGAATCCATTCCGGTGAACCGGGCCTTGTTGCGGACTGGTCAACGGTCGCGTGTTGGTTGACCTGCCACAAGGAGTAAGTGACGTAACAGAAATATCCGGTCCTGCACACTACTACCAGTTCTCGTTTTCCTGAACGCCTCGCGAGCTTTCTCCGGCGCGATTACGTACTCGATCGTATTCGCTTGCTCATCAGCTGCATTCGCGATTTTTCTTGCAGTCGCATCTCCTCCGCTCTGTTCGCGCGACGAGCTGACTCGTACTACTGAACTCGTAATTGCAAAGCTATCCGCGTTTCTTTTTCAATTAATTTTTACTTGCGTCAAATGAGGTGTAGCTGCTAGCGTAACCGGACGTTTAGGGTCGAACTGCAAACGTGTCCCCCACGTTCGAAACACAACACAAGAAAACAACACAGAAGAAAGACGGAGATTGCAAAATGAGCACGACATTTGTTGGGAAAAGTATGCTTACTGCTGCTCTATTGGCACTGAGCTTGTCATCAGTTGTGGCGGCAGCGCAGGATTCGCCTTACCGTGTCTCGGGTGAAACCGGGACGGTTCACATCATGCCCACGCCAGAATACAGCCAGCAAATCAAGTCACAGCAGGGCAATCAGGTTGCCCCAGGTGTTCTCAGCTATCACGGTGGGCCGATCATGCATGGTGAGTCCCTGTACGCGATTTTCTGGATCCCGGCTAGACTGCAGGATGGGACCGCCACTAGCCTTTCGGCGAAATATCAGACTGTCGCCAAGCAATTTCTGGGTGACTATCCGGCTCACGGAATTACCAACAACAGCACCCAGTACAACCAGGGCACCTTTTACTTCAAAGGCACGGGAGCACTGGCTGGCACTTACGTCGATACGAATCCTTATCCTTCCAGCGGTTGCCATGACGCCATCACCGGCAACAACTGCATCACCGATGCCCAATTGCAAACCGAGATCCAGCGCGTTATGACTCTGAAGGGTTGGACCGGGAACCTGAACAAGATGTTCCTCGTCTTCACGTCTACAGGTGAGGGTTCTTGCTTTGACGGTACCTCAAGCAGCTGTGCCTACACAAACTATTGCGCATATCACGGATTCTTTGGCAGCCCGACGACGCCAACCATCTACGCCAATCAGCCCTATGCTGACCCCAGCTTCTGCTACGCGTCTTCCAACGGGCAGCGTTCTCCCAACAGTGATACGCCATCGGATGCCAACGTCAATGTTGCCAGCCATGAAATCACCGAAGCCAACACCGATCCCGAACTGAATGCCTGGTGGGATAACGGTAGCGGTGGGGAAATCGGCGACCTTTGCGCCTGGCAGTTCGGCAGCAACAGCTGGGATTCCACTTTGGCCAACCAGATGTGGAACGGCCGGTTCTACGACCTGCAACTGGAGTACGACAACCACACCTCATCCTGCGTCCAAGTCGGCCCGTAAGTCGCCCTTCGTGCCGCAACTTGTAATAAAGATCCCCATCCAGATTTGGATGGGGATTTTTTTCAGCTCGAAAGAACCTTATGCGCGCGTCATTTACTGCAGGTTTCACTCACGTGTTTGATATTCGAAACCTGCAAATCCGCGTGTTGCTTGTCTCCCATTTCCTGCTTCTCATGGGGTTGGCTCTTTTCTTCCTGGGCTGAGGTGCGATGTGCGACGGTTCCGGTTACGGTAACCGTGTGTCCAACGTGATCCTTAAGCGAGACCCCGCTGTCGGGATAAAGCTCCCAATGCTTGTCACCACTCATGAGGAAGTAGCCCTTGGCCTCATCACCTTTCTGAAGGCACCCGGTTAGCGTCTGGGTAGCCGATCCACTGTCGTTCGCCATTTGCGCGCCATACAACAACCCTGTACTGAGGCCCAGGAACAAAGCGAGTAATACGAGTTTGTTCATCATAGTTTGCGCTCTCCTTTGTCGTAGTCGTTATGGCCGATTCAGCTTCACCCACTCTGAGTGGAAGCTGAGCTGCCGGTTTAGGGGCCCACGACATTTTACTCAGAAGTGATGGCACCGGGGCAAAAGGAGAGGCTCGACCGGCGCTCTACTTCTCCGTCCTGATAAAGCTTGCGTCGGTGGCATTGACAGCCACGCGCAGGGCCGCGTCGGAGCGCTCAGTGCCGTAAAACACGTGCCAGATGAGGATGTTCTCGCGGCCGTCCCAGTCGAGCATGTAGGTGATGGGGTGCTTCGGCTCTTTCTTCAGAATTTTGTCGCCGCCGTGTTTCTGCGCTACTTCGAAGGCCTTGTCGGAATCAACTTTGAGGAAGGCGATATCGAAGACCTGGGTATTGGAGTTGCTGGGATTGTAGGTATCCTCGGTGCCGGGGGAGATGCCACGGGAAGGCGCATCGGGGGCGCTGCTGCCTGACCACTGGTAGGGCTTGATGGAGCGACGCACATCGGAGGCAAACATGGCGCGCCAGATGGCGGCCTTGCCGTCAGCGCCGGTCGCGTCGGAGGTGCTGACGGACACGAGGCGGAAAGGCCGAGCGTCGGGGGCCCAGCCGTGCGCGGCTACATAGAGTTTCTGGAAAACGGTGCGGCCGGTCTCGGATTCGGTAGCCGGCGTGGCGGGCTTGGCGGGTGCGGAGGGCTGAGCTTGCTCCGAGCCTTTTTGCTGGTTGCCGCCGGAACACCCGGCCAGAACCGCGAGCGCCAGAATCATGGCGAATCTTTTCATTCAGCACCGTCCCCGAAAAATTGAAGAACTCCTGGCAGAAACAAGCGCATCATTCTACTTGAAGCAGGACCATCACTAATGGATTTCTACCTGGAAGAACTTCGTGAGGCACTGGAGCGGGCCACGTCGGGCATGACGGCGGCTCAGCTGGAGCAGCGACCGGGGCAGAAGTGGTCGGTGGCGCAAATCCTGGAGCACTTGTCGCTCACGTATAGCGGAACGGTCAAGGGCATCGAGAAATGCATGGCGGCGGGAAAGCCGCTGGCCACGTCGCCCACGCTGAAGCATCGCGTGGCGGAATTTGCGGTGGTCGGGCTGGGACACATGCCACAGGGACGGAAGGCGCCGGAACGGTCGGTGCCAAAGGGGATGCCCGGTAGCGAGGCGCTGCGTGCCCTCCGGGAGAATCTGGCGGCCATGGACGAGGCGATCGCGCGGTGCGAGCGGCAATTTGGAGGACAGGTGAAGATCATGGATCATCCGATTCTGGGGCCGCTGAGCATCACCGGGTGGAAAAAGCTTCACTGGGTCCATGGGAGACATCATGCGCGGCAGATCGAAAAATTGAGATGACTACCACAGAGGACACAGAGGACACGGAGGGAATCGTAAAACAAAACCCACGTCTCGAAATTTCGAGACGTGGGCATCCGGAATCCTAATCTTAAGCGAGCAGCCAGCAGCTAGAAGCTAGAAGCTATTCGAGAGCCGAGTTGGGGGCGCCGGCCTTGTGGCCCTGGTCCTGGAGGTCGACGAGTTTCTGTTTAGCCGCGTCGAGCTCTTTTTGTTTGTCGTCAATGGTCTTGCGGAAACTGACTTCGTCTTCCGCCCACTTCGCGCCACCGTCGCGCAGCCGCAGGCCGGCGTCGGTGTAGTACGCGGAGGCACGCAGGCGATACTGCTGCTGCATGGATTCGATCTGCTGCTGGAGCGCGGCCACGTTCTTCTTCTGCTCCTCCACTTTTTTCTGCCACTCGGCAGCGTTCTTTTTAAACTCCTCAACCGAGCCAGGCGCGGGCTTCTTGGAGCCGTCGGCCGACTTGTCTTTGTCTGCCGAATCTTCAGAGGCGCTGTCGTCGGACTTCGAGCTGCCGGCTGAATCGGCGGGCTTGGCATCGTCGCTCGAGCCGTCTTTCATACTGTTGTCGGGCGGCAGATTGTCATTGGTATAGACCTTGGTGGCGACCTGGTTCTCGTATTTTTTCTGGCGCTGCTTGCGCGCGAGGTCGCCGAGCGACTGCGACTGAGCTGGTGATTGCGCCTGCGCCGAGACCGCCACGACTGTGGCGAAGAGCGCGACCATTATCCACAAGATGCTGCGTTTCATGCCTATTCTCCCTGACCGCATGCGCGGCCTGAACTGAACTTATCCGGCGCAGGGCCGGGTGAGACCTAAACCATGGCCGCGGCCCGCACGCGAGGCGCGGCCGGAACCGAAATCGTGAATGTCGTACCGGAAGCGTCGGTGCTGACCCGGAGGGTGCCCCCGTGATGACCGACGACGTCTTCCAGCAGCGCGCGCAAATCAGCCGAGCGGCGCGGCGATGCGGGTTGCGTGGAGTCGATGAAGTCGCTGAGCGCGCGGTTGAGTTGTTTGCTCTCTGCGTCGATCCTGAAGGCGAACTGGCGGAGCGCGGCGACATCATCTTCCACGGTCAGCTTGTGCGTGCAGGTAGAGATCAGCGCCAGGGCCTTCTGGAATTGTGCGGCCACTCCGGCGGACTTTTCGCCGAGCGCCGCGAGATGGTCGCGCAGGCGCATGTCGGCGGTGAGACGCGTGATTTCGGTCAGGTCGCTGATGAGGCAGGTGGCGCCGAGAATCGAACCGTCCTGGCGGCGCACCGGGGAAATGGTCAGACCAAGGATGCGCTGGTCGGCAGGCAACTCGAAATCGGCTTCGAGGCGGCGGAAGGCAGTGCCGTCCTGCAATGTAGAGGCGATGGCGTCGGCGAGAAACGGAGCGGCGCCGGCGGGGTCGCCGGTTTCCATGCGTACTTGCGTCACCGCGCGAAAGACGTCGCGCGCGTGGAGTCCGGAGGGCGCGATAAGTGCCAGGATCTTGCGGGCGACGTCGTTGGCTTGTTCCACCAGGCCGTTGGAGTTGAAGAGCAGAACGCCGCTGCTGAGATTGGCGAGTACGGCGGCGCTGATGCTCTCCGACGCCTGGGCGCGATCGCTTTCGGCGCGGCGCAGCACCTCCAGTTGCTGTTCCTGATGGCGGAGGCGCTGGATCACCGACTCGTAGGCGGCCAGGGCGTCCGACGAGACCGGAGAATGCTCCGCAGAAATGCCGCTGCCAAGCTTGTGAATCACCGCCGCTCCCACGATAAACGCGAACACGGCAATCAAGGAAGCCACAAGAACCTTCACAACGACGGGATTGAGCAACAGGGTCATGAAAACTGTCCCCAATACCAGCGCAGGATGTGGTCACCGAAGAAGAAAGCGAAGATGGCCATGGACCCGAGAAAGACTCCGAAAGGCATTTCGTAGTGCTGGTAAATCATGCGGGCGGATTGCCAGGCGCGGCGACGCGCCACAGCGGCGGTTTCATGCTGGCGCTCGATGCGGCGGCGAGTGCGCTTTACCCACACCACCAGCATGGTGCCGATGCCAAACAAAGAACCGGCGACGGAGGCGGTGAATAGCGTGAATACCGTGAGCTTGAGTCCTAGGAAAGCGCCAATCATGCCCATGAGTTTCACGTCACCAAAACCCATGCCTTCGACGTGCCGGACTTTGAGGTAAATCGCGCCCGCGCCGTAAATGAAGGACGCGCCGACGATAGCGCCGAGCAGAGAATCGGCCAGCGAAAGAATGTGCCATGAGCTGCTGGAGTTCAGCGGAAGCGAGAAAAGTCCGGGAAGCAGACGCGCCAGCAGATCGTTGACAGGAACGAACCAACTGAAGATCAGGCCGAGGACGATGCCGGGCAAAGTCAGCTTATCGGGGAGCAGCTTGGTTTCCGCATCGGTGAAGATGAGGCCGAGCAGGAGAAATCCGAACACGCAGTATTTCAGGGTGGCGAGGGTCAGGCCAAAACGCTGGAAGCACGCCAGGAAAAGAAATGCGGTAAGCAGCTCGACGATCATGTAGCGCGGGGAAATACGCGCCTTACAGCGGCGGCAGCGGCCACGCAAGATCAGCCAGCTCAGAACCGGAACATTGTCGTAAAACGCAATCGGCTTTTCACAGCCCGGGCAGGCGGAGCCTGGGCTCACGACGGAACGGCCGCGGGGCAGACGATAGATGCAGACGTTCAGGAAGCTCCCGAAGAGGAGCCCGAAGACAAAGGCGGCAATGGCAAAAAAGAGGTCCACAAATCAGAACGGGCTGCAACTCCCAGTTTTCCCGGAATTTAGCTCGATTATAAGGCGGGAGCCCGGAGACGCCGTAGGTGACGAAAGGCATACTCCGAAGAGTAGGCAGGAGTTAGTAGTTAGGAGTTAGTAACAGCAGTCAGCAGTCAGTAGCCAGTAGTCAGGAGTCAGGAGTCAGTAATGCGCGCCTGAAAGAGAGAGAGACGGTTCGAGGAAATGGGTCGGAAGTGACCAAGGTCAGCTGAGGCGAGTTAGTCAATGTTGTTGGAACAGCAGGTGGGGTTTAGAGTTAGGAAACTAATACCACTAATCAGTTATGGATCCGGGGCAGACAGAACTCGAGGCGCTGCGGGAACTTGTGCGCCAACTCATCGTGCGGGTGAACCGGCTGGAGCAGTCGGCCGGAGTACCGGCTGGACCTGCTGCGGTCGCACCGGGGCCGCCGGTTACCGTTTCCGAGTCGGAGCCACGGGCCCCAGTTCCACCTCCTGTCGAAGCTGCACTAGCACCGCCCACCCAGATTCCAGTTCAACGCGAGCAGAGAAAGTATCGCTTTCCGACACCGAGCATTTCCGTGGGGCAAACGGACACGAGGAGCCTGGAATCGAGGATCGGATCACGGTGGCTGAACCGCATCGGCATCGTGGCCATGCTGGTCGGCGTCTCCTACTTCCTGAAATACGCTTTCGATAACAACTGGATTGGAGCAGCGGGAAGAGTAGCGATCGGGCTGGTGTGCGGGATCGCCATCGTGGTGTGGAGCGAGCGGTTTCGCGTCAAAGGCTACAAGTATTTTTCCTACGGATTGAAAGCGGTAGGCATCGGCACGATGTACCTGTCGCTGTGGGCGGCGTTCCAGGTGTTCAGCCTGATTCCGGGCAGCGTGGCTTTTGTGGCGATGTTTGCGGTGACGGCGGCCACGGTGGTGCTGGCGCTCACGCAAAATGCAGAACTGCTGGCGGTATTCGCCTTCGTGGGCGGCTTCGTCACACCAGTGTTGCTCTCGACGGGGCAGAACCGCGAGGTTCAACTCTTCACCTACGTTTGCGTGCTCGATCTGGGCACGCTGGTCCTGGTGCACCTGCGTCCATGGCGGCGATTGCTGGTGGTGAGCTTCATTGGCACGCTGATCCTTTTCATCGGCTGGTACTCGGAGTTCTACACGCGAGAACTGCTGAGCGTCACAATCGCGTATGCGGCAGTTTTCTTCGCGATCTTTGCCCTGGCGCCGGTGATGGCGCGCGAGGTGGAACACAGCGATTACCCGTCGGCGGCAACGGTCATGCTTATCTTGCCGCTGGCCAATGCCGCGGTTTTCTTCCTGCAGCTTTACGGGATGCTGGAAAGCGTCAGCAAGCCGGCGATCGCGTGGTCGGCGATTGCGCTGGCGGCCGTTTATATTGGCCTCAGCCGGTTCGCCCACCCGGGAGAACGCGATCCGAAGATCCGGCGCACCCTGAATTATCTGCACCTGGCGCTGGCGATTGGATTCCTGACGCTCGCGGTTCCGATCCGCCTGGAAGAACACTGGATCACCATTGGCTGGTTCATCGAGGCGGCCGTCTTACTGTGGGTGGCGCACCGGGTGAATTCTTATTTCCTGGCGGTGTGTTCGTATTCGGCCCTGGTGCTGGGAGTTGGGCGCTTGCTGTTCATCGACAACTTTCACCCCGAACAATTGCTATTGAACGCACGTATGGCGACCCACGGGATCGCGATTGCAGTGTTGGGAGGGATTGCCTGGTTCAACAGCCGGCGTCAGAGCGACTCGTCACGGATGATCGAGGGAATTGCGATCGTCGCTATCAACGTGCTGGCGCTCTTGGCACTCACGCGCGAAGTGAACGACTACTTTTCCCGACAGATCAGCAGCGAATATGGCCGCTTCCAGACGTGGAGTACGCTGAACTGGAGCAGGGTGCGGCGCATCCAGATTGCCCGCGGATTCGCTTATTCGGCGCTGTGGATGGCTTACGGCGCCATGCTGATGGTGGTCGGTTTCTGGAAGCGAAGTGCGTTTGTACGCTGGCAGGCGCTGATCCTGATCGCCGCCACCGCGGTCAAGGTATTCACCTACGACGTTTCGGAATTGGACCGCGGATACAGGATTTTGAGCTTTATCGTGCTGGGCGCGCTGTTGCTGGCAGTGTCGTTCATTTACCAGCGCGACTGGCTAAAGCTGTCCGAGCATGACGCAGCAGGGGCCAAATCCTCCGGATGAAATTTTCTACGTTAGCGATCTCACTGTTGCTTTTCCTGGCGCCCGGTGCGAACCCGGAAGCGGCGATCCCGTATTTTCACTACGTCCGCGAAGTCACCGTTTCACGGCCTGCCGGACAGAACTATTTTGTGGTGGATACCGATATCTGGGACCATGCGCGCCCCAATCTGGGCGACCTGCGGCTGTTTGATGGTGCCGAGCAGGTCCCTTATGCTCTGCGCGAGAAACGCGGGCAGACGTCGCAAGAGGAGCGAGGCGCGAGGATTCTGAACCTGGGGACGGTCGCGGGAAAGACGCAGTTCGTGGTGGACGTTGGTGAGATTCCGGAATATGACCGGGTCAGGCTGCGGCTGGAGGCAAAGAATTTCGTTGTCATAGCGCAGGTGGCAGGCGAGGCGCAGTTGAACCGTGGACCCTTGGTGCAGTTGGGATCGACCACGCTGTACGACTTCTCGCGCGAAGGCCTGGGATCAAATTTCGTGTTAAAGCTACCCACTTCAAACTTCCGCTACCTGCACGTGACGCTGGGGCCGGGGATTCGTTCCCAGGACATTAAGGGCGCGACGATCTCGAACCTGCAGGAAACTAAAACCGCGTGGACGCCGGTGGGATCGAAAGCGGTGATCACGCGCGAAGGAAAGAACACGGTGGTCCGATGGGAAATGTCAACTCATGTGCCACTCGATCGGGTAGCCTTCAAGGTGGCGGCCCGGGATGTGAATTTCCGGCGCACGGTGACGCTGAAATCCGTAGGAACAAAGCCGGGAGAGGAAATCTTCCTGACCAGCGGAAGCATCAGCCGGGTGCGGATCACGCGTGGGGGCAACACGGCAAATTCGGAATCGCTCGACCTGGATGTTCGAGACGAGCACGCGGGCAACTATGTTTTGACCATTGAAAATGGGGACGACCGGCCGCTGGACCTTGAAGCTGTGGAGCCGCTCTCGATGGAGCGGCGGATCTATTTCGATGGGCAGAGAAAGTCGTCGCTGCGGCTGTACTACGGCGACGAGAAGTTGACCGCGCCGGTGTACGACTACGACAAATTCTTCCGCGAAGACGCCGAGGTGGCGCAGGCGCAATTGGGGCCGAGCGAGGCGAATCCGCAATATGCCGCGCGACCAGATGAGCGGCCCTGGACGGAGCGGCATCAGGGCGTGATGTGGGCGGCGATGGTGATCGCGATTGCGGGACTGGCGGTGGTGGCGGTCAGAGGGATGAAGAAAGCCTAGTCAGTTCTCAGTTGTCAATTCTCAGTAACCGCAATTGTCATCTCAGCTGTCAATTCTCAGTAAATCGCAATTGTCATCCTGAGCGAGCCCGAGCCGAAGCGCAGCGCAGGTGAGGGCGAGTCGAAGGACCCCGGCCATCTTCATTCCGCCGAAACAGTTCAAGGGAGTTCCAACCAAGCCCGTAATTTGCCGGCGGCGCTCCCGTGATTCTAACGGAGGGATTCTTCTACTTCGGAGAGCCAGTCGGGCTTCTTGAGGACCTCGCGGGGCTTGGGACCGTCGGCGGCGCCCACGATGCCGTCCTGCTCCATCAGATCGATCAGATGAGCGGCGCGGCCGTAGCCGATACGCAGGCGGCGCTGCAGCAGGGAAGTAGAAGCCTTGCCGAACTCCACGACGAGGCGCACTGCGTCTTCGAAAAGCTCGTCGTGCTCGCCGCTGCCCTCACCATCACCAACTTCGCCACCAGCCTCTGACGACGAACCTTCCTCTCTGGGCGCTTCCAGGAAGTGCTGCTGATATTCGGCGGTGCCCTGGGTGCGCCAGTGTTCCACCACGGCCGCGATCTCTTTTTCAGTCACGAAGGGGGCGTGCAAGCGATGCACGCGGGCGGAACCAGAGGGCAGATAGAGCATGTCCCCGCGTCCGAGCAGGGCTTCGGCGCCATTGGCGTCGAGAATCGTGCGCGAATCAACCTTGGTGGCCACGCGGAAAGAAATGCGTGCCGGGAAGTTCGCCTTGATTAAACCGGTAATCACGTCCACGGAAGGCCGCTGGGTCGCGAGCACCAGGTGAATGCCGACGGCGCGTGCCATCTGCGCCAACCGCGTGATCGATTCTTCCACGTTGCCGGAATCGAGCATCATCAGGTCGGCGAGTTCGTCGATGATGATGACGATGTAGGGGATTGGCTTGTCGTCGGGATTGTCCTCGTCAAAGAGACTAGGCGTGGGGCCATCCTGGAACAGGCGGTTGAACTGGTCAATGTTGCGCACGCCCTTGGCGGCGAGCAGTTTGAGGCGGCGCTCCATCTCGCGGACGGCATTGCGCAGCGCGTTGGCAGCGAGCTTGGGCTCGGTGATGATCGGGGTGTGAAGATGAGGCACACCTTCATAGACCCCGAGTTCAAGGCGCTTGGGATCGACCAGGATGAGGCGCACTTCGTCGGGCGTGGCTTTGTAGAGCATGGACATGATCATGGCGTTGATGGCTACGCTCTTGCCCGCTCCGGTGGAACCCGCGATCAACAGGTGTGGCATGGTGGCGAGATCGGCGACCACGATGCGCCCGTTGATGTCCTTGCCTAACGCCAGCGTTAGTTTCGATTTGTTGCCGAGAAATTCCTGGGACTCGATTTCCTCGCGCAGCCAGATGGTTTCCCGTTTGTGATTGGGGACCTGAATGCCCACGGTGGACTTACCCGCCATGCGCTCGATGAGGATGCTTTCGGCGCGCAGGGCGAGGCAAAGATCGTCGCACAGGCTGGTGATGCGGCTGTACTTGATGCCCGCCTCGGGTTTGAATTCGAAGGTGGTGACCACGGGGCCAGGATTGATTTGCGTGACCTGGCCGTGGACGTCGAATTCGGAGCACTTTTCGGTAAGGGTTTGCGAGAGGACGCGCAACTCGCCTTCATCCACCGCCTCCTGCTGGTCGGGGCGCTGCAGCAACATGCTGGAGGGCAGCTTGTACATTCCGGCTATTTTCGGCTTCGTCGTCTTGGGCTTCTGAGAACTGTCGGCACGCTCGGCGATTTCCGGCTCCGAATCTTCCTCCGCTTCCGCCTTCACGACGCGCCCGGGTTCTTCAAACAGCGGCTGAGATTCAGGCTCGGAAGCTGGATGTGCTGGCGGCTCGGGCACGGCGACCGGCCGGGCGGGAACCAATTGCGCGGTGACAGTGGCGCGTGCGGCGCGGCGCTTCTCCAGTTCACGCTGCTGCTGCAACTTCATCCGAGCGGTGCGCCAATCTTTGTAGCGCTCCCACCAGGTAATCACGAATCCGAAGCGCGTGGGCAGCCAGACCTGCATGGTGGCGAAAGAGAAGGCGGTCGACAGATACAGCGCGGTGGCAATCATCGCCACGCAGATGATGTAGGCGCCGATCACATTGAAGTAATGAATGAAGAAATCGCCGACGATGCGACCAATCAGTCCTTCCACGGGAATTAGATGTTTCCAGCGCAGGTGTCCGGGTAGAAGACCGAGCAGAGCGGGAACAAACAGCAGCAGGGAGGCGGCGCCGATCGCTTTAGCCATGGGCGAGGAAACTTTGCGCGAACGAAACCAGCGCGCGCCCAACATCGCCAGCAGGAAGGGAATCATGAAAACGGCGATCCCAAATGTCTGCAGGAGAAGATCGGAAATCACTGCGCCGACGACTCCCACCCAGTTGGCGGCGGCGGAGCCGGTCAGCGAGGAGGCGCTGTTGAGCGAAGGATCAAGCGGGGAATAGGACGCCACAGAGAGCAACGCAAGGACGGCCAAGACAAAGAGTAGGAAGCCGACCAGTTCGTTCAGGCGGCGATTGGCTGTCGGATTAAAAGCTTGCAGAAAATACTTCATGTGGCGCACCGCGCTTTCAGGGCCGGCGTCGAGACACACCCATCTCGACGCGATTAATGGAGGTGCGCGGAGTACGCCAGAGCGA